>WNGF01006313.1_pt1 | contig 15938 bp, 15 predicted proteins | sample 5400641 | NCBI WGS metagenome assembly WNGF01 (sample SAMN13153371, study PRJNA577476) | soil metagenome | isolation source: 80 cm soil or saprolite under grassland replicate 2 | place: USA:California | collected 2016-06-15
GCGTTGCATCGGCCGTGCGCGCCCGATTCTTGGCCATCGCCGCCACCCCTCGCCCAGGCAACCTGGCTAATTATCGGCGTCAAGCTGTGCCCATTCCAAGAGCTCGACGACGTTAGTGTCGGAGTCCTCGAACGACCGGTGTAGCTCTGATGCCTCCTTCCAGTGCGGGTAGCTCCCGGCATCCTTGACCGGAAGGCGCAGCTTGCCCGCCTCTTCTGAGCCGATCACGAACCCGTGTGCTGGGTACCCCTCGACCAGTCTCCTAGGCAAGCCGGCCACCTCGGGCGCCGGCGGACTCGTGTCCGGGTGGCGCATGGCAAGAAGCTGGTCGCCGTATCTGACCGAGACATCCAGCAGGCTGCCCGCCCAGTGAATGAGGGTGTCCGTGATGGTCTTGTCATGTGGGGACTCGGTGCAGCCAGCGGCCGAGGCAGACCAGCGCGCCGGCGGCCCGGTAGACGTCCCGGACGCGGTACAGCAGCCCGCGCCAGCGGCGCAGCGCCCAGGCGTTGGCCAGGTGGGCGATGGACTGCTCCACCAGCGCGCGCAGCCCCGCCTGCAGGCGGTTGAACGCCCGCTGCGCGTCGCTGAGCCGGTCCTTGGTGCGGCGGTCCCCGACCGGGGCGTGCCAGTGCCCGCGGCGCTTGGCCAGCCCGCGGAACCCGCGGTCCAGCAGGGTGGCGACCCCGACGCCGTCGAGCAGCTCGCCAAGCCCTGCCAGCTCGACGAGCTCGTGCTCGTGGCAGCTGCCCGGCCAGCCGCCGTCCAGCCACAGCAGGTCGCCGTGGACGGTCGACAGCGCCAGGCCCTGGGCGGTGTGGGCGTGGCGCTTGAAGTCGTACAGGACCTTCTGGTTGGCCCACCCTCGGGGTCGTTGCACCCTGGTCGCCAGCCCGTCCACCACGACCGCCTCGCCGGATGCGGCCATCTCCCCAAGCCAGTGGCGCAGGTCCTCGAGGGTGGCGACGAAGGTCCCGTCGGGCTGGCAGTACCCCAGGCTGGCCAGCGGGCCGAGCAGCAGGTCCAGGCTGTCGCCGACCTCGGTCTTGGAGATCCCGACCGCCCGGCCGGCGCGCCGGTACGACAACCCGTCCAGCAGCACCGCGGCGACCGCGTCCAGGCGGACCTCCAGCGACAGTGGCGGGGTGCCGCCCCGTCCCGGCGGGCGCGCGGGGTGCAGGTGGGCGAGGCGACCGGCCAGCCAGGCCAGCACGGGTGCGGGCAGCGACGAGCGCGGGCAGTATGACAAGGGGACCAGACCTCCGGGCAGGCGTGAGTCCGGGCAGGCGTGAGAACCTTGCCTATGGTCTGGTCCCCGTCAACGTCCGGGCGCACCGGGCATCACGGACACCCTCATTCTCATCCGTCGCGGCGGCCATCGGCCATGAGGGTCTGAATACCCGATCGAGACGGCCCGGCTCACGCTGCGGCCGTTCAGTGCCGACGACCTCGACGACCTGTACGCCTACCACTCCCGTCCGGAGGTCGTCCGCTACCTGTACTGGGAGACCCGCGACCGTGCTCAGGTCAAGGAGTACCTCGAAGGCAAGCTCGGCCTGACCGCGCTCGAGGAGGAGGGGGACGGCCTCGTGCTCGCCATCGTCTGGCGGGAGGTCGGCAGGTTGGTCGGGCAGGTCAGCCTGGAGTGGCTGAGCCGGGAGCACCGGCAGGGCGAGATCGGGTTCATCCTCAATCCCGACTACCAGGGACGAGGCCTGGCCACCGAGGCGGCCGAGGTGGTCCTCCGGCTCGGCTTCGACGGCCTCGGGCTGCACCGGATCATGGGCCGCTGCGACGCCCGGAACCATGCCTCGGCGGGGCTGATGGAGCGGCTCGGCATGCGCCAGGAGGCCCACTTCGTGCACAACGAGGTCTTCAAGGGCGAGTGGGGCGACGAGCTGATCTACGCCGTGCTCGACGACGAGTGGAAGGGCCGCCAGGCCGCCATCGCCTGATTGGGTGATCGCCGCGGAGGGCTCCCGGGCGCGGGCAGGATCGCCGCGCCGCCTCAGATCACTTTGCGCTTCTTCTTCGTATACCGGTCGAATGAGTGTAAGGAGCATGGACCGTCCCAGTAGACTCACCTGCGACACGGGAATCGGGCGGGGTCGAGGGGAGGGGACGCCATGAGCTGCACGGAGTCCGGCGAAGGGCAGGGACGCGGGCGCGGGTGGTCCGGCACGCGGCCGAGGACTCCATCCGCCGTGCCGCCAAGCACCATTTGCATCAGGGCCTGAGCCCTGCTCCTCACCTCTCTGCGAGCCGTGACGACCAGAGCGCCTGGCGACGGCATGTCGCCGAACACCAGATCCTGTTCGGGGTCGGGTCCCAGGGTCCTCACGCGGGCGACGGGACCCGGCCGGCGACCGCGCGCTCCCGCATCAGCAGGGCGGCTGGCGGCCGCCGGGCACCCACCCATGACGTCCTCGGGGAGGTCGCGCTGTTGCAGGACGACGCGGACGGCCACGGCGGCTCGGGCGAAGGAGGCCGGCTCGCCGGTCTGTTGGCTGGTGCGAGTGCGGGGAGCCGGGTGATGCCCAGCCGTCCGGAGGATCCCCGCTTCCTGCTGGAGCTGCTGGGGCGCATGCGGGTGTTCGAGCACGGCAGCCCCCAGGCGCTGGCCACGCTGGCGGCCGGCACCGCCCCGACCACCTACCCGAGCGGCAGCTTCGTGTGCCACCAGGGCGAACCGGCCGGCCACGTCTACGTCGTCGCCGCCGGCGAGGTCGCGATCGTCTCCCCCGCGCGCGGCGGCAGCGAGCAGCTCCACCGCCTCATCGGCCCAGGCCAGCTCTTCGGCGAGCTGGCCCTGCTGTCCAACGGCCGGCGCACCGCCGGCGCCCGGGCGACCAAGCCCTCGACCGTCTGGGCGATCGACCGTGACGCGTTCTGGGCGTTCCTGGACGCCACCCCGGCGGCGCAGGCGGCGCTGCTGCGCCAGGTGGTGGAGCTGCTGGCCGACCGGGAGGCGATGATCGACGACCTGCTCTCGCTGGACGTGCGCGGCCGGCTGGCCAAGGCGCTGCTGGGCCTGGCCGAGCGGCACGGCCGGCCGGACAAGCAGGGCGGGGTGCTGGTCCCGGTGCGGCTGACCCACCGGGACCTGGCCGGCATGGTCGGCGCCAGCCGCGAGAACGTCAGCCGCGCGCTGGTGGCGTTCCGCCGCCGCGGCTTCCTGGACTACGACACCGAGGCGATCCGCATCCGCGACCCCGACGCGCTGCGGCGGCTGCTCTAACCGGGCGGCGGCTTCCGGCGCAATGATGCAGGTCACGCGGGCGCTGTGACGTAGATCACACGGAAGCTGTGACGAGTATCACTGACCCGCCCCGAGTTCGGAGTCTAGGGTGCGCCTGCCCCTCGCCGGCTCGACATCAGGCAAAGGATGCCGTGCACCACGGCCGGGGCAGCGGGAAAGCAGCGAACGGGGGGGTCGCTCGGCAACCGCTGGTGGTGCTGGCCCCGCCGCGGGGCACCGCGGTCCAGCCGGCATCCAGGCCAGGCCCGCCTCGTCACGGCCGGGGCGGGCCTGGCCCTTCCAGCACCGACGCTCCCGTTCTCGCGGCGCCGGCCGGCACGCCGGGCCGCGGGCCGCGCGGCGGGTGGCCGCCACCTCAACCCGCCGCGCGGTTACCCGAGAAAGCAGGTCGGTCTGGTCCCGGTCGTGCAGGTCCGCCGGGTTCCCGACGCCGAGCATGCATCCCCGGGGCGGGCATGCCGGTCAGACCGGGTAGGACGGGCACGGGTAGGGCCACGGCCGCCGTGCTGCTGGTCGTCGTCGGAGACGATCGCCGTCGAGGATGGCGGCGGCGGCCGCGGGCAGGTCAGGAAGGGCCGGCACGGCCGCTGGGGCGGGCCGCGTCGCGCCGTCGCCGGTGGTCACCAACAGTGGCGTCGCGCCGGCGGCGTGGGCCGCGGCGGCGTCGTCGGGGTGGTTGCCGATCAGCCACGAGCGGGTCAGGTCCAGGCCGAGCGCCGTGGCGGCGGCGCGCAGCATGCCGGGGCCCGGCTTGCGGCCGGGACAGGCGCGGGCGTAGGCGGGCACCAGGCCGTCAGGGTGGTGCGGGCAGTACCAGATCCCGTCGAGCGCGACGTCCTCGGCGGCGAGCAGCTCGGCCAGGCGGCGGTGGGTGGCGGCGACGGCGGCCTCGTCGTAGTAGCCGCGCGCCACGCCCGCCTGGTTGGTCACCACCACCAGGGCGAAGCCGGCGGCGGCGAGGGCCCGCAGGGCGGCCGCCGCTCCCGGCAGCAGCACCACCTGCTCGGGACGGTGCAGGTAGGGGACCTCCTCGACCAGGGTGCCGTCGCGGTCGAGGAAGGCGGCCCGGCTCATCGCGAGCCGGCCAGGCGGGCCTCCACCCACATGCACAGCGCGTGGCCGACGGTGATGTGGCCCTGCTGGATCAGCCCGGCCATCTCCCCGTCGACGTGGAGGGCGACGTCGGCGCTGGCGTCGAGGGGCGAGTGGCCCGGCCCGAGCAGGGCGATCACGGCCAGCCCCGCCTGCTTGGCGGCGGCGGCGGCGCGCAGCACGTTCTCGGAGCGGCCGCTGGTGGAGATGGCGACCAGCACGTCGCCGCGCCGCCCCAGCGCCTGGACCTGACGGGCGAAGACGTCGGCGTAGCCGTAGTCGTTGGCGACCGCGGTCAGCACCGAGGTGTCGGTGGTGAGGGCGACCGCGCGGTAGGCGGGGCGCTCCCTGGCCAGGCGGCCGACCAGCTCGGCGGCGAGGTGCTGGGCGTCCGCCGCGCTGCCACCGTTGCCGCAGAACAGCACCTGGCCGCCCTCGGCGAGGGAGTCGGCCACGACCCGGGCGGCGCGCTCGACCGCGGCGGCGCCAGGGCGCACCACCAGGGCGGTGGCAGCGGCGGCGGAGGCGGCCAGGTAGGCGGCGATGTCGGTCACCGGCGTGCCGTTCCTGGAAGCCGCGCGGAGGTGCCCCGCCACGGCGGCCACGCACGAGTCACCAGCGCACCCCCTCCGGGTCGAGCTCCACCGGCGAGCAGGGCGCCCCGGCCGCGTCGAGTGCGCGGGCCACCCTGTCGCGCTGCGCCGGCGGGCCGCAGAACACCAGGAACCCGCCGCCGCCGGCACCGAGCACCTTACCGCCGGCGGCGCCGGCCGCCCGGCCGACCTCGTAGAGCTCGTCCAGGCGCGGGGTGGCGATGCCGCTGGCCAGGCGGCGCTTCTGCTGCCATCCCTGGTGCAGGCCCTCGGCGAAGGTGGCCAGGTCGCCGGCCTGGAGCGCGTCGCGCATCGACTCGGCCAGCGCCTTGATCGCGTCCAGGGCCGCCAGGCTGGTGGCCGAGCCGCCGAGCACCCCGTCGACCTGGCGTCGCAGGATGCCGCCGTCGGTGCGGCCCTGTCCGGACCAGGCCAGCAGCAGCGAGCTCTCCAGCGCCTCCACGGCCGCGGGGGCGACCCGCAGCGGCCGCACCTCGACGCCGTCGTCGCCGTGGAACTCGATGAAGTTGAGCCCGCCGAAGGCGGCCGCGTACTGGTCCTGCATGCCGCCCTCGATCTTCAGGTCGATGCGCTCGACCTGGTAGGCGCGCGCGGCCAGCTCGGCCGGGGACCAGGCGCGCCCCGCGGCGGCGCCGACGGCGGCCAGCATGGCCACCACCAGGGCGGACGACGATCCCAGGCCGGATCCTGGTGGTGCGTCGGTGGAGAGCACCAGGTCGAGCCCGCGGCCCGGGTCGAGGTCGCGCAGGACCGCCTTGACCAGGTCGAGGTGGCCGTCGAAGACCATCTCGTGGCGGTCGGCGAAGGCGGCCCGGGCCATCAGGTCGAGCGACTCGACGTGGTAGGCGCCGTCCGAGCGGGCGCGGACGTGGGCGGTTGCCGACCGGGTGATGGTGGCCGACAGCACCGCCCCGCCGTTGAGCGCCGGGTACGGCGGCACGTCGGTGCCGCCTCCGGCGAAGCTGATGCGCAGGGGCGCCTGCGCCCGCACCTCGCGCGGGACGGTCACACGACCGCCTCGGCGAGCAGCTTCTCGAAGCGGGCGGCCACCGCCGGCCAGGCGAACTCCGCCTCGACCCTGCGCCGGCCGGCGGCGCCCATCGCCCTGGCACGGGCCGGGTCGGCGAGCAGCCCGGCCACGGCGGGCCCGACCTGGTCGGCCTTGCGGCCGTCGACCACCAGGCCGGTGGCGCCCTGCTCGACCGTCTCCGGCGAGCCGCCGGAGCGGCCGGCCACCACCGGCAGCCCGGTCGCCGCCGCCTCGAGGAAGACCACCCCGAGCGCTTCGAGGTCGAGGCCGAGCCAGCGCGTGCGGCAAGGCATGGCGAACACGTCGCCGGCGGCGTAGTGGCCGGGCAGGTCGGCCCAGGGCACCTCGCCGGTGAGCGTGATCCGGTCGGCGGCGGGACTGGCCGCGGCCAGCCGGCGCAGCCGCCGCTCGTAGGAGCCGCCGCCGACCAGCAGCAGGCGCGCGTCGGGCACCTGGGCGACCACCGACGGCCAAGCCCGGATGAGCACGTCCTGGCCCTTGCGGGGCACCAGCCGGGAGACGCAGACGCACACGGGCGCGTCCCCGAGGCCATGGCGGTCGCGCACCGGACGGCCGTCGACCCTGGGATGGTAGGCGTCGGCGTCGACGCCGGAGACGAGCAGCTCGACGGGGCAGCGGCCGCGCACGGCGCGGCGCACCCGCGCGGCGGACCAGTTGCTCACCGCCGTGGCGAGCCGCAGGTCGCCGGCGACGCGGGCCATCAGGCCGCGGACCAGGGGCACGCGGCCCACGGCGACCTCGACGCCGTGGGTCCAGCCCACGCAGGGCACGCCGGTGGCGCGGGTGATGCGCCCCGCGCTGAGGCCGAGCGGGAAGGCGGCGCCGAACACGACCACCTGCGGCCGGAACTCGCGCACCAAGTCGACGGCGCGCTGCTCGACCGCGCGGCCAGGCAGCATCCGGCTGGTCGGGTGGCGCACCACCCGGAAGGGCTGGGCCGCGTCGAACTCCGACGCCCCCGGCCAGGCCGGCGCGTACACCACCACCTCGTCGGCCGGCAGCCGCACGACCAGGTTGTGACAGTACTGCTGGATCCCGCCAGCCCGGGGCGGGAAGTCGTTGGTGACGAGCAGCATCCTCATCGGCGGCGCATTCTAGTGCCCGACCACGCCTTCCTGCCCACCGGCCGTGGCCGTCGCCCACAGACGGGCCTGCGCGATCCTTGCCATGGTGGGCGGGTGGCTCCAGAACAGCGCCACCAGCAGCCGGTTGGGCCGCAGGTCGGCGCGGTTGTCCAGGGCCAGGCGGCGTTCCAGGGCGACGGCCGACTCCGGGTCGCGGGCGACCTCCAGGGCAGTCCAGTCCGCCCTGGCCTCCGACCAGCGGCTCACCAGGCTCGCCACCGGGGAGGCGAGGACGCCGGCCAGGGCGGCGAGGAACAGCAGGCCGGCGCCGGCGCGGGGATCGCCGAGGCCGCTCACCCCCAAGGTCTCGGCCACGGCCGGCACGCCCAGCAGCCGGTCGGCGGCCAGGACGGCGGCCCCGCTGGCGACCGCGGCGCCGGCGGTCCCAACGGTCACGTCGCGGTGGCGGACGTGCGCCAGCTCGTGGGCGAGCACCAGCAGGACCTCGTCCTCCGCGGCCCGCTGCGCCAGCGTGTCGTAGACCACCACCCGGCGGGTGCGGCCGAGGCCGGACACGTACGCGTTGACCTTGGTGGTCCTGCGGCTGGCGTCGGCCACCAGCACGTCACGCACCGGCACGCCCATCCCGACCGCCATCTCCAGGACGCGCGACCGCAATTGGCCGGCAGGCAGGGAGACGAAGCGGTTGAACAGCGGCTCGAACACCACCGGGCCCAGCAGCGACAGCGCGACCACCAGGACGACGGCGACCAGGGCGGCGCTCAGCGGGTAGCCGGGCGGCCGCCCCCTGGCGGCCAGGATCAGCGCGCCGAGCGGGACCACCGTGAGCACCAGGCCGATCGCCCTGGCTTTGGCCCAGTCGCCGAGGAAGCCGCCGAGCGCCTGGGTGGACAGGCCGGCACGGACGTCCTGGCGCCAGGCGCGGAGCCCGAACGGCAGCAGCACCAGCGCCTCGGCGGCGACCACCACGGCGAGGGTCAGGGCGGCCCTGACGGGCACGGCGTCACCGGCCAGCCCGGCAAGGCTGGCGACGGCCCGGCGCCCCGGCGGGCTCACGGCCAGGACGGCGAGCAGGCCCAGCCGCAGCGCCAGGGCGGCCAGCCCCCAGCGCTGGCGGGGCTTGGCATAGGCGGCGCAGGCCCGGATCTCGTCCTCGCTGAACGCCTCACGCGGGTCCGGCGCGGGCGGTCGGGGCACGCGGATCACAACTGGCGCTGCACCCAGGCCGCCCAGCGGGCCTCCGCGGTGCGCAGCGGCATGCCGAGGACCTGCTGGAAGTGGGCGTCCTGCTGCACGAGGTTGGGCTTCTGGCTGCCGCCGAGGGCGCGGAAGAGCGCCTGCAGCCGTGGGTTGCCGAAGGTGGTGGCGACCCAGAGGCAGAACGAGGAGGCCTCGTCGTAGGCCACGGCGGCGTCGGTGCTGGCACGGAAGCTGTCGTCGGAGGGGAGCAGGCCGTCGAAGCGGCCCTGGGCGACCTTCCTGGCCAGCGCGGGCCGGGTCACCGAGAGGGGCTGGGCGATCGGCCGCAGGGCGGTGTAGTCGGCGAAGCCCTCCACCAGGTAGAGGGGCTCTCCGCTGCCGAGCGTCCGGGTGGCCACGTGGGTCATCTCGTGGGTGGTGACCACCTGCAGGTTGAGGTTGTCGTAGTTGGCGATGTTGGAGGTGTTGACCACCACCCGGTTGCCGAGCACGCGCTCGACCGGGCCCGCCTCGATCGACGACGACGCCACCGCCGCCACCTTGGACAGGTTGGTCCCGCCGACGAGCCGTTGCGCCTCGTTCTGGTCGTGCGGGACCAGGATCACCACCCGGTGCTCCCAGGGACCGGACCAGGAGGCGTCGATCTGGGCGTAGGCACGCTCCGCCGCCCGCAACATGCGCTCGGCCAGGAGCCGGTTGCCAGGGTGGTACACCACCAGGGTGCGCTGGGTGACGGCGGTCCGCAGCGGCCCGTTGTCCCAGATCTCGACGTCGTCGACGCCGACCGGCTTGGCCTCGCCCTGCGCGGCGATGCGCCAGCCGATCGGCGTCTGCTCGAAGGTGTAGAAGAAGCGCGACAGCACCGGGCTGCCGTCGTGGCCCTTGAAGCGGTAGCGGGCCTCGGTCTCGGGCAGGTAGATGCGCGTGGTCCCGTAGCGACGGCGCAGGGTCGGCGAGGCGAGGTCGTCCTGCGGGTCGACCAGCCGGTAGTTGAAGTCCTGGAACGGGACCGTGACGAGGTTGTCGAACAGGCGGCTCTGGGACAGGTAGAAGGCCGTCCGGCGGCGGTCGATGGCGGCGAGGAAGCCGGCCTTGTCGTGCGCGAGGATGGCCCGGGCGCGCGCGCTGAGCAGGCGGGCGGCGGCGACCTGGGGAGTGAGCTGCGGGGCGGTGGCGGCCCGTCCGGCCACCGACCGCCGCGCCGGTGCCGGGGCGCCGTTCGGCCGCGCCACCAGGCCGACCAGCAGCAGCGCCACCACCAGGGCGACAGTGCCGCCGACGAGCAGCAGGCCGCGGCGCCCTTCCGGCCGGCGGGTGCTCGGCCTGGGCGCGCCCCAACCAGACGGCGGTGGCTGTGGCCGCGGCTGCCATCCCGGCTGTGACCGCGGCACCACCACGCCCCACTGGCCGGGTGGCGCTCCTGCGCCGTGCCCGGCCGCCGGCCGCGGCGCCTGCTCCTGTGGCCGCACCGGGGCCAGGTCCCACGCCGATGGCATCGGGGCCTCGGGCGGCTGCGCCGGCGCCCCCCATCCGGGCGGCGCCTGCCCGCCCGGCGCCTGCGGCGGGGCACTCCAGGCCGCGGCGGGCGGCTGCCCGGCAGGCCCGGGTGGCGCCCCCCATGCGCCTGGCGGCGGCTTCGCCTGCGGTCCCGGCTGGCCGTCGTGGCCCGGCGGCCCCGGCTGCCATGCTCGAGGCGGCGGCCCGGCGGGCGGCCTCCCCCACCCGGCCGGCGGCCGTGGTTCGCTGGGCGGCTCCTGGGCGTCAGGGGCCGGCAGCGGCCGCTCGTCCGCGGGCGGCCGCCCGGTCGCCTGCCCGTCGCTCGGGGGCTCCTCTCGCGCCGGCGCGCCGTCACGTCCAGGTGCCGGGCGCACCGCCCAACCAGTCGGCGGCGGCGCCTGGTCGGCGGCTGGCGCGGCCTCGCGCCCGGGACCTGACGGCGGCGGCGCACCCCACGACACCACCCGCGGTTGGTCCCCACGCGGCCCGGCACCGCGCTCCGACGGCGGCAGATCCCGGGTAGGCGCATTGCCGTTGGCGTTCGGGCCACCTGGTGGCCCCGGACCGGCGGCCACCTGGTCCGGCGGCGGCGTCCGCGGCGGCGGCACGGGCGTGTCATCCGCACGACCCGAAATCTCTGGGCTGGATCGAGGCGGGTCAGCAGGTGGCCCCGCCCCGGGCCCGGCGGCCACCTGGTCCGGCGGCGGCACCGGCGACGGCGGCACGGGCGGGTCGTCACCACGGGCCGACATCCCGGGGTCGGAACGTGGCGGGTCGGCGGGTGGCCTCGGCTCCGGGCCGGCGGTCCGCTCGGGCGGCGGCAGCACACCCCACGGCACCGCGGGCGGGTCGTCCCGCCGCGGCGGGCTGCTCTGGTCGGACCGTGGCGTCCGGGAGGCCTCACCGTCGGCGTCCGGGGCGGCGGCCCGCCTCGGCGCCGGGATCGTCGGTGGCAGGGTCGAGTTCGTCGGCCCGAACCAGGGCCAGGAGGAGGTGTCGGGCTCCGGCTCGGCGCGCGCGGGCGCCTCGCGCTGGCTGGTGGCGCCCTCGGGATCGGTCGGAGGTCCCTCCGCGGAGGGTGTCGGCGCGGCTTCGCCGCGCTCTTCTGACGCTGGTGGTGGGGGCGACGCGGAGGACTGGGCACGCGGCTGCCCCGCGGCCCGCTCGGGCTCGAAGGGATTCATCGCAAGGCCAATCGTAACCGGCATGGACGACTTGGGCCGCCGGAGGCCTTGCCGATGCGCCGGGCCGGGCCCCTTGGCCGGCGCCGGAGCGTCCTGTCGTCTGCCCTGCTCAGCGGCCGTGCAAAGGGCCGCGAGCGTGGCCATCCGGCCACCCTGCGGCAGCTGGCGGAGCGGAGCCGGCCCTGGAGATCCGGTCACCGGTCGGTAACGCAACCACGACGATTGCGGCACGCCGCGCTCGATAGACCGAATCCGGCGGAGCCGGGTGGTGCTGCTCGCGGCGGCCGGCGAGAGCAGGGCCACCGGGCCGGTCGGCCACGCCGGTCCTCGTCGCCGAGGCCGACCCGGTGCGCCCTGGTTTCACCGACGCCCCTCACCGGGGCCCCGCCGTCGAGCGGCGGGGCCGGGGGATCCCGGCTGGTCTGGCGCCGCCACAGCCGGTGTGGACAGAGTCTGTCTCATCGGATGTGCGGGCTGGAACGGGTCAATTACCCAATCGCGCTCGCAGCGATCAGGAGATGCGGCGTCATGGAGCACCTAGGTACGGCTCAGTAAGCCTGGCTAGTGCCAAAGCGATGCGGTAGACTCGTACACGTGTTCGATCGGGCCAGTCGCCCGCTGCTGTCACACCCGTCGAATAGCGTCTGCCCAGCGCAGCGCGACAACCCGACGGAGGAAGGACGCTGACGATGGCAAACGACGAGCCGCTCCGCATCACCTGCGAAGGCTGCCCGCGCGGCGCCACCTGCGACTGCCTGGTCGACTTCATCCTCGCCGAGCGCGACGCCGAGGTGCTCCCCATCGGCGCCAGCTCCGCCCCGCGGCGCCGCCGCAGCCGCGAGCTGGACCTCGACGCCGACCTCGCGCTCGCCATGCACACCCTCGCCAGCGCCGAGATGGAGCCCGAGCTGCTGTCCGTGCGCCGCAACGGCGTCCCCCGGGCGTCCTGAGAAGGCCCGTCAGCGGGACGAGAGTCCCAGCAGCGCCGGGGAGCGCGCCACGCTCGCGCCCAGTGCCGCGGTCCGCTGGCGCAGCTCGTTGTCGGAGGTGACCACCACCACGGGCCGGTCGGGGGGTTCCGCGTTGACCCGCGCGACGATCTCGTCGTCGGCGATCCGGTCCGCGTCGGTGAACACCACCCCGACCGCGCCGACGCCGACCTTGGTCGGCATCGGCGTCACCTCGGCACCGTCGAACACCACCGTGACCTCCGCGCCCCAGCGCCTTGCCAGGCGGCGGCAGAGGTCGATCAGCAGGGTGCGCTGGTCCTCGAGGCTGCGGTCGGGGAAGCCGCGCTCGTGCTTGGTGACGTTGTAGCCGTCCACCAGGACCAGCACGCCCGGGACGGCCATCCAGGAGCTCAACGTCTCCGGGTCGTCGGCGTCCCGCCCCGCGGGCACCGGCAGCGGCTCGCGCCGCTCCTGCCGCCGCTCGACCCGGCCGAGCGCCGGCAGGTCCAGGTCGGTCAGCCCGGTGGCGCGGCGCAGGGTGTCCAGGTCGCGTTCGAGGGTGCCGACGGCCTCGGCGATCACCGGGTCGACACGGGTGCTGGCGCGGCGGAGCTGCCGGTACTGGCGCTGCGCCTCGGTCAGCCTGGCCTGCAGCTCGGCGATGCGGCCGTTCAGGCGCCGCTGCTCGGCGGCGGCCTCGACCCGGGCGGCGTCGACCGCAGCCCGCTGCCTGCTCAGCTCCTGCTCCAGCCCGCGGACACGCTCGCCGAGCGCCTGGACCTGGCGCTCCGCGCGGCGCAGCTCGTCGCGGGCGGCGCGGGCGTCCTCTCGCGCTGCCCTGGTCGTGGCCACCTCCGACTCGGCCCTCGCCCGCGCCGCCTGCAGCTCGCTCTCGGCCTCGACCAGCGCCGAGGAGGCCTTGGCCGCCTCGGCGCGCGCCTGGTCGGCGACGGCCGCCTCCGCGGCCGCCTGCACGGCGGCGGCGCCCTGGTCGCCCAGGGCGATGCCGACCCTGGCCACCACCTCCGGCGACTCGCCGCTGGCGAGCGCGTCGGCGTGCCGCCCCGCCCGGACCAGGCGCGCGAGCGTCTCCTCGTCGTCGAGCACCCGGCGGTCGACCGCGGCCCGGAAGCCGGGGTCGGTGTCGAGGCTGCGCTTCACCAGGCCGACCACCCTTGGATGCTTGAGCTTGCGCGGCGTCCAGGTCCGGTACTGGCGCAGCGCCCCAGGCAGCTCGGTCGGCGTCGCCACCCTGAGCTGCGCAAGCGCGGCGTCGAGGTACCCGCTGAGCAGCTCCCCCGGCACGTCGGGCAGCGGCGAGAGCGTCCCCGACCCGTCGGCCGCGCCCGCGGCGTTGCCGTCCGGCCCGCCTCCCGCGGCCCGCTCCCCCGCCGTCCCGGCGGCGCCGTCCTCCCCCGACCCGTCCCCGGACGCCGTACGCGACTCCCGCTCACCAGAGGACGGCTCGGAGCCAGGCTCCAGCCCCCGCCCGCCAGCCGGGCCGCCGCCGTCCCCGGACGTGCCCGGCCCCGGCTCACCAGCCGACGACCCGGCCACCGACCCCACACCCGACGGGTCGGTCGAGCCGCCGTCGGGGACGGGCGCCGTTGGCCCCGAGTCGGCCGAGGGGCGGTGGGGCTCCGGGACATGGCTCACGGGGCGGCTCCCGGATCGGCCAGGGTGGTGGCGGCGCCGAAGGTCGGCACCACCTCGACCTGAGCGTCCGAGCCGCACCAGCGGCAGCGCACCTGCTCGGCGACCACGCCGAGGTCGCGTTCCTCCTCGACGGCCAGGTCCCCGGCCAGGGAGTAGTGCCAGAACGCGACCGTCCGCCTGGTCGCGAGCACGTCGAAGCGGGTCAGGTTGCCGCACCCGCGGCAGCGCAGCCGCTCCCCCGCCGCCGGTAGCCGGAACCGCTCGCTCGGGTACTCGGGCACGCTCCCTCCCCACGGAAATGGGTTGACAGTGTCACAACCAGGGTAGCCGCCACCGTCCGGCGAGGAGCGCCGGTGAGCACCGCGGGCAGATTGCGCGATTGTTTCGCACCCGGGGTCAGAGCGGGTACGATCGAGGGTATGCAGGAAAAGACAGCGTTCACCTTCCCTGGCCAGGGACGCATCGCCAACGGCAGCGGCGCGCCGTGGGCGGACGACCCGGCCGGCTGGCCGTTCCTGTGCGCCTCGCAGCGCCTTGGCTGGGACGTACTGGAGATCCTCGAGGCCGGCGAAGCGGCCCTGACCGACACGCGCAAGGCCCAGCCGGCCATCTACACCCACTCGGCAGCCTGCCACCTGCTCGCCCGGGCCGAGGGGCTGCGCCCCGACCTGGTCGCCGGCCACTCGCTCGGCGAGTACGCCGCCCTGTTCGCCGCCGGCGGGATCACCTTCGAGCACGGGCTCGACCTGGTGGTGCGCCGCGCCGAGCTGGCCCACCAGGCCGGCGGCACCGGCGTTATGCGGGTCGTCCTCGGCCTGCCGGACAAGGCCGTGCGCAACCTCTGCCGCACCGTGCGCCGCCAGGTCGGCAAGGTCTTCCTCGCCAACTCGAACGCGCCCGGCCAGGTGGTGATCTCCGGCGAGCCCAGCGCGGTCGAGGAGGCCGGCCGCCTGGCCCTGCTCGCCGGGGCCAAGCGGGTCCTGCCCCTGCCGATCGGCGGCGGCTTCCACACCCCGCTGATGAACGCGGCCCGGCGGCCCTTCCGCGAGGCGGTCGACCGCATCCAGCTCACCCGGCTAGAGGTGCCGCTGGTGTCCAACGCCAAGGCCAAGGTGGTCCACTCCGGCCGGCGCGCCGGCCGGCTGCTCGCCAGGCAGCTCACCTCCCCGGTGGACTGGACCCGCTGCGTCGAGCGGCTGCGCGCCCTCGGCACCACCCGCTACGTCGAGCTCGGCCCCGGCAAGGTGCTCGAAGGCCTGATCCGCCGCATCGACCCCCGCGCGGTGGTGGTGATCGTCTCCACCCCGGACGAGATCCGCGCCCTGGCGGCAGGCACCAACCCGAGCGCCTGACCCTCCAGAGCGAGCGCTCGCCAACACGCCCGCTTCGACGCTTGCTTTCGAACATGCGTTCACTTACCCTCCCGGCATAACGGCCGGGAGGGACATTGGTCTCGGGCATCCAGCAGAGCTTCGACGACCTCGGCACGCCGCTGATCGAGGTCGAGTTCGTGGTCCTGGACTTCGAGACCACGGGCGGGTCGCCCGGCGACGACCGCATCACCGAGGTCGGCGCCGTCAAGGTGCGCGGCGGCGAGGTGGTCGGCACCTTCCAGACCCTGATCCGCCCCGGGATTCCCATCCCGCCGCTGATCACCGCGCTCACCGGGATCAGCGACGGCATGGTCGCCGGCGCCGAGCCGATCGAGACGGTCCTGCCGTGCCTGCTGGAGTTCCTCGGCGACGCCGTGTTCGTAGGCCACAACGCCTCCTTCGACTGGCGCTTCCTGCAGGCCAACCTGGAGCGGCACGGCTACCAGCGGGCGACCAACCGGGTCGTCTGCACCGCCCGGCTGGCGCGCAAGCTGCTGCCGAGGGACGAGGTGCCCAACGTCCGCCTGGCCACGCTCGCCGCCTACCTCGGGGCCTCGGTGACCCCCTGCCACCGAGCGCTGACCGACGCAAGGGCCACCGTCGACGTGCTCCACAGCCTGCTGGAGCGGGCCGGCACCTTCGGGGTGCTCGCCCTCGAAGACCTGATCGAGTTCCCCTCGGCCCGCGCCGACGCCAGCTTCAAGAAGGTCCACCTGGCCGACCGGCTGCCGCACGCGCCCGGCGTGTACCTGTTCCGCGACGCCGCCGGGCGCGTGCTCTACGTCGGCAAGGCCAAGGACCTGCGCACGCGGGTGCGCTCGTACTTCTCCGGCGACAGCCGGGCCAAGATCGCCGACCTGCTGCGCGAGCTGGCCACGGTCGACCACCTGCGCTGCGCCACCGAGTTCGAGGCCAGCGTGCGCGAGGTGCGGCTGATCCAGCGCCACCGGCCACGCTACAACCGGCGCGGCCGCGAC
>WNGF01008252.1_pt1 | contig 15938 bp, 14 predicted proteins | sample 5400641 | NCBI WGS metagenome assembly WNGF01 (sample SAMN13153371, study PRJNA577476) | soil metagenome | isolation source: 80 cm soil or saprolite under grassland replicate 2 | place: USA:California | collected 2016-06-15
AATCCGGTCCCGCCGCCGGCGCGCGCGGGGATTTGAATATGCACGGCCGCGGCGCCGGTGACGACGGGCCGATCATCACCGCTCATGCCAAGAGCCCGCGCCAGCTTGCCGTCACGTTGCAAGAAAACATGGCCTTTATTTGCAAGCCCTCGGCGATTTCCGCCGACGGCGAATCGCTCTGCACCTGGGGCGACACGATCGTCATCACGCCCAACGGCGGCAAAAGACTCGGCAAACGGCCTCATGATCTTGCGGTGTCCGGCGGCTGATCTGCAAATTTTCAAAAGCGATGGGTAGCGCTTTCTTTCTCGGGGACTGGCTGCTTTTTGGTATTTCAAAAAGCTGCGTGTCCCCATATCAGTGCTGATGAATCGCACGCGGGCAAATGCGCGGTGTTGCCCTACAAATTTCTATTCGTCTTGTGTAGGAGCGACCGGCGGGTCACCCTTGATACCCATCATTCTTTTCTCAACGCTCGCTTCAAATGAAACAGCAGCACGCCGATCGCTATCGCCGTCAGCCCCCAGGCAAACCAGTCGCCGAAGCGGACGTAGTACGTTTCGTCGTTTAAAATCTCTACGTCCGTCTGCATGACCGCGGCGGTGAACAGCGGCAATGATTTAACCAACTCTCCTTTGGCATTGACCAATGAGGTTACGCCGGTGTTGGTTACCCGGAGCAGGCTGCGCCGGGTTTCGATGGCGCGCGATTGCGCGAGCCGCAGATGCTGCCACGGTCCGACGGATTTGCCGTACCAGGCGTCATTGGTTAAGTTCACCAGAAGATTTGCTCTTGTTTCACCGACGAACTTGCGCGACAGTTCAGGCATCAGATCTTCGTAACAAATCAACGGCGCGATTCGAATGCCGCGCGGAAGATGAAATACCACCGGCCCGGGTCCGGCCGTAAAGCCGTCGGCAAATGGCATCGCCGGCAATAATGATAGAATTCGTGAGAAGGGCAAGTACTCCCCGAACGCGAGCAGCACTTGCTTATTATAACGACCCAATATCTTTCCATTGGCGTCGGTAAAAAAGGCAGTATTGAATGCTTTCATTCCCGGAGCACCGAGTTTGCCGCGAAAGCTTTTGGCGCCAAAAATAAAAAACGTTTGTTCCGACTTGAACCGCGGCATAATCTCATTCGGCAACTGCGGCAATTCTTCGGGAACCCATTCCTCGATGGCAGACTCCGGCCAGATCACTAGCGGCGCGGCGTCGAGCTCGTTGGTAAGCTTGAGATGCTTTTCCAGATTGCTCTTCGCTCGCAGCGGATTCCACTTGAGGTCGATGTCGATGTTTCCTTGAACCGCAGCCACCGACAACTTGCGCGCTCCGGCCATTTCTTCAGTCACGCTATCGAGGCGCTGGATGCCGTAAACCACAGAAACGACAACGGCGAGTCCGGCACACGCGCTCGGCAATAACCGCGCGGATCGCTCTTGTCTTTCTGCGAGCGCAGCCTTGTAGAGCGCGGCATTGACCCAAAGAATTATGAAGCTGGCGCCGTACGGACCGACGAGATCGGCGGTTTGAACGAACCACGAAAAGAACACTTGTGAGTTGGCAACATGCCAGGGAAACAACAGCGGAAATAAAAACTCGAGTGGAATCCAGAATACCGCGGGAAAAATTTGTAGCGGGCCGAAACCGATGCGCCACACGAGCAGCGAAAAGATCGCCATTTGAACGGCTTGCAACGCCGCATAGATGATAAATACGACCACGCTAATTGCATAGGGAAACTCACCGAACGCGCTGATCGTGTACACCAGCCAGTGAAAGCCCGTCAGATGCGCGACAAAGCCCATCAACCAGCCGTAAAAAAAGGCCCTGCCCAAAGTCTCCGCTTTGTTCAGAACCCAGAACAGCGGCAGAAAAGCGATCCATGCCAGCGGAAAAAATATCCTTGCCGTCGAAGGCAGGTGAGTAAACCGCCAGGACAACCGTCGGTTCGCTCGCCGTGTTAACGTAGTAATGCGGCGCGGCACGCGGAATGTGGACGACATCGCCGGCTTTGAGATTGATCCGGTTTTTACCCAGAATTAAATAACCTTGTCCTGTCAACATGGTCACGGTGGCATCGTGGACGTTGTGCATATGGGGAACTTCGCGATCGCGAATTTGCACGATGTGCTGACTGGCGCTTTGCGAGCGGCCTAAATTGACGACTTTAATATTTTCACCGGCAGGCAGCGGATTGTCGGCGAGAATCTTATCGAGATTGAGCTCCTGATATTCGTCTCCGTATTGCAGATACAAATGCGGTCCCGAGACGCAAGCGAACAATAACGCCAATGAAACGATGAGCAAAAATATCACGCTAAAATTTGCCGACTTCAAAATCATAGACAAGCTCCAAAAACTGCACGATGATCCGCGCCGTCACGCCCCACACATCCCAGCCGTTGACGTAAAAGTGGTAGCTCGGATGGCCGCCTGGCGAGAGATGATCGTTCATAATGAAGTTGGCCGGCGCCATTAAAGCTTTGATCGGAACCGAAGCGACGGCCGCGGTCTCTGCTAGATCGATGCGAAACTCACAATGCGCTGGAATCACAGCGACCACGGGAGTTACGACAAAACCATAGCCCGCCGTCACCTGATCCAACTGCCCGAGTATCTGCACACAATCGGGAGGAATGCCGATTTCTTCGTAGCTTTCGCGCAGCGCGGCTTCCACTGCGCCGACGTCGCTTGCGTCGACGCTCCCGCCGGGAAATGCAATCTGCCCCTTGTGTGTGGGCAAACCATCGGCGCGCTTGGTCAGCACCAGAAAATCGCCGTCGCGGCGCTCTTGAATCGGCACCAATACCGCCGCCGGCTTGTAACCGTTTCCAGCAATCATTCGCGCTTCGCGCGTCTTGAGAACAGCGGCAATTTTTTCAGCGACCATGGCACGCAAAAATTTTGACCAGCTCGGGATCTGTGATATGAACAAATTCAATCTAGCCAATCAGCAGGAAAAAGACCAGCACAGTGACCAACCGCGAGATTCACTCGGTCATACGGATTTTGCGCCGCGAAGTGCCTAAATGGGAGACTCCCATCGTGACATTGATGGCTGAGACTTACGAGAGCCCGTTCCGGGTTCTCATATCTTGCATTCTCAGTTTGCGCACTCAGGATTCCACCACGGCGAAGGCGTCGCATCGTTTGTTCGCGCTTGCCGATTCGCCGCAAGCCATGCTCAAGCTCACGGCTAAGAAGATTGAGAAGCTGATCTATCCCGTCGGCTTTTACAAAACTAAGGCAAAAAATATTTTGGAGATTTGCCGAAGTCTGGTTAACGATTACGCGGGAAAAGTCCCCGATGAAATTGACGAGCTTTTGAAGTTCAAAGGCGTCGGCAGAAAGACGGCAAATCTGGTCGTGACGTTGGGCTATAAAAAACCCGGCATCTGCGTCGACACGCATGTCCACCGGATCTCCAATCGATGGGGCTACATCCAGACCAAGACGCCCGAAAAGACCGAGGTCGCCCTTCGCGAGAAGCTTCCTAAACAGTATTGGATCGAGTACAACGATCTTCTGGTAAGCTTCGGACAGCATCTTTGCCGTCCGATCTCGCCCCTTTGCAGCCAGTGTCCGGTGGTAAAGTATTGTCCTCAAATTGATGTAACGGTGAGGCGATGATATGGCGCAAGAAACTCCCAAAGGATATTTCGCCCAGAATATCGAAGCCGTCGGCTATCACGACTTGAACAACAAGCCGGCATTCAAGCTGGCTATGCAAGAAGTGAACAGTCGCTGGTATCTTTACGTTGCCCACCTCTGGCACCGCGGTTGGAGCATACTCGACGTCACCGATCCCAGCACTCCGGAATTTTGTACCTTTGTCGCCGGACCAGAGAATACCTGGACGATTCAGATCCAGGTCGCCGATGGCAAAATGATTACCGGGCTCGAGCGCATTGCTCCCAGCTGGGGCGGCACGGATGGTCAACCGTTTGCCGAAGGTTTTTTCATCTTTGACGTAAGCGCGCCGACTAAACCGCGGCAACTCGGCCACTTTCAAACCGGCGGTATCGGCACACACCGGAACTTTTACGACGGTGGAAACCTTGTCCACGCCGCGGCAGGCGCACCGGGTCTAACCGGGAAAATTTATCGCATCGTCGACATTGCCGATCCAGCGAAGCCGCGCGAAGTCGGTCGTTTCGCTTTGCCGGAGCAAGCCAATGGCGCGGCGAGCGGCGGTTTAAAATTCTCTTGCCACGGTCCGGCCCATATCGAAGGCGATCGCGCGTACCTTTCTTACGGCGACGGCGGCGGCATTATTCTCGACGTCAGTGATCTATCTGAACCGAAAGTGATCAGCCAACTCGCCTTTCGCGGCATAACCGCGACTCAGGGAATCCATACTTATTTGCCGCTGCCGCGCCGGAAAATCGCTTTGATCAACGACGAAGCGATCCGGGAAAACGGCGACGAGAATTTGAACATGGCCGGTATCGTCGATATCAGTGACGAAAAACGACCGCGCATGTTGTCGCTATTTCCGCTGCCTGAACCGCCGCCGCAAAGTGAGCTAAAAAATTTCTACGAGAAAGCCGGCCGCTTTGGTCCGCACAATCACCATCATCCAAACCATCAGGCATGCCTCGAAGACCGCGACGACATCGCCTATTTGACCTACTTCAACGCTGGCCTGCGCGTCTACGACATCCGCGACGCGCGCCAGCCTAAGGAGATCGCCTACTTTGTGCCGGCGGATCCGAAAACGAGAAACGGCCTCAAACCGACCAAGCTGGTCGCGCAATCGGAGGACGTGATCGTCGACCGACGCGGATTTATCTACGTGAGCGACAAGAACCATGGGATACATGTTCTGCGCTTGGAGAAAATCTGGCCGTATGGATCGTAAGAATGCTTTCCTCTGGACGCGACAGCGGCGAAATGACTTTAAACGGGTGGACGTCAAGCGGACTTGGCCGAATCTCCCCTGGCCCCTCTTTTCCAAAGAGGGGAAGTGACTCTCTATCAAAGGGGGCGACTGAGATGCTCTAAGGGGGGAATTGCTGGTTCCGTTACGGCTTCATCGATTCGGGAAAATACTTTGAGGGCGCCCAGACGTTAACGGTGAAGTTGCGGCAGCCGAGAATGCGCAGCTCGCGCATGATGCGGATATAGTCCTGCGAATCGACGAAGTCGCGCCAGTTATCCAGCGTTTCGAAATCGATCGTAATCGCGACGTGGGGTGTCACCTCGAGCGGATTTCGGTAGTTACGGATCTCGATCACACCTGTGTGCGCCAATGTGGCGGGCAGCCAGTCATTCTTGGCCTTGTTGGCGTATATGGTTAGATTCGCTTTTTGGTCCGGCAGGTCCCACTGAATCACGAAGTGCACCATTATTGTATCCCCCTTATCAAACCTCCATCGATTTGAATGGTGGTGCCGGTAATATAGCTTGCCCGATCCGAGCCGAGAAAAACGATTAGGTCGGCCGTCTCTTCCGCAGTGCCGTAGCGCCCGAGGGGAACTTCCGCGGCCATCTCTTTGTTGATTTCTTCGACAGGCCGTCCGACTCGATCGGCGCGCGCTTTGTTCAACTTCTGAGCCCGCTCGGTATCGATACGGCCCGGGCAGATGTTGTTGATGAGAATGTTGTCGCGTGCCAGCTCACGTGACAGCGTTTTGGCCAGTCCGATCACGGCGCTGCGCACCGCATTGGACAAAACCAATCCCGTGATTGGTTCTTTGACTGAGTAGGAAGTAATGTTGATGACCCGCCCGCCGCCGACTTTACGCATATGCGCCACCGCCTCACGAGTCATGCGCATGGTACTCATGAAGCTCAAGTTGTAGGCGTTGCTCCAATCATCGTCAGTAAATTTCATAAATTCGCCGGGAGGTGGACCGCCGGCGTTGTTGACTATAATGTCGAGCCGGCCGAAGTGCTCGGCACTTTTGTTGACGAATTTTTTGATATCGTCCGGCTTAGCCATATCGGCAACCATCGCCAAGACGTCACCGCCGGCTTGTTTGCGAATCGTCTCGGCAGCCTCGTTGAGCGCCGCTTCCCCGCGCGCGCAGATCGCGACTCTCGCGCCTTCGCGCGCGAATCCTAACGCCGTCGCACGCCCCATGCCCTGGCTGGCGCCGGCCACCAAGGCAACTTTCCCTTTCAATCCTAAATCCATTTCAGATAATCCCCCCTAGTAGCTTCGCGTCTGGCGGATACTAGCAAACCCAATATAGCGGGTCAAAAAGACTGGTGGCTCAGTTGTGAAATACGTAATTAGCTAGATGCGGATCAAGCGGACGAATGCATGAGATAGCCGAATACGACTTCACCGCAGAAACGCAGAGTACACAGAGTAAATTTTTTCTGTCCTACGCCACCCTGGCAGTTCTTTCCCGATTCTTTTCGCGGCAAAGACCCGAAGCTCCCAAAGTTTTTGCTACGCTTTCTTCTCTGCGTACTCCGCGCCTCCGCGGTGACACAGCTCTATTTTTGCATCCAGTAAATATTCTCACGAAATTGTGGTTGGAGGCGTTTGATGTACAAGCAGAGCATACCGTGGACGCCAAGCTGGCGCAGCTTGCGCGGATCGCCGGCGCGCAGCGCGTCTTTCTCTTCGGCCGTGAGATCATAGTCGCTCATCACCTTTTCAAAATCCTGCAACGATCGTTGATAAATCGACTCGTTCATTTTTAAATCGAAGAGCAATCGGCTCAAATGATAGCAGCTCACATCGACTCCTTTAGAGTTTCCAGCTGACAAATCCCCAACCCGTCGCGACGAAATCCGGCATATACGCGGTGTACCTCGCCTTGGCATCGCCGATCGCCCCGATCACGACCATCCAATTGAGAAACTCTGTGTCTCCTGCCTGCAAAAGATCCTGCACGGAATAATCGACGAGGCTCTTCCCCTTCCCGTCGCGCATTACTTCGAGGAGCTTGTGATCGAAAGTTTCATCGATTTCGCCGATGCGCGGCGAACCCGGAAAATGCGACAATCCGCCCGTCGCCAGGATCGCCACACGCTCCTTCGAATCGTCAGCGACGGCGCGAATCAGCTCGCCCACCATATAGCAGCGTCGCGGCGATGGTGCCGGGTCGACCCAAGTATTCACGTATACCGGCAGGATCGGAATTTTTGGTTCGGGCAACAGAAAATGCAGCGGCACGTTTTGCGTGTGCTGCAACTCGACGTGTTCGCCATAGGAAAAATCGATTCCCTTCTCCATACCTGCGCGAACAATGTTTTTGCCGAGCTCTTTGTGATTTCGATAATGAAAACTGTGCCGGGTAAACTGCCCCTTCACCTCGTCTGCGACAGTGACAAAGAAGGTTGGAATATTGTTCCAGAAAAAATTGACGAATTGGTCATTGGCGACGACGATCAAAACATCCGGCTTGGCTCGCTCTAAATCATCGCGCAATACGGCGAATGCAGCTTCAGCATCCCGCCTGAGTTTCTTTTGTTGATCGAGTGTCGGCCGGTTTGCCGAGCCCTGTGGCGCCATACTGTAGTGAAGATCCATGAAATCTTCCCACTCGCGACCGGGCTCGAGGAGAATATTCGGCGCGTGACTAGCCGCCAGCGCAGAAACCAAAGGCATGACTTAGCTCCTCTGTGAAGTTTGAGAAAGCCTATTACCCGCCTATGAAAAAAGCAATGGGGAGTTCGTGAGGATCAATCTCGCATATACCCGCGAGTCATACGAACTTCGAATGAAGCGATCTAGGAAGGAAAAGAATAACCGGGCGCAGCAAACCTGATGTCAGAGCATGCGGTATCCGCGAACGGCCCAGTAGATGAGCACGCCCACGACGACGACCGAAATCACCGGGTGGTTCAAAGTCCACTGGAGTCCCGGCTCGAAAAAATTGCGCATTATGTAGTCGATCGCTCTATCCATACGAACGCTTATACCAGAAGGCACTGCCCCGGAAAAGACTTATCAATCTGACCTCGGGCAGGCCGGTTAAGTCCATGTCGCTCGCCGATAGCCGATAAGTGCACGGTTTCTTTTTGATTTCCCGGCCGCTGGGGGTTCACTGAAGTCGCCAAAAGAGAGCTGATCCGAAGATTCAATATGCCCGCTGAGGAATCAAAGTAACAACTCCGCAGTATCGTGTACAAACTTGCTCAATGCTGGACAAACCTGGTCCAAAACCACTCTTCGAGGAAGTTTCGCTGATTTCGAACTATCTGAAAAATGGTCACTTTTTCCGTCAGGAGCAACGCTGGTTACATGGCACCACGGTTGCTCTGTCTTTGAAACATCAAATCCATTGAAGGAGCAACAGATGAAACTATTACTCGCAACCATGTTCAGAAAAGTGCCCGTGAGAAAAACACGACAGCGAGCCACGCTTTGCAAGCGCTGCGGCACACGAATTTATTCACTGAGCTTTTTGAAAGCTCATCTCGAAGCTCACGACAAAAAAACTCACTGACGGTAGAACACAAAAAAGGAGCAGAACAATGGATATCCCATTAATTCCCTGGAACGTATTCCTCGATGCGTTGAAGAAACAGCAACCCAGCACGCTGGAACTTTGGTTGCGTCGATGGCTGTTTACTAACGAAGGCGTGATTGTCGCCGATCAGCAAATGCTCATCACCAATTAATTGCCGAAGTGCGCCGAGGCCGCCGCGATCGCGTTGTTCGGTGAAAATCAGCGGCTCATCTTGACGAACAACACAGAATCACGCGCGACGAGCATGAAACTGCTTCAGCTCAATACTCCAACCGAAAACTCATCGAAACGGCGATGCAATCACCCGCTCGCCGTGGTTGTCGATCCGACGGACGGCGAGATCTGCGAGCTCGAGGCGATGCTGGCCAAATGTCCGAACTGTAGCCGGTGGCTGCCCGGCGATGGACCGATCATGGCAGTACTCTCGAGCGACGAAAATAACATTCACCCCGGACCCAAAGAACTTGCGTGATAGCAATCCAAACCGTGATCCCTCGTCGGCGGACTTCAATCAGGCGCGACGCGACACTTCGCGGTGGAATTTTTGGGCAAATTGCGTTCGGATCAGTCGACGGCAGCGCCTTTAGAAGCTGAGCTCCTGTTCTCGGCTTGCAGGATTTCGTAGAACCGCTCCTGAAACCGCAAAGTGGACATGTCCTTGTTTCGCCTTCGGACATAACTTCCATCCGGTTTCATCCACCAGGCTTTTACTGTGTCCGCGAGTTGAAGCTCCAAAATCTCTTTTAACGTTGTTTGGATTTGGGGTTCCATGACAGGGAAAGCAATTTCGATGCGGCGATTGAAATTTCGCGGCATCCAGTCTGCCGATGCGAGCAAGAAGATCGGGCTACCGCCATTGTGGAAATAGAAGATTCGCGCGTGTTCGAGGTAGCGATCGACGATCGAAACCACGCGAATGCGTTCTGAGACTTTCTCGAGCCCGGGCCGCAAACTGCACATACCGCGTACGATAAGATCGATCTGCACGCCGGCCTGGCTGGCGAGGTAGAGCTGTTCGATGACGGCGGCGTCGATGAGACTATTCAGCTTCGCAATAATGCGAGCGGGTTGCCCGTCGCTCGCTTGCTCGGCTTCTTTACGAATGAGACCGATAAAGTGCTCCCGTAGATCCATCGGAGCCAAGACCAAGTGATGAAATGTTTGCGGCCGGGTATAGCCCGTGAGAAGATTAAAGAGCTCCGTTAGATCTTCGCCGAAGCTTTCTCGAGAAGTAAAAAGTCCAATGTCGCTATACACTGTGCTCGTCCGGACATTGTAGTTGCCCGTCGACAGATGACAGTAGCGCCGGATCCCGTCGGCTTCCTGTCGCACGACAAGGCAAACCTTGCAGTGCGTCTTGTAGCCGACCAATCCGTAGACCACGTGAGCGCCCACCTCTTCCAGCGCCCGAGCCCACGTGATATTCGCCTCTTCGTCGAACCGCGCCTGAAGCTCTACCAGGACTGAGACCTCTTTGCCGGCTTCAGCGGCGCGCGCGAGCGAATGAGCAATGGGCGAGTTCGGACTGATCCGATAAAGGGTCATTTTGATCGCCAGGACTTTCGGGTCCGCGGCCGCTTCTTCGACGAAACGCGTGACCGGGTCGAATGACTGATAGGGATGAAAGACCATGACGTCCCCGGTGCGGATCGCATTCCAAATATCAGGTGTTCGATCAAACGACGGAACCGACAACGGGATCTGAACGCGGTCTTTGAGTCTAGGAATATTCACGGTGGTATAAAGCTGAAACAGATCCGTGAAAGCGGTGAACCCCTTGCCGGGATACAAATCCTCTCCGTTCAACTCGAGCTCTTCAACAAGTTGCGTCAACAGCTCTTTGGGAAGATCCGGATCATATTGAAGACGGACGGCATCGCCCATCCGGCGTTCCCGGATTCCCTTTTCGATGGTCATCAACAGATCCTCATCACGTCGCCGCACAAGACCGAATTCAGCGTCGCGCGTAACGCGGACGGCATGCGTAGAGAGAATCTCGAAGCCGTGATAGAAGCCCGGCAGATAATGATCGAGTACATCTTCCAGCAGCACGAATGCGTATTGCCCCTCCTTAGCTGGAAGCTGAATAAACCTCGGCACCACTTGAGCCGGAATATTAACGATGGAGAGCTCGGTGTGAGGCAGGGGTGAAGCGATCTTGGCCCGCAGCGATGCGACCAAACAAAGAGAACGGTTGGCCAGATACGGAAACGGATGGCCGGGATCAATGGCCAAAGGAGTCACGATAGGATAAAGCGTCCGGCGAAAGAACTCTTCCAAAAATCTCGCTTGCTCGGCGTTCATTTCTTCGGGACGAAGCAAGTGTATGCCCTCGGCTGTAAGCTGCGGCAAAACCGTCTCGAGAAAACAAACATGTTGCTCCTCCGCAAGCTCATGAACTCTTCGAGAGATCGCCGTCAACACTGCCGCCGCTGAGGTTCCGTCAGAATCGGCACTTTGCTCACGGTTATTGACCTGGCGCTTCAGACCAGCCAGTCGGACCATGAAAAATTCATCAAGATTGGAACTGAAGATGGCGAGAAATTTTACCCGCTCGAGAAGCGGAACAGTGGAGTCCTTGGCCTCTTCCAGGACGCGGCGATTGAACTCAAGCCACGAGAGATCCCGATCAAGCAGAAAATTCTGCTTGTTGCTCATAATCCATTAGTTTAGCTCATTCTCCGGGCCGAACAATTGACTCGGACCAAATTGTTGTAAGCGCTATTTCTTCTTTCGGATCAAAGCCGGGATTCGCGAACGCATGAACGCCGCATCATGACGGAACAATCAGACTTCGTAGAAATATAGTGGCGATAAATTTGCGGATTGTCGGGAGGCGATGCGACGAGTCAAAAGTCGCCCTTGCCCTTGGGGTTTCGCTTATCGACCCGGTCGGGGTAGGACCCTAGACAGAGCTCCAAGGGTTCTTCGTCTTCATCTCGACGAGCCGTTCGAGATTTCTAGCTATTTTTCCGAGCACTGCAGTTTTTTTCTCTAAGTTATTTGTAGCTTCGTAATAATCCTGGGCCATTCGATGAATTTGAATTGCTTCGCGAAGTGACCGCTTGGCCGCTTCCCATGCTGCCGCGGCATTCTCCTTGGCGTTCCTTGCCTTGTCCGATTCGACTGATGTCTTAAAACTCTTTGCCGCTTTTTCCCAGTGTCTTGTTGCAGCCTCGTAGTCTTCGGCGGCCAAATACTTTTCATCACCAGCAATATCGAGTTCATCACCCGGCGCGGCCGGATCGTATGGCCCTCTCGGCCTGAATGCGGCCTCTTTCCTAATATCGCTCTGTAAATCGTGCCCTCGCGCAGCCTGGAAACGAACATCAGCAATCTCGCCCCAGAGTTCCGCCTCATCACCACTGACACCCAATTTGTCAGCGCCGTAACTATGCAACACCGTCGATGGCAATAATAAAACGACTATCGCTAGTGAGATTATGGTAATCGAAACCTTTTTTCTGGCACGCTTGTAAGTAGTAATCATAGGGCTCGTCTTAATTAATCCTTAATAGCTCCTCGTATTCTGTTAGGGCCGGCCGGATTCTGGTTCACAGTATCGAGCAACCCATTCCGGCGCAGTCTCTGGAGCAAAGCATATGCCATGAGGTAATTATTTGTTTTTGCGACGAAGCATAAATGTGAACTTAACATTTTGGCGAAGTCTTCTTTACAAAAACGTACGCCACGGGCGAACCCTCTACTATAGGGGAGGGGACGCCTGGCACCCTGTCTCGCGATGTTTAATTTGAAACGAGAAGGTCCAGATGAGGGCGGTCTTAGAATTCGAAGCGCCCAGACTGACACACAGCAGCGCGGGCCGAGATTATCGGCAGCGACGTGGGAGTTCCTAGTCCCCTTCGTCAGTCAATGGTAGCAAAGAGAGGGAATGTGGTCAGGGACGGAATCGAGCTGCCGACAGGACGATTTTCAGTCCCGATATGGTTCCAGAACTATGTGCTACCAACGGTCGTCAATTGAATGAATTCAAGCATCTAAAGTCGACCGCGCTGTCAGTCCATTTTCCGTTCAGAACACATTGCAACAACTAGGTTCTAAAATAACCCCCACCCCTGGCCCGCAGGATACAGCATACGGTATGGTCCACACTCATAACGAACCAGCGGCAGTTGCAAGAGCGATTTTTCTTCCGGTCGTTCTCTCAATTTTCGCCCCAGCTCATTTTCCCAATTGCGTTGCTTCCGAAAACGCCAAAATTCACACTCGGGGTTGTGTCGATAGAACTCAACAAACTCCCAACCGAGTTCCTTTTTTTGGAATGACCCGTTTTTCACATTAGGGGGAGAATGTAGGGCCTTTTCATAAAGGGCAAACCCATTAACCATGGTACCCTCTTTGTTCTGCAGAGCGCGAAAAGCTCTCAGTGCTTCATCCAGAATCGCCAATGCCAAACCGCCAACAAACAAAAACAGAAGGAGCCATTTGAGGGCAACGAAGATACGCTTTTTAGACAATGTCATGTTTACAATTCAGCGATCAAACCGGAGCAGAATGGCACTGTGCTACGATGACTTTTACGGCTAATTTTATATGGTGGCGACAAGAAGTGTCAACTAAACTTGGCAGCTATGTCTTATTCTTCACTTCCGGTTTGGACCACTTATGACGAACAAAATACAAATTTGGGTCGATCACAGATGTTGATCGAGACAGCCGATAAGTTGGCGCAATTCCACGCCTTCGACCAGCAGCAATTGCAAACTTCAAAGTAACGTCAAAGTGGGAACTCAGTCGAGAGCGCAGACTGTAAACTGGTTGAATTCCAAAGAGGGGGGAATGTTGCCAGGGACAGAATCGAATTGCCGACACGAGGATTTTCAGTCCCGAGATGGTACCGGGACTATGTGTCACTATTGGTCGTCAACTGAATGAATCCAAGCGTCTAATGCCGCTCTGCTCTCGGTCGATTTTCCGTTCAGAACACATTGGAGCAAATAGTTCTGGCAAAGTTGTCGCAAAGTGACAGCGTGAAGTGGGGAGTCGAAGACCTCTTGAATGCCATTCGAAATCCAATCGTGACTAGAACCTAGACGCGCCTTCAACGCCCAATAAAAACAAGCTCCGAGCGCTGCCATACACGGTAGTTCTTGGGGGCTTGTTGCTTTACGTCCACGGACAAAAGGCGGACATTGTTATAGCATCAATTCGAGATTATGGGGCCAAGAGCAAGGTTGGCTACGAAACTGGTACTAGCTGCTCCAAAAGGAATTCATAGAGGCTGCTCGAGGCACTTTGCAAATACGATTTACACCGGAGGGGAACTTTTTCAGTATCCCACTCGGAGGACGAATTCGCGTCAACTTTTAGAGTTTTGACGAATTTTAACCCCACTCGTATTAAAAAATTACACGCTGGCGCCAGACGCAGGCTTTGCAGCCTCGGGCCGCGGGCCAACGGTGATAGGGCCTGGCTGGTACAGAGGCTGGGCGATCTGCGATTTGTCCACATCGAGCTTGTAAAGCCCGATGGCGTTGTCCATCAGGATCTTTCTTCGACATGTTGGACCGGAAAATTTCACTGGGTTTCTTGGTGAGAGTAGTATTTTTGGCCACCTCACGTTCCTCAAACTCATGATCCAGCTCTTCCAGCAGGTATGGCAGCCAGCCCACTCCGCTCTCCACAATGATCGCCTTGAGCTTGGGAAACTGTTCGAACACGCCCGAATACAGGATATTGGAGACGATCTCCATGTGGCTGACAAAGGTCATGGAAACACTCAGAGCGGTTCTGGCACCTCCCTGCAAGGACTCCCAGGCCGGCAAGCTTGGCACGGCGGTCGAGTGCAGACACAGGGGCACATCCAGGTCACAGCACGCCTGGAAGACGGGGTGCCAGTAGGGATCGTTGAAGTATTTCAGCCCCAGGATGTGCGGGGCGCCGTGCCAGGTCAACGCTTTGTGGCCGCGCGTCACCGCGCGATAGATCTCGGCAACGCACAACTCCACGTCCCACATGGGGGTCACGCACTGAGCGATGAACCTGGGCGAGTAGTCTTGCCACTCTTCTATCAGCCAGTCGTTGTAAGCTTGAATGCAAGCCAGACGGAACTCTTCACTGCCCTCTTTCTGGAAATTCTGATTGGTAATCCCGATGATGTTCGGGAAAAGCACCGAAGCGTCCACCTCCTCTTGGTCCAGTATCTTCAGACGCTCGGCAGCGACGTAGGTGGAACGGGGAACTTCGTCCCAGGTTCGCACTTTTGCTTTCACGCCAGCGATGCGGGCCAGACCGCCGAATCCTTTCGAGGTCCCGCCCAAGGCCCATGTTTGGCTGCCGTCTGGCAGGTCGACGATGTGAGGGATGTCATCGCCAAATTTGGCCTTGGACATTCTCTTCGTCCAAACATCGGGTGCTTCTTGAACGTGATCATCAGCGGAGATGACGCCATACTTCATCTTCAGGGTTGCCATAGGACCTCCTTGCGGTTTAGTTGGGCCCAAGTTGTCAGGGATCCCCGTGTCAGAGGAGACGAAATTGCAGAGGCCCGGCTTAACGGCGGGGCCTCGTTTCTGTGACGCTACTGCTCCAGCCAGGTGCGCCAGAGGCCGCCCTTGGCGTGAGAGTATTCCTGCCCCGGACCTCGCTCCCAGTTCTTTACTTTATCGCGCCAGACGAAGTTGCGATCATTGGCCCAACCGATCACGTAATAGGCCACGTCATCGACAAAATACTTCTGCGCAAGTTTGTTCCAGATCGCCAGGCGCTTGGCGCGGTTCGGCTCCTCCATGTACTGGTTTATCAACTTTTCAAATTCAGGCGTGCAAATCCTGGCGACGTTGCCGACCGCGGGTTTGCCCCCGATGCAACCGATGTACTGCTCGTTGGCGACCAGCGGCTCGCCAACACCGCCGGCGCCGTACACGGAAACGTTGAGCTCACCGGCGACAGTCTTCTGAATGAGCTCGGCTCCGGCCAGGTTCTGGACCGAGAGCTTAATGCCCGCCTCAGCCGCTTGGCGGACGACCGCCTCCGCCCATGGGTCGTCTTGACCTTGCGTTGATCCGAAACTGATTGGCTTGCCTGAGTAGCCGGCTTCCTTAAGCAGGCGCTTTGCTTCTTCAATGTTGCGTTTCCACTTGAAGCTGTTGCGGGTCTCCCAATCGGTGTTGGGCGGAGCCCAGGTCAGCATGGGGATACCAAACCCAAAGGTGGCTTCCTTCATGATTGCGTCTTTGTCCAAGGACAGGGCGAGAGCCTTGCGCACTCGAACGTCGGAGGTGGGCGCCAACTGGGTATTCAACACCAACTGTTTAATTCCCGCCATCCCGATCGAAACATATTGCAGCCCCTTCAACTGGCCGCTCTTAATGCGCTGAACGAAGGATGGGCCCAACCGCTCGGTTACATCGAGGTCGCCTGCCTGAACGGCTGCGGCTCGCGACGTCGATTCGATGATCACGCGGAAGCGAATACCGTCGAGGTATGGAGCGCCGCCCCAGTAGTTTTCATTGCGCACAACCTCATATTCCTGCCCGGG
>WNGF01005593.1_pt1 | contig 15934 bp, 21 predicted proteins | sample 5400641 | NCBI WGS metagenome assembly WNGF01 (sample SAMN13153371, study PRJNA577476) | soil metagenome | isolation source: 80 cm soil or saprolite under grassland replicate 2 | place: USA:California | collected 2016-06-15
TATCTCGACTTCGTCGCCGCCCAGATGAACCGCCGACCGCGTGAGACGCTCGGCTGGACGCGGCCTGCTGAAGCCCTCGGTCGACTACTCTCGACAGCGTCCGAGTCGGCCGGTGTTGCGACGACCGAATGAATCCGCCCCTCCTGGTTCCGCGAATGCGTGACACATCTGTGACACGGTTCGGAGCGACCGACGTTCAGGAATCGGATAGCTGGCCCGTCTGGCGCCTCAGATGTCTCCTCCTCGAAGGGGACTCATCGAAATCCCCTGGAAATGACGACCCGCGGCCATGGCCATTGAGAAAGCGGAAAGCTCGACCGAGCAAGATATCCGGAACGACCCAAGCGGGCTTGCCGAGCCGATCTTAGCTTCGATTGAAACGGGCGCCTTGGACAATGAGTGCCTTCAGGGCAGAGGCGTTGATGGCGTCACCCTCGTGGAAATCGATGGCACGAACCGACTTGCTGTCCAGACGCGTGTTGAAGAGGCCCTTCGGATCCTTCAGCTGGGCTCCTTTTGGAAACGTCAGCCTCACCGCGTTCTTGAGGACCTCGCCTACGCAGACGATGCCGTCGTGGGACCAGACGGGGACTCCCTCGGGGCGGGAGGGTTTCTTCCACTTCACCTCTTCGATTACGCCGGGGTCGGCGCCCCTGATCAGAGCCCGCAGCTGGCCCAGCCTCTCACCTCTCCAGCCAGTGGTCTTCCGGACGATGGCATCGATCTGTTGGGGCGCAGATGCGTCGTTCATGCCGATGCTTTGTCGCGGCGGCTCAGCACCCAGCGGACCGAAGGGCTCGGTTCCTTGTCTTTTCGATGCGTACAGCCAAGCCAACAACACGGCCGCCGCTTTCCTTCCAGCAGTTCGGATTGCAGTCGCTCGATGTGTGGGCTCCTCGTTTCTGCTTTCTTCGGCCAGAGCACCCAGCAGATCCACTCATTGCGGGCAAGAGGGGTGAGGTGCTCCCAAGCCGACAGAGCCTTTGGGCTGGCAATCAAGACCCGTCTCAAGTCCAGCGGGACGGTATGGACGACTCCGCCGGAGACCACCCTGGAACTCATCGATCGCCCATCCTAGCTCCGATTCGCACGAAGGCAGCCTTGGGGTCGGCGCGGCGCCGAGGCCTCGCCTCATCGGCGTCTGGTCGGCAATGATGCCTGGCGGCCGTCCAGGGCTTCGGTAACTCCGTGTGCCCCCGTGACCTCCAGGGCCAAATCACCGCCACGAACGTCGCCAGCCCCGAATTCTGAGTTCAAAAACCAAATTACTACATCAAGTACGACACGGACTCGGCCGGTTCATGCGTGACCGGCAGTCGGCTCAACGGCTTCGTTCTGCTGGTGCGATCGAGGTGCTCGCCCGCAGGCGCGTCTGAGCGCCGGAGACGGGAGATCGGCGTACGGCTGTGTCGGGAGGTGCCGGGAGCCAGAAGGAAATGCAAGTTCGACCTGGCCGAGACTTGGCGCCGACCGCGCCGCCGGCTGCCAGCACCCGCTGCTTGACGATCGCGAGGCCAATCCCCGCCCCACCGGTGGAGCGGTCACGCGACTTGTCGACCCGGTAGAACCTCTCGAAGACCCTTTCCAGATCGTCTGCCGGAATACCGGGCCCGCTGTTGACCACCTCGACATTGACACGTGTGCCGAGAGCTTGAACGCCGACTCGCACCTCGCCGCCGGAATCGGTGTAGTGGGCGGCGTTCTGGAGCAGATTGGACAGGATCTGGGCCAGGTGGTCGGGATCGATGAACGCGATCACGGTCTCGGGCATGCGGATCAAGGTCCTGATCGAGCGGCGCTCGAGCAGCGGACGCACGGCTTCGATCGCCGCCTGCGCGGCCGGCACCACATCCGTGGCGCGCGGCGACGGCTCGCGGCTTTCGCCGCGCGCAATCGCTTCCAGCGAAGCGGAGAGCCGAACCAGGCGTTCGACCTCCTCGTGCAGGGACGTGAACACCTCAGGCCCGGGGACGATGACGCCGTCGCGCAGCGCCTCCAGGTAACCTTGCAGATTGGTGAGCGGAGTCCGCAACTCGTGAGCGGCGTTCTCCACGAACTCCTGCCGGACCCGCTCTTGCCGTTCAAGGTCGGCGGCGAGCTGGTTGAAGGATCGAGCCAGCGACTGGACCTCGCGGGGACCACTCTCATCCAGGCGCAGCTCATACTCTCCCGCGGCGAGCCTGGCCGCGGCGTCGGAAGCTCCCATCAGCGGTCGCGCCATCGAGCGTGCCAGCGACGTGGCGAGAAGGAGCGTCGTCGACACCGCCGCTGCGATCGCCGCCAGCAGGACCCACGTAACGCTGGCTTGAAACATGTCGCGGGCTGCGGCCACGCTGCTGCCGTGCTGCACCATGAGCTGCTCGAACTCGTCGCCGCCGACCCTCTGGACACCAATCGCAACGATGGCCAGGGCAAGTGCGGAGACCCCGATTGCGGCAGCTGCTATGTGCACGCCGATGCCGAATCGCTTCACGGCGATTCGGCCGCGCGGTAACCACCGCCTCGGACGGTCGCCACGTAGCGAGGTCGCGCAGGGTCGTCACCCAGCTTGGCGCGCAGCCTTCCGATGTGGACATCGACGGTACGGTCGAGCGCGCCTCCCGAAGCGCCTCCGTAAATCGCGTCCTGCAGCTGCTCCCGGCTAAGCACGCGCCCGCGTGCGCCAACAAGCGCCGAGAGCAGCCGGAACTCGGCCGAGGTCAGCTTCACGTGACGGCCTTCCATCATCACCTGCTGACGGCCTAGGTCGATGGTGAGGTCGTTGTGCTCCAGGATCCGATCGCCGTTGTCGTGCCGGCCGTCCGACCTGGTCCGCCGGAGGATCGCCTTGATGCGCGCCACCAGCTCGGCCGGGGAAAACGGTTTCGCCAGGTAGTCGTCCGCACCTTCCGTGATGCCGTAGACGCGATCCGGCGTCGAACCTCGGGCCGACAGGATGAGCACCGGCACGTCGGACTCCTGTCGAAGCTGCCGAAGCACGGACATGCCGTCCAGGCCAGGGAGCATCAGGTCGAGCACAACCAACTGAGGCCGTGACCTGCGGATCTCCTCCAGGGCGAGCGCTCCATCGGACGCGGTCACGACTCCGAGACCGTCGCGCGTCAGATAGGCGCGGACGAGGGCCTGGATCTTCGGGTCATCGTCGACCACGAGCACAAAAACCTCTGGCTTCGATTCGATCGACATGGCGGAAAGGCTAGGAACTGATTGTGACGGGATGATGACTGTCGCGATCGGGGACTCGTTTGCAGCGTTACCGAACCGTCACGCTCACGTCATTGGCGCGCAACCCGAAAGCGGGAACGTGGACGCATCCCACATCAGGAGGATGCGATGCGCAAAGCAGTCTTACTCGGTCCGGCGGCGGCTCTCTATCTTCTGTGCACGAGCGTGGCCCCAGCGCTGGCCTCCGGCGAGGCCGGCAAAGGAAACCTCTTTCTCGACGGCCGGGTCGTCGGCACAGTCGTTCCGCCGTCGCACATGGAGCCGGGCACCGGGCTCGACCCGCTCTATGAGGTGACCAACGGAGCGGCCGGCCAGCTGGGGATCGCTGGCGTGGGCCCGGGCGACGCGGGCGCCTACCACGGTGGTGCGTGGCAGGTCTGGACCGTCACCTTCAACACCGGAGTCACTCCGTACCTGTTGACCTCGGGATCGGCGGTGGCCGCGGCGCAGGCGGCGGGGGACGTCACGGTGACGCGCATGGTGAGCGCCGACTTCCGATGCCCGGTCACGAAGATCCAATAGGTCCTGGATGCCATGAGAGCCTTAGATTTCCTGTTCGACCTGTCGCAGCGAATCGCGCAGCCGTTGCTTCGCTTCACGATGGGGCTGGTCCTGCTGTGGATCGCGGGACTGAAGTTCGTAGATCCCACGCCGGTGCGCGGGATGCTCGAAGCCTCGCTGCCGATATTCGCATTCGACGGGTTCGTGTATTCGCTCGGCGTGCTCGAGATCGTGGCCGCGATCCTGTTGTTCTCTGGAGTCTGGGTGCGCTATGTGGGCCTCGGGCTCCTGGTGCTGTTTGGCGGGACGCTGACGGTATTTCTGGTCGCGCCCGGGATCACCTACGGACCGCACAACTTTCCGATCTTGTCGCTGGCGGGCCAGTTCCTGCTGAAGGACACCGTGCTGGCGGCCGGCGCGATCAACCTGGTCGCGATGGACAGCGCGCGGGCGCGGGCTCGTGAACGCGAGATGATAGCGCGACCCGCGGTGCAGACCTGATCGACGATGGCGCGGGGGAACCGGAAGACCCCGCGCTTTGTCCTCTAACCGTCCTCAGCCGCCGTGGCGTGCGGATGGGCCTGTCCTGACCAAGCGCCGCGTTCAGGCATCCGTAGCAGATCGAAACCGCGCAGTCGGGCCGTTCGCAGCAGGCGCATTCCTCGACCGCGCACTCACATCTCCTGCACCTGCGGTTGCTTGCCGGGACAGCCCGCTGGTCGACGTTCATTGGTCTTTGGCGTGCAGACGGACGGCGTCTTCCCGCAGGAGCAGGCCGACGAGCCGGCCGTCCGAGGTGGTTATGGGCGCATTCACCAGATCGTGCTCGACCATGTGGTGAGCCATCTCCTGGATGGGGACGAATGGTCTGAACGTGCTCGGGCCTGGGCGCATCGCACGCTCGACCAGCATGCCGGGGTCCTTGCTCAGCTCCCGGGATCTGAGCAGACCGAGCACGACTCGCTCCTGATTCACCACCACGACCGTGTCGAGCTGCGAGCGCTGTGCCCACTCGCGGGCGGCACCGACGGTCTCCCCGAGGCCGCACGTCGGAGCATCCTTGCGAGCCACGTCGCCGGCTCGCGGCAGCATGGCGTTCGATCCCTCGGTCGGCAGGCCTGCCGCCATCCAGTCCAGCTTTCCGTCCTCGTAGTCATAGACCTCAGCAAAGCCCAAGCTCTCGAGCCGCGACGGGGCTCTTGGCGACATGTCTCACGCGGTATCCCAGCAGTAGACGATGATGGGACGGTCACCCTGCAACAGCTTTGGGGCCTGCGCGTCGATTTGAGCCAGCGGAATGTTGAGCGCGCCCGGCAGGTGATCCTCCTCGTACTCGTTTCGCGGCAGGACCTCCACGAGATAGGCGCCCTCGCCCAGCAACCTGCGAACCTCATCACGGCTTATCGAAGTGGGCATGCGCTCAGGTTACGGCCGAAGTCGGGGATTGTTGGCTGTGACAAGAAGCCGACTGCGTCAGCTTGTCATCCGGCTCCCTGCTGGTCGCGGCGGGCGCGGAAGGTTGCGATCGCAGCCTGACGGTAGCGCTCGGCCATCTCGAAATAACGAGCGGCGTCATCGGCCAGGTCAGGATCGTGATCTTGGTGGCGGCGGCTCAGCGCCTGAACGGCAAATTTGGCGCCCCGCATGTAGGGCTCCAACTGCTCGAGCGGAAGCGGGCGGTCTCCGCGTGCCAACGGTCATCCACCTCCCCGCAGGGATTTGAAGAGCTCATCGTCGGTCGGGCGGTCGGCGTAGTCATTGCCGATGTACTCCCACGCGACGGCCCCGTCATTCCGCAGCGCGAAGATCGACGGCCTGGCGATGCCGCCGTCGTCGTCGGTCCAGACGCCCCAATGCTTGATCACCAGACCCTCGGGATCACTGAGAAGAGGGAACGGGAGAAGCAGTTTGTCGACCATGACCCGATTGTTGTCGACGGGATCAACCGAAACCCCGACCAGCTCCACACCTTGCTCGAGGAAAGGCGCCCAGTTTCGCGCGTACGAGGCCAACTGCCCGTTGCAGTATGGTCACCAATCTCCGCGGTAAAAGACGATCACGACCGGCCCGCGAGTCAGGTGATCCGCCAAGCGCCAGGACTTCCCCTCATGGTCTGGAAGCTCAAACTCGATAGCCTTCTGCACAATATGGAAACGCCCAGCCTTGGCCGGTAATTCATCCATTCGCCTTCGATTTCGCCCCTTTGTTGAACCACAGTGCCTCTCCATCGTCCGGCGTCAAAATTTAGCCTCCGATACTTGGACGTAAGGCTCGACTTAAGAACAAATAGCCTCTTGCTCCGCGCTCGTCAGTGCTGCGCCAGACCGATGGCGCTGAGCAGGCCCGCCGGGATGAGCAATATCGCCGGGACCAACAGGTTGGGCGGCAATGCCCCCACGTTAATCGGTATCCCCCGCTGGATATATGGACTCAACACGACGATCCATCCGGCGATGAATAGGACCTCGACCCCAACCAGAGTCCAGAGCGCCCACCACTCGCCGTGGCGAAGCCCGAACCAAGCGAGCGCTGCCACCAGGAGCCCAAAGACAAGAAGGAGTGTGCCGATCAGGTCGAACGTCAACCGATAGAGCAGCGCGAACGAGGTGCTTTCATCCAGGAGGTCTCCCGGGTTTCTGCCGAACAGCGCGAGGTCGGACTGCGCGGAAAGCATGAATATGTGGGGCCTCGTCGCACGCGTGACGATCGGGGTCGCAGCGCCGATGAGCGCATCGAACAACCCGCCGATGACGAACAGGATCGACCCGATCTGTAGATAGAGGTTCACGTTCGTCTCAGCCGCGCAGGAACGTCCGGCCCACCAATGGCAGCCACGCGATCATCAGAATGATCGCTGGCACAAAGGCTACAAACGGAACCCACGGGGCGATGAAAGAGTAGCCAGCAAGGCAGATTGCTAATGCCACGCCGACGTATCGCACCAGCCCGCCGGCCTGCCACGCCGCCGCGGCGATCCAGAGGCCGGCCGGAATGTGGCCCCCGTAACGCAGCGGAGTGGTTATCGACGCAGCAACACCGTTCAGGGTCATGACGCTGCACGCGATATCGACAACGAGCCATCCGTAACCGGCCGCCTTTGCCCAACTCGGAGCGGGCATCGCCGCCACGACGAGAAACATGACGACGTGGAAGGCGACAGCGGCCACGGAGCCGGATACGAGCAGGCCCACCGGGACGGCGCCGACCTTGAACCCTGACGAGGCTCCGATGAATCCCATCAGGATGACGAACAAACCCATCGCCGTGAAGGCCGCGATCGCAGGTAGGGGCATGCTTCTAAATCCGCGCGAGATCGTAGCTTGAGCGGTTGCCACTCCAACTTCCTCCTGGATTTTGATCGGGCAAACCGCCCCCGGCGGCTTCCCGTCGATGAAGCACGCTAGGACCTTCTCGTCAATCTGTCCAATATATAGTTAGGACTTATCTAATCTGACATTGGTATAGAACGCCATGGAACTACGACAACTTCGCTACTTTCAGGCCGTCGCCGAGACTGGCACGTTCACGGCCGCGGCGGAACAGTCGCGCGTGGCCCAGCCCGCGCTCTGGAAGCAGGTGCGAGACCTGGAGCGCGAGCTCGGGGTCGCACTGTTCGAGAAGGCTGGCCGCCGGATCCGCCTGACCAGCAGCGGCGCGCTGCTCCTCGAGCGGGTGGCTCACACACTTGAAAGCGCCGAGCGCGTGAAGTTGCTGGCTGCCGACATGAGGTTTGGGCGCACCGGGCAGGTCGTCATCTCATGCTCTCCTCCCCATATCAACCGCATCCTGGCGCTGGCGGTTCGAGAGTTCAACCGAGAGCATCCCTCCGTGCACGTCGAGCTTCGCGAGTATCCGGGTGCGAGTGGTCCCCGCCGACTTCACGAAAACCCATTCTTGGCCGAGCTGAGGAGCGGTGTGGCCGACCTGGCGGTGGCCGAAGGGCCGGTCGACGAGTTCGAAGCACTGCATCTCTATGACGTTCATGCGGTCGTACTGGTCTCCGACGACCACCCGTGGCGAAGGCGGCGGCTCGTGATGGTCGAGCGGCTGCGTGGCGTTCCGCTCACGGTTACGCCGGAAGGCTTCGCGTCGCGTCGCCTTCTTGACAAGGCTTGCCGTAGCGCCGGCTTCGAGCCAACTATCGAAAGGATCTCCGGATCACCGATCTCGATCGTCGCGATGGGAGTGCAGGGCGCGGGCGTCGCGGTTGTGGCAGACGACGTGCCGCTGTCCGGGCCTCGGCCCTGGCCGCGCATCCAGGCTGGATCAGCTCCGGTACGCGAGAGCGTTCACCTGCACTGGCGCCGCACACAACAGCCGGCGGCGGTACACGCATTCATCGCCACGGTTCGTGGCCTGGTTGGTAGACGTCCGTCGATCAGCCCGCATGTTTGATGGGCTGCGCTGGCCGGTTACCTCGCCCTTATCGCCATATCTGAGACCGGCTGCAAGTTGCAATTTCGTCTGAGGTCATTGGTCGGGATCCCGGGATTTGAATCCGGCGCCTCACGGTCCCGAAACACCGCTTCCCGTCCACTGACGTCGGTTTTCGTTCGACAGGCCACAATCAGAACAGACCGACGGGATCCATCAGCTTTGCATGCCTCAGGCTCCCGCCGGCGATACCAATCCGCTAGATCCCGAGCGCTGCTCGGCTGATCGTGCTCAGCACCTGCTGTTGGTAGTAGACCTTCCCGCCGCCGTCGGCGGTCACCCCCGACGGGTAGTGGGTGGAAACGAAGAATGCGTAGACGTTACCCGACGAGATGGCCAGTCCGAAGTAGTCGCCGATGAAGCCGCGGTTGCAAGGTATCCGGTGCCCGGCGCAGGCGACCTGGGGCAGACCGTCGACTGTCTGCAGCGGTTGGGTCGGGTCCCACGAATACTTCGAGATCCGGAAATTGCCGCCCACGGCCACGGCCCCGAGGCCACTGTCCTTGAACGCCTGCAGAGTCGTATCGATGCAAAGGTTGGCCTGGCCCGCGTGGCCGGCGCCGATGCTCGAGCCGCTGGGACACTTGAGGCGGCGATCATAAAAGGCAACCGCGACTGCGCCATTGGGTCCGGCGGCGACCGAAGGCTGGAATTGGTCATTGGGGTCAGCGTCATTGACCTGCACCGGCGACGACCACGTCAGGCCGGCGTCGATCGACTGGGCGAACATGATGTCCGCCTGGCCGTTCGTCCATTGCTCCCAGGTCAGGTAAAGGTGGCCGGGATAGGAAGGGCTGGCGGCGAAGTTCTCCAGGATGCCGTCCCGGAAGCCGCCGTTAAGGCAGCAGTCGGGTGCGACCGTCACAGTGAAGCCCGGGATCCGCGGCGAGGCTGCCATCCAGGGTCCGAAGGTGGCGCCGTCGTCGGTCGACCGGGCGACGTAGACGACCTTGTCGGTGCCACTCGGGGAATTGGCGGCAATGGAGAGGTACAGGTCACCTGCGGCGTCGACCGTCGGGTAGACATACTCGTTGAGGGAGCCGGTCTCGGCGGGCCTGGTCACGGTCGCTCGCTTGGTGAAGGTCTGTCCCCGATCCCCGGATACTGAGACGTTGATCTTGGCCGTCTCGCCGTTGTAGACGGTCCAGGCCGCATACACATGGTCTTGAAACTTCGTCCCGGGGAAGTGATTGACAGCCACCCACTGCTTGTCCTCGACGAATCCGAAGCTGAGGCTGGACCAGTTAGGTGCCTTCTCGAGCGGCTGACCGCTGTTCCCCAGCTGCCATGTGCGACCCAGGTCGTCGCTGTAGACGATGCCAATGTTCGAGTTCGGATGGAGGTTGACCCAGAAGGCGTTGAACGGCAGCGTGACCTGATATACCCGGCCCTTGGTGTCGAAGTCAGCGTTGGGGTCGGTGTTGTTGGTCCAGCTCGGCGGCATGTCTTGGGTTCCGGTCGAGATGCAGTCGTACCCCGTCACCATGCTGCTGCTCGCGTAGCTTCCGTTCGGGAAGGTGTGCCCGCCGAGGTGGAAGTCGTAGAAGGTGCTGTACTTCTCGAAAAAGATCTTCGACGTCCCCACCAGGTCCTCCGTCCCTGGCTTCACGGCGATCCATGATTCCGAGCGGTTGGCGTTGTAGCTGCCCAGGCGGCATGTTCCCGGCGTGGGCGCATTTGCGTCGGCAGGAACCGGGTAGCCGCCGCCCGTCACCACCTGGTCGGCGACCTGGTTGGTGAAGGCTACGTTCGAACTCCAGCCGTTGGCCGCTGAAGCAGCTGTCGGCCAACTCAGCGTTGTCAGAGCGGCGGCGGCAAGAGCCGCCAGCGGGCGCATCTTCATCGAGTCCACCCCTTTTGCCAAATGCGCCAAATAGGCGCCTAAATCGACGTTACTTGCATTATCGCGGAGGAAGCGAACTTGCGAATACACCGCATCCTTTTCTCAAGCGAGCGGCCTGGTGGACGATTCTGTTTTCAACGCTTGGTCGGGGCCGGGGGGCACTATTTGAAACATTCGATCCAAGCGACGCTTGAATCGCCCTGGGTTTGATGGAGGCTCCATTTCTTGGGAGGATGGAGCCCTATGTCGAAGCAGAACGTTCCCACTCAACGTCGTTACCCACGTGAGATTCGTGAGCGAGCAGTCCGGATGGTGTCCGGTTCAAAAATCACATTGCGCCTCGAAACAGAGCTCATCAGCAGACATTGCCTAGCAGGAATTGGTGTGATCGGCCACCGCAGCGCCGAGGAAGCGATAGGCCCACTCCTCTGCGAACTTGCGCGAGCCGGCAAAGACCACCGGCACCTCGGGGTAGCGGACAGCCAGCCGACCGAGCATGTCCGCCAGCCAGGACCCACGGCCGGGCTGAGTTCCAAAAAGGTCCGGGTAGTCACCTTCGACCACAATCGCGGCCTTAGGGAGCTCGGCCAGGCGCTGCAACTGGAAGGCGAGGCTGCCGTCGGAGAGTGAAGTAGCCAGATTCTCCAGCGTCTTGCGCTCGATTGCCGCGACCACGGCCTCGCCCACGATTGCGGCATAGTCTCCAGCCGGAAGCGCTCGACGTTCGATCACGAGTGCGCGATCGACAAACTTCCAGCCGTACTTCTCGCGAGTGTCGACAGCGATGGTCAGAGACCCGGCCGAGCGGCCGCGAGGGATTCTGGCTCCGGGGTTGGCGGCCTGGGCGGTCTTCTGCGTTTGCCACCAGATCGCTGGCCGGCCTCGGGCCTCAGTAAATACAAACTGCGAACGGGACAGGGACGGCCGGTCGAGCACCAAGTCGATGGCGGCGCCGCGACGCCGGCAGAGGAGCACCGCAACGTCCTCGAGCAGTCCCACGCTCTCATCCCAACCAGTCGCGTCTTGTGCACAGAAGACTCGGTTGGACCGCGGCCAGGTTTCCCGCGCCTTGAGCACCAGGCCGCCCTCGATGGGTAACCAGATCAGGAATGGCAATCGGCTCTCGGAGTCTGGATTGCGAGCCACGCGAAAGCGCGGATGTGGGTTGACTGGCTCACGCTGGCTCGCGAGCATGGCTTCAGGCAGCCGCCGCCTCCCGGTAGTACTCGCTGAAGGCCGCCCACCTCCGGCGCACCAACTCGCGATGCCACCCCAGCACCGTCTCCGGTTCCACCAGCCCGCCCAACCCCGAGCGTGATACCAAGCGGTGAAAGGCGGCCATGATCAGGCGGTGGTGGCCGACTTCCTCAGCGTCGACACCGTCTTCTTCAAGCGCCTCTACGTCTGCGGCATGAACTCCGCGTCCTGCGCCGGCAGATCAAGCGCCCGCAGCTGAGGCCCGCGCAGGAGCACCTCTGCCTCGGGATCATTTGGCCGAAACCGGACATCAGCGATGTCCAGCAGGAGCCGAAGACATGAGTAGACCAACCCCAGCAGCATCGAGGTGGAGCGATCCTATCCGGCGCTGAACTTTAGCCGGGTAGCCAGCCTCCGACGAATAAGTGTGTCCGACAGGCTGCGACCCAAGAACCCTCCGCTTCCTCGGGCATCTTCGCGAGCCTGGAAAACGACCTGGGCCGCGAGTAGTGGACGGCCTCGCTACGCTGCGACGATCTCTTGCACCTCGTTAGTCCCGTTCATCACAAACCAGATATCGCCGCGCACGTCTACGGTCACGGCCATCACTTGCAGCCGAACCCAGTAGGGTCTTGCGCCGCCGCCACGAGGATAAATCAATGTCTGCGGAATAGTGTATGTAGCAAGAACGGTACCCCTGTCGACTCGCTCGATCACTCCGGTACGCCGGTCGTAGAGAACCTCACCTCCAGTCGGATCTGGCGCCGCGAGGGAGCCATCGGTACGAGCGGTGATGCGACGATCAACCGCGAGTCCTCCGGCGTTGGAGGTCACAATGGCACCATTGTCCCGGCCGTCGCTGATAACCATCCTGTCAGCAGCCGCAACCAAGCGGTGACCTACGAGGTCAATGGTCTGAATCAGCTGACCGTCGGCGGCAAGGAGCGCGAGCTTCTTGCCCACTGCATATCCACCCAGAAGTGCGATCCTACCGCTCTGATCAACGTTGATGTCAGTGGCCCCTGCAAAGGTCGAGGAAATCGGAAACCTCGCGATTTCCTTGAATGATTTGTCCAGGCGGACAATAGCCCCCACATTCCGTCGTGCGATCAACAACGCGTCACCCGCGACTCCGATCCCGGTTATCCAGGTCCCACCCAAGGTTGCGTCGAACGCTCCGCTAAGGGCATCAGGATCATTAACCGATAACGTCGTCCAGCTAATCTGGTCGGTGGCGATGTCCAATCGGATCAGGTTATAACCTTCGGACATCCACACGTTTCCATTGGCATCCACCTTGACCTGCGAGTCCGGGCCCGCATACTCTGAGGTGGGCAGGAGAAATCTGGTTAGGTGTCCGCTCGACGCATCAAATCGGTCGAGGTAGTTGGGAGCGCTGCTCTCCGCGAGCCATACCGCATTCCTGACTGGGTCGTAAGCCATGTCGTTCGAGTCGGCAGACAGCTTCAGCACCAGCCGCGGCTGCGGAAGCTCTGCGCCGACACCTGGCGACTGACTAGCTCCACAGGCCATGGCGGTCGAGATAACGACAAGCAACATCGCTATACGTGCGGTGCGCAAATTCATGCCACGACGCTCACAATCTAATGAGGGCACGTACCGCCATCGTGCACCTGGAAGGCAGAGTACATCGGCACCTTGGAAACATATACAAATGGATTCGCGGTACCAGCCGGGGAAACAGGGCAGTCAGGTCCAGTGGTTCCCGGGAAGGATGACTGCGTCCAGACAGCCCAGTTGACGCTATCCCAACGGTGCAGCGCGTACGAAGGGTTCACCCCGCCGCCGTTGTCAAGGCCCCACCAGTTCTGATTTATATGGATTTCGGAACCGTCGTAATACTCTTCCTGGGCAGCCTCCGGGTACCAGTCAATGTCCGACATCAGGAAAGTCATCTTGATTGGGTTGCCAAAACTACCTACTCTCACAGCGTACTCATACCAAGTCGTAGGATTTCCATTGCAATCAGTGGTCGACCGTGCAACCCCATCGGAGAAGACATACATCGGGTAATTAGGGGTTGGCGGAGCGAGCAAGTGGGTAATCAGGTAACGAGCGCCGAAACACTCCGATCCCTCGCTGTACATTTCTACATGGTCTGACGCGAAGCCCCAGCCCTGCGTCTGGCCAGCCTGTACAAAGCCGGATGTCTGCGGGTCAGTATCATTGAGTGCAATCCACTCATCGACGTGGTTGTTGCCCGGAACGCTTACAAGACCACTCCCGCGAATATATCCATCGATCCCGAATGAGCGCCAGGACAAATCTCTCTGGCGTGCCCAGATAAATGGATCTGATCCACTGGCCAGGCCAGCCGCTGGCGATGACACGAAAGGTAGGATCGCCGCCGAGATCACAAGCAAAGCCACACCCGCTCTGCGGCTCAAGGCGCCTGACTTGCGCGATCCACGACGCACAACCTGCCCGAAGACATGACGACCTCCGACCGACCAGGCGCACACGAGCTGCGCCAACGCCGCGCTTCCCTGGGGCGGGGTCTAACACAACCAAATGAAGAAGTCAAGGCGCTCGACCGTATGGACCAGGTACAGTCAGACGGAGGCTCTCGCACTCGCCAAGCGCGATCCGAAGGGGGCTCGTGTTCCGGGTAGTCAAGGAATGGCCTCGGCAAGCGTCCCACCGCAACTTCGAGTCCTCGAGTAAGCAATCGGAGCGGGTTGTAGCCCTCGGACATCCACACGTTAGTCCGAGGTCATCTCAATCGAGGACCTACCGCTCCCCTGCCGACCATGTCTGATCGGACGTGAGGTGCGCAGAAACTCCGGCGGGCACCGCTCGACGAGCTTAGCTCGCCTACGCTGACACCCGCTCGGTTGGCAACCATCTCCCGCTTGAAGCCGACGAGCCCGGCCCGCTACTCTCCCGCCCCGTGCTCTACGCGTCCATCTATATGTTGGTGCGGCTGGCGATCAGCCTGGTCGTCCTTCGCACCAGCTCAGACGCCGAGCGCGACCTGGAGATCCTTGCCCTCCGCCATCAAGTTGCAGTTCTGCGCCGCCAGGTCAAGCGGCCGGAGCTGCTGCCGGCGGACCGTATCGTCCTGGCCGCGACCAGCCTCAGGTTGGCGCCCGGCCGACTCCTGTTCTCGCCGGCCACCCTGCTCCGCTGGCACCGGGAACTGGTCCGCCGGCGCTGGTCTGCCTTTGGTCGGCGACCACGCCGAGGCCGGCCGCCGATCTCGGATGAGCTGTGTCGTCTGGTCCTTCGCCTCGCCCGCGAGAATCCGCGTTGGGGCGAGCGCCGCATCCAGGGGGAGCTGCTCAAGCGCGGCTGTCGGGTCTCGGGCACCACCATCCGTGGCATCCTGCGACGACATCGCGTGCCTCCCGCACCGCGGCGCGACAGCCCCACCTGGGCTCAGTTCCTGAGCGCCCAAGGCGGAGCCATCCTGGCTTGCGACTTTTTCACCCTCGACACCGTTTTACTCAAGACGCTGTACGTACTGGTCTTTCTCGAGGTCCATAGCCGCCGCGTCCTTTACGCCAACTGCACCGATCATCCCAACTCGGTCTGGGTGACCCAGCAGGCTAGGAACGTGACCTGGGAGTTGAGCCAGCTGGAGGACCCGATCCAGCTCTTCATCCATGACCGCGACCGCAAGTTCGTCGACGAGTTCGACCAGGTGCTCCGCGCGGAAGGCGCTCAGGTCGTGCTCACGCCCTACCGACGTCCTCGCGCCAACGCCCACTGTGAGCGGGTGATCAAGACCTTCCGCCACGAGGCTCTGGATTGGCTGCTCGTCTTCGGCGAGGGCCACCTGCGAGTGGTGCTTCGTCAGTACGTCGATCACAACAACCACGAGCGACCGCATCTCGCTCTTGCCCTCCGGCCGCCCGAGCCAGCAATTGGGAGCAGCGACGGGCCAGTAATGCGCCGGCAGCGCCTCTACGGTCTGATCAACGAGTACCATCGCGCCGCCTGAGCGGCGCCGGCTGGCCGAATCCGCGAACATCACCGCTGATTCGGCATCTCCCGAACACTCCGATCGCCAACACCGAGCCGTTCGAGGCCGTGCGCTATGGCGACGGACTTTCTGCGCATCTCAGGTCCGATTCGAATAACCCCCGCTGGTCTGTGCGCAGGCTGAGCATTGACGTTCTCCAGGACGCGTGCTGCGACTCTTGCTTGGCGGGCCGCCCGCATCTTCTCACCTTGCCCCGTGGCGGTCTATGCTCACGCATGGCGAGGTCTATGCCTATGGAGAAGAGCGGAGCAAAGGGGACGGCAGGCTCCGCCGCCCATCCCGCGCCTTGAGCACTTACCAGCGGTCATCCCCTTTGGGCGGACCGCGCCCCACTACTTTTCGGCCGGACTTCTAGCTTGTGCGGTCCTGTGACCCCCCTGTGACCCCAGGCCCAAAATCGCCATCACGCGGGTCGCCGAGGCCGAGTTTTGAGTTCAAAATCTGGTCGGGGGCCCGGGATTTGAACCCGGGGCCTCACGGTCCCGAACCCTGCGTACATCGTGTCCTCCCGTGTCCCGCCGGTTCCTCCAGTGTCCTCCTGTACGTGGTTTCAGCGGCCTTCGTGTCCGCTGGTGTCCTCCTGTGTCCTGGCGGATTCATTCGGTCGTCGCAACACCGGCCGACTCGGACGCTGTCGAGAGTAGTCGACCGAGGGCTTCAGCAGGCCGCGTCCAGCCGAGCGTCTCACGCGGTCGGCGGTTCATCTGGGCGGCGACGAAGTCGAGATA
>WNGF01009271.1_pt1 | contig 15931 bp, 11 predicted proteins | sample 5400641 | NCBI WGS metagenome assembly WNGF01 (sample SAMN13153371, study PRJNA577476) | soil metagenome | isolation source: 80 cm soil or saprolite under grassland replicate 2 | place: USA:California | collected 2016-06-15
AACCGAACTCGCCTAGGCCGCCGGAGAGAGCACGCGGGCGTCCGGCCCGGAACACCACGAGCCTCGGTTCTCTAGTTAGGTTCGGCAGAACCAAATGCCACATTCCCGGCGAAAACGCGCAAGCCCAGACGATAAGGTGAAATCTAACCCCGAGATTGAGACTGTTTGGCGTCCCCGGCGGGATTCGAACCCGCGTTATCGCCGTGAAAGGGCGGTGTCCTAGGCCGGGCTAGACGACGGGGACATAGCGGCAGGGCCTTGCAGTTCCCTCATACTAGCAATCGTCAGTCGGCATGTCAAAGCAGAGCAGCGCAGGGACTCGCAGTCGGCACTGTGGTGGGCGTAGCATGAGATGCGGACAAACTACCCCGAGCCAACAGAAGGCCAGGATGGGGCACCCTTGCGTGCCTCTTGGCCCAGAGCTTCGGACGAGATGAAAACCCCAAAGGAACATCGCAAACCCCATGGCCGACACACTGAATCTCAGCCTCTGGTTTCCCGGCTTCGATGCGGAGCTGATGCTGCCCCGCCTGGTCGAGGTCCTGCGGCACTTCCCGTTCTCGGAGGGCCGCAGCGGCGTGCACTATGTCTCCGTGCAGCCGGTGGACTGGGCCGAGCCCACCCTCTTTGAGCTCGGCTGGTCGGCCGGGGTGAGCACCGAAGAGGCGGCCGAGGCCCTGCGCGAGTACGCCAAGGCAGACTTTGCGCTCACCATGGAGGCCTACTGGGAGTTGTGGGTGCTCTCGCCCCAGCACGCCAACAGCGGGCGCGCCGGGGACCCCATGCTCGACGAGGCCGGCAAAGAGTGGGTGCTGACTCCGCAGAAGGTGACCTTCACCGCGCAGGGACTGGACTTCGACGCGGGCGCATTCGCCGCGAGCGGACACATCCTGATCGACTTTGGCCTGGACTTTCCCTTTCTGCACGAGCACGTGAATCTCAGCCCGGACGATGCGCTGCGCGTGAAGGCGAATGTGGCGGCACTGATCGAATTCATCCACCGTGTCGAGCGCAACTGCCACACCACCGGACGCGTGCTCTGGTCGGAGAGCGACGACAATCTGGCGCAAAAGCTCATCGCGCGGCTGCAGCAGGTGCAGTAACCAGCTCTCATTTTGCACCAGGGCGTACGGGAGCAACACGGGACAGCAACCCTGGTGTGATCATTGGACGTCGCCCAAAGTGACGATTCAATACGCTATCGGTGACGGGCCTCACTTCTTTTCCGCGTTCGCCATGACACTATGCGGGTGGATTCGGAGATATCGCGTGGGCTTCTTCTCACAACTCGAACAGTATGCGTCCAGCCACAATTGGCGTCCGGCAAACCAGCCGCAATTCGAAGGGAAGGAGCACAAGCACTGTACGGTGCGGAGCTACCACAACAGCACAGGCGATGACTCCAGGGCCACGATCACCGGAGAGGCCACTCAGGGCAGGAGCAATCCAAAGCCTGGCGGCCTCGCCGGAGACCGGCGTACTGGGCCGCAAGGCGTTTGAGGCGCCGAACGGTTCAAGGTGTAACGTTCAGCGGGTCACCCATCATCCGGTACCCAATCATCCGATAACACTTTCCGGCAATAAGGAGGCAACTCCTTAGAACAGCTTCTCTGCTGGTGCGCGGTCCGGGGGCTCAACCCATTGCCGGTTGGACAGCCCCGGAGCTCGGGTCTCCCAGCGCCGCAAAAAATCGGCGCGGGACACCTTGAACCACATTCGCCAAACGGGGCCGATGCGGGAAACGCGGACCGACAAGAAGGCAAGGGTGAGAGTAGAGACAGGCGCTCTGCTCTCGCCCTTTCTCTTTCGACTCTAGCCACTGCCTGCTTTCACCCGAACAAGCCGCGTTTCGTGGCCCTGCTGCCGAAGCCCGCGGGTGATTTGCAATCCCCGATATCGCAGGCAATGCGTTCGGAATGTAATATCAAAGGCGATTCTCCTGACATTCGGTGCCGGCTTGCTGGTCGGGCTGGGGATTGGGCCCCGAACATACTCTTCCTTAGTCCCTGCGTGGCTGCGCCATCGTGTTGGCAGAAGCAAAAACAGTCCATCCAGAAAAGCTGAACGGAGTAGTGACTGGATTGTTGCGATTTTCCATGGTCCAGGCTGGACGGCGCGCCCAACCACGTGCTGATTCTGATAGTATTTATCCGCACGGAAGTGTCCCGATTTTCAACATCAGAAAAAATTTTGAAGGAGCGGAAACATGGCTATAACGACTGCACGAGAGACCACTGCGGCTTCGCAGGAAGTCGATACATTGTGTGCGAAGGCCCTTAAGGCTCTTGAGGTAATGAAGACCCTCAACCAGGAGCAGGTGGACAAGATCACGAAGGCCATGTGTGACGCGGGCGTGGCCAACGAGCGTAAGTTGGCGGAGATGGCCGTCGAAGAGACCGGCATCGGCAAGGTCGAAGACAAGGTCATCAAGAACCACTTCGGTTCCCAGGTGGTTTATGACTACATTAAGGACAAGAAGTCGGTGGGCGTGATCTCCGACAAGGAAGGCATCGTCGAGATCGCCGAGCCCTATGGAGTCGTGGCTGCCGTTACGCCGACCACCAACCCGACTTCGACCGCCATGTTCAAGTCCCTGCTCTCCCTCAAGGGCCGCAACGTTGTGATCTTCGGCTTCCATCCGCGCGCCCAGAAGTGCAGCGCGGCAGCTGCCAAGATCATGCATGACGCCGCAGTCGCCGCCGGCGCCCCCAAGGACTGCATTCAGTGGATTGAAAACCCCTCCGTTGAGGCCACCAATGCCCTGATGACTCACCCCGACGTTTCGATCATCATCGCCACCGGCGGCGGCGCCATGGTGAAGGCGGCCTATAGCTCCGGTCACCCGGCGCTGGGCGTTGGCCCGGGCGGCGTGCCGATCTTCGTCGAAAAGAGCGCCGATCTGGAAGTGGCTACCGACAGCGTGATCATGTCCAAGACCTTCGACAACGGCACTATTTGCTCCTCCGACCAGTCGGTGATCTTCGACGACAAGGCCACCGCTGAAAAGGCGCTGAAGCTGTTTGAGCAGAAGGGCGCCTACATGGCCACCGAAGAGGAAAAGGCCAAGCTGGAGAAGGTGATGTTCGACAAGGAGCGCGGCGTTCCTTCCATGGCCATCGTCGGCAAGAGCCCGCAAGAGATCGGCAAGCTGGCCGGCATCAACATCCCGGCCGACCGCAAGATGATCATGGTTCCTCTCAGCACCACCGGTGGTGAGGACTGGATGAGCCACGAGAAGCTGTCGCCGGTTCTGGGCTGGTACGTTGCTCCGAGCACCGACGAGGCCATCAAGGCCGCTTCCTCTCAGCTTGAGTTCGGCGGCGCGGGCCACTCGGCCGGCATCTTCACCAGGGACGAGAAGGTCGCCCAGAAGTTCGCGGTCACCGTCAATGCCAACCGCGTGATGTGGAACCAGCCTTCGGTGCACGGCACCATCGGCGCCCTCTACAACACCCTGGCTCCGTCGCTCACCCTGGGCTGCGGCTCGCGCGGCGGCAACATCACCAGCGAGAACGTGAACTTCCAGCACCTGCTCAACATCAAGAGACTGGCGAAGCCGAGGGCGTAAACGGCTCTGCTGTGCGACAAGAAAGACGATGCTCCGGGCAGCCGGAGCATCGTTTTTTGTGCGCGAGCAATCGCCAACCACCGGGCCACCCCCTTCTTTCACGGGCATCTGAGGAGAATGGGAGCATGCGATGGCCAGAAAATTGAGTGTGAAAGCCGCAGCGGTTACTTCTGCAATGATCTGGGGTGGAGGTGTGCTTGCCGTCGCCGTCATCAACACGATTCAACCGGACTACGGCAAGGAGTTTCTGCGTTGGACGTCGTCCATCTATCCCGGATACAAGGCGCGTCCCACGCTGGCCCAGGCAGCGGTCGCAGGTGGCTATGCGACGGTCGATGGGGCGATCTGCGGCGCGCTGTTCGCGCTGGTCTACAATGCTCTGGCGTGATGGAAGACAGTTGAACCTTGGTGGTACATCTGCAAGCGCCTGAAGCACGTAGGGTGTTTGCTCTCCTGCTCACCTCCGTTTCCCTTCCCTCCTACTTCGGATACCACTCCAGCAGCCGCACCTCCACGCCGCTTCCTGCCAGGCGCTTCTGGAAGACCGAGAGATCGGATCCGCGGTAGTGGTATGGTATCGCCACCCTAGGGTGGAAGGCGCGCACCGCATCGGCAGCCTCCTCGGGCGGCATGGTCCAGGGCAGGTTCATGCAGACGAAGGCCAGGTCGATGTTCTTGAGCGCGCGCATTTCGGCAGTGTTCTCCGTGTCGGCGGAGAAGTAGATGCGCTTGCCGCCATAGGTGAGGATGTAGCCGTTGTCGCGGCCACGAGGATGATAAAACTCGCCTGGCGACGGCCCGCGCTTGAGGTTATACGCGGGGACAGCCTCGATCTTCCAGCCGTTCCAATCTCGGCTCTGCCCGTTGGAGATGGCGTGTGCGGACGAAAGCTGTTCGACCACGGTCGGCGGCGAGATGACCTCGGTTCCCGGCCGGCTGAGCTGGGCGATCGAGTCGGGATCGAAGTGGTCCTGGTGAATATGAGTGACCAGGATCAGGTCGGCCTTGGGCAGCCCGCTGAGCCTAGCGGGTTTGGCCGGATCGATGTAGATGGTCTTGCCTCCGGCCTGGATGAGCGCGCTGGCGTGGTAGAGCGGGGTGATCTTGACTGGGCCGGCGGAGGTGGAGAGGGTCTGGGTTTGATTTTGCGACAGGTGGATGGTTCAGCCCAGAAGGTCAAGATCAACTACCCCGCCCTACCAACAGAAGGTTAGGGCGGGGCACCCTGGCACCTGCCTGCGCCTATCCTCCCGGCCGCGAGAGGATATGCGTGAAGCGCTGCTTGAGGGTGAGGAAGGGCATCTCCAGCCAGCGGTAGCTGAGCGCGGCAAAGCCAACTGTGATGGCGAAGGCCAAGACAGTGCGGAAGAAAAACCGGCCGGGGCTTGAGGACTCATGGGGAATGCTGCTGTCGGCGATCAGCAGTCCCACGATGTGGAACATATAAAGACCGTAGGAGACGCGCCCGAGATAGGTGAGCGGCGCACCCGTCAACTTCCAGATCCGGGCAAAAACCGACCCCCCGGTGCGTTGCCAGTTCTCTTCCCCATAGCCGCCAGCCAGGCGTGGGCCAGCGTTGGCTTCCGGGTGCTTGCGCGCGCTCGGCACGGAATGGCCGTCCAGCATCCCCAGGGCCGAGAGGAAGACAAGCAGCGCGCCAAATGCCGCGATGGGATAGCCGAGGAGGACGCGTGAGACGGTGAGGGGATCTTCCTTGATCTGGAAGTAATTTGCGCCGATAGCAAAGCAGGCGAAGCCCATCCCAAATAGCGCCATGCGCTGTAGCGGCCCGAGGCGGGGCGAGCGTCCGCGCAGCAGCACGGCAAGCGCAACGCCCAGCGCAATGGCGTCGAGTTGCACAAAGCTGTGGGTCCAGATGCTCTGCTCCCACGCGTGATGGGAGGCGAGATACCAGCGCGTGAGACTTGCCGCGGCCAGCATGACAGCAGCGGCCCAGAGCAGTCCGCGTGCGCCCAAACGGCGCATGGTGACCGGCCAGACGATGTAGAACTGCTCCTCGACCGAGAGGCTCCACAGAGGGAAGATCACCGACGCGGGAAAGCCGACGAAGAAGACCCACCAGTTTCCGCCAAGCAGAACGAAGGCCAGCGCGGCGTGCCCTCCGATGTGCTGCGAGGGAACAATCCACTGCAGCGCCCACGCAAAGGCGAGGAAGAAGAAATAGAGCGGCCAGATGCGCAGAATGCGCCGTATGTAGAAGGCGCGCAGGTCGATGTGCCCAAAGCGCTGGCGCTCGCGAATGAGTAGCTCGGTGATGAGATAGGCGCTGAGCAGGAAGAATAAATTGACGCCAAACGCCCCCGTCGCTCCGATCACGGCGATTGTCTTCGCGATCGCGTGCGGGACGCCCATTTGCGTGTAGAACTCCTCATGATGTGGGAGCGAGTGATGGATGTACGCCATAAAAAAGGCAAAAAAACGCAGAACATCGAGCTCGGGATGATAGAAGCGTTCAGTCAGCGAGCGGGAGGTATCCAGCGACACGGAGCGTACAGCAACTGAAGAAACAGAGGATGACATGGATACAACTATGGTAGCAGCAGGCGGGTGCGAATTTTCAATGTCTCAAGTTTTCAGTGCTTTAGCTTTGAAGCTCAGGGCAAAAACGAGATCGAACAAAGGTGGCCGGCCTCAAAAACAAATCGAGTGTACGCGCAAGTCCAATGCATGGAAGCAAATCAAACTTTAGGACACGGCCGAATCTCCGCCGTTGGGCCTCTTGAAGCTTCGCGACTTTTCCGGCAACTTGGGTTAGTACAAGCGAGCCATGGAGGACTCAAGATGCTTAAGAAAGCCGCACTCGCAGGATTTGCTTTTGTACTGGCCATGAGCTTTTCGGCCCCGCAAGCCCAGGCCCAGGTACACGTTGGCGTGGGCGTCCATGTTGGAGCGCCGGTCGTAGTGGCGCCCGCGCCGGTGGTGGTTGCGCCGGCTCCCGTCGTCGTAGTTGCGCCGCCGGCAGTTGTGGTCTATGACGATGCGTTCTTCGTCGCGCACTACTGGGATTATGGATTCCACGACGGTTGGTACTACGACCACGGCACCCGCTACTGGATCGATGGCCGTCATCGCCGGCATTATGACTTCCGCTACAGAGACTCCCGCGTTTCCTGGGAGCGCCGCCGGCACGACAACGGCTGGCACAGAGGCTGGGACAAGGGAGAAGAGCGCGGACGCGGTCATCGCGATCGCGACTGGGACGCTGATCGCGGGCACGACAATGGCTGGCGCGGAGGCCATGGGCACGGACACGACCGCGACTAATCGCGCAAGCAAAAGCTGAGAACGAAAAACTCCGGCTCCTGTGCTCAACGGGAGCCGGAGTTGCGTTTGAGCGAGTAGCAGACAATCAAACTGGGATAAGCGCATGTCGCGTGTGAAATTAAATCGCGCGACTTTTTTCTCGGGAGCGGTTTAGTACCGATAACACTGGAGGATTTGGAAATGCTGAAGAAAGCCGCTCTCGCTGTTTTTGGTTTGGCCCTGGCCCTGAGCTTCTCCGCGCCTAAGGCGCAAGCAGAGGTGCACGTGGGCGTCGCAATCGGAACGCCGGCCGTGTACGGCTCGGTCGCCGTGCTTCCGGCCAGCCACGATGCCTATTACGGATCGTATGGCTACTACGACAATGGTGACTACGACAACGGTTACTACGACAACGCACCCTACGACTATTACAACTACAACGCCTATCCGTATACGTCCGGCGGGACCTACTATGACTCAGGCCGCTACGCGCCCTCCTATGGGAGACACTGGCGCGGCGACCGCGACTACTACGGGCGTCATCACCACGAGCGCCGGGACTACAACTGGGGGCGCAAGCACGAACGCTGGCATGAGAAGCATGATCGTGACCGCTGGTAAATTGGCTGACTGATCGGAGGCAAACGAACTGGCTCCTGTGTTAAACGGGAGCCAGATTTTTGCGCCTTAATTTTGGTTTTGAGCTGTCACCCTGCGCGTGAGCCGCTTTCGCGTCACCCATTTCGCAGGCCCTTGGGCCGCCGTCTGCAAGAATCAAAAACCCCGCCCTAACCAGCAGAAGGTTAGGACCGGGCACCCTGAAGGCTTCTGTTGATGCTTACTTCGTTGCGCCGCCGGAGCCGCCCTTTTCTTCCAGCGCAGCCTGGGCTGCGGCCAACCGCGCCGTCAGCACGCGGAATGGCGAGCACGAGACGTAGTTCAGGCCCACGCGGTGGCAGAACTTCACCGACTCGGGTTCGCCGCCGTGTTCCCCGCAGATGCCAACCTTGAGGTCGGGGCGCGTGTTGCGTCCCTTCCTGGTCGCCATCTCCACAAGCTGGCCGACGCCGTCCTGATCGAGCTGCGCGAAGGGGTCCTGCTTGAAGATCCCCTGAGCCAGGTATTCGGGCAGGAATTTGTTGATGTCGTCGCGCGAGAAGCCGAAGGTGGTCTGCGTCAGGTCGTTGGTGCCGAAGCTGAAGAAGTCGGCTTGCTCGGCGATCTGGTCGGCCACCAGCGCGGCGCGCGGCAGCTCGATCATGGTCCCGACCAGGTATTCGACGCGCTCGCCCTTCTCCTTGAACACATCTTCGGCGATGCGGTGCACGACGTCGGTCTGGTGCTTCAGCTCCTTCACCGTGGTGGTGAGCGGAATCATGATCTCAGGCACGACCGTGATGTTCTGCTTCTTGAGCGCAAGCGCGGCCTCGATGATCGCGCGCGTCTGCATCTCGGTGATCTCCGGGTAGGTAATGCCGAGGCGGCAGCCGCGATGGCCCAGCATCGGGTTCTGCTCATGCAGCTCTTCGACGCGGAAGAGAATTGTGCGCAGCTCCTTCAGCTTCGGCGACCTGGGCTTGGTGCACTCGAGCTGACTGATCTCGACCAGCAGGTCTTCGCGGCTGGGCAGGAACTCATGCAGCGGCGGATCGAGCGTGCGGATCGTGACCGGGAAGCCCCTCATCGCCTTAAACAGTCCGGTGAAATCGGCGCGCTGCATGGGCAGCAGCTTCTTCAGCGCCAGGCGGCGGTCCTTCTCATTGCTTGTCATGATCATCGCGCGCATGTGGGGCAAGCGGTCGGCGGCGAAGAACATGTGCTCGGTGCGGCAGAGGCCGATGCCTTCGGCGCCGAACGCGATGGCGGTCTGCGCATCCCGCGGAATGTCCGCATTGGCGCGCACCCGCAGGCGGCGATGCGGATCGACCCACGACATGTACTTGACCAGGTTGGGATCGTCGGGCGAGGCATCGATTGTGTTCAGCTTGCCCTTGATGACGCGGCCGGTGGTGCCGTCAAGCGAGATCCAATCGCCTTCCTTGAAGGTCTGGCCCTTGACGCGCATCTCTCGTTTCTTTTCGTCGACCGCGATCTCGCCTGCGCCGGCCACGCAGCACTTGCCCATGCCGCGCGTGACGACCGCGGCGTGCGAGGTCATGCCACCGCGCGAGGTGAGAATGCCGGCGGCGATCTCCATGCCGTGAATGTCCTCCGGCGTGGTCTCGGCGCGCACCAGGATGATCGACTTGATCTTGCCCTTGCGGTGCTGGGCGACGGCCTCATCGGCGCTGAAGACGACCTGTCCGACGGCGGCACCGGGCGATGCCGGCAAGCCGCGGGTCAGCACCTCGACCTTGCTTCCCTTCTCATTGAGACGCGGCACGAGGAAGTCATACAGCTGGTTGGGCTCGACGCGGAAGACCGCTTCCTCCTTGGTGATCAGGCCCTCCTCGACCATGTCGATGGCGGCCTTCACCGCGGCCAGGCCGGTGCGCTTGCCGTTGCGCGTCTGCAGCATGTACAGGCGGCCGTCCTGGATGGTGAACTCGAAATCCTGCATGTCGCGGTAGTGCTGCTCCATGCGCGAGGTGATGTCGCGGAGCTGGTTATAGACGTCGGGCATCACCTTTTCCAACTCGGAGATGTGCTGCGGAGTGCGCACGCCGCTGACCACGTCCTCGCCCTGCGCGTTGAGCAGGAACTCGCCGTAGAACTCCTTGGCGCCGGTCGCGGGATTGCGAGTGAAGCCGACGCCGGTGCCCGAGGTCTCGCCCATGTTGCCGAAGACCATCGCCTGCACGTTGACGGCGGTGCCGAGCATGTCGTCGATGTTGTTCATGCGGCGGTAGTGGCGGGCGCGATCGTTCTGCCAGGAGCGGAAGACGGCGTCGCGCGCCATCACAAGCTGCTGCAGCGGGTCCTGCGGGAATTCGATTTTGGCGTGCTTCTTGACGACCTTCTTGTACTCGGCGATGACCTCCTGCAGGGCCTTCGCGTCCAGGTCGGTGTCGAGCTTGGCGCGCTTCTGCTTCTTCTTGCCTTCAAAAACATGCTCGAACTCGGCCTTCTCCACATCGAGGACGACGTTGCCGAACATCTGAATGAGGCGGCGATACGAGTCATAGGCAAAGCGCGGATTATTGGTGCGGGCGGCGAGCGCCTTGACGCTCTCGTCGTTGAGGCCAAGGTTGAGAATAGTGTCCATCATGCCCGGCATGGAGAACTTTGCGCCGGAGCGCACCGAGACCAGCAGCGGATTCTCGCCCGCGCCGAGCTTCTGCCCCTGGAGCTCCTCCAGGTTGGCGAGGGCCTCGTACATCTCCCTGTCGACGTTCTCGCTGACCTCGCCGCGCATGAACTCGCGGCAAGCCTCGGTCTGTATGGTGAAGCCGGGAGGAACGGGAAGACCCGCGTTGGTCATCTCGGCCAGGCCGGCGCCTTTGCCGCCGAGGACTTCCTTCATTTTGCCGTTGCCCTCGGCGCTTCCGCCGCCGAAGAAATAGACGTACTTGACTGCACTCACTGTGGTCGTCGCCATAAGCTCACTCTCTGATATTGAAGAAATCAAAGTTCCAATGATTGCTTTTGCACCGGGGTCCCCGATCCGCCCTCTACTGGCAGATTGGGGATGGAGGGGTGCCGCCACTGCAGGTCTACGCAAATCGTGCTCTTACAAGCATCCATGAAAAAGCGCCAATGCGAAAGGTGCATCACAAGAAAGAATTACGCCAAAAGCGCCCCTAATACTACCTCGCGACTTCGTTAGCTTTCTTAATAATAGCAGCTCAATTCAAATGCCTTAGCACCGGCGAACGGCGCGGGCACGGGAAATTCCACATCTGCCGGCGATGGCAATTGAAGGAGAGCCGTTTCCGTTCACTTGCGCTCGGTGACGACCTCGCTGAAATCGGCAATCTTGGAGAACTCGTCGAAGAGCATCTTGAGCAGCGCGAGGCGGTTGGCCCGCACCTGCTCGTCTTCCGCCATCACCATCACGTCGTCGAAGAAGCGGTCCAGCAGCGGCCGCAGCGAGGCGGCACAACTGAGCGCCGCATCGTAGTTGCCCTCGGCAAGCAGCGCCTGGTAGCGCGCCCCGGCCTCCACCGCGCCCTCGGCGTAGAGCGCCTTTTCGGCCGCGGGAGCAGAGGCCCCATACAGTTGCTCGTTGGGATGACCCGGAATGGCAATCCCCTTCTCCTCGGCCTGCCGCAGGATGTTCTTGATGCGCTTGAAGCTGGCGGAGATCGCGTCGAAGTCCTCGCTGCCGCGCACCTTGGCGACGGCCTGCGCGCGGGCGAGCGCGTCGAGCGGATTGTCAGCCCCGGCGGCGAGCACGGCGTTGACGACATCGTAGGCGAAGCCGCGCGCCTCACGCAGATAGAACTCGAGGCGCTCGCGGAAGAAGGCTGCGACGTTCGCCACATACTGCGCGGGAGCTGGTCCACCCGATGGAACGGGGGAGGAGTCGGGCAACGCTGCGCTGCCGGCCACTGGCGCAACGGCGGTAAAGCGCGACTCGGCCTCGCTGCCCTGGTACTGCGAAAGAGCATCCTGCATGAGCCGCCCGATGCTGAGCGGCAGCTTGTGCTCGACCATGATTCGCACGATGCCGTTTGCTGCGCGGCGCAAAGCAAACGGGTCCTTGGAACCCGATGGAACCATGCCCAGCGCAAACATGCCCGCTATGGTGTCCGCCTTGTCGGCGATCGAAAGCACCGCGCCTTCCAGCGAGCGCGGAACTTCGTCCTCCATCGAGGTGGGCTTGTAGTGGTCGTAGATGGCCTGGCCGATGGCAGCGGCGGAGCTCTCGGGCAGCTCCATGCGCTCGGCCTGGTGCACAAGGTAGAGCCCGCCGATGATGCCCTGCAGCTCGGTGAACTCCTTGACCAGCTCGGTGGTGAGATCGCACTTGGCCATCAGCGCGGCCTTGAAGACGACCCCCTGACGGTGCGCGGGATGGAAGTCGACTACGCTGCTGCTGATCAGACTGCCGAGGTGCTGCGTGCGCATCGCCTTGTCGTAGTAGCTGCCCAGCTCCTTCTGGAAGGTGACTGAGCGCAGCATCGCGACGCGGTCCTTGAGGGTGAGTTTCTGGTCGGTGTTCCAGAAGAATTGCGCGTCGTTGAAGCGGGCGCGCAGCACGCGCTCGTTGCCGTGGCGCACGATGGCCTCGCCTTCGGCGTCCGTGACCGTGTTGAGCACGGCGAGAAAGTGGGGCGCGAGCTTGCCATTGCTGTCCTCTACCGCAAAATACTTCTGGTGATCGCGCATCACGGTAACCAGCACCTCTTCCGGCAGCGCGAGGTATTCGGCGTCGAAGTCGCCGAGAATGACCGAAGGGCACTCGGTCAGGTTGACTACCGTGTCGAGCAGCTCTTTGTCCTCGCGCCAGCGCGCGCCGGGAATGGCGCGGGTGGCGTTGTCCAGCGCCTTGCGGATCTGGTGCTCGCGCTCGGAGTAGCTGGGCAGCACGCTCGCGGCGCGCAGCTTCGAGCCATACTCGGCGGGTAAGGCGAGCGTCACGGGAGCCGAGGCAAGAATGCGATGTCCGCGCGAGACGCGGCCCGCGGCAATGCCTCCAAACTCAAGCGGTACGATTTGGTCGTCCAGCAGGGCCACCAGCCAGCGCACCGGGCGGACGAAGCGCTCGGGCTTGCCCAGTCGCCAGTACATGCTCTTGGCCCAGTAGAGCGCAGCAATCTCTTTGGGAACCATCTCGGCGAGCAGATCGAGCGCCGGACGGCCCTTGCGCGTGACATTGGCGGCGAGATATTCGCCCTTCGAAGTTGTGGCCTTGGTCAGCGAGTCGAGCGGGACTCCGGCTTTTTTCGCGAACGCCACGGCGGCCTGGGTCGGTTTTCCATCCTTATAAGCATGCGCGGCGGCTGGGCCAAGAAGCTGCTCGGAGAGGTCAGGCTGCGACGCGGCCAGGCCGCGGACCAGCACGCTGATGCGGCGCGGCGTTGAGAAGCTTTCGCAGGCAGGCGCGGCGGGCGATCCATTCCCGGAGGCGGCGCAGAGACGCTCGCGCGCCACCAGCTCACCCATGCGGCGCTGCAGCTCAGCCGCAGCGGAGGAGATCATGCGGGCGGGAATCTCTTCGGTACCGATCTCTAACAGGAAATCCGACATGAGAGCGAATGCTTTCTACTTCTAGTAAGAGTTCGAGGGTGCCCCATCCTAGCCATCTTTTGGCTAGGGTGGGGTAGTTGATTTTAGGAGACCGTGGCGGTTGCCGCAGCCACCTCGCGAATGGCCTGCTGATCGACCCAGGCGCGCGCGACGGCCACAGCCAGATTGCGCACGCGGGCGATGACCCCGACGCGCTCGGTGACGCTGATGGCGCCGCGCGCATCGAGAAGGTTGAAGATGTGCGAGCACTTCAGGCAAAGATCGTATGCCGGCAGCAGCGGAAAACGCCGGCGTTCGAGTTCGGTGAAGGTGGGCGCGGGGACGGCAGCCTCGGCGTCCTTTGACTTCTTCTTCGGCACAGCAGTGGCGGCAGCGTACTCGGCTACCAGTGCCTGGCATTCGGCCTCGTAGGCGTTCAGGTGCTGCCAGAGCTTGTCGACGTCGGCCTTCTCGAAGTTGTAGACCGAGAACTGCTCCTCATCCGGCAGGCGAATGTCGCCATAGGTCACCTCGCCCTGAGGGCCGCGCACCCAGACAATGTCGTAGATGGAATCCGCGTCCTGCAGGAAGGCGGCGATGCGCTCCATGCCGTAGGTGAGTTCGGCGCACATGGGGTCGAGATCGATGCCGCCGCACTGCTGGAAGTAGGTGAACTGCGTGATCTCCAGACCGTCGAGCATCACCTGCCAGCCGACGCCCCAGGCGGCCAGCGTCGGCGCCTCCCAGTTGTCCTCTTCGAACTTGATGTCGTGCCGCGCGAGATCGATGCCGAGCGCCTGCAGCGATTCCAGGTAGAGCTCCTGCACGTTCTCCGGCGGCGGCTTGAGGATCACCTGGTACTGCGTGTGCTTGTAGAGGCGGTTGGGGTTCTCGCCGTAGCGGCCATCGGCAGGACGGCGCGAGGGCTGTACGTAGCCTACGCGGTAGGGCTTGGGGCCGAGCACGCGCAGGAAGGTCTCCGGCGACATGGTGCCCGCGCCGACCTCCACGTCGAGCGGCTGCTGCAAGACGCAGCCCTGCCGGGCCCAGAAATCCTGGAGCTTAAGGATGAGTTCCTGAAAGGTCAGCGCTTGTGCGGTCATGAATGAATCCGATCAGGAGCATTGTAAACGGTTGCGGGAGAAGGGAAAAGAGGCGAGCTAATCCAGGCGGTCGAGCTGAGCAAAGGTCTGCAGCTTGCGCTCGAGGTGGCGGTGGATGATCTGCATGAGGAACTTGCGTACATCGGCGAGGCGGTTGGCGGGGAGGGGCTCGGCGCCCGCCTGCTCCGCACTAGCCAATTCCGCACCAGCCAATTCCGCACTAGCCAATTCCGCACTAGCCAATTCCGCACTAGCCAATTCAATGACACGCTCGACCGGGTTGCGAAAGATTGTCGTGGCGAGTGAGCGCGATGCGGCCGACATCTCCGAACTGGCGACATGGCGGTGTCGCGCGCAGACCAGCCCATCGCGCAGGGCGTGGAAATACGCGGGGTGTCCGGCAAGTGGCTCTCCGCACTCGATGCACTCATCGAGCGGCGGAAGAAAGCCGAGGAGGCGCAACATCCAGAGATCGAAATAGGCGATGGGCAGCCAGATGGGGCCCGACTGCAGCGCCTGCAGCACGGCCCAGGCGAGACGAAAGACGGCGTCGCTAGGCTCACGATCGGGGAGCAGTTCATCGAGCATCTCGCCGACATGCGAGAGCGCGACGAGGCGCGGGTAGTCGAGCGCGGCCGAAAGCGGCGACAGGAGCACGTCGCAGGAGTCGAGGCGGGCGAGGTCGCTGCCGGGCGTCTCCGCCCAGAGCGCGCGAACCAGGGTGAGCGGCTCCAGCGCGCCTCCGAAGCGCTTGCGCGAGCGCTTGGCAGATTTGGCGACGGCGCGAACTTTGCCCTCGGCACGAGTGAAGAGCGTGACCAGCAGGTCGGCTTCGCGCAGTGGATAGGTGCGCAGCACGATGGCCTCGGATTGGGAGGAGCGGGGTTTCAAAGTTGGGCCGTTTTTGCGGCGTTCGAGCCGCGAGGCGAATTCCTGAGCGAAGCGAAGGATTCAGCGCAGCAGCAAGCGTGAGCAAAAGCAACTACAAAGTCAACTACCCCACTTCTGCCAAAAGATGGCAGAAATGGGGCACCCTCAATTTATCTGATTTGAGCATTCTCTAGGCCCTGGCTCTAGGCCGTGGTGGGCTGGGGCTCGGGTTGGGGCTCGGCGATCTTCTTCTGGTACGTGCAGGAGCCGGGCTCGATTGTCGCCTGGCTCGCCGCGCTGGCGGCGATCTTCTCCACAGCTTTCGCAGACTTCGCCGATTTCTTTGCGGCCTTCGCGGGCTTTTCAGTGACCGCGCCTTTTGCGGACTTGCCTCGCGCCTTCGTTCTGCCTGAGGCCTTGCTGTTGGGGCAAACGAGGAACGTTCCTTCCTTCGTCACCTTCTCCAGCAGGTAGGGGCTGCCGCACTCGGGACAGGTCTCGGCCACAGGCTTGGTGGGCGCGGTGAAGTCGCACTCCGGATAGCGGTTGCAGCCATAGAAGAGATTGCCGCGGCGCGCTTTCTTCTCCACGATCTCGCCGACCTTGCACTGCGGGCACTTCACGCCGATCAGGTTCTGCTTGATGTATTTGCACTCGGGATAGCCGGAGCAGGAGACGAACTCGCCGTAGCGCCCGTTGCGCAGCAAAAGCTGCCGCCCGCACTCGGGACACTTCTCATCGAGCGGCTGGTCGGGCTTCTTCTGCGCCCCGTCCAGCCGGCGCGTGGTGCGGCACTCGGGATAGCCGGTGCAGGCCATGAATGTCCCGAAGCGTCCACGCTTGAGCACCATGGGCCGGCCGCAGTTTTCGCAAAACTCCTCCTCCGTGTTGGAGGAGATTTCGGCCTCGCCCAGGTCGGTGAGATTGATGGGATTTTCCTTCGTGAACGTGCAGGAGTTCGGGTCTTTCTTGTCGAACGTCGAGCAGGCGAAGAACGAGCCGTGCTTGCCCCACT
>WNGF01018253.1_pt1 | contig 15930 bp, 11 predicted proteins | sample 5400641 | NCBI WGS metagenome assembly WNGF01 (sample SAMN13153371, study PRJNA577476) | soil metagenome | isolation source: 80 cm soil or saprolite under grassland replicate 2 | place: USA:California | collected 2016-06-15
GGAGAGGGGGTCAGGGGGTGAGGTCATCACACCACACCCGCGACCGCCAGCACCCGCCGCATGCGCTCCGCGGCGCGCTCCGGATCGACGAGCAGCCCGGCGCCGTCCGCGAGCCGGAACAGCTCGGCGAGGTGGGGAACCGAGCGCCAGCTCTCGGCGCCGCCGATCATCCGGAAATGCGTCTGGTGGCCGTTCAGGTAGGCCAGGAACACGATGCCCGTCTTGTAGGCGTAGGTGGGGTGCTGAAAGATGTGACGGGAGAGCGGTATCGTCGGGCCGAGCGCGGCGCGGTAGCCCTCCACATCGTCCCGGTCGAGCGCCTGCAGCGCGGCCGACGCCGCAGGGGCGATCGCGTCGAAGATGCCGAGCAGCGCGTCGCTGTGCGCCGCCCCCCGAGCGTCACTCCCGTCTCCGAGTATCAGGCGGTCGTAGTTCAGGTCGTCGCCCGTGTACATGCGCACGCCGTCGGGCAGGCAGGCGCGCATCGCGACTTCGCGCTGCGGATCGAGCAGCGAGATCTTGATCCCATCGACCTTCCTGCGATGCTCGCGGATGATCCCGAGGCAAACGTCCATGGCCTCGCCGGCGTCGCCGTGGCCCCAGTATGCCACGAGCTCGGGGTCGAACGTCTCGCCCAGCCAGTGCAAGATGACGGGCCGGCTCACCAGCCGGAGAACTGTGCCGTACACGCGCCGGTAGTCGTCCGGCCCGCGGGCCGCGCGGGCGAGCGCCCGGCTCGCCATCAGGATCACGCGCCCGCCGTGCCCCTCGACGTAGCCGACCTGCTCGCCGTAGGCACGCTCCACGTCCTCGAGCGTCACCTGCTCGCCCGGCTCGAGGTGATCGGTGCCGGCGCCGCACGCGATCACCCCGCCCGTCGCGCGCGCCTCGGCTGTGGAGCGGCGGATCAGCTCCCGCGCCGCCGGCCAGCCGAGCCCCATGCCGCGCTGCGCCGTGTCCATCGCCTCGGCGACGCCGAGTCCGAGGGACCAGAGGTGGCGGCGGTAGGCGAGCGTGGCCTCCCAGTCCACACGACCATCCGAGAGCGGATCGCAGTCGGCGAGCGGGTCGCACACGACGTGCGCCGCGGCGTACGCCACGCGGCTTCGGATCGGTCCCGTTGGGGCGGGCCATGCGATCGGGTCGCGCAAGGCATACGGCGCGAGCGTGCCGTCGGCGAGAGGCAGCCGGATTCTGGGCGGCATTCAGCTCACCCCGTGGCGATGTAGGGGCGCAGCATGCTGCGCCCCTACATCAGGGGGTGAGGTTTCCAGCGATGGCACGTCCACCCAGCGGCGCTCCGCCCACGACTGGAGCGCCAGTTCCGCGAGCTGCACCCCCTTGGCGCCCTCGTGGAAGTCGTGCGAGAAGGGAGTGTCGGCCGCGACGTGGCGCAGGAACATCTCCCACTCCACCTTGAAGGCGTTGTCGAACGCGCCGTTGTCGGGGACGTCCTCCCACTGTCCGTAGAAGTCGAAGGGGTTCGGCACGTCGGGGTTCCACACCGGCCGCGGCGTCGTCACGCGGTGTTGTGTCTTGCAGCCGCGCAGTCCGGCGACGGCGCTGCCGAGGATGCCGTCCACCTGGATCTGCAGCAGGTCGTCGCGGTAGACGCGCACCGCCCACGAGGAGTTGAACTGCGCGATGATGTCGCCACCGGCCCCGCCGGCCGCGCCGTCCAGCAGGAAGGTGGCGTAGGCGGCGTCGTCCGCGCTCGCGGCGTAGCGCCGGCCGCGCTCGTCCACGCGCTCGGGGATGTGCGTCGCGCCCAGGCACTGCACGGCCTTGACCCGGCCGAAGGTGTGGTCGAGCAGGTAGCGCCAGTGGGCGAACATGTCGGCGATGATGCCGCCGCCCTCCTCCTTGCGGTAGTTCCACGAGGGGCGCTGCGACGGCTGCCCTCCCCAATCGCCCTCGAACACCCAGTAGCCGAACTCGCCGCGCACGCTCAAGACGCGGCCGAAGAACCCGCTGTCCACCAGTCGCTTGAGCTTGCGGATGCCGGGGAGGAAGAGCTTGTCCTGCACGACGCCGTGCTTCACGCCGCGGCTCGTGGCCAGGCGCGCGAGCTCGAGCGCCTCGGTCGTCGTGGTCGCGAGCGGCTTCTCGCAGTAGACGTGCTTCCCTCGGGCGATCGCCCGCCGCACGTGGCCGGCGTGCAGGCTCGTCGCCGTGGCGTCGAAGTAGATCGCATCCGCCGGGTTCGCGAGGCAGCCGTCGAGGTCGGTCGAGACACGCGCGATCCCATGCGCGGCGGCGATAGCCCTGAGCTTCGCCTCGCTCCGCCCGACGAGGATCGGGTCCGGGACGAGCAGGTCTCCGTCGGGCAACGCGATCCCGCCCTGGTCCCGGATGGCGACGATCGACCGCACGAGGTGCTGGTTCAGCCCCATGCGCCCGGTGACGCCGTTCATGATGATGCCGATGGGTCGGACCGCCATGGTCACGCGGTCCTCGGCAGGAGCAGGATTGCGACCGCCCCCGCGAGCGCGCAGGCGATCAGCGCCAGGAACCCGGTGGCGTAGCTCCCGGTCACGTCGTGCATTCGTCCGACCAGCACGGGCGCGACCGCCTCCGCGACGCCGTCGGCCGTGACGACGACGCCCATCGCGCGCCCCAATACGCGCACGCCGAACAGCTCGGCGGCCATGAGCGGGATGACCATGTACTCGCCGCCCAGGCCGAGGCCGAAGACCGCCGCGAAGACGTAGATTGCCCCGCGCGTCTCCGTCAGGAAGAGCACGGGGATCGCCGAGGCGACGAGCAGGTAAATCACGAGCATCACATACTTCTTCGGGATGCGATCCGCCAGCCACCCCATCCCCAGCCGGCCGGCTAAGCTCGACGCCAAGACCAGCGACGCGATCCGGCCTGCGAGTATCCGTGGTCGACGCTCAGGAAGAGCTTCAGGTGCTGGTTCGTTCCGCCGACCGCGGCGATCGAGCACATGCTGCCGGCGAGAAGCAGGTAGAAGGCGGGGGAGCGGAAGACGGGGGCGACAGAAGTGGGGCTCGGGGCTCGGGACTCGGGACTCGTAACGCTCTCCGCCTGCGCATCGGGCGACTCCTTGACGAACAGCGCCAGCGGCAGGGCGGCGGCGACGATGAGCAGGCCGAGCGCCTGCAGCGCGCCCTGCCACCCCACGGCCCGCGTCAGCCATACCGCGAGAAACGGGACCACGGCGCCGCCGAGTCCGATGCCGAGATACGCGAAGCCCATCGCGCGGCCGCGCGCCCTCGTGAACCAGCGCGACAGGAGCACCTGGTTCGGGAGCGGGCCGCCGCACACGTACCCCAACGCGTTGAAGAGATAGAAAAAGTAGAATCCGGCGAGCGTGCGGATCGCGCCGAGCCCGACGAGCGCCGCCCCCGCCATGAGGATCCCGGCCAGCATCAGGCGCCGCGGGCCGAAGCGGTCCACCATCCAGCCGGCGAGGAAGCCGAACAGCGGCCCGACGACGAGCTTCGAGATCGCGTTGCCGGAGGTGACCTGGGCGCGCGACCACCCGAACTCGCGCACCATGAAGTCGTAGAAGAACGGCAGGCCGTACAGCGCGATGCCGACGATCGCGAACAGCGCGAGGAACGACGTCGCGGCGACCTGCGCCTGCGCGGCGCGGGGTGGCGCGCTCACAGATTGTTGTGCTTGAGCTCGCTCACCGCGTAGTCCACGGCGCGCGCCGTCAAGGCCATGTAGGTCAGCGACGGATTCACGCACGACGAGCTGGCCATGCAGGCGCCGTCGGTGACGAAGAGGTTCGGCACGTCGTGCGCCTGATTGTGCGCGTTGAGGACCGACGTTTTCGGGTCGCGGCCCATGCGCGCCGTCCCCATCTCGTGCACGCTGAAGCCGGGCGGGCCGTCGTCGTCCCACGTCTCGACGTCGCTGCATCCCGCGGCCTCGAGCATCTCGGCGGCCTGGGCCTTCACGTCCTCGCGGATGGCGCGCTCGTTCTCGCTCCAGGCGCAATGCACCCGCAATAGCGGGATCCCCCACTGGTCCGTCCGCGCGGGGTCCAGGTCGACGTGGTTGTCGTGGCGCGGCAGGCACTCGCCGTAGCCCTGCAGCGTGATCCGCCACGGTCCCGGCTCGCGCAGCCGCTGCTTCAGCTCCGCCCCCAGCCCGGGCTCCGCCGCGCCGCGCGTCCAGCCGTCACGACCCGCTCCCGCCTGGATTCCGTAGCCGCGCAGGAACCCCACCTTCGCCTCCCCCCGTCCACCGAGGTTCCGGAAGCGCGGGATGTACGTCCCCGTGGGCCGGCGGCCGTACACGTACGTATCGAGCAGGCCGGGCACCACCCCGCGCGCGCCCGCTTTGGAGATGTGGTCCATCAGGTTGTGGCCCAGCTCGCCGCTCGAGTTGGCGAGTCCGGTCGGAAAGCGCGCGCTCTTCGAGCTCAGGAGAATCTGCGCGGTGGCGAGCGTCGAGGCGCAGAGGAAGATCAACCGCCCGGCGTACTCGCGCGTCGCCTTGGTGTGCGCGTCGATCACCCGCACGCCCGCGGCCCGGCCGGTCCGCTCGTCGTACATGACGCTGTGCACGATCGCGTCCGTGACGATGGTGAGCCGCCCCGTCTGCCGCGCGGCCGGCAGCGTGGCGCTCACGCTCGAGAAGTAGCCGCCGTAGCTGCAGCCGCGCGCGCACTGGTTGCGCGCCCGGCAGGGTCCGCGGCCGTTGTGGGCCCGCGTCAGGTTCGCGACGCGCGTGATGGTCATGTGGCGCCCGGGAAACGCGCGCTCGATCCCCCGCTGCACCACCCGCTCGGCGCAGTTCATTTCCCACGGCGGCAAGAACTCGCCGTCCGGCAGGTGGGCGAGGCCCAACCGCTCACCGCTGACGCCAACAAACCGCTCCACGTAGTCGTACCAGGGCGCCAGGTCCCGATACCGGATCGGCCAGTCCACGCCGTGGCCGTCACGCAGGTTCGCCCCGAAATCGAGGTCGCTCCAGCGCCAGCACGCACGACCCCAGATGAGGCTGCGGCCGCCGAGCTGGTAGCCGCGGATCCAGCGAAACGGCTGGTCGTCGGGAGTCACATACGGATGCTCCCGATCGTTCACGAAGAAGTGCCGCGTCGCCTCGCCGAACGCGTAGTTCTTGCTCTGAATCGGGTAGTCGCGCTCGTACCGCCGCTCGTCCCCGCGGCCGCGGAGCGGGAACTGCCACGGCTGCAGCCACTCGGTGACGTAGTCCTTGCCGTGCTCCACGTGCCGGCCGCGCTCCAGCACGAGCGTCCGCAGCCCTTTCTCGCACAGCTCCTTGGCGGCCCAGCCACCGGTGATGCCGGAGCCGACGACGATGGCGTCGTACGGCTCGTTCACACCGCCCACGTCCGGCCGATCTGTGCGAGCGGGACGCATCCCTCGAAGCGGCCGGGGACGGGGGCGTTGTGCAGCTCGCGCGTGGCGCCGATCTCGGAGGTGTAATAGCCGAGCAGCGTCAGCTGCTTCATCGTGCGGAAGAAGGGCACCGGGTCAGTGTCTGACCCCGGGCGCGAGCCCGGGGTGAACACCTCGCGATCCAGCTGCTCGAGCAGCGTGCGCTGCTCGGCAGGGCCGCAGTACAGGAAGGGGCGGCCGCAGGCTCGTTGAGCGCGGGAGTCGACGTCGGCGAGCCCGGCCAGGAAGCGCTGCCGCTCCTCGGTTGGATAGGACTCCGCGAGCATTGCGTCAATGAAGCGGTGCACTAGGGCGGCGCGGGCGCCCGGCGTGTCGGTCTCGGGGAGAATATGCTCGGCAATGGTCGCGACCAGATCCGCCTGGTCCGCGGTGAGCGCGCGGGGCCGCCAGGTGTCGTCCGGGATGCGGCGTGCCTCGCATCCGGCGAGCACGCCGGCGACGGTGGAAGCGGAGAGGGCGCCGCCGAGCAGGAGGGCGGCACGTCGCAACGCCTCGCGCCGGTCGATCGCATCGTTCGAGGTCCGCGTCATGGTCGGGCCGCTCCCCGCGCGCTCGCCCTTGCAAGAGGTGCGCCAGCAATGTCATGTATCGAAGCATGACGGTGCGCGTCGGCATCCTCGGCGGGGGCAACATCAGCGACACGCATGCGCGCGCCGCGTGCGAGACGCCCGGCGTCCAAGTCGTGGCCTTTTGGGGCCGTGACTCGGACAAGACGGCGAGGCTGGCCGGGCGGTACGGCGGGCAGGCGTACCGCGAGCTGGACGGCTTCCTCGCGCACCGGCCCATGGACGCGGTGATCGTTGGGACCCCGTCGGGTCTCCACGCGGAGCACGCGCGGGCGGCGGCACGGCACGGCTTGCACGTACTGGTGGAGAAGCCGCTCGACGTGACGACCGAGCGCATTGACGCGCTGCTCGCCGAGTGCGAGCGCGCCGGCGTGAAACTGGGCGTCATCTTTCAAGACCGCACCGCACCCCACCTCGTTTGGCTCAAGCGCCTCATCGCGGCAGGCGCGCTCGGCACGCCGATCATGGCTTCGGCGCGCGTGAAGTGGCATCGACCACGAGAATACTACGCCGACTCGACCTGGCGTGGGACCTGGACACTGGACGGCGGCGGAGCCCTGATGAATCAAGGCATCCACTCCGTCGACCTGCTCCTCTGGCTCCTCGGGGATGTCGAGCGCGTCTACGCTGCCACGCGCACGGCGCTGCATAGCATCGAGGTAGAGGACACAGCCGTCGCTTGCCTGGAATTCGCCGGTGGCGCGATCGGCACGCTCGAGGCGGCGACCTCGGCCTTCCCGGGAATGCCCCGCCGCGTCGAGCTCACCGGCTCGGAAGGAACCATCGTGGTGGAGCATGACCGCGTCGTGTCGGTCCAGCTCCGCACGCCGCCGGAGCCGCCCCCGCAGTCCGACGGCAGCGCGAACCCGAGTGCGACGTCTCCCGTCGTCTCGGACATTCGCGGCCACGCCCGCGTGCTCGAAGACTTCGTCTCCGCGATCCGGACGGGTGCCACCCCGCTGTGCGACGGGCACGAGGGCCGCCGCAGTGTCGAGCTGGTCGAGGCGCTGTATCGCTCGGCACGGGCAGCAGCGGTGGTGGCTCTGCGCGGATCCGTGCCCCGCTGATCGTGCGCCACGTTGTGTGGCGGTCGCGCGACACACGCAGCGCAGAAGCATCACGGACGCAAGACGCGAATGTGTAGGTCCCGTCAAGGCTCCCTCAACCCACTCATCGGTATAGGGTCGGCTCATGTCGTGACGGGCGTCACGTAGAGGGCACGACCCTTGCGGACGCGGATTGAAACGGGGTTTCCGCGCAGAGGGAGGGTCTCATGTGGAGGCGTCGCCGTCAAGCCGCCGCATCCCGGCTGACTTGTGTCAGTTCTTCCCCCGCAGCCGCGAGGGTCACTCCGAGGCCCCTCTCTGATCTTCCACTCCTCGCGCTGCTCGCCCTGTTGTGCGTCCAGCCCGCTCGCGCCCAGGGCGCCGGGACCGGTGCCCCTCCCGAAACGGGCACGATCTCGGGTGTCGTAACCACGGAAGGGACGGGAACGCCGCTCGCGGCCGCCCGCGTGAGCATTCTCGGCACTCAGCTCGGCGCCAACGCTGGCTCCGACGGCCGTTACACGATCGCGTTCGTGCCGCGCGGGACACACCGGCTGCGGGCCCGGCTCATCGGGTACGCGCTCGCCGAAGTTCCCGATGTCGTCGTGACAGGCGGCCAGACCGTGACGGTCGATTTCCCGCTGAAGCCGCTGGCCATCACACTCGAGAACGTCGTCGTCGTCGGGTACGGCACGCAGAGTCGCAAGGACGTGACGGGATCCGTGGCCTCCGTGGCCGGCGGCGCCGTGGCGGCGGTCCCCAAGGTGAACGCGGTCGAGGCGATCAAGGGCCGGGTGGCGGGCGTGGACATCGTCACGACAGGCAACAAGCCCGGGGACGGCATCCGCATCCGGGTGCGCGGTGAGCGGTCCCTGACGGCGTCCAACGACCCGTTGTACGTGCTGGACGGGATCCCGATGGCCGGAGGGATCGGAGACCTCAACCCGAACGACATCGAGTCGATGGAGGTTCTGAAGGACGCGTCGGCGACGGCGATCTACGGCTCGCGCGGCGCGAACGGCGTGGTGCTCATCACCACCCGTCAGGGCAAGAGCGGGAGGACCACCATCACGTACGACACCTACGCCGGCGTCCAGCAAGAGGTGCGCCGGATGCGCGTGTTTACCGGCCCGGAGTTCGCCGAGTACAAGCGGGAGGCGAACCGCACCCGCAATCAATACAAGTGTGCGGGTGGCGTCGCCGTGTGCGATTCCGCCGATGAGGCGCTGTTCGGGCGCGACGGGACTCTCGCGGCGCTCCGCTCCGGGCGCTGGACTGACTGGCAGGACCTCATTCTGCGCGAAGGCGCGCAGATCAACAACGAGATCCGCGTGACGGGAGGCGACGACGACAACCGCTTCGCCTTGAGCGCCAGCCAGCTGAATCAGCAAGGCATCGTGGAGGCCCAGAAATTCCAGCGGCGCTCGCTCCGGCTCAACTTCGACCATCAGGCCACTCCCCGATTGCGGATCGGGACCTCCACCTCGCTGATCCGCACCGACCAGAACCTGGGGCGCGGCGACGGCGTGTACAGCGAGGCGCTGCTCAACAACCCGCTGGGGATGGCCTACGACACGGCCGGGCATCTCATCTTCAAGCCCACGCCCGACGGGCAGCGCGTCAACCCGCTCTCCGACATCCAGAACCAGCTGGACGATCGCGTGCGCACGCGGTTGTTCGGCACGGTGTTCGCCGACTACTATCTGACGCAGGCGCTGAACTGGCGCCTGAATTTCGGCGCCGACCTCACCTTCTCCCGCCAGGGCCAGTTCTGGGGCGCCGAGACCCAGGCCATGCAGGGGAGCGGCGCCAACGCGGCGCTGCAGCAGGCGCGGACGTTCGCCTTCACGCTGGACAACATCGTGACTTACCGCCGCAGCCTGAGCAGCGACCACAGGGTCGATGTTACGCTCGTTCACAGCATGCAGGGAGAACGGACGGAAAATCAGTTCGCGAGCGTGAACGGCCTCCCCTACGAGCAGCAGGAGTATTTCGACCTGGGGTCGGCCGCCAGGATCGAGGGCGTCTCGAGCGACCTGACGCAGTGGCGGCTCCAATCCGTGATGGCCCGCGTCAACTACGCGCTCAAAGACCGGTATCTCTTTACGGTGACAGCCCGCAACGACGGCTCGTCCCGGCTCGCGCCCGGCAACAAGTACGCGTGGTTCCCGTCAGTCGCGTTCGCGTGGCGCCTGAGCGACGAGGAGCCGATCCGCCGGACCAACGTCTTCTCGGACTTGAAGCTCCGTGCCAGCTACGGCCAGACCGGGAACACGGCGATCTCGCCCTACCAGACCGAGGGGTCGCTGACCAGAACGATCTATTCGTTTGGCGACCGGCCGGCGGTCGGCTTTCGTCCTGGTGCCCTGCGGAATCCGGACCTGCAATGGGAGCGCACCAGCCAGCTGGACCTCGGGCTGGAGTTCGGCTTGCGGAATGGGCGCGTTTCCGGCTCGGTCGACGTCTACCGGGCCGACACCCGGGAGCTGCTGATGCCACGCCAGCTCCCGCCGTCGAGCGGCTACACCAGCATCGTCCAGAACATCGGGTCCACGCGGAACATGGGGGTCGAAGTGGCCCTGTCGACCGAGCTGCTCCGGGACTGGCACGGGCTCTCGTGGAGCACGCAGCTCAATTGGGCCATGAACCGGAACCGGATCGTGAGCCTGTACGGTGGCAAACAGGACGACGTGGGCAACCGGTGGTTCATCGGCCAGCCCGTGCAGGTCTATTACGACCAGAAGTTCGGCGGCATCTGGCAGCTCCAGGATTCTCTGGTGGCGAAGCAGTACAAGCGGAAGCCCGGCGAGATCCGTGTCGTCGACCTGAATGGGGACGGAAAGATCAACGACAAGGATCGGGAGCCTGACGAGCCGGCTCGACTGGAAGGGCGTCGACGTGTCGGCCATGGCGGTCGCCCGCGTGGGCTTCATGGTGCACAACGACTTCCTCACCGGCCAGAACACGCTCGCCGGCCGCTATAACAACATCAAGGTCGACTACTGGACGCCCACCAACCCCAGCAACACCGAGCCCCGCCCGAACGCCGACCAGGAAAACCCTCCGGGCGGCGCCACGCGCGGCTACGAGGACGGCTCGTTCATCCGCGTCCGGAGCATCACGGTGGGGTACACCGTCGCCAGCGCGCGCCTGGGCAATCTGTTCCGCGTCCGGTCGCTGCGGATCTACGCGACGGCGCTGGATCCGTTCTTGTTCACGCGGTTCGGTGGCTTGGACCCCGAGTCACGCACCAGCGCCGGGATCCCCAGCTACTGGACGGTCCTGACGGGCGTCACCGTCGGCCTCTAAGGAGCCCAGGAGATGAACACGAAAACCCGAAATGCCGCGCTGCTGGGCGTCGTGCTGCTGGCGGCCCTCCCCGGTTGCATGGACCTGAATGAGGACGTTATTTCCGGCTTGACCCCGGACTCCTACGGCAGCCGGGCGGTGTTCGAGGCGCTCGTCAATGCGAGCTACGAGCCGCTGCGCGGGTTCTGGGCGCAGGAGCGGGGCTTCACGGTGACCGAGTTCGGGACCGACATCTTCACGAAGGGCGCCGATGGGAGCCACAAGTACATCAACGACTACACGCCGGACCTGAACCCCGACGCACAATTCTTCCGCGAGACCTGGACCGAGTTCTACCGGGCGATCAACACCGCCAACGCCGCGATCGGACAGGCCCCGGTCGTGCAGATGGACTCGACGCTCAAGGCGCAGCGCGTGGCCGAAGCCCGCTTCCTGCGGGCGCTGTATTACTTCGTGCTGGTGCAGATGTATGGGCCGCTGGAGCTGACGCTCGAAGAGACGAAAACCGTGACGACTGAAGCCCACCGCGCGCCTGTCGATTCGGTCTACGAGCAGATCATTGACGACCTGCACTTTGCCGAGGCGACTCTGCCCCGCGTGCAGCTGGACTACGGCCGCGTGACCAGAGGGGCCGTGCAGCACCTCCTGGCCAAGGTCTATCTCACACGGCTGCGCGACACCAGCGCCGTCGCGGACGAAGCCGCGAAGCGGCAGGCCGGCGACTTCGCCAACGCTGCCGACTACGCGCTGACGGTCATCGACTCGGGGTACTACCAGCTGCTGCCGCGGTTCGCCGACGTGTTCGACCTTTTCAACGAGCGCAACGCCGAGGTCATCTGGTCGGTGCAGTTCACCGCCGATCCCCTGACCACGGGCCCGGGCAACAAAGGGCACCTGTACTTCCTGATGGAATACGACGTGCTGCCCGGGATGCTGCGCGACGTCGCCAATGGCCGCCCGTTCAAGCGGTTCCGGCCGACCTCGTTCTTCCTGAACCTCTACGACCGCACCAGGGACTCACGCTACGACGCGCAGTTCACCCGCGTGTGGTACGCCAACAACGTGGCGACCATCCCGCGGGATTCGAGCGGCGCGCTCAAGTTCCAGCTTGGCGACACCGCCGTCTATGTCTCGACCACGGACGCGGACACGGTGCGGGCGAAGACACGGCCGTACCGGGTGTACACGCCCAAGACGTACGCCGACAACGTCTTTCCGTCGCTCAACAAGTTCCACGACCCCTTCCGCCTCAGCGTGAACGATGAGCGCGGCTCGCGCGACTTTCTGCTCTTTCGCCTGGCCGAGACGTACATGATCGCGGCCGAGGCGCTGCTGCGGGACGGGAGGCCGGATGAAGCGCTGCCCTATATCAACGCGGTGCGCCGCCGCGCCGCGATCCCCGGGCACGAGGCCGAGATGGAGCTCCCGTTGAACGGGCTCACGCTCGATGAGATCCTCAACGAGCGGGCGCGCGAGTTCGCGGGCGAGATGATGCGCTGGTTCGACCTGGTGCGCACCCACAAGCTGCTCGAGCGCGTGAAGGCGTACAACGCCCAGGCGAAGAACAACATCCAGCCGTTCCACGTGCTGCGGCCGATTCCGCAGACGCAGATCGACCGCACCACCTGCTGCTTCACGCAGAACCCCGGGTACTGATGTCCGATCCCCGGCTGTCGCGACGTCGCTTTCTGAGCGTGGCGGCGGTCTCGGTCCTCACCCCCTGGCCCCCTCTCCCTTCGGGCGAGGGGGAACGAGAGTCACCCGTCGTTCCCCCTCGCCGCATGGCGGAGAGGGGGTCAGGAGGTGAGGACTCGGCAGGGGGCGAGGGGGCGGTGAGGCTCGGCGTCGCGAGCTACTCGCTCCGCAACTTCCCTCTCGCCACGGCGCTCGACATGGTGCAGGCGCTCGGCACGCGCTACGTCAACCTCAAGTCCGTGCACCTGCCCTACGAGCTGTCGCCGGAGGAGCTGCGCGCGGCGCGGCAACAGATCGAGGCCGCCGGGCTCCAGATCGTGGGTGGCGGCGTGATCACCTTCGAGCAGGACTCCGACGCGGACGTGGAGCGATACTTCGCGTACGCGAAGGCCGCCGGGATGCCGCTCATCACCGCCACGGCGGCCCCGGCGATCCTGCCGCGCCTCGAGCGGTTCGCCAAGCAGTACGACATCATGGTCGCAATCCACAACCACGGCCCCGAGGACAAGCGGTTCCCGTCGCCGTACGACGCGCTGAAGCACGTCCGCAACATGGATTCCCGGATGGGCCTGTGCATCGACGTCGGGCACACGGTGCGCACCGGCGCCGACGTCGTGAAGGCGGTCGCCGACGCGGGGCCGCGCCTCCTCGACATGCACGCGAAGGACCTGCGCGATTTGACGGCGAAGGGAAGCCAGTGCATCGTCGGTGAGGGGGCTATCCCCATAGCCGCGATCTTCCAGCAGCTGCAGGCGATGCGCTACGGGGGCTTCGTCAACCTCGAGTACGAGATCGATGCCGACGACCCGCTCCCGGGCATGAAACAGTCGTTCGCGTACATGCGCGGCGTGCTCGCCGGGCTCGCATCCGCCGGCCGGTCGCGCCGGCGCGCGCCGGTCGGCTGATCGACTTCCGTCATTTCACCGGGAGGGAGCGATGTCCAAGCAGCAGAGGCCCAGGAAGCCGGAGATACCTCGTCGCGAGTTCCTGAAGACCGCCGCCGGCGGCGTCGCCGGCATGGCCCTCAGCGGGCTGCCGGCGGCGAGCTACGCCAGGATACTCGGCGCGAACGACCGCGTGCGGGTCGGGGTGGTGGGCTTCTCCGACCGCTTCCGGCAGGCCCTCCTTCCCGCGTTCGGCAAGGTCGGCAAGGAGCTCGGCTTCGAGATCGTCGCCGTCTCGGACATCTGGAGCCGGCGGCGCGACGAAGGCGTCGCCGAGATCGAGAAGGTGACCGGCGCCAGGCCGCGGCCGTTCCGCAACAACGAGGAGATGTACGAGGCGCGGGCGACCGACGCGGTGATGATCTCGACGCCCGACTTCCTGCACGCCTACCACGGCGTCGAGGCGATGCGCGCCGGGCAGGACGCCTACATCGAGAAGCCGCTCGCGCACACGATGGCCGACGCCATCGCGATCCGCGACGCGGTGAAGCAGTCGGATCGCATCGTCCAGATCGGCACCCAACGGCGCAGCGCCGCCAACTACCGGATGGCCAACGAGTACCTGCGGTCGGGGAAGTTCGGCGACATCGTCATGGCCGAGATGACATGGAACGTCAACCAGCCGGGACGGTGGCGCCGCCCACAGCTCGTCGCCGCGCTCCGGGAGCAGGACACCGACTGGAAGCGGTTTCTCGCACACCTGCCCTACGAGCCATGGGATCCCCGCAAGTACCTCGAGTATCGCCTCTTCTGGCCGTACTCGTCGGGCATCCCGGACCAGTGGATGGTCCACCAGATCGATACGGTGCACTGGTTCACGGGCCTGCCGCGCCCGCGCAGCGTCGTCGCCAACGGCGGCGTCTACCTGTGGAAGGATGGCCGCAAGAGCTGGGACACCCTCACGGTCGTGTTCGACTACGGGCCGCTCGACGACACCTCCAAGGGCTTCCAGGTCGTGTACTCGTCCCGCATGACCAACTCCGCCGGCGGCACGAAGGAACTGTACTACTCGAATGCCGGGATGTTGAACCTCGACACCAACGAGATCACGCCGGCCGGTGGGCTCACCGACAAGGCGGCCGCGGAGATGGCGATGAAGCCCAATCAGCTGCCCGCGATGAAGCTCTCGGACGTGGCGCCGGCGGAGACCGCGGCGAACACGGGCGGCGATGCGTCCACGACGGCGAACGTGCGGAACTGGATGGAGTGCGTGCATGCCCGCAAGCAGCCGAATGCCGACATCGGGGCCGGGTACAGCCATTCCGTCGCGCTGTGCATGACCATCGCCGCGATGCACACCGGCAAGAAGGTCACCTTCGACGACGGCAGGCAGGACGTCGTCATGAGCTGAGGCCGGAGACAATGTCCAAGCTTTGGCTGCTGTTGGGACTGGTTGCTGGGGGCTCGGGGTTCGGGGCTCGGGGTTCGGAATACCCTAGTCCCGAGCCCCGAGCCCCGACTCCCCAGGGGGCGAGGGTGGAGGTGGTGCCGCGCGAGGGCCTGCGCCGGGTCGACATCACGGTCGACGGAAAGCCGTTCACCTCGTACATCTATCCGACCACGCTCAAGAAGCCGACGCTCTACCCGCTGCGCGCGGCGTCGGGGAAGGTGGTCACGCGCGGCTGGCCCCTCGAGCCCCGGCCGGGCGAGCGGGTGGACCACCCGCACCAGGTCGGCCTGTGGTTCAACCACGGGGACGTGAACGGGCTCGACTTCTGGAACAACTCGGGCGCGATCCCCGCGGAGCGCGCGCCCAAGATGGGCACGATCCTGCACCGGGCGGTACGCCACGCCCAGAGCGGGTCTGGCGAGGGTGTGCTCGAGGTCACGGCGGAATGGGTCGACTACCAGGGGAGCCCGCTGCTGCGCGAAGATACCCGGTTCGTCTTCCGCGCCGCGGACAGCGTGCGCGCGGTCGAACGGATCACGACGCTCACCGCGCTCGGCGCGCCGGTGACGTTCACCGATAATAAGGAAGGGCTCATCGGCCTGCGCGTGGCGCGCGCGCTCGAGCAGCCGTCCACCACGCCGGAGAAGTTCACCGACGCGAGCGGGCACGCGACGACCGTCCCCATGCTCAACAACGACGGCGTCAGCGGACGCTACCGGAGCTCCGAAGGGCGCGAGGGAGACGCCGTCTGGGGCACGCGGGGCCGCTGGACGATGCTGTCCGGCGTCGTTGAGGGCGAGCCGGTCACGATCGCCATCATCGATCACCCGAAAAACGTCGGCTTTCCGACGTACTGGCACGCGCGCGGCTACGGCCTGTTCGCGGCCAACCCGCTGGGCCCGAAGGTGTTCAGCAATGGGAAGGAGGAGCTGAACTTCCGGCTCGCGCCCGGGGAATCCACGACATTCCGCTACCGCGTCCTGATCCTGTCCGGCCCCGTCACTCCCGACCGGATCGAGGGCTACTACCGGGACTTCGCGCGATGAGATGACGCGCGCCATCGCCGCACCGCCGGCGGTCCGGATCCACCCGGCGGACGACGTCCTGGTGGCGATTCGGGCGCTGCCCGCAGGACGCGAGATCGTCGTCGCAGACGACCGGGTCGTGCTCGTTGAGGACGTACCCGCGGGCCACAAGATAGCGCTGCGGGCGCTCGAGCCGGGCGAGCCGGTCGTCAAGTACGGTTTCCCGATCGGCGCAGCGACTGCGCCCATCCCGCCCGGCGCCTGGGTACACTCCCACAACCTGAAGACGCGCCTCGTGGGAACCATCGACTACCGATATGAGCCTCCACCGCCGTCCCCCCTCTCCGCAACGCGGAGAGGGGGTCAGGGGGTGAGGACTCCCGAGGGGGCGTCGTTCATGGGCTACCGCCGCCCCAACGGGCGCGTCGGCACGCGGAACGAGGTGTGGATCCTGAACACCGTTGGGTGCGTGAACCACGCGGCCGAGCGGATCGCGCGTGCGGGGGCGGAGCGGTTCGCGGGACGGGTCGACGGGGTCTACAGCTACTCGCACCCC
>WNGF01005600.1_pt1 | contig 15926 bp, 14 predicted proteins | sample 5400641 | NCBI WGS metagenome assembly WNGF01 (sample SAMN13153371, study PRJNA577476) | soil metagenome | isolation source: 80 cm soil or saprolite under grassland replicate 2 | place: USA:California | collected 2016-06-15
CGACCCGGGCCATCCGTGGGTGAGCACTAGTGGCAAAGGATTTTTTCCTTCTCCTTTGATATAGTAAAACTGAATCTTAAATCCGTCAACGTCAGCAATGAATTGGGGATAGCTATTTAATAGTCTTTCCTGTTTTCTCCAATCAAACGTATTGACCCAATATGATTGAAGGCCCTTCAGCCATTCCATATCCATTCCTGTTTCCCAATTCGAAGATGCACTGTCACGGGGAGGCATTTGACGAGGAAGCGTTGCAGTCTTCACCTTTTTCATCACTGAATCCAGCCTGGACTGGGGAACATGAATTTCAAAGCGACGGACCAGATCTGGTCTTGCGAAATCCGCACTGCTAACTGATTTATTCTGTGCAGATATGAATCCGCTTGAAATTAAAGACAAAAAACCAATGACAATTACCTTTTTCATTTTATGATGCTTTGTTAGTGGTAATTCTTTTGCCTGTATACTTAGTTGCTTTTTTCAGGAATGTCTAAAAAAAGATAAAATGATTTAATCAAATCATTTTCAATGACAGCCACATCCACACCTGTTGCGACTGGCTGCATTCCTTGTGGTCCAAGAGTCCAAGAAGCAATATGTACAGAGTGATTAACCTGGGACGGCTTGTTTAATTCAAACTTGGATTCAGGTGGCCATTCTCTCTGTAATTTTGAGATAAGTTCATTGATTTCCGTGTGTCCGACTATCGCTTCTCCTGCATTGAATTCATAAAAATGAATGTCTGGTGCATATGTCTTTTTCATTGCCTCCAAACGTCTGTCTGCATTTCGGTCATTCCAAATCACTAGTAAGCTGTTCTCTAATAGTTGCGCTGTGGTTGTCATAAATTTAACTGATTTTAGTTTGTTATTATTTGTTATAAATTTTTTGGTTTCTGTCTGTTTGATACGATGTTGTAGTGTCTGTTTAGCATTATTACCAACATAGCTGTCTTCGTTGGTTTGGTTGAGATAATAAGCGCCTAACTCCAGCCTTAAGTTTTTCATTACAGGATCTTGTGCATACATATAAGAGTTGCTTATCAGGGTAATAACCACCGGCAAAGTCACCTTCATTCTGTTTGCTCTAAAGAAGATTGTTTTCAGCATTTTCATGTCACAAATATACCTGTGCACCGAAAGGACAGAATTGATATAAGGCACATAATAATGTGACATGGATCAACGATGTTGCCATTAGCTTGCTCTCTGGCTACGTGACATTTGTCACGTTTTTATTTATCAAACATCAATGCAAAAGATGTGCGATGATTAGAACTTTACAGCAGCAAATCGTTTTGTTACTATCGTCGCCAGGCAAAATGATATTTGGAATAATAAACAAAACATCATGAAAAAACTGGTCCTTATTTCAATATTGATTGTTGCAACTAAAAATATTTATTCACAAAATCAAGCAAATAATAAAACAATGAAAACAGCGAAAGAGTTACTGCAAGCTTATCACAGCAGCATTCAAAACCCGGATGCTGCGACGTCTCTTTTTGCCACAGATGGGGCAGTTGAACTCCCCTATTTGGCTTCACTCGGCCAGCCCTGGCGGACTGAAGGGTCGGAAAATATTAAAAACATGATAGCTGGCCTTCTCAAAATGGCTCCAGATTTCAAGTTCATCAACATAAAGTACTATATAGAAACACCTGACCAGGTTTTTGCAGAATACGAAGTAGATTGTTTGTTTAATGATAAACCTTATAAACAGTTATATATGGGACGCCTGGTGGCCGAGAAAGGAAAGATTAAGCTGCTTCGGGAAGGGTTGAATCTTTATCCGATCATGAAATTAGGTGAATAATAAAGCCTTTTTTAGTGAAACAAGAATTTACAAAAGGTCTATATGAAAAACTAGAATGGGAATGTCATCGAAAGAGTTTATAAACCTGAATTGATAAAACTAAATAGAATATGCAAAATGAAAGAGGCTTTTCTTTGCGGGTTTGAATGCAATTTCTTTTTGAAATGTTCTTATGTACATAGGTGTTGGTTTACCGATAAAAAGCAAGAATTATTCTTTTCCCTTGTATCTGGGATAAACTAAATTTTTGATCAGGTTAGCAAGTAAAGTCAGGAGCTCTTGATTCAATTGGTAAACATAGCAAACCCCAAGTTAATTTCTTTTCCAAGGTTCGATAATGTAAAAATCAAAGAGAATTGTGCGAAAATGAAAGCTGTTTCTCTTTCCGGTACAAAACCGGCGTTGTGTGCATTTGCTTTTTGAAAAAATGATAGAAGTGTGAAGGTTCAGTAAATCCGAGTTTGAATGCGATTTCTTTAATGCTTAATTCTGTTTGGCTAAGCAAAGATTTTGCTTCGTGAACTAATTGCTCATGAATAAAAGCAATAGCTGTTTTTTGCGTTTCACGTTTCACAACAGCATTTAAATGATTTGGGTGTATTGACAGGTGTGATGCAAAATATTTTACAGTGCGATTATGATTATCAATACCGCCTTCAAGAATATTTTTTCTTATTAAAGCTCGGAATTTTTCAACCAGTAAATGGTCGTGATGATGGATGTGTGCGGTTAGCGCTTTATCGGTTTCGACATACTTATTATACATCCGGCGGACATGAATTAACAGTGTGTGAGTATAGGAAGCAATGAGATCGAATTTGTCTGTGTTATCAGACCTGTATTCTTTTAATATTTGCTGATACAAATTGGTTAGCAACTCAACTTCATCAGGTTCCAACTCAAACGGAATCGCTTTCTCAAGTTGAAAAAAAGGCAATTCAAAAATAATATCACCAAGCGTCTTGTAATTCAGCATAAAATTTTCCGTGAACACAATAAAATATTCTTTTAACCACCGTTGGGGTTTGAACCACGATACTACCTGGCATGGCGTTTTAAAATATAATGCAGGTTTGTTAATTCTTGTTTTCCAAAAACCAGCGTTGAGTGTTATATCACCCTGCAGAAATAATGTAACGCAATAAAATGAATGGCGAAATGGTTTGGCAACGTAATCATACGATTTCAATACTTCTGGATCGATCTCTCTTATATCAAAATCTTTATGAAGCGGTGGTCTTGCCTTGATGTGTTTATAAAAACTTACAAGGTCGTTGAAGTAAGGAATGTTTTCTTCTGACGTGGGGCGTTTTTTTGCGCTGATTTGGTAAGTATCACTCATCGCAATAAAGTTACATGGTTAATCTTTTAAGATGAAGTGATTATACCTTATTTTTCGTTTACCATGAATTTACATTCCTGGGGGTTATGCTTTACCGGAGTGAGAAAATTATCATTGAAGTGAAACGAGTAGTAATTCCCTCAATTAAACGAATGCCTAAACTCTAAAGGGGAAAGATTCGTTTTCGTTTTGAACAATTTGCTGAATGATTGTGGACGTTCAAAACCTAATTCATAAGCAATTTCGCTGACTGATAAGTTAGTAGTAGACAATTTTTCTTGCTTTTTCAATCAGTTTATCATGAATGTGTTGTTGTGCTTTGTCCTGTTGATACTTTGAGCAAACCGCTTAAATAATTAGGCGGTACGTTTAATGTGCCGGCAATGTATTGAACAGTCGGCAATCCTTTTGTAGCGTTGTTCAGCAGGTAAACTAATGGCAGCGTTTAAATCTTTTTTGTGTGACAATATGATTTCTATCATCCAAATTTTTTGACATTTTACCTAAAGCCGGAATTGGATTTAAAAGACTCAGATACTCGGCTCTTGTAAAGAGCAACATGTCGGTATCTTCTCAGGCATCAATATTATAACTCGTTTACGACGCCGTTCGGAGCTGTCTGTATAACATTCATTTCTACATTATCTAAAGTCATTTTCTCATAGTGAGGTTGTCAAAAATTGCTGCTATCGATCGGTGTTTGCGATGGCAGAATACTCTGAGATTTCGTCACTCCCATTGTTGCATCAAATCTCCCGGGTATGTTCCGGTACCCGTGTAACGGCCAGTATTGTATTTTGGTGGCAGTGCCTTTTATATATGTTCCGCTTAAATCACCACCGGCAAGCATCTTTACCCTGAATGATGCTTCAAAAGTTGGCATGGCAAAGAACAAAGAATCACCCACTTCTTTCACATCTGTAATTCTGATTTTCTCTGCTCCATTGATAACATCCAAAACTATTTTATCATCTTCCTTTTGTTGCTGCAGTTGAAATACAACCTGCTTTCCATCTTGTCTTTCCAGTACGACGCGCCAGTAATTGTTCAATTGTTTTTCAGCCTGTGCATCAGCAAACACAGTTGGCAACAGCCAGGCAAAAAATAAGATTCCTTGTTTCATATCAGCAATTTCTGCGGCACAAGTTCGGCAAAAAGTATCCGATTGCCTGTTTTCCTTGTGAAAGCCGCTGAGCTCCGGCTCAGGACAAAGCAGCGTTGATTTTGCAGCAAAGGAAACTTGTGCCTTTGATTGATGATTTCTTCTTGGGAAATGTTTTCATTCACTTCTTCAGATTTCGAATTTTCATTTTTCGGATTTTCTTCTTGTATGTTTTCAATTTCAGGCATAACGGTTTGGGTGTAGTTCGATGAGATTAGACAACAGGCAGAAGTTGTAATCAAACTTAATTTGTCTCTTTTATAAGCAGAAGAATATTTTTTGAAGCGGGCTTTTGTAATGCTATTAAACTTCTCTTGTGTCACGACGATGATTATCTTTAATCGGTCATTCATTTCCACACAAAAGTCTTATTTATGAAAAAATTGCCATTCCTTTTTATAGCACTTCTGCTCCTGGGAGCATGTAAAAACGCTTCGGAAAAAAAATTTGTCGACATACAAGGAATAGATTCAACCCAACGACCCGGGAATAATTTTTTCAGGTATGTTGATGGTAAGCGGTATGACACCGCCCAAATACCGGCTACCCAGGCTGGGGTGGGCGCTTATATGTTCATGAATTACCCCCAATGGATACGTTTACAAGGCATATTGGATAGCGTTTCAAAAGCTAATAACACCGCTGGAAGCATTGAGCAAAAAGTTGGTGATTTTTATGCTTCCGGTATGGACACCGCAACCATCAACAAACGTGGTTATGATCCTATCAAGCCAACGCTAGCCCGTATTGACAGCATTAGCAATGTTCCTTCCTTAATGAAGTTTGTAGCCGATGAAGCAAAAGTTTACAATACTTCTATTTTATCTTTTGGGTCAATTGTATGTGAAGAAATATTTTACAGAGGATGCCAGGAAGCGTATGCTGGAATTGGTGAATAATTTACAGAAAGCATTTGCAGTAAGATTAGACAACCTGGACTGGATGAGTGACAGCACAAAACAAAAAGCAAAAGAAAAACTGTTTGCCTTTACCAAAAAAATAGGTTATCCGGATAAATGGAGAGACTATAGCAACGTAAATGTTACACGGGATAAATACTTTGAGAATGTAGTATCAGCAGCCGCCAACAATTATCAATATCAACTTGCAAAATTGGATAAGCCTGTTGACAAGACGGAATGGTTCACAACGCCTTCAACAGTTACCGCTTATTATAATCCTTTCGCAAATGAGATCGTTTTTCCGGCTGGTATTTTACAAACACCCTATTTTGACGATGCCGCTGATGACGCCCTTAATTATGGAGGCATTCCGATACTACAAAACGGTTTATCTCCATTGAGACAATACGAACTAACTAAATCCTTTGTCCGTTTCGTCAATGATTGGATGAAACACATTTTGGAAAATGTTGGCATTAATAAAAAAGCGACTACTTATGTTGCAAGACACACATTTTCGACGGTTCTTAAACGCTCCGGCGCAAGCACGGAATTTATCAATAAGCAATGCCACAAACTAAAAATAATTTACCAGAGACAAGAATTGTAGAAGGATTATATAAAGACATATCAATACAAATAGAGCAAAGCAGAAAGCAAGTTGCTTTGGTTGTTAACAAGGAAATGACTTTGTTGTATTGGTATATTGGGAAAACCATCAGCACATTCTTACTAAAAAATAAAAGAGCAGATTACGGGTGAATCAATTATTGCGACACTGTCGTAACAATTGTCAATAGTATACGGGAAAGGATTCGCCACATCAAATATTAATCGCATGATTAACTTCTATAAAACATTTAATGATGAACAAAAAATTGCGACACTGTCGCAACAATTAAGCTGGAGTCATTTTATAGAATTAATTGTTCTTGATGATGCATTAAAAAGAGAATTCTATTAAAAACTTTGCAAACGAGAACGCTGGGGCATTCGCACGTTTACGGCAACGTATTTCAAGTATGCTTTTTGAACGCACAGTGCTTTCGAAGAAACCGGAAGAGCTTATAAGAATTACAGTGGTCAAATAGCGGTAGACGCAGAACGTCATGTTATTACCCATGCACAAACATTTTTAGCAGAAGGCAAAGACGGAGATTGTTTAAAAACAATAATCAATAAAACACAGCAACGCCTGGAGCAACATGGCATGCGTATAAAACAAGCGCTGGCAGATGCAGCATACAGCAGCGGAGAAAATTATATGTTCCTTCTGCAATGGCTATTATTTAACCAATTCTTGGTTTAAAAACTTCTGTTGTGGTAAAAAACTTCTGTTGCAAGAAGATCTTGGCACACGCTCGGGCAGAAGCATTTGCAGAAACAGTTGATGAAATAAACAGCGAGCTTGAAAAAATGAAATGAGAGATTAGGAATTATTTACTTCCGATTAATTAATATTTAGCTTTCGTTGCGTCGCACTTTTACTATTTATCACTATTAATTAAAATCACTAACTAGTCCCTTCTGAAGATGAAAAATACAAGAATTCACACCATTTGTCAATTGACATTTCATTGTTCCTATAATAGTTTTGTGTCATAATTATCACTACGATTATTTCAAGATGAGCATGTGGAAGGTTTTGACATAGGTAATTTAGGTTTTATTACAAGTAGCAATGTGCATCCAGACTGCGAGTTGGTAATCCTTTAATATCATCCTATAGCGGAAACTATGGAGGACAATTACTATGTGCACAGACAACCAAACAGGATTTTCAATTATTTTAAAAACATTTTAAAATGAAATATAAGAATACAATAGAATTAATACTTCCTTCTGAATCTTACTCGGCTTACTGGGATCAGAAAAAGCTGGTAAAATGGTTGACAACAACTGTACAATGTATAATTGTACAGCAGCAAGTGAAAACAAAGAAAATATCTCTTGGGACAATGAAAGATACACGGCAATTTACATGTCATGAATATAAAGTATTTTTTTACCGTAGTATAATCCTTCTTCTTCTCTTATTTTTTAAGCCCGGGACGGACGGTCAAGAAAACTTTATAAATGAATATTTTAAATCAATTTCTACCTAAAGATTAACCTCTCAATTAATGGAAATAATAAGCGGATTATTGAGCCTGACTACAACATAAAACATCAATTATACTACGATAACGTTCGTTATCGTGCTATTTTGTTTAGGCATTGGATACACTTTTCTTAAATAGTTATGGGAGCGTTCGGAAAGAAGAAGCAAACCTTTGCTGGTTGGATTTTGGAGTTCCTTGTTTTTTTACGTTTAATGGTATTTCGTTTAAGGGCATTTTTTGCGCCGAAAGCATTTGCAAAAAAACCTTTTGTGCCAAAGTATAATCCTCTTCTAAAGATAATATTATACATCGTACTTAAAACAGAAAAACAAGTTTCAGTTATAATAGCATTAAATATTAGTTGGCATCGGGCCGGCTAAGGTTTTAGTCTTGTTAGAATTTATAAAGAAATTGAAAATTTTTTATTCAGGTAAATACGGAGAGATTAATTATTGGCGAAATAGTTTAGAAAATAAATTGCAAGGCACCAAGATGACAAGTCATGATTACAACAAAGATTATAACACCTGCACATTCTGCATACAGTTATCAATTATTGATAAGCCGGATTTTGGAGCAACCGCTCAAATACAAGCCCAACACCGAAATTGTTTATCGTAACATAAGCAGATACACTTACAAAGATTTATACAAACGTGTTTCAAAGCTTGCCAACCTTTTAACAGAGCATCTTGCTGTAAAACCCGGGGAAACTGTTGCTATTGTTGATTATGATAGCCATCGATACCTCGAAGGATATTTTGCAATACCTATGATTGGCGCCGTGTTGCATACCATTAATTTCAGGCTTTCGTCAGAGGAAATTTTGTATACCATCAATCACGCAGAAGACAAAGTGATATTTTGCCATAAAGATTTTTTGCCGCTTCTGGAAAATCTGCAGGATAAAATGCAAACTGTAAACAAGATTGTTGTGACAAGCGACGATGACAAGGAAGTTGTCTCATCAATAAAACATGAAGGTGAATATGAAGCGTTGCTAAGCAGACAAAAGGAAGAATATAAATTCCCTGATTTTGACGAAAACAGTATTGCCACTATTTTTTTTACTACCGGCACCACGGGTTTGCCAAAGGGAGTTTATTTTTCGCATCGACAATTGGTATTGCACACATTGGGGTTAACAACTACAATGGGTGCAATGGACTCCACTGTTAAAATAAGTTCGGATGATGTATACATGCCCATTACGCCTATGTTTCACGTGCATGCATGGGGTTTTCCTTATTTAGCCACTTATCTTGCAATGAAACAAGTATATCCCGGAAAGTATGAACCCGCCATGTTATTAAAGCTGAAGCAAAGTGAAAAAGTAACTATTTCACATGGTGTGCCCACGATATTGCAAATGATTTGCGGTCATCCTGATGTTGATAAAATTAACCTTACCGATTGGAAGATGATTAGTGGCGGCAGTGCTTTACCCAAAGGATTAGCCAAAAAAGTTCTTTCGCTGGGGATAAATGTAATAATAGGATATGGTATGTCGGAAACATGCCCGGTAATATCATTAAGCTACCTTGATAAACAAATAATGAATAGCCTGAATGATGATGAAAAAATTGATATGAGACTCAAAGCAGGAATCCCTATTCATTTGTCCGATGTGAAACTAAGAAATGATGCCGGTGAGTTTGTTGCAAATGATGGTATGTCGCAGGGAGAAGTGGTAGTCCGCGCACCTTGGACTACGACTGGCTATTATAATGACCCGAAACACAGTGAAGAGCTTTGGAAAGATGGTTATTTGCATACCGGTGATATTGCCCGCATAGACAAGGCTGGAGTTATTACCGTCACTGACAGAAAGAAAGACGTAATAAAAAGTGGCGGCGAATGGGTCTCCTCTTTGTTAGTAGAAAATCTTCTTTCGTCCTATCATGGCATAACCGAAGCGGCTGTGGTGGCTATGCCGGATGATAAATGGATAGAGAGGCCGCTGGCAGTAGTGGTGCCAAAGCCAAATGAAAATATTACCAGCGAAAACTTAAATCAACACTTGCAACAGTTTGTGGACAGCGGGAAAATTAAATCCTTTGCTATTCCAAAAGAATACCGTTTTGTAACTGAATTACCCAGGACAAGTGCCGGAAAAATTGATAAGAAAAAAATAAGAGCCAGCATATCACAAAACAGGGATATTAAACTGATTTTTTGATGTTTTTACTCAAAAGAGAAAATATCGTGGAGCTGCATGGTTGATATTTTTTATTTCGGCAACTGCCTTCGCATTTGCTATTATTAGCCATGGGCACTGGGTAAGCCTTATTATACGCTTTATTGTTACTTCATTTGCCTGGGCATTGGATATTGTTTTAAAGCACAATTACTAACCAAATCAATAGTCATATAAAGATCATGGAGCCGATCAATCTGAAAAAGAAAACGAATTAATTGAAGCAGGAAAAACGGAAGATATATTTAAGCATTCAAAAAAGGAACTTACAAAAAATTATGTTGAAGGGCATTTTGGATAACCCAAAATATTCTTATCGTTTGGAATTTTTTTATGAGCCCGGCTACGATTTATGGGGTGTCGCACTCTTATACATTCTGTTCATTATTGAACAGCAGTAATCATATTCAAAAGTTTTGAAGTAAAATATTATCTGTCATGAAAACTATTGTGATCATTATTAACGGAATCAATCTACCTTATCATGTAATTGATCATGCTATTGGCAAGGCCAAAAAAAACTCCTCCGAAATATTTGCACTTTTTTTAAAAAGAAAGCGTGAACCATCAAAAGGATATGGTTATCCAAGCGATTTAGCAACAACAGAAACATGTACTTCGGATGATGCGGCTGTAATGGAAGATGAAAAAATTATATCGCAGAACATGAAAATTGTACAGAATATGGTTGAGATTGAAAAAATTCCATACCAGTCAACTTTAAAAACAAATACTTTAATTGATGAAGTAATAGAAATAACTGCAATGGCAGATTTAATTGTTGCTGCCTGCAAACAAATGCAGGCAGTTCTTTTTATGAATGTTTCCATGCCTTCAAAATTAATTTTCCAACCTTCGAAATCATTTTCAGAATGAATAGAGCCGTATTATCTTTTGATAAGAAATGCATTTATTCATTACAGTATTTTATTAATTAAGAATGCTTTGTCTTCTCATGAATTACAGCTTTGTAAGCAATATGCAGGAGTAAGGTTAAAAAATATTATTCTAAAAATCCATTTGTTTCATCTGCTTTAATAGTATATGGATTAATGTGGATGTAAGAATCCTTTATTAAATTTTTTCTATAACGGCTATTTTTCCTGGCGCCTACGCTGGTAGCAATACCACTAAATATAATTTTATACATATAATTAAAAAATGAACGATCCTTCAACCTTTCAAAATATATAAGCCCGTTTCTTTCATGGTTATTTGTTTTTAAAACAAATGCATTTACTAATACACTGGCAACCCCTTTTATAAAAGTGGATTTTGATACCTCGCCATTATTTAGTAATCGTAAGTGCAGACCATGATAATAAAATTTCATTTCACCATACGCTACGTTTTCGTTTCCTATAGCATTCATATAAAATGTGTCAAGTTTACCATAAGTGAACTTAATATTTGATATTGGTGCCAATAAAGGGTTTAGGATATTAAGCGAGGTAGGTTCAATTTTAAGAGTCATCATAAATCCATACAGAGGATCTGCATATGATTCATTCACTTTCAAATTAAAAAAAGAAGCTTTCATCAGATTGCCCATAAAAATGAGTGATAAAGAATCTGCTGGCTGGATGTCATAATTTTTAATGTTCAAAAAACTTCCATTTAAATGAGTCAATAGCAAATTACCTTCGAGCCTGTTCTTCGCATTCTTTTCTATATAACTCACATTTCCATCACTAATTTCAATTCGACTAATTATAACTGGAATAGAAATATCCCTGATCTGCTCAACGATTAGCTTTTTTCTAATGCCGGATAAATAGGGTGGGAATTTATCCCTATAGACAAATATAGATGGCCTGAGAAAGCTGGCTTTTTGAATCACCAGCGTATCATCTTTAAAATATTTTATCAGATCAAACCCACTGAGCTTAATTTTACCAGAATTAAAGTTGATATAATCAATTTGGTAAGGGTTATTAGCTACAACAGAATCACGTGGTTTCGAAGGATAGTAGTTAAACGAATCCAAATTCAATAAATTTTGGCCAGCAAAATAGTTTACATTGAAACATTGCAATAATGCCTTTTTGTTATAATATTTTGCTGAAGATGTGCTGATCGAAACAGATGGATTTGACATTATCAATTTGCCAAAATCATTTACAGTAGAAGACGAAACAACGCAATTACCAAACGATAGATCTCCCAATTCTAAATTGTTCTCTTTAATCTTAAATGCAAACCCATCGGAATTTTTTACATTCAATTTATTAACTATAGCATTCCATATAGGGCTATCACCCGATAATGACATATTCAGTTTTGATAGCTTCAAATCAATTCCATTATCTATCTTCAAAACTTTTTCTGATCCTTTTGTTATCTCAGCTTTTGTCGCTTTAATATCCAAAGAACCAACTTTAACTCCATGACTTCCTGTTTGAATATTGTCAGCTTTTATTTCACTTCCTTTTGAATAAGGCAACTGGAAATTCTGGCTAAATAAATTTTGATCAATCTGTACACTCACAATCGGTTCCTGAATTGCAATTCGATCAATTTTGATTATCGGGAACAGTGAAATTTTAGATACCGTTTTATCGGAAGTATTTTGTTTGTGAAAATTAATTACAGGACACTTTAATAAAACAGAATTCAGGTGAAGATCATTGGCAAAAAAAGAATTGAAATTGTCGGTAAGTTCTACAAGAGGAGTATTAATAATCAATGTGCTTGTCTTGTTGAAATACTCATACCCGGATTTTAAAAACTTCTGAGAACTATCTGATAAAATACAATTAGCAGAATTTATTCGCATAAACGAATTTGAAAACCTTATTCCACTTCCCTTTAATTTAAATCCCTTTATTACCATTGGTATGTTATGTTGTTGTATCACAGAAGAAATCTGAACATCTTCAATAAATACATCGCCTTTAACTCTACTATTGGTAAATTGAAGATGGGTTTGTTTGCCTGAAAGATTTTTAAAAAGGAAGGAACTCCTTTTGTTATTTCTTTCCTCTTTCGACTTGGAGTTTAATATAATATTTCCATGTTCCCATTGAAGCCCATCCATAACAATGTTCCCGTTGGTTTCAGTATAAATATTTTTTATTAAAACGTCATTAAGTTTTGAATCAATTCCTCCAGAATTATTATTTAAATAGACTTCTTCGACGTGAATCTGATCATTTGCTTTGAATTTTACATTTCGTAACCTGGCATTTATATTGTCAATCTTTAAATATCCATTTGAGAAAAAAAAAGATTCAATATCTTTTTGCAACCTGACATTCTTATAGTTTTTAAGATTATTTCCTAAAAGGCAAATATTAAATCCCTGTAATTTTAAAAAATTATTAATCCCCCATTGTATATTGATATTTCCATTTAAAACCCTGAGCTTGTCTATTTCTATGAAATCATCAAGAGTGTGGTTAGGATAAAAAAACATTGTTTTTTTTGGAATAGCTACCGTAGCATTCTTTTTAAAGTTTATTGTTGGATAATGTAATACTGCTTCTCTTGCTTTTAAAGCCTGCCTAAAAATTAATTCAGACCAATCCAGGTCTAACAACTCAAAATAAGGCATTCTATAATTTCTATAATTTCTGATTTTATTTATACCAGATGAAGTATGAACTGAAAAATTATTTAATAATAATTTGTCATTTGCAAAACGTATGCTGTCAAAGGAAAAAATACTAGAACTATCTGCGTTGTAGAGATTATATCCTTTGATGATCATATCAAAGCTTTTAATTGAAATAAGTTTCGAAGAATCCGGATCAATACGGAGATCTTTAATCTGAAAATTACCTTTCGCAGAATTTGCAATAGACCGGTTATTTTCCCGTGAAATATTTACGCGGATATCTGCATTCCTAACGCCAACGAAGCCGAGATCTAAATTGCCTGAAAATACTTTTAGAATTTTTTCAAGATCAGGAATTCCTTTTGTGACAACATTACTACCAGATGAAGCAGAACTCAGGTTAATATTTGAAACCGGAGTTTCACAATAGACAGAATCTGCTTTTATTAGATTTGTTTTGTACAACGTATCAAAATCTACCCCTATTAATGCCAGTTTTTTAAAATAAATAGTATAGCTATTACGGGATATTTGCATTGGTAAAGCCATGATAGTGCAGCTATCCAATATGATACTTCTGGCCTGTTGTATAATAAGCCTTTTAAATGAAAGGTTGTGAATACCATCAGTAAGACTAATATCCTGGTCAGAAGAACTAAAGATAATATTGCCGTTATCTAAAGGCTTGCCAGTTAATCCACCCTGATTATTAATATTTTTAAGCGCAAAATAAATATTAGAAAAAACAAGTGGTTGCCTGCTCTTGCCCGCTTCATTAGTAAGAATAACTTTCGCATTAATAATTGAAACTGACTCTGTCTTCAAAGCAGAAATTGCGTCCTGAACAGAATGGTAAAGCTTACCTAATTCAATTCCTAAGGACAAATTATTCTTCGGATTTGAAATACTATCTTTTCTCCAATTAAAAACTTCTATTGTGGGATCATACAATTTTAACTTTCTTATCTCTACAGCTCTTTTTATAAATAATGACCATAAAGAATTTGTATGGAGAACAACCTTTCGAAAACTAACCTTGTAAGTGATTGTTGAATTAACATTATTTGTACTTGCAATGATTGCTTTATCAATTTTTACTTCGTTAGAAAAAACATTAAAACTTACATGCGAGAGTTCGAGTTTTAATTTACCATCTGACTTTTGAGTAACCAGGTTTATTAAAAGACGGTTTGCATTATTTGCAAACCAAATATGCAAACATGTAATGCCAAATGCAAAAATTAAAATAATTGCAAAAGACATTTTTATAAAACTCTGTCGAAAAAATCTTTGACTTTTTAGTGCCATAAGAAATAACAATTAAGCAATTCATAGAAAATTCTAATAAAGTTTGAATTAATGAGGAGATTTTTAGAAAAAAATAAAGTTTTCAAAGTTTATTTAATTTCATTCTTAAAGCTGGTGAAATTATTTCTGAATTGCTTTTTAAAAAATTTACGAAAATGAGAATAATCATTGAAAATTCTTTGAAGATGCCCTGACATTTGCAATCATAAGATGTTTCACTTTTGAAACCAATATCGCTGCGAGCAGGGTCAATGTCCCAATTTGTTTTTGCCAATTCCTTTTCTATTTTTTAATTTTTTAATTGAAGTCCTACGGGTAAAGTATCAAACTCCTCAATCTCTATATTATCCTTCCTAGATAGATGCCTCGCTTCGTCAACAGAGATTTCAGTATAGTAAAAATTATAGCATTCGTTAGTAATAATTTGCAGATAGTATTTATCCTTAACCTGCCATAAGCCAATTGAAGCAGTAATTAAATGTTCCATAATGTTGTTTTGTTTTGAGCTTGAGCTGCATGTTTATAACTGGCCCGCTTATAAGCCTCATTCTTTTATTCCGGGTATAAATACTTTATTAATTGTAGGAATGGTAGTTAATGATTGCTCGATGTCCTATAATGTGAGCGTGTCATACAATGTTGGACATTGTACTTTTTTTATGATACAGCTCTTTCATTAATCTCTGAAAGTTGTCTTGTCGGACATGGCTATTTGTGCTATTTCATCCTTTCGTTTAAATGTTACGCCTTTATGTTTTTGCATGTAAGTGATCAGATTATTTGCTGCATCCACCATTTGTGGAGTTCCTCCGATGCGGTCATGAAAACTGATTGACATTTGTCTGCGTTTATTTTCACTTTCAGCATACAGTTGGTCAAATTCCATTTTCACCTGGTTTACAAATCGGTCTGCAGAAAAATTCTTTCCTTCAATCAAAACAATATCGTTGCAACGCAAAGTATATGGCACTACTACAAAATCTTTGTTGTTTACTTTTATAATAAAAGGTTCATCCCTGCTGACGTCATCAATATGATAAATAAAACCAAGTTCCTGCAAAATATTCAGCGTATTTAGACCTCTCCTCAACCAGTTAGCATTATAACCTACCGGATTAAAACCAGTAATATTTTTTATTGCGTCCGCTCCGTCTTTAATAAACTTTTTTTCTTCCTCGTAAGGCATCGTATATTGAGTACTCCAATTCATACCATGTGCTGCTGCTTCGTGGCCACGTTGAACAATCTCCTTAGCCAATTCAGGATTCCTTAATACTGCTGAACCTACCATATGCGAAGTAACCTTAATACCTGATTTATCCCAATTGTCCAGCATTCTCGGAATACCTTCTTTATAACCATATTGATACCAGGTTGCGGCTGGTAAATCACTGTAACCTTTTTTATGTACGCCGTTCTGCACCTTATTTATTTCATCTGTTTCATACCTGGTCAATTGTTCTATTGGTTGCTGTTGCGGTATTGCTGAATGTTCAGAAGAGCATCTTTGTTGGATTGCATTTGCACTATATTGTTTGCCCA
>WNGF01005603.1_pt1 | contig 15923 bp, 12 predicted proteins | sample 5400641 | NCBI WGS metagenome assembly WNGF01 (sample SAMN13153371, study PRJNA577476) | soil metagenome | isolation source: 80 cm soil or saprolite under grassland replicate 2 | place: USA:California | collected 2016-06-15
TCGGGCGGGCGGTGGTGGTGCCAGAAGTGCTGGTCACAGCGGTGGGACGCGCCAGTGTTGCCGTTCGCGTCCGGCGGCTGCCTGGTAGCTCCCGTGAGCACGGTGCCTGATCGACGTCGGCGGGCGTGGTTGGTGGCGTAGGCTCGCGGTTGAGTCCGGGAAGTGGCTTATCCGAAGAGTCGACCGTCGGGGTTGGGTCGGCCGCGCTGGATGTCACAGACGCCCCCGATTGCCCTCCCGGACTCGCCTTCGTTGCGTCCGTGAGCATCTGCCGGTAGACCACATCGGACAGTCGCCGCTTCAGGCACCGCATGGCTTCCATCGCGGTCTTGCCCGCGGCCAGCTTGCGCCGGAAATAGCGGCGGCCTTCGGTGTCATGGCGCAGCTGGACCACGGCCATGATGTGCAGGGCCCGGTTGATGCGCCGGTTGCCGGCCCGCGACAGTCGATGTCGTTGTTGGTCGCCGGAGGAGGCGTCCAAAGGTGCGGTGCCGTTCCACGACGCGAAGTGGTTACGCGACGCGAAGCGGGTGATGTCGCCGATGTCGCCCAGCAACCGGGCCGCATTCGATGGACCGATCCCGTGCAGCTGCTGCAGCCGGCTGCCAGTGGCAGCGATCAGCTCGTTGAGCGCCTTGTCCGCCAGCTTGATCTTCTTGTCGATCACCGCCAGCTCGGTGACCAGGTCCGCGGCGAGCTGGCGGCGGGTCCGCCCGACCACATCCCGCGGCCGCACAGTCGCCAGGATGCTGCGGGCCTGGATCGCGCTCAGGTGCTTCTTCGCCCCGCCGGCAACCAGATCCAACAACAGAGCGTGCAGCCGGTTGACCGTGTCGGTGCGGGCCCGGCCCAGCCCGTCGCGACGGTCGACCATCAGCCGCAACGCCATAGTCGAATCGTCCACGGTGACCTGACGCAACCCGCTGGTGCGTAACGCGACCACCGCCACCGAGTGGGCCTCTACCGGGTCGGTCTTGCGGCCCTGACCGGTGCCGAACACCCGCGCCCGAGCCGACAGCTTCGCCGGCACGTCCACCACGCTCTCGCCGTCGGCGACCAACCGTTGGGCCACGTGCCGGCCGATACCGTTGCAGCCCTCCACCGCCCAGATCCGGCGCGGATACCGACGGCCGGCGGCGAGCATCGCCCGGTAGCCGTCGCTGTCGGTGCCGTAGCGGCCCTGGGCGAGAACCTTTTCCCGCCCGTCGATGACCTCGATCGTCGCCGACCGCTTGTGCGGATCCATCCCGATGATCACCCGCGCCACACCGACCTCCTCCTCGATCAGACTTCGACTGATGTCGGCGAGGAGGGCAGCGCTACTTCGAGCTGGGCAAACCCCTCTTGAGCCACAGCCTCGCCACGGTGACCGGCAGGCCGCACGCCAGATCAGAGCCACACCCCTGTACTACGGGTGGGCAGCCGCAAGTGAGAGCGACCCGGCCGATCACCTCGACCCAGCCTGGCCGGGCTGGAGCCGTACGTCCATTCAAGAAGTAAGCCGCGATGCGCGCGCTCCCCGACTGCGACATTCTGCCCGCCAGAACCGCTCTCAGGTCGAGCCTGCAACACCGGGCAGGGCAACACGCCAACTTTCCGGGGAAGCAGCGTCACCTTCGTCAGCGGCAGCGGACAGGCCGACGTGGCCGGCCAGACCAGGCCGGTGACCCAGGGCGACCTCGTGGCCGTCCCCGCCGGCACGCGGCACAACTTCCGCAACACCGGCCTCAACCGGCTCGTCCTCTACACCGTGTACGGCCCGCCCGAGCACGCCGAGGGCACCGTGCACGCCACCAAGGAGGAGGCCGACGCCGCCGAAAAGTCGGGCCAGGATCAGCCCCCGGCCGGCTGACCCGCCGTCGCTTGTACTCGGCTCGGGCCGAAACGAGCCGAGCAGGTCACCCACATTGAGCCGCGAGTCGGGCGCTGAGCCCTCGCGGTCGTCGCGGTTGACGCAGCCATCGCGGTGATATCCGACTCTGCCGCGATTGGCGTGTCACTTGTGTGAACAGGGTTTGCGCCGGCAACTGGCGAGATTGGTCGGCGGACCCTATCGGCCGCCGGGGTAGGGGTTGTCCCCTTCGTGTCCGGCCCGTAGTCGCCGCGCAGTTGGATGCCCTCGGGTGTAGTCGGCGGCACGGTCGTCGATCCAGTCTCAAGATGGTGCCGCCAACTTCCGGGCTGGCTACGCTACCCAGTCAAGCGGTGACGCGGCCTTCACCTGGCCGGGCGTCGAACGGCCACGGTATGTGCGGCAACCGGGCACCTGTGAGCCGCGGTCGCGGCGCTGGCTGGCTGGGGCCGGGCTCGTGGTCGCTGAGGCGGTTGACGCAGCGACCTCGGCCGACACGTCCATCGGCCGGGTCTTCCGGCCCTGCCGACACACTCGTGCCGCAGCGATGCTGGAGCGGCCAACCGGGAGCGCCAGACCGGCGTGGCCACGCCGTGCCCGCTGGCGGTAGACCGGCGGTGACCGGGGCGGGCGCGTTGACACGCACCGCCCCGGTCGGTGTCAAGGGTCCTTCGGTGCGTTGGGTGCTAGCCGGGAGCAGACCTTCGGAGGTGTCATGGTGGCTATGCGATTGGTGGGTGCCCGGCCGGGTCCTGGTCGGCAATGGTGACGGTGGCTGGCCCGACGCGGTCTGACGTGTTCGAGTCGGGCTTGGACGCATCCGCCGCCGGCGAGCGGCCGGGCGAGCAGGTCCTGCGCGGGCTCGGGGTGGGTCAGGATGGGCTGCCGGCGGGGGAGGCGGCGCGGCGGTTGGCCCGGTACGGGCCCAACGCGGTCGTGACGCACCGGGCCCGGCTGCTGCTGGTGTTGTGGCATCAGCTGCGCTCCCCGCTGCTGGGGCTGTTGCTGGCCGCGGCGGCGGCGTCGTACTTCGTCAGGGAACGCAGCGACGCGGTGATCATCGCGGTGATCGTGGCGCTGTCGGTGGGCCTGGGTTTCGTCAACGAGTACCGGGCGGAGAAGGCCGCCGAGGCGCTGCACTCACAGATCCACCACCGGGCGCTGGCCGTGCGGGGCGGCCACCCGGTCGCGGTGGACGTGACCGCGCTGGTCCCCGGCGACATCGTCGAGCTGCGGCTGGGGGACGTCGTGCCGGCCGACATCCGGCTGCTGCAGGTATCGGGGCTGGAGTGTGACGAGTCGGTGCTGACCGGCGAGTCGCTGCCGGTGGAGAAGGACACCGCGCCGGTGCCGGCGGGTACGCCGCTGGCGGAGCTTGCCGGCTGTGCGCTGATGGGCACCGTGGTGCACGCCGGCAGCGGACGCGGGGTGGTCACGGCGACCGGGGCCCGTACCGAGTTCGGGCGGATCGCGGCGGGTCTGGGCGCCCACCAGACCGAAACCCAGTTCCAGGTCGGGTTGCGCCGGTTCTCGATGCTGCTGGTCTACGTCGCCGCCGCGCTCACCACCTCGATCTTCGTCATCAACGTGGTGCTGCACCGGCCGATCCTCGACGCGCTGCTGTTCTCCCTGGCCATCGCGGTCGGGATCACCCCGCAACTGCTGCCCGCCGTGGTATCGATGAGCCTGGCCGCCGGATCCCGGCAGATGGCCCGGCGCAAGGTGCTGGTCAAACGCCTGGTCTGCATCGAGGACCTCGGCGACATCGACACCCTGTTCACCGACAAGACCGGCACCCTGACCCAGGGCCGGATCAGCTTCATGCGCGCCGTCACCACCGACCCAGCGGCACCCGACGCGCCGCTGCGCTGGGGTTTGACGTGTACCGAAGCCACCATCGCCGACGGCCACGCAGTCGGCGGCAACCCCCTCGACCTGGCGCTGTGGGACTCGCCCGCCGCGCTGGGACAACGGGCCGCGTTGGCCGGGGACACCCGCCTGTCGGTGCTGCCCTTCGACCACGAACGGCGCCTGGTCTCCGTCCTGGTCCGCGACCGCCACGGCACCCAGACGATCGTCACCAAGGGCGCACCGGAGGCCGTGCTGCAACGCTGCCGGGACGTGCCCGCCTCCGCCACGGCGGCTTTGGCGGCGGAGTTCGCCGCCGGCAACCGGGTCGTCGCCGTCGCCACCCGCCCCGCCCCCGACCTCACCCGGCTCACCCCCGCCGACGAGCACGACCTGCGACTGGCCGGCCTGCTGGTATTCCTGGACCCGCCCAAACCCGACGCGGCCGCCGCCCTGGCACGCCTCGCCGGCCTCGGGATCACCGTCAAGATCGTCACCGGGGACAACCCCGCGGTGGCCGCCAAGGTCTGCCACGACCTCGGCCTACCCGCCGGGGCGGTGCTGACCGGCACGGACATCGACGCCCTCGACGACACCCGTCTCGCCGCGGCGATCCCGACCACGACCGTGTTCGCCCGGGTCAGCCCCGAACACAAGGCCCGCATCGTGCGCCTGCACCGCCTCACCGGCGCGGACGTGGCGTTCCTCGGCGACGGCGTCAACGACGCCCTGGCCCTGCACGCCGCCGACGTGGGCATCTCGGTCGACTCCGCCACCGACGTGGCCAAAGACGCCGCCGACGTCATCCTGCTGGACAAGGACCTCGACGTGCTCGCCGACGGTGTGGTCGAAGGCCGGCGGATCTTCGCCAACACCATCAAGTACGTGCTGATGGGTACCTCCAGCAACTTCGGCAACATGTTCAGCGCCGCCGGCGCGTCACTGTTCCTGACGTTTCTGCCGATGCTGCCCTCCCAGATCCTGCTCAACAACCTCCTCTACGACACCAGCCAGCTCGCCATCCCCACCGACACCGTCGACGCCGAACAACTGCGCCGCCCCTCGCACTGGGACATCCGGTTCATCCGCCGCTTCATGCTCTACTTCGGGCCGTTCAGCTCGGTGTTCGACTTCGCCACCTTCGCCGTCATGCTGTGGGTGTTCCACTCCGGACCGGCCCAGTTCCGCACCGGCTGGTTCGTCGAATCCCTGGCCACCCAGACCCTGGTCATCTTCGCCATCCGCACCCGCCGGATCCCGTTCCTGCGCAGCCACCCCAGCCTCCCGCTGACCCTGGCCGCCCTCGGCGTGGTCACCGCCGGCGCGCTGCTGCCCGCCACCCCACTCGCCCACACGCTCGGCTTCCAACCCCTACCAGGCGGGTTCTTCGCCGCCCTCGCCCTCATGGTCGCCTGCTACCTCGCCCTCATCGAAGTCGGCAAGCGGCTGTTCTACGGCGCCGCACCCACACCGACAGGTGTGCCGGCACTCCCCGTCGGGCGGCGTCACCTACGCCGCCGCGCCGCCTACTTCAGCACCCACCACGGCCGCAGGCTCAGGGGGGCCTAGCCGGCCGCGACGACCCCGCCAAGCGCATGAGCCGGATCCGCTTTAGGCAACCGGAGGGGACCAACATCCCTCCACCGCGGGAACGTGTGTCTGGGACAGCGTTAGTAAGTGAGGGGTGAGTGCGGTGTCGTCGGGTTGGGTCGGGTGGGTACCGCATCGGGAGCGCCATCGCGGTGGCCGGTCGGGGTGGCTGCGCGCCGCGGTGCTCGGCGCCGATGACGGGATCGTGTCGACGGCGAGTCTGCTGGTCGGGGTGGCCGCGGCGAACGCGTCCCGGGGTGCGGTGATCACCGCAGGGATAGCCGGTCTCGTCGCCGGGGCGATGTCGATGGCGGCCGGCGAGTACGTGTCGGTCAGCTCGCAGCGTGATGCCGAGCGCGGTGACCTGGCCAAGGAGACACAGGAGTTGGCGGCCAGCCCGGAAGCCGAACTCGACGAGCTCACCCAGATCTACCTCGACCGGGGCCTGTCGGCGCCGACAGCCCGCCAGGTGGCGGTGGAACTGACCGCGGTGGATGCGTTCGCGGCGCATGCCCGTGACGAGTTGGGGCTGACCGAGACACTGCGGGCGCGCCCGCTGCAGGCCGCGACGTATTCAGCGGTGAGCTTCGTGGCGGGGGCGCTGCTGCCGCTGGTGGCCGTCCTGCTCGCCCCGACCTCAGCGCGGATCGCGGTCGTCAGCGGTGTGGCACTGCTGGCGCTGGCCGGCTCCGGTGCGCTGGCCGGAGTCGTGGGTGGGGCGAACCCGGTTCGCGGCGCGGTCCGGGTGACCGTGGGCGGCGGGCTGGCGATGGCCGTCACCGCGTTGATCGGCTGGCTGGCCGGCGTCACCGGGTTGTGACCACCCCTGCCAGCGAGGGCGGTGGGGCGTGCGGGCTGGATCGAGGTTGCGGCCGCCGGCCGTGACCGGGAGTGGTGCAGAAGCGGGCACGGCGGGTGTCGGGGGGTAGGGCAGGGCCCGCAGGTGGATCGGGGTGGTCAGGATCAGGTTCAGCGCGTACACGGGCAGGTTCACCCCGATCCAGCCGACGGCCTCGGCAATGGCACGGCGCAGGTTCGATGCGGCTGGGAGGTGAGTGCCGGTGAGCTTCGGGATCCTCGCGCTGGTCTCGGCGATGGCCATGCTCGGACCGCTGCTCGCGCTGCCGCGCCGCTGGCACCTGCCGCTGATGCTGGGCGAGCTGATCGCCGGCGTGCTGCTCGGTCCGACCGGCACCGGCCTCCTGCACGCGCAGAACGGCACATTCACGTTCCTCGCGGACATCGGGTTCGCGCTGATTATGTTCGTCGCCGGGACACACGTCCCGGCACGCGACGAGCGGCTGCGCGCCGTGTTGCGGGTCGGCGCGCTGCGTGCGCTGGGTGTCGGTGTGCTGTCCGTCGCGCTGGCGTTCGGCATCGCCAGCCTGTTCGGTACCGGGCACACCGCGTTGTACGCGGTGCTTGATGGCCTCCTCGTCGGCCGCGCTGGTCCTGCCCATCGTCGAGTCGCTGCGGCTGGACGGTCCGCCGGTGCTTCAGCTGCTGCCCCAGGTGGCGATCGCCGACGCGGTCTGCATCGTGGCGCTGCCGGTGGCCATCGATCCGCGTCACGCCCGGCGCGCGGCATTCGGCGTACTGGCCGTGGTGGCCAGTGCCGCGGTACTGTTCGCGATCCTGCTCTACCTGCAGCGTTCGGGCATCCGTAAGCGAGCGCACCGGGTGTCGCAGGATCGCAAGTTCGCCCTCGAACTGAGGACCAACCTGGTCATCCTGTTCACGCTCGCCGCGCTGGCGGTGCGCATTCATGTGTCGATCATGTTGGCGGGTTTCTGCTTCGGGCTCGCCGTCGCCGCCGTGGGCGAGCCGCGACGGCTGGCCCGCCAACTCTTCGCGCTCACCGAAGGTTTCCTCGGCCCGCTGTTCTTCGTCTGGCTCGGCGCGTCCCTCGACCTTCGCGAGCTCGGCGGGCACCCGTCGGTCATCGTGCTCGGCGTGACGCTTGGCGCCGGGGCGCTGGCCGTGCATGCCGCGATGCGGCTGACCGGCCAGCCGCTGCCGATCGGTGCGCTGGCCGCCGCGCAGCTGGGCGTGCCCGTGGCCGCCGCGACCGTCGGATCCGAACTACACCTACTCCAGCCGGGCGAGGCCGCCGCACTGATCCTCGGTGCGCTGGTGACGATCGGGGTGGCCGTGTTGTCCGGCGCGCTGGCCGTGCGGGCGGGTCTGGTCCGCCCGCCGGACCAGCGGCCATCGACGAGGCTCTGAGCGTCTGGGTGCCGGGGAGCGGATGGCCGCGCCGATGATGGCACCTCTTGGGTCATCTGGCTGTGTGCCGGCCCGGCCCTCGGCACGACCGGGTGCGGGGCGCGGGCGGCGCGGATGGGTTCAGATGAACAGCAGTTGCGCGCCGTTGGTCTTGTCGATGAAGTCTGCGGCGCTGATGATGCCTTCGACCGCCTCGTACAGGTCGGACTCGTCCAAGTGCATCATGTCCGCCGACATGCGGCAGGCCCACAGGTGCCCGCCGGAGTCGACGATCTGGGCCAGGAACTGCGGCACGTCCGGTACGCCGATGTCGTGGATCTGCTTGCGCATCAGGTGGGTGGCGATCGCCGTCATCCCGGGTAGCCCGCCCAGTCCTTGCGGCATGTGGGTGGCGGTGTTGCCGAGCATGGTGAACTTCAGCTCACCCATCCGCGACTTGGTGATCATGTCGAAGCCCCAGAAGGTGAAGAACAGGTGGGTTTCCACGCCTTCGCCCAGGGCGGCGTTGGCGAGGATCAGGCCGGGGTAGGCCATGTCCAGGTTGCCCTTGGAGCAGATGATGGCAAGCTTGCGGCCGGTCGGGGTGTCGTCGCCGAAGTCCGGGACGACCGCAGGGCCGCCCCGCGGTGTGGTGGTGGTCATGGCGATGCCTTCCTTTGTCACACGCAGCCGTGGGGCTTGGGCAGCCCGGCGATGTAGGCCATCTTCTTGGCCGGCTTTCCGGGGAACAGCGCGAACAACTCCTTGATCGGTATCCCGGCGAGGGTGGACACCCGGCGCAACGTGGCGGTCTCGCCCTGGGTCGGGTAGTCCTCGCGTAGGAACCGGATCGCCTGCCAATGCGCGTCGGTCAGCTCGATGCCGATCTGCGCGGCGAGCTGCCGGGCGAGTTGCTCGTCCCACTCGTCGTAGTCGGTGAGGAAGCCTTCGGCGTCGACGTGGACCTGGGTCACACCGATGGTGGTGACGGTCATGGCTGCTTCTCCTCTGCGGGTTGGTGCTTGCCGGCCATGGACATGTGCGCCGGCAACGGGATCGGGCGTGCGGGCAGCAGCAGGTGCCAGTACATCCACCGGAAGGCGAGCTTGCCCCAGTGGTTGCGCCGGTTCTCGGTCAGCAGCGCGAACGGGCCGACCATCGGCAGCGGGTAGGTTCCGGTCAACGGTTCGGTGTCGTAGTTGAAGTCGATGAGCAGGCCCTTGCCGTCGCCGGACTCGACGAAGCAGTTCGCGTGACCGTCGAAACTGCCGGTCATCGGCTGGCCGGCGACGTGCTGGCAGAAGTTGTCGGCGAACACCTCGACCGAGAAGTGCGCGACCGAACCGGCCTTGGAGGTGGGGATGTTGTTCGCGTCCCCGAGGGCGAAGATGCTGTCGTACGCGTTGGACAGCAGGGTGTGCTTGTCGACCTGCACGTAGTTCAGCTCGTCGCCCAGCCCGGAGCGGGCCACGAAGTCGGCGCCCATGTTCAGCGGCACAGTGACCAGCAGGTCGAACGGGATCTCCCGCTCGTCGTAGGAGACCAGCGTCTTGGCGTCGATGCGCTCGACCAGGAAGTCCGCCTCGACGGTGATCTTTCGTTCGTCGAGCATCGACGCCAGGTGGGCTGAGGCGATCGGTTTGGTGAACGCGCCCGGCAGCGGGGTGGCGTAGACGATCTCCACCCGGTCGCGGATGCCGCGGGCGCGCAGGTACGCCTCGGCCAGGAACGTGAACTCCAACGGCGCGACCGGGCATTTGATCGGCATGTCGACGATGTGTACGACGAGCCGGCCGCCGGTGAACCCGCGCAGCGCGGCGGCGAGTGCCACCGCGCCGTCGTAGCTGTAGAAGTCGAAGATGCTTTCTCGCCAGTGCGGGCCGAGCATGCCCGGTGTCTGATCCGGCCGCGGGCTGGTCCCCGAGGCGATCACCAGGTAGTCGTAGGGCAGCGCCGTACCGTCGACCAGCAGGACGACTTTCGAGTCCGGTTCCACCCGGTCGATGTCGCCCAGGACGAAGTCGACCCCGTCGGGCAGGAAGCGGGTGCGGGGCTTGGTCACCTCGTCGGGGCGGTACACGCCGAACGGGATGAACAACAACCCCGGCTGGTACAGATGCCGGTCGTCGCGGTCCACCACGGTGATCTGCCACTGCTCGCGGGCCAGGCGGCGGCGCAGCTTGTTGGCCACCATCGTGCCCGCCGTCCCGGCACCCAGCACCACTAACCGTCGCATCACAGGCCGCCTCTCGCTGCCGGTCTCCCAGCTCTGACGCTAGATCTGCGCGCCTGCCGACGGTCAGGGCCGCAGGTCCCGACCGTCGGCAGGGCCGTTGGCGTGCCTGGCTGCCGGTAGCCGGGTCGAAGGTCCCGACGATCCAGGCAGGGATCACCTGGCTTCGACGCGGCGACCAGGTATGAGCTGGATGGTGCAACCCCAACCGCGGAGGTGCACCATGCACGACACCCAGACCACGCCGACCGCAACCGGCAGCGACCACCTGCAGGTGCGGTTCGTCAACGGAGAGCAGTACGAGGTGCAGGTGCGTGGACACCGCGTCCGCGTGGACCAACCCGTCGACGCCGGCGGGACCGACGCCGCCCCGACACCAACCGAACTGTTCGTCGCGTCCCTGGCCACCTGCGTGGCGTTCTACTCCGGGCGATACCTGACCCGCCACGGATACAGCCGCGACGGGCTCGGCGTCGCCGTCGACTACCAGATGGCCGCCGACCGGCCAGCCCGGGTCACCGCGATACAACTACGGCTGCGGGTACCCGCCGACCTGCCCGCCGAACGCCGACCGGCGTTGCAAGCCGTGGCCGCCCACTGCACCGTGCACAACAGCCTGACCCAACCACCCGCCGTCACCATCGAACTGAGCTGACGTGACCGGCCCCGACGGGACTCAACGGTGCCCCGACCTGGTGGCCTCATTCGGTGACCGTCTGGCCGTAGCTGCTCGCGGTGAAGCTCGGCCCGCGGCGAGGTGACGCTCGGTGTTGGGCTGAGGGGACCCGACCGGGCTGGCCTAACCGGTGGGGCTAGGCGTGGCCGGGACGCTGTCCAGACCGAAGAACCTGGCGGCGTAGGAGCCGGAGCAGATGTAGTCGAGGTTGTAGGTGAACGTGGTACTGCAAACCCTGCTGGTCGTCGACGACGGCAGGCCGATCGGCAGTCGGCGTGGCCAGCCGCACGGACCTGGCACCTTCATCGACGGTGACGACCAGCGCCGGGAGATCCAACACCGGGGCTCGACGAGTACGCCGACCGGGGACACCACTGGTCCGTACGTGTCTGCCACGGGCGTCACCCTGCATCGGCAGCGAATTTCGCCGACCAGACCGAGCGCACCGTCGCGTCGATCCTGGCCCGCACCGTCCATGACGTTGTCGACGTGGCGACCAGCCAACCCCAAGGCGAGCGGTTCGCCTGCGGATAAGCCCCGGGTCGGCGCCGGGCCACCCGGCCGGTCTCGTGTGGACTTCCGGCCCTTCTCGCTGATGTCGCCGACGGGAAGTGCCGACCGCACGGGCCGTATGCCGGAGGTGAGCTACATAGTGCTTCTCGTCTTCGCCGTCGTACTGACGTCCCTGGGCGTGGCTGGGCTCGGCCTGTCCTGGGTCGACTGGCACCGTCAACGCCGGTCGGTCGACCACGACCCGCACCCGGTGATGACGCCATCACCTGCCGCCCTGGCCGCGGTCGGAACCAACCGCGACAGTGAACGCAAGGAGACGCGACTCGCCAGGCGCCTGATCGCCGGCGACCTGAAACCGGCTCAATACCACCAACGCATGGCCGATCTGGCCGCGCAGGACGGGCGCGGCCATCCTCTGGTCGGCCCGCCCGACTGCGGCGGTTGGCTGGCCTGAGGTCGTTCGACCTTCGGTATCCCCGTCCCGACAGCCGCACCGTTTGAAGATCACGCCTGAAGTTGTTCTGGCGCGCTCACCAGTCCTCACCCTTTCTCCGTCCAAGGTGACCCCGCAACGTACGCGCCGCCAGCGACCCCCTCGCAAGATCCAGCAATCTCGGTCAACTACTCATCCAGCACCCGCAACAACGCATACAAACCGCGCCGCTGGCGCGCTCCAGAACTCGTCGCTCCTACCAGACGCCGCCGGGCCGCTGCTCGTGCCCTGGCGGCTGCGGGGTACGGGCCGGAGATCCCAGCGGGGCGGGCCATGGTCGGCGTTGGTGGGACCACAGCGGGGGTGGAGCATTTCCCCGTGCTCAGTAGAACCGCTGTCCGCTGATACGAATGGAGCTGCCGCGCGTGGCCTGTCACCCACCGAACGCATCGGGCACGACGAATGGCATCGCAGTCACCGGCCTGGCTGGTAGCGGGCCGCGGTGCTGGGTGCCAACGACGGCATCGTGTCCACCGCCGGCCTGCTGGTCGGGGTCGCCGCCGCCGGCGCGTCCCGTACGGCGACTATCACCGCCGGCCTGCCCGGCCCGGTGGCCGGCGCGATTGCCGTGGCCGCCGGGGAGTACGTGTCGGTCAGCTCGCAGCGCGACGCCGAGCGCGCCGACCTGGCCGGGGAGACCGCGGAGCTGGCCGGCCAGGCCGAGGCGGAGCTGGCCGAGCTGACGCAGATCTACCACCAACGCGGGCTGAGTGCGGCCACCGCGCACCAGGTCGCGGTCGAGCTGACCGAACGGGACGCGCTGGGCGCGCACGCCCCGCGACGAGCTGGGATTGTCCGAGATGCACCTGGCCCGGCCGGTCCAGGCCGGCGGGGGGTATTCGGGGGTCAGCTGCACCATCGGCGCGCTGCTGCCCCTGCTGGCGGTGTTGCTGGCGCCGGCTGCCGTACGGGTGCCGCTGGTGATCGGGGTCGCGCTGGCCTGCCTGGCCGGATCCGGGGCGCTGGGTGCGGTGGTCGGCGGCGCACCGGCGGGACGGGCCGCGCTGCGGGTGACCGTGGGTGGTGGTCTGGCGATGGCCGCGACCGCCGCGATCGGCGCGCTGGTCGGTGCCACCAGCATCTGATCGGGAACCGCGCGGTGTAGCGGGCGGCGCAAATCCCTGGGGGTACGGGACCTACGGCACTGCCGCGAGGTCCGCTGTCGGGCGAAACGTCGACGGTGGACCGTCCTGCCCGCTAGGGCTGGTCGGCCCGGTCGTAGTCGGTACGGCGTGGAGGCCGGCAGGTGGAGCGAGCTGGGGACGTTGGCGACCAGAGTCAAGGGCGCCCCGGCCGGTACGGCCGGCGAGGTCACCGACGCGGCAACCGGGGTGGGCGAGACCGTGACGGCCGCCGCCGACCAGGCGGCCGGTGCCGAACCTCGGAGAGTAGCCGGCCCCGGGCTGTCTGGCGCCGCAGGCTGCCCCGAGTTCGGGCACCGCAGGACCGGTCCTGCCCCGGTGGTCGTGCAGGATGAGCGCGGCCGGCCGAGTCTGGTATCACCGCGAGATGGCCCTGTTCGCGGTGACCTCGGCGTTGCTCGGCGGCGGGGTGGTCGCGTGGCTGTCCGGTGCCGGCGCTACCGCGCGCGGGGTGTGGGCCGGGGCGGCGCTGCTGGGGTTGGGCTACTCGACGGTGGCACTGATCGAGGCGATCCGGCGTCGGGTGCCCAGCGTCGATGTGATCGCCTGGCTGGCGCTGGCCGGGGCGCTGGCGGTCGGCGAGGCGTTTGCCGGTGCGATGATCGCGGTGATGCTCGCCAGCGGCGTGTTGCTGGAGGCGCGCGCCGCAGCTCGGGCGCGGCGGGAGCTGAGCCTGTTGGTGGCGCGGGCACCCCGTACCGCCCGGCGGCATGTGGCCAGCGGCGTCGTGGAGATCCCGGTCGAGCAGGTGGCCCGGGGGGATCGGCTGCTGGTGGGGCCGGGTGAGATCGTGCCGGTGGATGGGCGGCTGGTGAGCCCGGCGACCCTGGACGAGTCGGCCCTGACCGGAGAGGCGTTGCCGGTCGAACGTCAGCCGGGTGGAGACGTCCGCAGCGGTGTGGTCAACGCCGGGGCGCCACTGGACCTGGTGGCCACGGCGCTGGCCGAGCAGTCCACCTACGCGGCCGTGGTCCGCCTCGTCCAGCAGGCCCAGGCCGCCACCGCGCCGTTCGTGCGGACCGCGGACCGGTTCGCGGTGGCCTTCGTCCCGGCCACCCTCGCCCTGGCCGGCCTGGCCTGGTTGGCCACCGGCCAGGTCGTACGCGCGGTGGCGGTTCTGGTGGTGGCCACGCCCTGTCCGCTGCTGCTCGCCGCCCCGATCGCGATCATGTCGGGGCTGTCTAGGGCCGCGCGCCGCGGCGTGGTGATCAAGGGTGGTGGGGCGCTGGAACGGCTGGCCGCCGGGCGGGTGCTGCTGTTCGACAAGACCGGCACCCTCACCCACGGGCGGCCCACCCTCACCGACGTGATCACCGCCGGAGCGGTCGACGCCGTGGAACTGCTGTGCCTCGCGGCGTCCCTGGATCAGGTGTCCGCCCATGTTCTGGCCGGCCCGATCGTCTCGGCTGCCCGCATCCGCACGCTGCGCCTGCAGCTGCCGGACCAGGTCGTCGAGCGGCCCGGCTACGGCGTCGAGGGCACCGTCGGGGGCCGGCACGTGCGGCTGGGTAAGGCGTCGTGGATCGTGCCCGGCATGCCGCCGGCCTGGGTACGCCACGCCCGCCGCCGGGCCGCGCTGGACGGCTCGCTGACCGTGTTCGCCGCCGTCGACGGGATCCCGGCCGGCGTGTTCCTGCTGGAGGACCCGATCCGCGCGGACGCGCCCCGGATGATCCGTGCTCTGCGCGCTGCCGGGATTACCCGGGTCGTGCTGGTCACCGGGGACCGCGCCGAGGCCGCCGAGACGGTCGGGCGCATCGTTGGCGTCGATGCCGTAGACGCCGAACGGGACCCCGCCGACAAGCTCGCCATCGTCCGGGCCGAGCAGGCGGGCGCCCCGACGATCATGGTCGGGGACGGGATCAACGACGCCCCCGCGCTGGCCGCCGCCGGCGTCGGCGTGGCGCTGGCCGCCCGCAGCGCGACCGCGTCGGCCGAGGCCGCCGACGTGGTACTCACCATCGACCGTATCGACGCCCTCGCCGACGCGATCCTCATTGCCCGCCGCTCGCGGCGGATCGCCCTGCAGGCCGTCGTCACGGGGATGGGACTGTCCGCGCTGGCCATGGCCGCCGCCGCGGCCGGATACCTGCCGCCGGCCGCCGGCGCCGTGCTGCAGGAGGTCATCGACGTGCTCGCGATCGGCATCGCGCTGCGGGCGGTGCTGCCCGCGCCTACCCACACCGTGGCCATGGCGCCCGCCGACATCGCCACCGCCCACCGCCTGCACGCCCAGCACCTCGCGGTACGCCCCGTCGTGGAACAGGTCCGCGCGGTCGCCGACGCGCTCACCACCGACGGCTGCGATCTGGGCCCGGCCCGCACCCTGCTGGACCGGTTGGAACGCGACCTGCTGCCGCACGAACGGGCCGAGGAGGCCCTGCTGGTACCGATCGTGGCCAAGGCCCTCGGCGGAGCCGATCCGACTGGTGCGCTCACCCGTACCCACGCCGAGATCGAGCACCAGATCAGCCGGCTGCACCGCATTCTCGGCGACCTCGCCGACACGCCCGAACCTGAAGACGTCGTCGAGTTGCGAGGGCTGCTCTACGGCCTCTACGCCGTACTACGCCTGCACAACGCTCAGGAAGAGGAAGGCGCCTTCAGCCTCGTCCCCAACCCACCACCGACCCGACCCGACGACAAACCACAGAACGCCGCAGCCAGCCACCGATAGCATGCCCCGAACCTTCCGGGGCTATCGGCGCCGGCGGTGAGCGGGTCGGAAGAGCAAAGGCGGAGAAGATGGCGTTGCACTCGGGCAAGGCGCCGCGGCCAGACGTCGCGGATAGGGGCGGGAACCCATTCGCGACGGTGGCGAACCCGGCCTTGGCTCAGCAGGTGGCCCCGCCGCTGCACGCCCTCGCCGATGATCCGGTACCGGCCGACACCGCTTGGCAACTGGTGCACGACGAGTTGATGCTCGACGGCAACGCCCGGCTGAATCTGGCCACGTTCGTCACGACCTGGATGGAGCCACAGGCAACCCGGTTGATGGCCGAGTGCGCCGACAAGAACATGATCGACAAGGACGAGTATCCGCAGACCGCCGAGTTCGAGCGGCGGTGCGTGAACATCTTGGCCGACCTGTGGCACGCCCCGGATCCGGCCGACGTGATCGGCTGTTCGACCACCGGGTCCAGCGAGGCGGGCATGCTGGCCGCAATGGCGCTCAAACGCCGCTGGGCCGCCCGCCAGCCGGCCGATCGGGCGGGCCGCCCGAACCTGGTGATGGGGATCAACGTGCAGGTCTGCTGGGAGAAGTTCTGCAACTACTGGGAGGTCGAGCCGCGGCTGGTACCGCTGGACGGTGACCGGCTGCACCTGTCGGCCGATGAGGCGGCGGCACGGTGCGATGAGAACACCATCGG
>WNGF01009718.1_pt1 | contig 15920 bp, 21 predicted proteins | sample 5400641 | NCBI WGS metagenome assembly WNGF01 (sample SAMN13153371, study PRJNA577476) | soil metagenome | isolation source: 80 cm soil or saprolite under grassland replicate 2 | place: USA:California | collected 2016-06-15
CGGCGCCGCGAAGCGGCATCGTCGAGATCGCCGGCCCGGAACGAGCACCGTTCAACGAAATCGTCGCCCGCTATTTGAAGGCGGTCGGCGATCCGCGTGAGGTCGTGAGTGACCCCGAGGCCCGATACTTCGGCGGCCGTGTCGAGGAGCGCTCGCTCGTGCCGTTGGGGGAAGCGCGCCTCGGCGCCATCGGTCTCGACGAATGGCTCCGCCGCTCCGTAGCTCAAAGGTAAGTTACCAGGCAGGGTCGACGCGCAGCTCCGAGAGTGCGCCGAACCGGTAACGAGTTGCCCGTCACCCTGCCGACGCTTTTCCCTGAGTTAGGCTATGAGCCGGCGTCGACTGCGGATTGCGCGCATCACGCCGCAAGAACTGATGGACAAACTCACGGCAGGAGAAAACATTTCAATCGTCGACTTGCGCCAGCCCATGGATATCGAGGGCGTTTCCTCAGATGATCCCGGGTGGCGCTGCTGCTGCGAGCCAAAGGAATCACCAGGGTCCGCCCGCTCGAAGGCGGGATCGACTCCTGGCTAGCGCACAATCTCCCGTTCGTTACCGAAAACCTCGTCAAGAAACCCGTTGTCCTCTGAGAGAAGGTCTTCGTTATAGGCTGCTTCCACGGTAGCGGCCCGCGACCACTAGCCGCTCTTTCATTTGCATGTTTTCGGAATTCCGAAAACGTGAAAGTCCCGCCAGGGGACATGATTACCGATTCCGCACATCCTCTCATCGTCCCCATCCTCCGGCATTTGCCCAAACACGATAGTTGACCGAGATTCGCCAGGAGGGCTTTTCCGGAGTGGCCGGCACGTTGAACTTTGAACATTGAACCTTGAACAGACTGCAAAGCCTCTGGTCGCCCCACGAAGACGTTCGGATCAACGGCGCAAGAATTCAAGAAATCCCACATCGACGAAAAGTTTACGGCGTGGAAGAGGCAGAAAAAAATATGCCGAGTGGGACAAGTTGATGCGGCCCGCTGTTTGTCAGGCCGAAATAAGTCGACGCGAGTAAGTCCGAGGAGCGGTCTGCCGCGGATCATCGAATATGATTGCGACGATCACTTTCTCTACGAGAGCCCATCGGGCGGCTAATTCTCGCACTGCAAGACGTGACCTGGCCCCGCTGCGGCCTGAGTAAGCCAAACTATCGATCGGGTTCGAAAAGCTCGATGGGATTACCGTCAGGGTCTTCCAATTGAATTTGTTTGCCGCCGGGGCCTACTTCCATCTCGTTGCGGAAGTGCAGCCCAGCTTTCTTCAGCGCCGCAATCCGGGCGGGGAGATCGGCGACTTGAAGAAGTATGCGGTTCCACCCTCCTGGTTCCTGACGGCCGCCATCCGGCATCGGTCGCGATCCCGAGGCCCCCGGACCGCTGAGAATGAGCTTCAGGTTGCCCACCGAGACCTGAGCGAATGCAGGTAAATGTTGCTGGTCCAGCTTGAATCCGAGCTGTTGGGTATAAAACGCGACAGAGCGAGCAACATCCTTTACTTGATACCTAACGCCCCATAATCCGAGGACGAAGTTTGATTGTTCTTTTGCCGATGAGCCAGCCGTGTCCGATGCTGCAGGCGATTGTTTCCCAGTCTGATTCATAACGCCTCCTGTAGCTATTGTGATGGCACTTGGAAACAAAAACGAAAGATTATGATACCCACCGTGTTGATACGTGAGCATTGGTCCAGCCGTGCGGCTAGAAATCCGCGAAGCCGTCCTTTCGTGTGTTCCTCCATTAAGTGTTGTGCTGCGAAACCACTCTGTCAAGATCGTCCCTGATTATATGGACAACTCGGCGGTGCTGTGATTCGATGGACGCCCACGCCGTGAGCCACAATAGGGTTGGCCCCCGAACAGGGAGAGCCAGTGGATCTGTGATCCTATAACCTTGGACGCGGCGTGGTACCGATAGTTTTCTGGGGCAATCAAGATTGCCAGGGGCGGGAGATCGCTGCCCGTAGAGGACAGCTCCCAAAGCCTTGAACCTGATGACGGTTCAGCCAGAGGCTGATCAGCCTTGGGCTGAGACTGGTGCGGACCAAATCCGACACCAACTGATTGAAAACAGGGGCGCGTCACTCTGGGAGCACAAATTCCGCGAGGGTTGAAACGGGGAATAAGAAAAAAATTTCACAGGAACGTCTGTGCCTCTTGACCTGCCTGCCAATGGGCGACCCGGGATGGCGCGGAGCGCCGCGAGGAGTGACCCTTATCTTTATGCTTATCTTATATGCTTTGGAACGGAGTGCTAGAGCTCGAAGCCGTAGAGCTTGGCGACATTGTCATGGCAGATCATCCGCTTGTCGGTCTCGGGACCGCCCGCGAAGTCACGGTCGATAAACTCGGCTGACTTCGGCCAGGTCGAAGCGGCGTGCGGATAGTCGGAGGACCACATGATTCGGTCGACGCCGATGTCGTTGCGATACCTCACCCCAAGCTCGTCGCGGATGTAGGTCACGTAGCACTGGCGTTGGAAGTATTCGGTCGGCTTCATGCTCAGCTTGGTGTCGTATCCACCGCGCCGGCTCGGGCCGACGCCGACCATCTTGTTGATACGGTCCAGCCACCACGGCGTCCAGGCAATGCCATACTCCGCGGAGATCACGTTGAGCTTGGGGAACCGCTCGAGCACGCCTGAGGCGATGATAACTCCGAGCGAGCGCTGCACCTCCTGCGCGGCGATGACGGGGCGGAGCGGGCGGAGGTTGCGCTCGAACTCGTACTTCGGCCGGTCCATGCCGGTGGGCGGATGGAGGCTGACGGGCACTCCGAGCTCCTGGGCCTTAGCCCAAAAAACGTCGTACATATCCAACCAGTAGGGCTGATTCTCGGGAGGCGTCACCCAGACCATGGCGCCGCTCAGACCCATCGTGACGCTGCGTTCCAGTTCCCGGGCGCCGAGCCTCGGATCGTAGAGCGAGATGAGAGCAATCCCCTTCAGTTGCTTGGGGGCGTAGGAGCAGTACTCCGCCAACCAATCGTTGTACACGCGGAAGCACTCGCGCTGCAGCTCCGGGTCCAGCAACCAGAACAGACGGAAGCCCAGCGTGGTGTAGAGCACCTCGGCAACGACGCCGTCGGCGGCCATGTCCTTCAGGCGTTCGGCCGGGTCCCAGCCCCCGGGCCGAGCATCGGCATAGCCACCGTACTTGATGAAAGCGTGTTTCTCTTCGTCCGTTCGTATCTGACCGCCCGCTATGCCGACTGCAAGGTCATGTGGCTTATAGCCCTCGTAGACCCACCAGGCGCCCGGCTGGCCGGCATTGTCGAACTCTACGTGCGGGGCGCGGTCGCGAAACTTCTTGTCTAACCGCGTGGTCCAAAGGTCGAGCGGCTCACTCATGTGGCCATCAGCAGAGATGAACCAGGGTGTTTGGCTGGTCATGTGTCCGTCCCGGGTATCTGTTGGGCCAATCTTAGCCCATCCACCATGCGTCGCGTATGCATTGCAACGAGGGTATGGCCGGACACGAGCATGGCGCACAGCAGGCGTTACAAAGTGCCGTTGGCTCGCGTGCGTTACGGTTCTTGCCCACGAGAGCGGCTGGAGAGGCCGCTCGCATCAAACTAGGTCCGGCAAAGGAGGCGCCCATGACTGGAAATCTTGGGCACCTGTCATCGTCAGCGACCGCGCCCGCTCTTGTCGGAGTTCTACAGACTGCACGTGTAGGAATTTTTAACCAACTTTTCTGTGGCCCGAGCTATATCGCCGCACCGCGAGAGTTGTCAATCATTTTTTGCTTGATGAAAAACCCAGTTTGACCGAGTGCCTCCGCCGGAGAGCCGTCAGAAGGCGCAAAATTTTCGATCTAAAAATTTCGCTTCAAACAATAGACGAATTCGCCTCGTCGGGCTCTGATAAGTGAAAAACTCTGCCTTGGACGGGATTGTACGACGCTGCGATTTAATTTCGCAGGAATGAGTTGTAGGAGAACTCAATACAAGCCTACGCCTAAAAAACCTAGAATTAGGTGTGCGCCAGACGGATCTCCAAAATAGTCTTATCCGGGAGTGATTGCCCCATGTCGACACCGTGAATTCCGTCGCCGGTATGGGCCGATAGAGGACGGATATCGATCATCGTGTTTCTCATTGCGGCCGGACCTGCAAAGGGGTCGCCACCTAACGCTTGCGCTTTCGCTGCCGGCGAATGAAATCAAGAACGATATTGTTGAAGAGCTTTGGATGCTCCCAATAAATCGAATGGCCGCATTCGGCGACGGTAACGAGTTCGCTCCGGCGGATGCACTTCGCCACCATCCGCATGATCGAAGGCGGCGTTGAAGAATCCGCATCGCCGGTAACCAGCAGCGTTGGGACTTTGATCTTGGTCAGGGTTTGCGCCGTAATAAGGAAGTTGTTCGCTTGGTGGCGGCCCTGGCGCTTGGTGGCGTGGTCGGCCAGCTTGTCCCAGGCTTTAAGGCCCCTCGGGTTGGCCGCAATATACGAGCAACTGAATTCCCGATACCAGCGCGGCATCTGGTTCCATTGTTTAGGCCGGATCGACTGGGCGCTTTTCCAAATATTACCCTTGCGGATACCGGCATAGTTACTGGTGATCGCCAAGCTTAGAATCCTTTTGGGATAGGAAAGCGCAAAATCCGCAGCAATGCTACCGCCAGCGGCGGTGCTGACGATATGGGCCTTTTCGATGGCCAACGCGTCGAGCAGGCCGTTGAGGTCATCGGCGGCCGAGTGCTTGTCGCCTTTGCGCAAGTTGTCGGACTTGTAGTAGCCGCGCCGGGCATAACTGATCACCCGATAGCCGGCCTTGGCAAAGACCGGTTGCTGGTAAGCCCAAACCTTGGGATCACCGGTCGCGGCCGGATGTAGAAAGACCACAGCCTCGCCCTTGCCGCCGGTGTCGGCGTAGAAAATTTTCCTGCCCGGCAGCTTGGCCAGGGCACGTTTGGCCGGCACCTGCTTGGGCAGGGGTATGGGATTCATTGGATTGGCGGCATTATTGCGCACAAAGCGTTCGCTCATCGGATACTCCCGAGTTTCATTGCGAGATTCATGTTCTGTGGTAGGGGTGCGGCTGGCGACCAGCCGATTCGGCAACTATGGCGATACCAACTACACTTGCGGTTGCGTAACATAGCGCCAAAATCACATTATGTATAGGAAATTTAAACCACCTTTTTTCTGGCCCGAGCAATATCGCCGGACCGGCGAGGGCATATCACGGGTCTGGGGTCGGACCAAGCTAAGTCTCATTAGCTTCAAGGTTTTCGCTCCAAAATCTAGCGTTTTCGGCGCTTACCACCTCATTTTCGCCGGCAAAATTGGACCTGTAAGCTTCACTTTCTTCACGGAGCACGTACGTCTCGCCCTGTTCGGTGACTTCGCGATGCGCCGCTTTGAATCCGAGTTCGCTCTTCACGGTGTTAACAAAACTCAAACCGCCGACCGCGACCGCTTCCGACCACCGACTTTCTCTCGCCACCATCTCACGCTTGAGCGCCTCGTCTACCCAGTTGCGGTGTGCTTTTTGAAAATCGCCCACTTTCTCAAAGCCACATAGTGCGGTCAACTCCTGTAGATCAAGCAGCGCATACCGCTCGGGCGGATTCTGCATCTCACGATAGCCGCCATGCTTCCATCGTATGGGGTGATTCACCACGCCCGCGCGAACCATGTTCAAGTCAATGTACACGAGACAGCGATGCAGGTGCTCATCGGCTTCGATGGCGGTAGCGTGATAGCGATCTTCCCAGAACGCTCCCTGCCGATTCTTGCGCTGGTTATATTCCTGTGCGGTGCGACCCGCGATCAGCTGAATGCTTTGGGATATCACATCTCGGCCAGTATCTTTCACCAAGAGGTGAACGTGGTTGCACGTCACCACATAGTTGAGCACCGATAAACCGAAGCGCTTCTTTGCCTCAAAGGCCCAGTGCAAATAACGGCGTCGATCGCGCGCAAACTTTAGTAGAAATTGCTTGTGGTGGCAGCGGTGAGTGATGTGCCAGACGTAACCAGGGAGAAAATGACGGTTGGCACGCGGCATCGTTTGTCCCTTAGAGCGTCGGTTTTGACCCCAAAAACCAGCGTCTAAAGCCTTAAACGATGCCTTTTATGCTACCTTACATTGTTAAATCAAGATGTTGCCGTGGTCCGACCCCGGAGCCGGCTTTGCGGAATTATCACCGAGCCCGGCGGATGCGCCGATGATCGGCCGCGTTGACTCTATTTAAAAGCGATAGCTCTTGACCCGCACCGCCATCGAGCCAGCGAAGATTCTCGCGATGTAGAGCGCAGCCATCCGACACGCCGCCGAAAGAGCGAGCAGCGCGCCGTTGGCGACATCTACCACGCCGCTCAGGATCGTCATGAATTCGATCTAACTTCTTCGACCATTTGCACCGCCCCGGAGCGCATTTCTTTTGGTGCTGCCGCGGCGTCACCCAGCTGGAAGTGGACCTTCCGGCTTCCTCCAATCTGTGCGCGTATTTCAAGCGCATGCAGGAACGCCCGAGCGTTAAGAAGCTGCTCGCCTACGAGAAAGAAGTGAACGAAGGGTTTGCCAGGACAGCTTAGGCGAATACGCAGACACACAGAGCTGCAGCTCACCACGCTGTAATTTTGTCGCTCTTTACATAGAGGTAATTCACTGATATTAAAGTAGTTTATAGTTTGCTCCCTATTTAGCATGGACTACTTGACTTTTAAAAGGGAACGTATTACGTTTAGCAATGCGGATCATCGCGAAGAGGACTCTGCGCGATTTTTGGGTGCGCTACCCGGACGCTGAGGAACCCCTCTTGGCGTGGTACCGCGAAGTCGAAAAGGAGGACTGGACCAAGCCGTCGCAGGTGAAAGATAAGTATAGAAGTGCAAGTTTTGTAGGGGATCGCGTCGTGTTCAATATTAAAGGGAATGATTACAGGCTTGTTGTGAAGATCAATTATCCATACCGCGTGGTTTATGTGCGTTTCGTGGGCACACATAAAGAATACGATAAAATCGACGTCGAGGAGGTGTGAGAGATGAGCAATATTCGAGCGATTCGAAACGAGGCAGATTACGAGTCTGCTCTCGCGCGTATTGATGCCCTTATGGACGCCGAGAGTGGTACTCCTGAGGGTGAAGAACTTGATGTGCTTACTGACCTCGTCGAACTCTACGAGGCGAAGCATGTCCCAATGGGTTTTCCGAGCCCACTTGAAGCAATCCGGTTTCGCATGGAGCAAGCCGGGCTTTCACCGCGTGATCTTGTTCCGTGCATGGGCAGCCGTGCAAAAGTATCTGAGGTGTTGTCCGGCAAGCGCCCACTCACGATGCAAATGGCGCGTGCGCTACATGCCAATCTCGGTATCCCCGCGGACGTGCTGTTACAGCAACCGGGCGGTGAGTTGCATTCGGCACTCGAAGGTACCGAGTGGCGCAGGTTTCCATTGGCAGAAATGGCAAAACGTGGGTGGATCGAGAAGCGACACCATCTTGACTCCCATGCTGAAGAAATCATGCGAGATCTAATTGGTCGAGCCGGAGGCGAATATGTTTTGCCTGCAGCATTCTTCCGAAAGAATGATCAGGCGCGTGTCAACGCGAAAACTGACCCATACTCTCTCAAAGCTTGGTGCTGGGAAGTGTTAGCGAGGGCAAATGCGCATCGGCTGCCTGTTAGCTTTAAACGCGGGACGGTCGACCTCACTTTTCTGCGGAAAGTGGCCACATTGAGCTGGTCGCAAGACGGTCCTCGACTCGCTCAAGAGTTCCTCGCTAATCACGGTATTCATCTTGTGTATCTTGAGCATTTACCACGTACGCACCTCGACGGTGCGGCGCTTCAACTCGCCGACGGTACACCCGTTATAGGATTGACCTTACGCTATGACCGGCTCGATAACTTCTGGTTCTGCTTGCTGCATGAGCTTGCTCACATCGGCCGCCATATGATCGGGACGAACAATGAAGCATTCGTCGATGATCTGAGTCTTCGTGACGTGCACGCTGCGCGACGTGATCCGCGAGAAACCGAAGCAGATGAATGGGCCGAGAATGGGCTCATTCCAGAAGACATATGGAATACGAGTAAGGTAAAGGACAACCCAACGCCGCTGGCGGTCATGGAGCTAGCGCAGCGCCTCGGCATCCATCCGGCCATCATTGCCGGTCGCATCCGACACGAGACACGGAACTTTCGATTGTTGTCCCATTTTGTCGGCACCGGCACGTTACGTAAGCAATTTTTGAAGAAGAACAGCAATGAGTAACCCGGACGGTATAGTGAGGCACTGTCGGCTGCCGGACGAGGAGTTCGGTCCGGCATGGACATCTATTAAGCTGGCCGATGGCGTACATGATCGCCTACTGGCGCAGTCACTTTTGTCGTTCACCATCCGACAGAAACTGCCCTTTGAGGCAGCACCTCTACACGGTCTCATCCTTTTGAAAGGCCCGCCAGGAACTGGGAAAACAACTCTGGGCCGTGGTCTCGCAAATCAGGTCGCGAAACAGCTCCCCGGCACAAAATGCACATTCATCGAGGTTGATCCACACGCGCTGACAAGTTCTGCTCTCGGCCGTAGCCAGCAGGCAGTGGCAAAGCTGTTTGAGCAGACTATTCCCGAACTCGCGATAGACGGTGCAGCGCTCGTATTGATTGACGAATTAGAAACTCTCGCTGTTTCACGCCATCAGCTTAGCCTTGAAGCGAACCCCGTTGACGTACATCGCGCTACGGATGCAGCGCTGGCGGGAATGGACCGCCTCACGCGCGACCACAGGAACGTACTTTTGATAGCAACCACGAACTTCGCCAAAGCTGTCGACGGCGCAGTCCTCTCTCGGGCTGATCACGTCGAAGAGGTCGGTCTGCCAACCGAAACTGCGCGGCGGGAGATCATTTTAGATACTCTGAAAGCCATCGCTAGCGTGTGGAAGAATGTGCGTGACCTTGAGGCCGACGTCGATCGTTTGGCAAAAATATCCGACGGCCTTGACGGTCGGCGGATACGAAAAGAAATTTTTGTTGCGGTTGGATCGGATATTGAAACCGCCAAGGATCCCAACAACCTGACTACGGCAATGATTGAGGCAGCTTTTCGGCAGGCGCTCAAGACGAAGAAGGAGCTGACACAATGAAGATACGACGTGATGTTAGTTCGATTCCTATCCGCTCGGCCGGTGAAACCTGGCAAAAGATAATCGATCTCGTCAGTGGGCCTGGATCTGTTGATTTGGAACAGCTCCGTGATGCGGCAGGCGTAATGGGATCGATCATTACAGACGAACACCCGGCCGAGCGCGCCATAGTGATCGAGGGTGTCGGCCCGCAACTTCGCCTCTATTGTCGATATGCCATGAGCGCCGTCGAGGAAGGCGCCGCCGTCGATTCGCTCACATGGAACCCAACGGCCGGAGACTGGAAGATGCATGTTCCGTGTGACGCGGAAAATATTGGGTGGGTAAAGTCGTCGCTTTCAGTGAGTTCGCCACGAATTAAAGTCTTTGATGTGGCAGAAGGTGATTGGGCTGACGAAGAAGAGGCAAAGGGTGCCGCTGCGAAAAGAAACGGCATAATTGTTGACTGGAACTTTAGAGGATAAAAAACTATGGGAACCCCCGCTTATGCATACACCCACTCGTTTTCCCGTACGCACAGTATCGTTTTTCTGAGCGATAACTTGCGCAATACCTTGCGGGAAGTGGTTCGTGAGAACGGACTTGATCCAAATAAACTCATGCAGGATTGGGAGACAATTGAGCGTGGTATTCGAGTGTGGCTCGAAGATGGCCATCTGAATAATATCGTCATTGAATTTTTTAAGCCAGGATCATCAATTGCAGCGGCACGATGGGAATTTCCGATCGGTTATAACGGGTCGGGTGTTGAGGATGATCTGTGGCTGGATAAATCCTACCTCCGGCAACTCATTGCTAAGTCCGCCCGCCCCACGACTGATTGCACTTATCGGATTCTCCTCTGCACGGCGCCCGAAGCAAAAAGCGTCCCGGGGTTTGTGAGCTGTCCCTTTCTTTCCACGGGACAGCTTGCCGCCCGCCAAGCCGGCACCGTGATTGCCACGGGACACATGACGGCTGGGGCGACGTATTGGAGGTAGTTGAATGCTTACAACTGCAGAGGCGTTCGAGAAATTCAGGAAACGGCTGGAGCTTAGCGAGACGGAAAGACAGGATGCGGCAAAGCGGCATACGCAAGTGCGGGACTGCATCCGGGCCGAATTCGACATCAAGAACGATTTCCTTTCCGGTTCCTATAGGCGTAACACTAAAACAAAACCGCTAAAGGATGTTGATGTGATGTTCGTCATGGGTGAAAAGGAGAAGCATCGCCGGTCGAAGCCTCCGATCGAGACGTTGCAGGCCTTCGAGAAGTGCCTGAAAAAGCAATACACGGATGTTGAAATCGGGCGACGGTCAGTAACGGTGGAATTTGAGAAAAACTACTATCCCGATGATGATGACGAGGGAAAAGTACTGAGCATAGATGCTGTCCCGGCCTTTGAATGCCAGGGTGGAGATTACGAAATACCCGACAAGATCACGGGCACATGGATCAAGACAAACCCCGAGAAGCACAGGGAACAGGCGACTAAGAAAAATAAGGATCTCGACGGTCATTGGGTCCCGCTGGTGAAGATGGCAAAAGCATGGAATCGGGCAAGCGACAAGCCGATCAAGCCATCTTTCTTGATCGAGGTGATGGCGCAAGAGCTGGTCGAGTCGCCATTCTCTGCGTTTGCAAACGAGGTGCGAAATTTTCTCGCGGCCATGGAAGCCAACATCGGAAGAGAATGGCCGGATCCTGCAAAGCTTGGCCCCCCGGTTTCTGACCAGATGACTCGTGAACTCGTAGAAAAAGCAAAGGCGTCACTTCGGGAAGCTCAACGCAAGGCGACTTTGGCGGCGCGCGCCGAAGGAACTGGACGCCAAGGAGAATCTCTCCGGCTATGGCGTGAGATTTTGGGTGATTACTTTCCTCTTTCATAGGAAACAACGTGACTGACGCAACAGGTCGTTCGTTCATAAGCTACCGCCGTACACGTTTGAACGAGGCCCGCTTATTAGTTGAGGCTCTGCATGATGTCGGGGTGCCGACCTGGCAGGATCTAAGTGACTTATCGGAAGGTCACACCGATGAACTGTTGAGAGAAGTATTAGCCGCGGAGACAACGGCAAACTCAGTCTGCTGGCTGACGCCCGACGTCGAAAAGTCAGATGTTATAATCCGTACAGAATTGCCGTCGATCATGAAACGGATTGATCGGAATGATAGCTTTTTTATGGTTCCTATTGCTGCGGGGGGACTCCGGTATGATGAGGTAACGCGGGTTGTTGGCACGTATCTTGGCTTACACGATCTTGGTCAATGGAATGTGCGTAAGGTGGCATCCGACCCGATCTCCTTCGGCGATGCAGCATATGTGGCGCGTCAGGTCCTGAAACGGCGGATCCAAGAGATATCAAAACAACGACGGTCGGGCGAGCCACTGCGAATGGTGCTTAACACTCGCAAGAGACCCGCTTTTGAACCGGGTGTCGCATTGTCACTTGATTGGACGCATCACTTCGAAGGACGTTTGGCAAAGCCACAAGCATGGGATGATTTCTTTCTTCCTGCTCTGGAAACGGTTGCACAAACTTGCGAGCAGTACGCATCAGGACGCTCGATTGTCGCCGAAGGGCTTTGTGCTTTGCCAGCGACTGTAGCACTAGGTACAGCTTTTCTAACGACCCGGGGTATACCGGTTGCATGGCGTCAGAATTCTCCAAATCGGCCGGCGGAGTTTTGGTCGCTCACCGAAAAGCCGGAACCTTCAGGTTTTACCGCGCGCTTGTGTGACGGAAACGTAAGCGCTGATGACTTGGCGTTACTTGTATCGGTGGCATCCAACGTCGAACCTGCGTTCACTGCGTCGCGGCAGCATCTTCCTGCATTTAGGGCGCTACTCGTGGTTACGAAGCCGGGTAACTACCCGCACGACATTCAGACACCAGGCGAGGCCGTAGACATCATACGTGTAATCTCTCAAGCGTTACGTCAGGCAAGAGATAATTTTCAACCGCGCGGGAAAATACATTTGTTCCTCGCTGTTCCGGCAGGTCTTGCCATGATGTTAGGCCAAACATTGAATACCTTTGGTCAGATACAAACCTATGAACATGTGGGGACCGATGCGGTAGGAATGTATCAGTCGGCGGCTCTTCTAAAACCGTAAGGTTGCGGGATGATCGTGAATGGCGTCGCGTCACGTCGTGTATTTTGACATTTCGGGTTTTTGTCGGACTCACCAGGTGGTTAACGTGAGAGCGCGGTCCTGCTGTTTCAGTTTACGAATGATTCGGGATGATAGCCGACGTCGGGGGTCGGATCTTTACCTTTGACATTGGTCATCCGGTCTAGACACTCCCGGGAATCACGACGGCGAAGTCTGTGAGAAGATTGGGCGTCAAGTCTTTCATTTTGACATTTGGGAATCATACGATCCGGTCGTGTTTCTGCAGATTGTGGCGTGCGCATAGTAATTGAACATTCTCTTCCGTTATTGACGTGCCGCCCCTTGACCACGGTACGTCGTGATCGAAGTGAAGCTCGTCTGTTGCGCCGCATATCACACATTTCCCGGCGTCTCTTTTCCACACCGCGAGCTTTACAGATGTGGGTATCACTCGGCGACGCTGAATGTTCCGCTCCGGTGGACTATCAAAGCTCTCGTCTCCCTCAACGGCAACGAGTCGATATTTAAATACTTCACGGTATGCATCGCGTTCCCGCCAAGAATCGACGAGATGAAAGACGCCGTTGTACGACCAAATTCCTGTTTGAATTTTCTCGTATACTCGAACACGCTCGGCATCACGCTTTCCGGATTTGTACAGTTGAGCAGCCTCGTGGAATTTTCCATTTTGTGTCATTCCACCTGACGGGAATCGTTCTGGTTGATCCACAACTTTTGGATTCGATTGCTTTGGCCCTTTGGGCTGATCGTGTCCCTCATAGACAAGCGTTGTTCCACCATCTTCAAGTCGATCTCGATACGGTGCGTTGCGCCGAACCGACATCAAAATCACAGAGTGGCTCCCTCCAATACCGAAGTTCATCCCTTGCTGAAGACTTGAGCGTCGGCACATCTCGATATAAGAAATGATATTATCACTCAATGGTGGGACTCCGGGCAGAGTTAATCAAACGTGGAATTTCTCTGGTAACTCACCGTTTACCGTGTTCCATTGCTCTGCATTCTTGTCCTGATTGTACTGAGCGTTTCAATTCAATCTTCGTGTAAGCTATCGGAATGTCTTTGCGGTTACGTGTGGGCTTGCCAATAGGCTGTGCCGGAGGTTTGTTATATATGCGATCCTTCCTAAAATCCTCTGTTTTTGATTTCTGGGAAACTTACCTGAAGCGAACCTCTCAATCCTCCTCGTCACTCCCTGATAGGCTGGAGTTGCATGCCTGACGGTCTTCTCACTGACTTTCAGCAGCCCATCGCAGTAGAGCATGATTGCAAATCCATGAATGGCATGCACTCTTAATTCCATTCCCTCAGCGTTGGTCTGATTTAATTGCGAAAATCCATAGAGTAAGCGCGTTACTAACTTTGCCCTGCTCCCGGGTCGAGTGAAGTTATATTGACGCGTTAAACGAGCCAGCTCTTTTCTTCTGGGGTTAAGTTCTTTCTGAATAATTCTATTAAAGTCTTTCTTCTTTGTCCCGCGAGGATCCTTTGACCATCGTCTCTGCCCATCCTCTATCTGTTGTACGAGTTCTACGGCACGGCGATTTTCTCTTTCGCTTGCCATCCTTTTGCTAAACCCTCTCTGCCGGTGTTTGATCGGAGAGCTTGCCTGCTTTATCTCTTCTATGACGTCCTCTAAGAACTCTCTCTTTATTCCCACTCTTTTTGTGAGAAAATGAACGGCTTGCTTTCGGTTTTCTCTAAGATCAGCGGTCCACCTATACTGCGCCATACTTTGGTATTACTCGCCTAGTTCGCTCGACTTTGTCAAATCACTTATGGTGGCTTAAAGAGCGCTGAGTCAAAACCCCAATCGTCCATTTTTTCTATATCGGCTTTGTTCTATAAATTGCGTGCGAACAAGACGGAGATCTTCGCAACTTGGAATTTGAAGCGGGGCCGACCCGTGAACGCGGGCCGGTCGGACTGAATGAAAAATAAAGTGGAACCAGGAACGGTTCAAAGTCGCAGCGGCATTACATTGATTGTCGGCGGATTTTTACTTGCCGGTATTCTCGGTTACTTAGACGCCCGTGAGATCGACGTCCCGCTTGCGACACGATTCATCTCAATGCTCATGATACTCGGAGGGGCATTTCTATGTTGGCGAGGCCCCCAGTATAGGGCGCAGGCGACTGCCCAGAGTATTATCGGGGATAGCAAGCCGGATGTCCTTTATCTAAGTTTAGACCCCGGCCCGATTGAAAGAAAAAGACTCTGGAAAATGGCACCTATTATTTGGAACCCGATGAATGAAGCAGCTTTAAAAATTTGTCCAGGCAGCGACGCTGTGGCGGATCTGACTGTCTGCAATTCGTGAACATCGCCGATCCTGAGCTGAACGTCGGCAATATGAGCAAGATCAAATATTTTTACAAGTATCTCGGATTAAAAAGCGATGGAAATGTGCGCGCTGACTTTTTAGAAAATGGTCTTTTTCGATTCACCCAACCAGATCAACTGAACGATCCCTTTGAAGTTAGACCAAGAGTTCTGATGGAATATTCCAACGAGGATATCCAGCGAGCCCGTGAGCGAGCTTTAGAAGCGGGATTTCCAAAGGAAAACCTCGAAAAATTCTTGCCGCTGTTTTTGAAAACGATGCCCAGACGCATGACGGTCGAGGAGTTTCCCGGATTAACTTATCCAAAACGACCAGGAACCGAAGAGCGTTTTCAATCGCTCGAGGAAATGGATAAACACGATGCAACCGCACGGCTACAAGAAGTGTACAAACATATAAACGAGACGTATGGTATACTCTCGCTGACTACCTCTAGGAACAATCTAGTAATGTGGTCACACTATGCTGACAGCCATAAAGGAATCGTAGTTGGCTTTACTGTCTCCCACCCTTATTTTTTCAATTCAAAAGACTTTCACGCGGTTGAGTACAAAGCCGAAAGAATATCGCTCTCCTCGAACGACGGATATTTGCGACTTGCGGGAAAAGACTTGCCAACCGGATCAGATTTCAGAGATCTCGCGGACCAACTATTTCTGCGAAAAGATCCCGACTGGCGATATGAGAAAGAGTGGCGGATGATCAAGCGATTAGACAAAGCGAGTACGTCTCTAGCCGGTGGCTCCGTGTGTCTCTTTGAGATTCCCCCCGATGCGATAAAGATCCTGATTTTGGGAGCACAAATTTCCCAACCAAGCCGTGAAAAAATTATCAGCTTGATCGTTTCCTCGAAAAAATGGACTCACGTCCAAATCTTCCAGGCGTCTCTCAGTGATAGCCGGTTCGGGCTAGAGTTCAAAAAAATTAAAAAGGGGCCTTAGAAAATCTTCGCGCGATTCTGCTTCAATTGTTGGAGTCCTGACCTAGCAGACGGCCTCAGCCTTCTTCTCCGTTTCCCTTTTTGTTTCCAATTCGGAGGCTTGGTGGAGGCTTGGTGTCAGTGGAGGCTTGGTGTCACAGTGGAGGCTTGGTGTCAGGCTTTCGTATTGACTTATTTGTGGCGGGGGGCTTGGCCAACGCAGCGAAACCGCAGGGTCAGGCTTTCTAATCTTGCAGGTCAGGAGTAGGATCGGGGTCAGACACAACAAGTGATTCTGCTGAAAAACTGAACCAGGGCATGGTGCAAGCCAACCACTAAAGTTCTCCGGCCGTTCTTGGAATGCGTACATTGTTTTTGTACAGGACAGCGGTCGCACTGATTGCCCCATTCAATCCGGTAATACTCGGTTCCCAGGTAACTGTCT
>WNGF01005606.1_pt1 | contig 15919 bp, 17 predicted proteins | sample 5400641 | NCBI WGS metagenome assembly WNGF01 (sample SAMN13153371, study PRJNA577476) | soil metagenome | isolation source: 80 cm soil or saprolite under grassland replicate 2 | place: USA:California | collected 2016-06-15
AGATCGAGCCGCAGACGGCGGCCGTGTGGTCGATGCTCTGGCCCGGGCTCGGCCATTGGAAGCTCGGCCGGCGGACCGAGGGGGTGGCGCGGTTCGCGATGTTCGCCTGGGCGTTCGGGGCTGGGCTCCCGGGCGTTGCTATGGACGTCGGCGGGTCTGGTGTTCCTGTCGGTCGTGATCGCCACGTTCGTCACGTTGCCGGCCGCCCGCCGGTAACATCGCGTCCTCATGAGGGAGCAGGGATGAGCGAGCAGACCGAGGGCCAGATCGTGATCGAGGCCCCGGCGGTGGAGGTCATGGACGTCCTGACCGACTTCGAAGCCTACCCCGAGTGGGCCGACGTCAAGACCGCCCAGGTGCTCGAACGCGGGGACGGGGGCCTGGGGACCAAGGTGGCGTTCGAGGTGGACGTCCCGCTCCTCGGCAAGGCGAACTACACGCTCGCCTACCGTTACGCGCCGGGCGACGGCGGGATGTCGTGGGTCTCGACCGAGGCCCACGGCGCCGTCTCGAACATCACCGGCGAGTACCTGCTCACCGAGATCGACGGCGACGAGACCAAGGTGATCTATCGGCTCGCCGTCGACCTGGGGATCCTGCTCCCGGGCTTCGTCCGCACGCAGGGCGAAAAGCGCGTGATCGAGAACGCGCTCGAGGGCCTGAAGCGGCGCGTCGAGCTCGGCTGAGCCCACCTCCGGACGCGTCGGGGCGGCGCCCGCGCTAGGCTGGCCGGCATGCGCGTCCTGCTGTTCACCGGAAAGGGCGGCGTCGGGAAGACGACGGTCGCCGCCGCCACGGCGGTCCGCGCGGCCGGATCGGGGAACCGGACGCTGATCATGAGCACGGATCCGGCGCACTCGCTCGGCGACTCGTTCGACCAGGAGATCGGCGAGCACGCCACGCCGATCGCCGAGAACCTGTGGGCCGAGCAGATCGACGCCCAGAGCCGGCTCGAGTCCAACTGGCGCGAGATCCAGGATTACTTCGTGCAGCTGATGAACTGGGCCGGTGTCGAGACGATCCAGGCCGAGGAGCTCTCGGTGATCCCCGGGCTCGACGAGATCTTCGCGCTGATCGATGTCAAGACCCACGTCGAGGGCGGGAAGTACGACCTGCTGATCGTCGACTGTGCGCCCACCGCGGAGACACTGCGCCTGCTGTCCCTCCCCGAGGTGATGAACTGGTACATCGAACGGATCTTCCCCGTCGAGCGGCGTGTGGTGAAGACGCTCCGTCCGATCGTGACGAAGATGACGACGCTGCCGATCGCTGGCGAGAGCTTCTACGCGGCGGTCGAGCGGCTGCATCGGAACCTCGACGCCGTGCACCGGATCCTGACCGACGAATCCTCATCGACGGTCCGGCTCGTCGTGAACCCGGAGAAGATGGTGATCGCCGAGGCGCGGCGCACCTACACGTACCTCGGGCTGTTCGGATACCGCTGCGACGCGGTCGTCGTGAACCGGATCATCCCCGAGGACGTCACCGATCCGTACTTCGGCAAGTGGAAGGACATCCAGGCGGAGCACCTGCAGACCGTCCGCGAGTCGTTCGAGCCGGTGCCGATCATGACCGCCCGTCTGTTCGACCGCGAGATGGTCGGCGTGCAGCTGCTCGAGGAGATGGGCCGCGAGGTCTACGGCGACCTCCCCGTCACCGACGTCTTGTACCGGGACGACCCGATCCGGGTTCGCCGGAGGTCGGGCGGATACGTCCTCACGATGCGGCTCCCGTTCGTTTCGCGCGAGGACATGGATATCCACCGGCGCGGCGAGGAGCTCTACGTCCGCGTCGGGACCTACAAGCGCAACCTGATTCTGCCGCAGACGCTCCAGCGGATGGAGGTCCGCGGCGCCAACTTCGTCGGAGACCATCTCGAGATCGTGTTCGCGCGGCCGCCGGGGTCGGCGCCGGCTGCGGCGCCGAGGGGAAGGAGATGAAGATGCCTGAGACCGAACCGGGTCACGCGGCCACCGAGGGCGACGGCGCCGCCGGGTCGGCGTCGGAGGCCCAACCGCAGTCACCCGTGTGCACCGTGGCGTTCTGCCCGATCTGCATGGCTGTGACCGCGGGCCAGGGTGCGGCGCCCGACGTGTTCGAGCACCTGCTCGCCGCCGCCCGCGAGTTCTTCCTCGCGGCGCGGGCCGTGATCGACGTGCGCGGGGATCACGTGAGCGGGGTCGAGAAGAGCCCGAACGGCTCCAAGGACTTCGAGCGGATCGAGATCTCGTGACGACGCCGGTCCGTTCCACCTGAGGGGTTCGGACGTGCCGGAACGTGGGAGCGGTGCGGCGATCGGGCTCGACGTCGGCGGCACCAAGATCAACGCGTTCCGTGTCACCCGCGACGGCACGATCGTCGAGCGCTCGAGTTCGCCGACCCCCGCGGACGACGAGGCGGCGACGCTGTCCACGATGGTCGAGCTCGCCCGGTCGCTCACGACCCCGGACGTGACCGCGATCGGGGTGGGGGCCGCCGGGCTGGTCGACGCGAAGGAAGGGGTCCTGCGCTTCGCCCCCAACCTTGCCTGGCGCAACCTCCCGATCGCCGAGCGGATGCGCGACGCGCTCGGTCTTCCCTGCCAGGTGGACAACGACGCGAGCATGGCCGCGTATGGCGAGTTCCGGTTCGGCGCGGGTCGCGGGTACCGGCACGTGCTGCTCGTCACGGTGGGCACCGGGATCGGCGGTGGGATCGTGTCGGACGGCCGGCTGTTCCGCGGCGCGAACGGCTTCGCCGCCGAGATCGGCCACATCATCGTCGAGCCCGGCGGCCCGCTCTGCGGCTGCGGCAACCGAGGCTGCTGGGAGCAGGTCGCCGCCGGCAGGGCGATCGATCGGATGGGCCGCGAGGAGGCTCGCGAGCACGAGCACTCGATCCTCCGTCGTCTCGCCGGCGGCGACCCCGACGAGGTGACCGGCGAGCTCGTCACGGACGCGGCGCGGGAGGGCGACGAGGCCGCGAGGGGGATCCTCGCGGAGGCCGGACGACGGCTCGGCCAGGGGATCGCCGGGCTCGTGAACGTCCTGGACCCCCAGGTCGTCGTGGTCGGCGGTGGTGCGATCGTCGCGGGGGACCTTCTGCTCGACCCCGCGCGCGCCGCCTACCTCGACGCGGTCGAGGCTCCCGAATATCGCCCCCGCGTGCCGATCGTCCCGGCCGAGCTCGGCAACGACGCCGGGGCCGTAGGCGCGGCCACCCTCGCGCTCGAGGAGCTCGGGCGCGTGATGGTCTGACGTGAAGGTGGGGCTCGTTCTTCCGATGTTCTCCGGTGACGCCGGGCGCGTGCTCGCCTTCGCCCGGCGCGCGGAGGACCGCGGGTTCGACGGGGTCTTCGCGTTCGACCACCTGTTCCCGCCGGGCGCGTCCCCGGACCGGCCGTCGCTCGAGGCGTACGCGACGCTCGCGGCCGTCGCGGCAGGGACGAGCCGCATCGCGATCGGGACCCTGGTCACGAGGGCGACGCTCCGCCGCGCGGGGATGCTCGCGAAGCTCGCCGCCGCGGTCGACGACGTCAGCGGCGGGCGCATGATCCTGGGGATCGGCACCGGCGACCCGATCGACGAGCTCGAGCACCGGGTCTTCGGGATCGGGTACCTGGGGAAGGCGGAACGTCGCGAGCACCTCGTCGAGACCGTGCGCGCGATCAAGGCCCTGTGCGGCGGAGGCCGGTGGGACGGCGGTTCGTACGTTCCCGCGATGACGGGACCGCTGCTGCCGCCGCCCGTGCGTCCTGATGGTCCGCCGATCTGGATCGGGGGCTTCGCCGACGCGGTCGTGCGCCTCGCGGCCGCCGAGGCCGACGCGTGGAACGGCTGGGGGATGGGGGTCGAGGAGTTCACCCGCAAGGTGCGGTTGCTGCGCGAGGCCGCGGGGGAGCGGCCGGTCTCGGCGACCTGGGCGGGGATCGTCGTCGTCGGGCGCGACGACGACGAGGTCGGGCGCCTTCTCGACCAGCGGAGCGCGCGCGGCCTGGAGCCCGGGGTCTGGTCGGGGACCACCGCTTCGCTCCGGGCCCACCTCGATGCGCTCGCGGCCGCCGGCTCGACCTGGTCGGTGCTCGTCCCCGGCGGTCCGCCGGACCGGCTCGACGTGATCGCCGAGGAGGTTCTCCCCGAGCTGCGATCGTCGGCGTGAGCGATCTCCCGGCCCACCGGCTGACGCAGGCCAAGCGGGCGCTGCGCCGCGCGGTCCTGGCAGAACGAGACGCCGTCCCCGTGGACGATCGGTCCGCGCGCAGCGAGGCGATCGCCGACCGGTTCCTCGGGTTGCCCGAGACGGCGGGCGCCGAAACGGTTTTGGCCTTCTGGTCGTTCGGCAGCGAGGTCGAAACCGGGCCGCTGATCGGGCGCCTGCGTTCGCAGGGCAAGACCGTCGCGCTGCCACGGATCGAGGGGAACGAGGTGGCCCCCGTCGTCGCGACGCCCGGAGCACCGATGACCGAGGCCTCGTTCGGAGCGATGGAACCCGCGGAGGGGCGCGCGCTCGACGTCGCCGAGCTCGACCTCGTCGTGGTCCCGGGAGTGGCGTTCGATCGCTCGTGCGGACGGGTGGGCTACGGCGGCGGGTACTACGACCGCCTCCTGGAGAAGCGGCGCGACGGAGTAGCCGCGATCGCGATCGCGTTCGCTCTGCAGATCGTGGACCGGGTCCCGAGCGGTGCGATCGACCGGCGCATCGACGGCGTCGTGACCGAGGTCGAGGTGATCAGGTGTCGTTGAGACCACCAGCTCGGCCGGCGTGGTGGATGCGGTCGCGTCCCTGGCGCGAGGTGGAGTTCGCCTCGCTCGACTTCGAGACGACGGGCCTCGACCGCGAGCGCGACGCGGTCGTGTCGTTCGGGGTCGTCCCGGTGCGCGGGGGCCGCGTCGTCGTGGGGGAGGCCGTGCACCAACTGGTGCTGCCCGAGGTGCCCGCGAGCGTGGAGTCGATGAGGATCCACGGCATCCTGCCCAAGGATCTGGCGGACGCGCAGCCGTTCCCGGTGGCCGGGCAGACGCTCCGGCTCGCCCTGGCCGGGCGGTTCGTCCTGGCCTGGTTCGCCGGCGTCGAGATCGGCTTCCTCTGCCGCCTCTACGGCGGAGGGCGCCGCTCGTGGGTGCGACGGACGATCGACGTCCGGCAGATGGCGATCGAGCTCGAGCACCTGGATCAGGACGTGCGGCAGAGCCTCTCGTCGGCCGCGGAACACTACGGAGTTCCGGTCGCGAACCCCCACGAGGCGCTCGACGACGCGATGGTGACGGCGCAGCTCTTCCTCGTGCTCGCAGACAGGCTGGAGGAGCGCGGTCTCGGCACCGCGAGGAGCCTCCTCCGGCTGACCCGCGCCTGACCCGTGTGCGTCGGCCGGCCCGCAGGAACTTGAACGGCCAGTCAAACCCGTGGGAGGATGCCGCCATCCCGGCGACCGGAGGCAGGCGATGGGCGACGACGACGCGATCAAGACGGCGTTCCACGACGTGACCGAGGCTCAGGGCGGCACGCACATCGCCGACGGCGGGTGGCAGTGGCTGGAGGGGTTCGGCGACGTCGGGAAGGAGTACGCCGCGATCCGGGACGACGTCGCGGTGTGGGATGTCTCGCCGCTCAACAAATGGGACCTGCGCGGGTCCGATGCGCTCCGGGCCGCCCAGCGCTTGTTCAGCAACGACGCGCTCGGGCTCGACGTCGGACAGGCGCGCTACGGGGCGTTCCTGGATGCCGACGGACTGATGGTCGACGACGGGACCGTGTTCAACACCGGCGCCGGTCACTGCTGGGTGATGACCAACGGCAAGGACCACGACGACTACTTCGGCGAAGCACTGCAGGACCTCGACGTCGAGTTCGAATGGATCGCGCCGCGGATGCCACACCTCGGCGTGATCGGACCGCGCTCGCGCGAGGTTGTGCGGAAGCTCACCGAGACCGACGTCGGCGCACTCCGCTACTTCCGGTTCCTCCCCGAGCCTGTGAAGGTGGCCGGGGTCGAGGTCTACCTCTCGCGCACCGGCTACGGCGGCGAGCTGGGCTTCGAGTTGTTCCTGACCCACCCTTCCGATGCGGAGGAGCTCTGGAACGCCGTGGTGGGGGCCCGCGTGACGCCGTTCGGGGCCGAGGCGATCGAGCTTGCGCGGGTCGAGGCTGGGCTGATCGTGACGGACTACGATTACGAGGCGCACCAGCGGACGCCCTACGACTTCAACCTCGACCGGTTCGTGCGGCTGGACGCGCCGGGCGAGTTCCTCGGCAAGGACAAGCTCCGCGAGGTGGCGGTCGCGCCCCCGAACCGATTCGTCACGCTCACCTACGAGGCCGAGACGATGCCCGAGTACGGCGCCGAGGTCACCCAAGACGGTGAGGAGGTCGGTGTGCTCACGAGCCCGACCGACAGCCCGCGGTTCGGGAAGATCGGGATCGCGGTGATCCGGGCGGACCGGTCAACGCTCGGCAACACCGTGCAGGTCGCCATGGGCGAGGGCACGGTCGACGCGACCGTGGACGTCCTGCCGATCTACGACATCAACAAGGACCGGCCCCGCTCCTAGCGATCAGACGATCGTCGTCACGGCGTCAACGAGCCCCACGGTCCCCGACGTCATGGGCGCCGCCCCTCCCGTGGCACGAGCCACAAGGGCCAGGGCACCGAGCGCCGTCAGGGCCATCGCGAGGAACGTGCCCACGGCCACCAGCCGGGCGCGCCAACGGCCGCCTCGCGCGACCGCGGACACGAGTCGCCCGCTCGGCTCGACGAGCATCACGAGCGCGCCGGCCACGAACACGGCCGCGAACCCTCGGAGGGTGCTCGGAGGCGCTTCCCGCCGGGGCGGACGCTCGAGGGCCGCCGAGATATTCACGATCGCACGATGCGGCCGTGGGGCCGGAAAGGGAAGGGTGGTGCCACGACCGGCCGCGGGGTGGGAACCCGCCAAGACGCTCGAGGGAAGGCGGTCGCGGGGTGTACACTCCTGCGGAATCACAATGGTGTGATTCGATGGGGAGGAGGCCGGATGCCGCTGCACACCTGCGCACCGCCGCGCGAGGCTGAGCACAAGACGATGTCCCTGTGGGTCTGCCCCGTGTGCGGCTCGACCTGGGAGGGGGTCCCGTGGAGCGGGGTTTTCGACTTCGACCGGAGCGAGGCCGTCACCCGCGCCGAGTGGATCCTCGTCGAGGGACCGACCCAGCTGGCGGGCTGAGATGGCGGTCGAGCTCCGCAACGTCGATACCCTCGCCCCGCCGCCCGGCTACTCGCACGTCGCGGTCGGCCGCGGAGCGACCGTCGTGTTCACGGCGGGGGCGGTGCCACTCGACGCGCGAGGCGACCTGGTGGGCGAAGACGATCCGGTCGCCCAGGCGGAGCAGGTGATCGAGAACCTGCTCGCCGCCCTCGAGACCGGCGGCGCCCGGCCGGGGGACGTCGCCAAGACGACCGTCTACGTGGCCGGCTCCAGCTACGAGGCGCAGGCGGCCGTCTGGCGGGTCGTCCGCGGCTCCGAGATCGGCCGCGCGCCGAGCACGCTCGTCGGCGTCCCGACCCTCGGCTATCGCGGTCAGCTCGTCGAGGTCGAGGCGATCGCGCTCATCGACTGACCCGCACCGGGCTCAGAACAGCCCGATCGTCCGGCCGTGCTCGTCGATGTCCACCTGCATGAAGGCGGGTGTCCTGCCGAGACCGGGCATCCGCTGCATGTCGCCGCAGAGCACGACGACGAACCCCGCGCCGGCGCTCGGCACCACGCCGCGGACGGGGAGACGCCACCCTCGGGGACGGTTGAGCAGCGACGGGTCGTGGGTGAGGGACAGGTGCGTCTTGGCCATGCACACCGGCAGCGTGCCGAACCCCAGCTTGTCCATCCGCGCGAGATCCTTCTCCGCCTGGGGCTGGTAGTCGACGCCGTCCGCGCCGTACACGCGGGTCGCGATCGCCTCGACCTGGTCCGTGATCGGCGTGTCGTCGGGTGTCAGCTGATGGAACGCGTTCGGCCTCTCGCACGCGGCCACCACCGCCTCCGCGAGCTCGACCGCGCCGCCCCCGCCCTGGGCGAACCCACGGTTCACCACCACCGTCTCCGCGCCGGCCCCGAGCGCGAGCTCGTGCATCAGCTCGACCTCGGCCTCCGTGTCGCTCGGGAAGTTGTTGATCGAGACGACGCACGGCAGGCCGTACTCGCGGACGATCGAGATGTGCTGGCCGAGGTTCTCCACGCCGCGCTTGACCGCCTCGAGGTCTTCGGTCCCCAGTTGATCGAACGGCACGCCGCCGTGGGACTTCGTGGCCCGCACGGTCGTCACGAGCACCCCGGCCGAGGGCGCGAACCCCCCGAACCGGCACACGATGTCGCAGAACTTCTGGAACCCCAGGTCGCTCGCGAACCCAGCCTCCGTGATGACGTAGTCGGCGAGCTTCAGCCCGACGCGGTCCTGGATGATCGAGTTGTTCGCGTGGGCGACGTTGCCGAACGGCCCGGCGTGGATCAGCACGGGCTGCCCCTCGAGGGTCTGTACCAGGTTGGGCTTCAGGGCGTCCTTCATGATCACGGTCATCGCCCCGGCGACCCGCAGCTGCTCGGCGGTGACCGGCTCTCCATCGGCCGTCGACGCGACGACGATCCGCCCCAGACGGGCGCGGAGGTCGGCGAGATCGGAGGCGAGAGCGAGCACGGCCATCACCTCGGACGCCGCGGTGATCACGAACCCGTTCTCGCGCGGGACGCCGTGCATCTTCCCGCCGAGGCCGATGACCGTGTAGCGGAGCTCGCGCGCGTTGACGTCGAGCGTCCGAGGCCAGGTGATGCTGGTGGGGTCGATCCCCAGGGGGTTCCCGAAGTAGAGCGACGCGTCGAGCGCCGATGCCAGCAGGTTGTGGGCGGCGGTGACGGCGTGGAAGTCGCCGTTGAAGTGGAGGTTGATGTCCTCCATCGGGACGACCTGCGCGTAGCCGCCCCCGGTGCCGCCACCCTTGATGCCGAACACCGGCCCCATCGAGGGTTCGCGCAGACAGAGCACGACGTCCTTGCCGATCTTCCCCATGCCCTGCGTGAGCGAGATCGACGTCGTCGTCTTGCCCTCGCCGGCCTTCGTCGGCGTGATCGCGGTGGTGATGATCAGCTTGCCGTCGGGTCGTTCGGCGAGCCGGTCCAGGATCGAGAGCTCGACCTTGGCGCGGTGCCGGCCGAACGGTTCGAGCACGTCGTCGGGGATCCCGGCCGATGCGGCGATCTCCGTGATAGGCCGGAGTTCCGCTTCCTGGGCGATCTCGAGTCCGCTCTTCACGTAGGCCTCCATCGTGTTGGGGTGGAACGCTGGGTGGCGCTGTCCGGCGGAGGATACCCGCAGGTCCCGCGCACGGGAAATCCAACGCGACCGGCATGGTGGCGGTGCGATACTCGGGCCGATGGACATCCCGTCGTTCCTACGGATGTATCCGCCGTTCGACGACCTCGACGACGATCGCCTCGGCGAGGTGGTGCGTCATGCGCACATCGAGTTCTACCCCGAGGGAACGGTGATCCTGCAGGAGTCGGGTGAGCCGGCCCGGTTCCTCCACGTGGTCCGGCGCGGCGCCGTCGAGGTCGTGGAGGACGGCGAGATCGTCGACATCCAGGGGGAGGGTGAGGTCTTCGGCTTCGTGTCCCTGCTGACCGGGGCGAGCCCGCTGGTCACGATCCGAGCTCACGAGGACGTGATCTGCTACCTGATCGACCGCGAGATCGGCGAGGAGATCATGAGCTCTCGCCGGGGCCTGGTGTTCCTGGCTTCCGCGTTCCGGCGGCGCGACGTGCGAGCTCTCGAGCACGTCGCTCGTGGCACCGTCGACGACAGCCCGGAACCCGTTGCCGCGCTCGTGCGTCGTCGTCCGCTCTCGCTGCCGGCGGACGCGTCGATCCGACAGGCGGCCGAGATGATGGCGACCGAACGCGAGGGCTTCGTCCTGCTCGAAGGGGTGGGGGAACGGGGGCTCGCGATCGTGACCGACCGCGACCTGCGCTCGCGGGTGCTCGCCGAGGGACGGGACCCCGCGACCCCCGCCGCGGAGGTGGCGTCCTCGCCCGTGGTCTCGGTGCCGGGCCAGGCCACGGTCGCCGAGGTGACGGCGCTCATGCTCGAGCGGGGCGTGCATCACGTCCCCGTGGAGGACGGCGACGGCGGATTCCTGGGCGTCGTGACGGACATCGACCTGCTCGCCGCGGAGCAGCACCGCGCGTTCGGGCTCAAGAAGGACATCGAGCTCGCCCCCGATCGCGCGTCGGCGATCGAGGCGTTCCGGTCGCTGCCCGAGGTGGCGACCCGTCTCGTCGAGGCGAGCGTGGAGCCGCTGGAGATCGCGCACATCGTCGCGGTCGCGATCGACGCGCTCACGGTTCGCCTCCTCGAGATGGGCTGGGCGGAGATCGGTGATCCGCCGTGCCCATGGGCGTGGCTCGCGCTCGGCAGCGAGGCCAGGCAGGAGCAGGGGTTGTTCACCGATCAGGACAACGCGCTCATCTTCGACCCGCTCGCCGTCGCCGAGGCCGAGGCGGACGCATACTTCGGCGAGCTCGGGGCGATCGTGAACGACGGCCTCGAGGAGGCGGGGATCCCCAAGTGCCGGGCCGGTGTCCTCGTGGGCAACCGTGATTGGCGCGGCTCCGTGCAGACATGGCAGAACCGTTTCCGCGGCTGGATCGAGGACCCCGGTCGGACCGGCAGCGCGTTCACCGGGATCGCGATCGATTACCGGCCGGTCACCGGACCGCTGGACGCGCGCCTGTCCCTCGACGAGATCATCCGCTCCGCGAGGGAGCAGCACGATTTCATCCGACATCTGGGCGCCCAAGCCGTCTCGTCGCGACCACCGAAGGGACTTCTCAAGGACGGCGTCGTGCAGCGGAAGGGGACGACGGGCCGGCTCGACATCAAGGCCGTGGGGATCGGGCTGATCACGAACGTCGCCAGGCTCCTGGCCGTCATGTCCGGCCTCACCGAGAACCGGACGACGCTCCGGTTGCGCGACACGACGGCCCTGGGCTGGTTGACCGAGGACGAGAGCCAGGGGCTCGTGGAGGCATTCGAGCTCATGTGGCAGGTTCGGCTCGAGCACCAGAGCCGCTGCGTCGAGCGCGGCGTCGCCCCGGACGATCTCGTCGACCCCCGAGAGCTGGGCCCGCTCACGCGTCAGGCCCTCAAGGAAGCATTCCGGATGATCGACGGGGCGCAGGACCGGCTGGCCGCGCTCCTCGGGCTTCGCCGGTGAGCGGCGCCAGGCCCACGCCGCCACCCCGCGGGTCTCGGCGCCTCCCGTGGCGACGGCTCGAGCTCGTGTCGCTCGACTTCGAGGCGACCGGTCTGGACTTCACCAGGGACACGATCGTCTCGTTCGGCGTCGTGCCGATCCGGATGGGGCGCATCGACGTGGGCGATGCGGTCTACGAGCTCGTGGATCCGGGTGAGGTCGCCCCCTCGCCCGTGTCGGTGACGGTGCACGGGCTCCGGCCGGTCGACCTCCGCGGCGCGCAGGGTCTGGACGCCGCGCGCGCCGCCCTCGCGCCGCTCATCGCAGGCCGGTTCCTCGTCACGTGGGCGGGCAGGGTGGAGGCCGGGTTCCTCGACGTGATGTACGGGGGAGGCGTGCAGTCGTGGCTCCGACGCTGTATCGACGCCCGAGAGCTGATGCTCGCCCTGAACGACGACCCACCCGCCTCGTTCACGCTGACCTCGGTGGCCGAGCGCCTCGGCGTGCCGGTCGCCAGCCCGCACCACGCGATGGACGATGCCCTGGTGACGGCGCAGGTGTTCCTCGTCGCGGGCGCCCGGCTGGAGGCGTCGGGCGTCAGGACGGTGCGGGCGCTGCAGAGGACGAGGCGGCCCGAGAGCCCGGCGCTACGCCGGCCCCGCGCGCCGATCTGACGACGACGCGATCCGCACCGCGTGGACGGGGACGCGGCAGCGGCGGCCGATCTCGTGCGCGACGTCTCCTTCCAAGAGCGTGCGCCAACGCGGCCGATCGGGATCCGCGACGACGATCGCGTGGAAGTTCCTCGCGTTCGCCCACTTGGCGATCATCTTCGGGGCGTTCCGCGACCTCGAGAGCCCGACCCGCACCTCGAAGCCGCGGCTCCGCAGCTCGTCCGCGGCTTCCTCCATGCCGTCTCTCAGGACCTGCCATTCGATCCGGTTCGGCTGCAGGCCGGGGTTCGGGAGCCCGAGTGAGGTCCCGTAGACCTTGGCGATGCCGAGCACGGTGATCTTCGCATGCGCGGGTGTGGCGAGTTCGATCGCGCGGGCCAGCACCTCGCGTGGGAACGGCTGGGCCACGGTCGCGAGCAGGATGCGCTCGGGCGGATCGGGGATGCGCCGGGGGGCCGCGACCACGGCCCCCCGGCCGAGCCTCGCTCTGCGAGGTACCTCAGACATCCTGGCTGACGGAGGCGCGCCTGAAATCGGTGGTGCCGAGCCTCCGGTCCTCCGCCTTCCTCCACCAGTACAGCGGGAAGTACAGGAGCACGATGATCACCCCGATGATGAACATCTTGCCGCCGCCGAGCTGGCACCCTTCGATCGCGCACGCCGGGATCCCCACCGACCAGACGATGAAGTACAGCACGGCGAGCGCGATCGCTCCGTACTTCATCCACTCGGGGAGCTTGTACGGGCGGAAGATCTCGGGCCGCCATCTGCGCAGGAAGTAGTACCCGAGCAGGACGGGGACGAACGATCCGACGTACCCGACGTTCGAGAGCACGTAGATCGACCCGGGCGCCCCGACGAAGATCAGCAGGATGTTCAGCACGGTGTTGAGCCCCATCGAGAAGTCCGGCACGTTGTGCCGGTTGACGCGACCGAAGATCCGCGGGCTCTGGCCGTCGAGCGCCATCATGTAGAGCGACCTCGCGCATCCCATGATCGCGTTCAGGCTGGACAACGCGAGTGCGATGATCAGCGCCGATGTGACGATTTTGCTGAAGCCCGAACCCAGGGATCTGACGGCCGTCTCGACGAGGATGGCGTTTGGATCCAGGCTCTCCTGGATGAACTTCAGGCCGAGCACGCCGAGCACCGCCATCGGCAGGAACGTGTAGATGAACGTCCCATAGCCTCCCGACAGGTTCATCGCGATCGGCGCGTCTCGGTCCGGGTTGCGGCACTCGCCGATGTAGCACGCGGCGGCCTCCATCGCGATCGCGTTCCAGGTGTATAGCGCCGAGAACTGCAGGAACAGGTAGAACGCGGTCCCCGAGAAGAACGCGGTCCCGTCCGGGAGGTTCGCCGGCCACAGGTTGCTCCCGGTAACGTCGCCCGTGAAGAACGGCGCGACCGCGATGAGCGTCAGGGGGATCATCGACAGGAGACCGAGCACGGTCGCCGCGGCGGTCCCGAACCGGATCCCCAGGTAGGCGATGACGAACAACCCGATCGACAGCACCGCGCCGACCACGATGGTGAAGTTCGTGACCGGGAGGCTCGCGTCGAACAGCGTGTGCGTCTGCGCCCACCACCCCGACAGCTCGAACCCGAAGAGCACCGGGAGGTAGGCGCCGGTCAGGATCATGTTCACCGCCATGACCGGCATCCATCCGAGCCAGTACATCCAGACGGTCACGCCGTTGATGTGCGGGTACATCCTCGGTAACCGGTCCTTGAAGGCGTAGTAGGCGTACGCGGGCGCCCCTCCCGTCCGGTCCGGCAGCATCGAGGCCATCTCGGCCAGATACAGACACAGCAGCCAGCCGGTGAGCGCCCAGAAGATGAAGTTCGGGATGGCCGCCGCGCCGAGCGGTGCGAGCACCGCCGGCGTCACTCCCGTGACGAGGATCGTGCCGGCCAGGCCCACCACGAAGGCGCCCCACCAGTTGGTGTCCTTGGAGAGCTCGCCCTTGACGTAGTCCTCGACCCGCACGAACTGTTGCTCGCCCTGCTTCGCCATCGCATCCCCCCCTCGTCGGATGGCCCGTCCGCCGGGCCGCTCGTCCCGCGACGTCGGATCCCTACCGCGTCGCCGAGCGCCCCCGGCCGCGGGGCCGGATCAGAACAGGGACAGGTACTTCTTCACCTCCCAGTCGGACACCCCCTCGTGGTACTCCTTCCATTCGCGTTCCTTCACGTCGCAGTAGTAGTCCAGGTAGTCGCCGCCGGGGACCTTGCCGAGGCCCTCCCTGAGCACGTCGTCCTGGCGGAGGTTCCGGATCGCATCGAGCAGGTTGCCGGGCAGGAGCTCGACGCCACGGCGTCGCAGCTCCTCCACGGGCGTCTCGTACATGTTGCCCTCGTTCGGGTCGCCCGGGTCGAGCTTGTTGTCGATCCCGTCGAGTCCCGCGGCCAGGATCGCCGAGGCGGCCAGGTAGGGATTGGCGGCACCGTCGATCGTGCGGTCCTCGAACCGTCCCGGCGCGGGTGTCCGGATCATCTGTGTCCGGTTGTTCCTGCCGTACGCGACGTAGGCGGGTGCCCACGTCGCCCCGGAGGTCGGCGCGCCGACGATCAGCCGCTTGTAGGAGTTGACCGTCGACGCGGTGACCCCGATGTACGCCTTCGCATGGGCCAGCAGGCCGCCGAGGAAGTGATACCCGAGCTCCGAGATGCCGAGGCCGCGTGCGTCGTTCTCGTCCTCGAACAGGTTCGTGTCCGTGTCCGGATCCCACAGGCTCATATGGAAGTGGAGTCCGTTCCCGGTCAGGTGCCCGAACGGCTTGGGCATGAAGGTCGCCTGGAGGCCACGCTGTTGAGCGAGCATGTGCACCATGTACCGGAAGAAGATGAGCCGGTCGGAGCTCGTGACGGCGTCGTCGAAGACGAAGTTCGACTCGAACTGACCGTTCGCGTCCTCGTGGTCGTTCGCGTAGTTGTCCCAGCCGAGCTGCGTTTCGTACTTCGACAGGGTCGTGATGAAGTCGTACTGGCGGCTGAGGGCCTTCATGTCGTAGCAGGGCCGTTCGAGGGTGTCGAGCGGGTCCGCCACCTCGATCTTCCCGTCCTCGGTCAGGCGCGTGAGGAAGAACTCGGCCTCGATCCCGATCTTGAAGATGTACCCGCGCTCGCGCGCCCTGGCCATGGCGCCCTTCAGGATGGTGCGGGGGCAGTAGGGCCACGGCTCGCCCTCGACGAACACGTCGCACGCGAACCGCGCGAGGTTCGGCTGCCACGGCACGGGTGTGAAGCTCGCCGGGTCGGGCATCGCCGCGATGTCCGGGTCGTGCGGTCCCTGGCCCAGTTCGCCCGTCGCGAAGCCGGCGAACCCGGCGCCATCGGCGAACACGTCTTCCAGATGCGCGGCCGGAACCAGCTTCGCGTTCGGCTTGCCGTACATCTCCACGAACTGCGCGAAGATGAACTCTATGCCCATGTCGTCGACGAGCTTGCGGACCTGCTCGACGGAACCCGGGCGCTCAGCCATCGCTCTCCCTTCCTGCTCGCAGCTCCGCACGAACGAGGGATGATTGCATCACGACGTTCGCGACGAGGTGACCGGCCGGATGCATGTCGAGGGCGGATAGACGTGTTCGAACGAACGTCCGAGCCACGTTCGGGTGATCGAACAACCCGGATCATCCGGGATCGACATGGCGTTGGCGGACGCTAGCGGCTCGTGCCGGGGCGAGTCAAATCAGCGGTTGCGTTTGCCCGCACCTCTCATACCCCAGCCTGAGGCGGTTCAGCGGGAGACGATCACCGGGCAGTGGGCCAGGCTGATCACCTTGTGGGCGACCGAGCCCAGCAGGAGCGCCGACCAATCGGACAATCCGCGCGACCCAAGCACGATCCCGTCCACCTCGGCCGCCGCGGCCCCCTCGACGATCTCGCGCCCTGCGCGGCCCAACGGCGCGCTGCGGGCCTCGCCCTTGACGACCACGCCCTGCTCCTGCAGGGTCGATACGACCCGGTTCACGAGCTCGAGGGCCTCCTCGGGCGGCTCCATCTGGCCGCTGAACCGGCCGATCTCGATCTCCCGCACGTGGAACAC
>WNGF01005615.1_pt1 | contig 15910 bp, 15 predicted proteins | sample 5400641 | NCBI WGS metagenome assembly WNGF01 (sample SAMN13153371, study PRJNA577476) | soil metagenome | isolation source: 80 cm soil or saprolite under grassland replicate 2 | place: USA:California | collected 2016-06-15
GAACCCTGCAAACACTTCATTTAAACAACGCAATAAAATGGTTGTGAAATGGCAATAAAATTTCAATACAATAAAATTTCATTGCAGGAAATGCAGAAGCAACTGAATGTGCGTTTGAACGCTTTACCAGTACTCAAATACAAGGAAGCCATCCTGCGTACTGAAGCCGAAAAAGCAAAAAAGAAAATGCATGAGCTGGAACAAAATATCGTAAATAAAATAAAGCAATACGAATACATGAATATGCTGTGGCAGGAGTTTCCAAAAGACGTGATAACGATTAGTGAAATAAAAACAAACAGGAAAAATATTGCAGGAGTAAAAACACCACAGCTTGAAAATGTGGCGTTCGAATTAAAACCGCTTTGCCTGTTTAACCAACCGCTTTGGATTTCAGATGGTATTACACTGCTGAAAGAATTAGTGCGACTTTCTATTGAGAAGGAATTATTGAGCATCAGAACAGTATTGTTAGATGCGGCAAGAAAGAAAACTACGCAGAAGGTTAACCTGTATGAGAAAGTACAGGTGCCGGATTATCTCGATGCCATTTCAAAAATTAAAAAATTTATAAATGATGAGGAAAGTTTGGGAAAAGCTACACAGAAAATAATGAAGAAAAGAATTTTAACCATTTAAAATCACAAGCCATGATTGTACCGATGACAGAATTTTCAATGCTTATCTTCCACAGGGATTATGATACTTTTTTGCCAGAGCTGAGAAAGATGGGCGTTTTTCATGTGGCTGAAAAGAATAAAGAAGAAGATGCAGAGCAATCACATCGTAAACAGATGATAACAGAGATAGATGATGCTGTCTCATACCTTATTGCGCATAAGCCGGAAAACATTGCTCCATTAACCGGTGAAAGCAAAAGCATTGATGAAATTTTAAAAGAAGTAAAACAGATAAAAGAAAAATCTGAAGAAGAAATTTCCGAAGAGATGAAAAAAAATTTAGCGCAGTATGCAGCCTCTTATCTTTCTTCATTACAAAAAAGAAAATCAGAAATTGAAGAAGTATATGAACTAAATCGTGTAATAAAAAATACACAGGAAGAAGCTTATGGTAAAATAAAAATACTTGAAGGCTTTGTTCCGCGACCACAGAAAAAAATATTTTCCGAATTTCTCGATAGCAAAGGAGTTGCATATGTCAAAAAACGCTCACGCTTTTCTGATAACCCGCCCATACTGCTGCACAACAATTGGTTCAGCCGTCTCTTTGAACCAATTGGAAATTTGTTCTCATTGCCATCTTACAAAGATTTAGATCTCACTGTTTTCTTCGCCCCGTTCTTTGCATTGTTCTTTGGTTTTGGAATGAATGACGCTGGTTACGGACTTGTATTACTTGCAGGCGCGACGATCATAAAAATTGCAGGCAAACCAAAAATTAAAAAATCTTATCTCTCACTAATGCAGTTTCTTGGTATCATAACATTTTTGTTCGGGTTGATTACAGGAAACATTTTCGGGGTTTCCATTGCTGAATTTCCCAGGCTTTCTTTTTTAAAAAATGTTTTCCTGAAAGACAAACAGATTTTCACTCTCGCCATTGCAATCGGCTTTGTGCAGATTTTATTCGGCATGGCTTTGCAGGGATTGAATAAGATGATAAAATTCGGATTTAAATATGGTCTTCCGCAAGTTGGATGGATAATGATTATTCTGCATTTGCTCAATATGTTTTATTTCAAAATTCTTCCTTTTTATTCGCACATTGACATTTATATAGGGCTGGGCTTGATAATATTTTTTGCAGATCCCGATGCCGGATTTTTTAAAGGCATTGGCTCGGGAATTTGGGAACTGTTTGGCATCACAGGTCTCATGGGTGATGTGCTTTCTTATATTCGTCTTTTTGCGCTTGGTGTTTCCAGTGCAATACTTGCATTGGTCATCAACAACATTGCGTGGCAAATAGAAAAAGTATCCTACATCGGACCAGTGCTTTTTCTCATTATACTGATTTTTGGTCACACCTTAAATCTCTTCGTGGCTTCGCTTGGTGCATTCGTGCACACTATGCGTCTCACGTTTGTAGAATTTTATAAAAATGCAGGATTTACCGGCGGCGGAAATCCTTATAAACCATTTGCAATTATTCCAAGCTAAGTAAAAATAAAATCATTATGACAAATTTATTGATAGCATACATGGGGCTGGCCTTCATGATAATCCTTCCCGGCATAGGAAGCGCAATCGGAGTTTCCATTGGCGCTAACGCAACCATAGGTGCGTTAAAGAAAAGAGCGGATGCATTTGGAAATTACATGTTACTGAGTGCACTTTCCGGTACACATGGTTTGTTTGGCTTTGCGGCATTTTTTATTTTTTATTCAAAGGGAATTTTAACTCCAACCATTGCACCTCTTGCTGCAACAGCAGTATTTAGTGCAGGATTAATTATGGGAATTGTTGCCCCCTTTGCTGCTATTAAGCAAGGGCAGGTATGCGCGAACGGTATTGCAGAAATTGCTTCGGGCAATGATGTATTCGGTAAAACGATGATCCTTGCCGTGTTCCCCGAATTGTATTCTATTCTTGCATTTGCTGCAACATTTCTTATAAGCAATTCATTGTAATTAATCAGTGCAATTATCCAGATTGCTTTGAATTACCCATTGACGATAGCATAAATGAGTTAATGAAGCATGATTAAACTTAAATACATATTATTTTATTGCCTGTTTCAGCTTCCTGTTATCACGTTGAAAGCCTAAGGGGAAAGAAATGTTTATTGAGCAAATTGCCGGCAAAATTATCACGAGGGAGAATTTTGAAAGCGGTGGCAAGTTGACCGACAAACAAGTATTCACAGCAGAAAAAATGGAGCATCGTTTGCTTACAAAAGAAAACAATGAATGGAAGGTTACAGAAAAAATCATTATTAAAGTTTTTCTGCTAGCAGTATGAATAAAAACAATCAATTATAGTGTAACAGAATATTTAACAGCCTCTGGCCCCTGCTTTAAAGAATCAAACTCAAGATCATGAAACATTTAACCAATCAATGAGATGATAAATTAAATATTGAGCGCATGAACAAACAAACATTAACTACGAACCAGCTATATGGCCTGGTTCACACAGACATCAAAGGAATTGACTCTCTTATAGAGCTTGCTCTTGACATACGGTGGTCCTGGAATCATGCTGCCGATACAATTTGGCAACAACTTGATCCGGCACTGTGGGAACTTACCCATAACCCGTGGATAGTTTTACAAACCGTTTCAAAAGATCAGTTAGAGCGACAATTAGCTGATCCGGATTTTAAAAATAGAATTAATGAATTAATGAAGTTGAATGAACAGACAGCTCCCGCTCCTGTATGGTTTCAGCAAAACCATCCAAATTCGCCACTCACCTGTATTGCTTATTTCAGTATGGAGTTTATGCTGAGTGAAGCGCTGCCCATATATGTAGGGGGCCTTGGCAATGTTGCAGGCGATCAGTTAAAATCTGCCAGCGACCTTGGTGTGCCAGTCGTGGCTGTAGGCTTGCTTTATTCACAGGGTTATTTTCGGCAGGAGGTTGATCAATATGGTAATCAGCAGGCGCTGTTTCCATATAATGATCCGGGGCAGTTACCTGTAACACCATTACGTTTGCCAAACGGCGAGTGGTTGCGATTGAAAGTCTCGTTACCAGGTTACCCGGTTTGGCTCCGTACCTGGCAGGTACAGGTTGGAGGCGTGAATCTTTACCTGCTCGACAGCAATGATGCCGCTAATCTTCCTGTTCACCGGGGAATTACAAATGAGCTCTATGGCGGCGGGCCCGAGCTTCGAATAAAGCAGGAAATTATATTGGGAATTGGTGGCTGGAAATTATTGAAAGCTCTGGGTATTAACCCAGAAGTTTGTCACATGAATGAAGGTCATGCCGCCTTTCTTGTTCTGGAACGTGCCAATAATTTTATTAAGGAAAATGGGACTTCATTTGAGGAAGCATTGGCCGTTACCCGTGCCGGAAATTTATTTACTACCCATACTGCAGTAGCAGCAGGCTTTGATCATTTTAGCCCTTCCCTTATGGAGCAATTCTTCGGTGAATACGCTAAAGAAGAACTCAGTATTAATTTTACTGATCTGATGGCCCTTGGCCGCCAGGATGCTAATAACTCCTCAGAATGTTTCAATATGGCTTATCTCGCTATTCGCGGCAGCGGTGCAGTGAATGGAGTTAGCCGTTTACATGGCGTTGTAAGCCGCAATCTTTTTCAAAATCTTTTTCCACGCTGGCCAAAGGATGAAGTACCGGTTGGATATGTAACCAACGGTGTTCACATGCCTTGCTGGGATTCTGAATACGCTGATGAAATTTGGACAGAGACCTGCGGAAAGGATCGCTGGAAAGGAAACCTGGAAAATATTGAAGAGCATATTTCCAAAATACCAGATGAAAAGCTTTGGCAATTCCGCACGCTGTCCAGGAATAATCTTGTAAGCTTTATTAGAAAAAGATTTGAACGGCAATCGAAGGTTTCAGGCTTGGATGCCAAAATTGTAGAAGCTGCAAAACAGGTTCTTGACTCCAATGCTTTAACCTTGGGTTTTGCCCGCCGTTTTGTTCCTTATAAAAGACCAAATCTTCTTTTGTACGACCCGGAAAGATTTATCCGAATACTCACCCACTCTGAACATCCGGTTCAATTAGTTATTGCCGGTAAGGCGCCCCCATTCGATGAATCAGGAAAGGCATTAATACGGCAATGGGTGCAATTTATTCAACAGCACAATTTATATAACCATGTTATCTTCTTAAGTGATTATGATATGTTTTTAACAGAAAATCTGGTGCAGGGTGTCGATGTTTGGCTCAATACGCCAAGGCGGCCGTGGGAAGCATGCGGAACCAGTGGTATGAAAGTGCTGGTTAATGGTGGAATAAACTTGTCAGAGTTGGATGGATGGTGGGCCGAAGCCTACACTCCTGAAGTGGGTTGGGCGCTGGGAGATCAATTGGAACATGATGATGACCCTGCCTGGGATACAGTCGAAGCAGAGGCTTTATATGATTTAATCGAAAAACAGGTAGTGCCTGAATTTTATACAAGAAACCAAAATAATGTACCAGAAAAATGGGTAGCGCGGATGCGTAAAAGTATGGCCTTGCTTACTCCCCGTTTTTCAGCCAATCGCACTGTTCGTGAATATACAGAGCAGTATTATTTGCCTGCGGCTGCAAGTTATCAAGAAAGAGCAGCTGATAAAGGCGCAGCCGGAAAAAGTATTGTTGATATAAAACATGGTTTGAGAAATAAATGGCAGCAAATCAATTTTGGAGATGTACAAATAAAAAATATAGAAAATGGCTATGTCTTTCATGTCCAGTTGTGGCTCAATGGCGGAAACCCTGATGACGTTCTGGTGGAGCTTTATGCAAACGGTATAAACGGAGCAATGTCGGAAAGAATAAAAATGGAGGCTGATTCAACCGCGGATCAGGCCGAAAAAAACTTTCATGCTCAGCTTATTACTTCCAGACCCGCCAGTGATTATACCGCCCGTATCATTCCATGTTATGAAAGCATTTCCGTGCCATTGGAAGATAACCTTATTCTATGGCAGCGTTAATTTTTATTTTAGTGATGATTCAAAATTGAAAAATGGAAAGAAACATAACAACATTGTTCCTGGATATTGGCGGCGTTGTACTTACTAATGGTTGGGGCCATGAATCTCGTAACCTGGCGGCTGAAAAATTTAATTTGGATATAGCCGAAATGGAAGCAAGGCACAACATTGCTTTCGATACATATGAACTTGGCAAACTTACGCTTGAAGAGTATTTGAATATCACTGTATTTTACGAACCAAGATCTTTTACAAAAGAGGAATTCAGGCAATTCATGTTCTCTCAATCACAACCATATCCCCGAATGATTGAATTGGTAAAGAATTTAAAAAAGCGTTATGCACTGAGGATTGTTGCAGTCAGCAATGAAGCAAGGGAATTAAATACCTACAGAATTCAGGAATATAAATTGGCAGGCTTTATAGATTTTTTTATTTCCTCAACCTTTGTTCACTTACGTAAGCCCGACATTGATATCTATAAACTGGCAATTGATATGGCGCAGGTTGAACCTGACAAAATCATCTATTTGGAAAATGCGTCCGTGTTTGTAAGTATTGCTGAAAGACTGGGGATAAGGGGCATTTGTCATACCAATTATGAAACAACCTGTAAAGAATTGCAGTCATTCGGATTTGAAATTACATCATGAAACAAGGTGATTCAAATATTCTTACTATTAACGGGGGTTCGTCAAGCATCAAGTTCGCTACGTACAAGATGGCTGAAAATCCAACTAAAATAGCTTCAGGGCAAATAAAAAGAATTGGATTGCATAATACTACATTCACTGTTACAAAGAATATAAACGAGGATAAAAATGAAATCAAAATTGATGCAAAGGATTTTAAAGAAGCCGCTGAATTTTTAGTTAACTGGTTAGCAGAACAAAAATCATATGACCAGATTAGCTGCATTGGCCATCGAATTGTTCACGGCATGGACCATACACATCCGCAAATTATTGATGACAACTTGTTAAAAGAATTAAGTAGAATAAGTAAATATGATCCCGACCATCTTCCTGCAGAAATCGAAATAATACAATCATTCAAAAAGCAATTTCCAACACTATTACAGGTTACCTGCTTTGATACTTCATTTCATACAACCATGCCACGTGTTGCCAAAATCCTGCCGATACCGCGACGCTTCGATAAAGCAGGTATCCGGCGATATGGCTTTCACGGCTTGTCCTACACTTATCTCGCAGAAGTACTGAAAAGTAAGGAAGGTGTAGATAAAATTAATGGGCGAATCATTCTTGCCCACCTCGGAAACGGTGCCAGTTTAGCGGCAGTGAAAGATTGGAAAAGTATGGATACCAGTATGGGATTTACGCCTGCAGGTGGCTTGGTAATGGGCACAAGACCGGGAGATTTGGATCCCGGAGTTGCCTGGTACATGATGCAAAGTGAAGGAATGACTGTAGAACAATTCAATCAATTAATAAATCATGAAGCCGGTTTATTGGGAGTGTCCGAATTCAGTTCTGATATGGAGGATTTGTTGCAAAAGGAAACCTCAGATGTAAGAGCTGCAGAAGCAGTGGCTTTGTTCTGTTACCAGGTAAAAAAATGGATTGGTGCATTCGCCGCTGTCTTAAATGGACTTGATATGTTGGTTTTTTCCGGAGGCATTGGTGAGAATGCCCCGTCAATCCGTTCACGCGTTTGTAATGAATTTGATTATTTAAATATTGAAATAGATGAAGAAGAAAATAATAAAAATGCAACAATTATATCAACAGGAAAGAGTAAAGTAAAAGTGTATGTGATACCAACCGATGAAGAAATCATCATTGCAAAAAGTACAATAGGATTGTATTTAAGAGCTCAAAACAAAACACAATAACTATCTATAAAAAATTGCATAATGGAAACACAAATTATTGAAAAAGGGAAAGAGCAATTATCAACGGAACTTTTAAATAAAATGAATGCATATTGGCGGGCAGCTAATTATTTATCCGTGGGCCAGATTTATCTGTATGACAATCCGCTATTAAAAGAGCTGCTGAAACAGGAACATATTAAGCCAATGTTATTGGGCCACTGGGGTACTACACCCGGGCAAAATTTTATTTATGTACACCTCAACCGCATCATAAAAAAGTATGATCTTGACATGATCTACATTTCAGGCCCTGGCCATGGTGGCCCGGCAATCGTAGGCAATGTATATCTTGAGGGAACATATAGCGAAGTGTATCCCGAAATTGCACAGGACGAAGAAGGATTAAAAAAACTGTTTAGGCAATTTTCCTTTCCAGGCGGAATTCCCAGCCACGTTTCCCCCGAATGTCCCGGCTCCATTCATGAAGGAGGTGAGCTCGGCTATTCACTCAGTCATGCCTTCGGGGCCGCTTTTGATAATCCTGATTTAATTGTTTCCTGTGTGGTTGGTGATGGCGAGGCCGAAACAGGTCCTTTGGCAACTGCCTGGCATTCCAACAAATTTTTGAACCCTGTAACGGACGGCGTGGTACTTCCTATCCTTCACTTGAACGGATATAAAATTGCCAATCCAACCATACTTGCCCGCATCGAAAACATAGAACTGGAACAACTTTTTTTAGGTTACGGTTGGAAGCCTTATATGATTGAGGGTGATGACCCTATGCTAATGCATCAGCAAATGGCGCAACTACTAGATAGAGTAATTGAAGAAATAAAAGAAATAAAAGAAAACGTTGCGCAAAATAAAAATGCCGAACGTCCGCGCTGGCCAATGATCATTTTGAAATCACCTAAAGGATGGACGGGGCCGAAATATATTGATGGCTTAAAGATAGAAGGCAATTTCCGATCACACCAGGTTCCTATAACAGATCCTGCAACGAATCCTGAACATTTACAGCAGCTTGAAGAATGGCTTAGAAGCTATAAACCCGAAGAACTATTTAATGAAAAAGGTCATTTTCTTCCTGAACTGGCTGACCTTGCGCCAAAAGGTGAAAGGCGTATGGGCGCCAATCCACATGCCAATGGTGGCTTGTTACTTCATAATCTTCGCATGCCTGATTTTCGTGATTATGGAATAGACTTACCGGTCCGGGGGGCCACGGGGATTGGCGATACTTTGGTGTCAGGAGAATTTATACGGGATATCATTAAAGAAAATGCAGCGCAAAAAAATTTCAGGCTTTTTGGTCCTGATGAAACACTTTCAAACAAATTAAATTTTGTATTTGAAGATACCAACCGTCAATGGGATGCGCCAATAATTGAAACAGATGAATTCCTTTCGAAAGAAGGGCGTGTTATGGAGATGCTGAGTGAGCATCAATGCGAAGGCTGGCTGGAAGGTTACCTGTTAACAGGAAGGCATGGGTTGTTCAATTGCTATGAAGCTTTCATTCACATTATTGATTCCATGTTCAACCAGCACGCCAAGTGGTTAAAGGTTACATCGCATCTTCCCTGGCGCATGAAAATTTCTTCATTGAATATTCTTTTAGCCTCCCATGTATGGCGACAGGATCATAATGGGTTTACCCACCAGGATCCTGGTTTTATTGACCATGTAGTAAATAAAAAAGCGGAAATAGTTAGGGTTTACCTTCCGCCGGATGCTAACTGTCTTTTATCTGTGATGGATCACTGTTTCCGCAGCAAGCATTATGTAAATGTTGTGATAGCAGGCAAGCACCCGGCACCGCAATGGCTACCTATGGAAGAAGCTGTTATTCATTGTACAAAAGGAATTGGGATATGGACCTGGGCCAGTAATGATGTAGATGTGGAACCGGATGTAGTGATGGCCTGTGCCGGTGATGTGCCTACATTAGAAACAATGGCTGCAGTATCTATTCTGCGGGAAAAATTGCCAGACCTGAAAGTGCGTGTAGTTAATGTAGTTGATCTGATGAAGTTACAACCGGTTAGAGAACATCCGCATGGATTAAGTGATGCTGACTTTGATACATTATTTACTAAACACAAACCGGTAATTTTTGCTTTTCATGGCTATCCCTGGCTTATTCACCGGCTCACTTACAGGCGAACAAATCATAGCAACATTCATGTGCGGGGCTATAAAGAAGAAGGCACCATTACCACCGCTTTTGATATGACTGTTTTGAACGACCTTGACCGGTTTCATTTAGTGATAGATACATTAGACAGGTTGCCGCAATTAAAAGACAGAGCCGATTATTTGAAACAGGAGATGCAGGATAAACTAGTTGAACACAAATATTATATCCGGAAAAACGGGTTAGATATGCCGGAGGTCAGAAACTGGAAATGGAAAAACTAAAATCATGAAACATTTAACCAATCAATCCACAATACCACCTGCAAATACCGGTAAGAAATATTGCAAAAAGGAATTGAAGAAAATCAAAAAAGAACTTTTTTCGTTGCAGAATAAATTTTATGCAGATAGACGTTTTGGACTGCTTATTATTTTACAGGGAGTGGATACAGCAGACAAAGACGTAACCACACGGCATGCCTTTTCCAGTATGAACCCGCTGGGCATACAGGTTACTTCTTTTAAAAACCCTTTGGGCCAGGAACTCGATCATGATTTTTTATGGAGGATATATCCACATATTCTGGCAAAGAGAATGATTGCTGTATTTAATCGTTCCTATTATGAAGATATACTTGTACCTGCGGTGAACATCACCGTTGCCAGTTGATCAATGAACCGGACTTAAATTAAAATATCCGCAAGCTTAAATATTATTAACTATGGATCATAGTAAGCACAATCAACATGAACATCATGAGCATGAAAAGATGGATGCCGGCATGGATCACAGTAAAATGGACCATTCAAAATTGGATCATTCTAAGATGGATCATAGTAAAATCATAGCGCTATTCCTATGGGAAAGGAAGGCCATGACCATCATAAAATGATGATACGCGATTTCCGGAAACGCTTTTGGGTTTCCACGATTATCACCATTCCCATACTGGTTTTCTCCCCTATGATCCAGGAGTTTTTTGGTTATAAATGGCTGCTGCCAGGTAATTCCTATTTCCTTTTTGCCCTCTCATCCATTGTTTATTTCTGGGGAGGGTGGCCTTTTTTAAAAGGGTTTTGGAGTGAAATAAAAGCCAAAGGCCCGGGCATGATGACGTTGATCGCTATGGCTATTTCCGTAGCTTATTTTTATAGCGCAGCGACTGTTTTTGGTTTAAAAGGTGTTGATTTTTTCTGGGAGTTGGCTACTTTGATAGACATTATGTTATTGGGTCATTGGCTGGAAATGAAATCAGTATTAGGCGCTTCCAAAGCTTTACAATTACTCGTAAGCATGATGCCGGCGCAAGCACACAGGGTAAAAGCAGATGGACAAGCAGAAGATGTAAAACTGGACCAGTTGGAAATAGATGATATCATTATGATTAAACCGGGAGAAAAAGTTCCTGCAGATGGTATTATCATAGAAGGCAGCAGTTATTTAAACGAATCAATGCTCACAGGTGAATCTAAGCCTGTTAAAAAAGAGAAGGAGAATAAAGTAATTGGTGGTTCCATTAATGGCAACGGTTCTCTCAAAATGAAAGTGGAGCATACGGGGAAAGATAGTTATCTCAATAAGGTAATTAAATTGGTAGAAGAAGCTCAGAAAACGAAATCAAGGATGCAAAACCTTTCAGACAGGGCAGCCAAATGGCTTACCTATATCGCATTAGCAATTGGTTTTGGCACATTAGCTGTTTGGTTGATTGCAGGATACCCGTTTGTATTTGCGCTTGAACGAATGGTTACTGTCATGGTTATAGCCTGCCCTCATGCACTTGGCCTTGCCATTCCATTGGTTGTCGCAATTTCCACGGCAGTATCGGCGCAAAAGGGTTTGCTGATCCGAAATAGAACTGCATTCGAAGAATCCCGTAAAATAACAACGCTTTTATTTGATAAGACCGGAACCCTTACAACAGGTGTGTTTGGTGTTACCCGTCATGAAAGTAATAATAATGAAAGACCAAAAGAAGAAGTGTTACGGTTAGCAAGTTCTTTGGAACAAACATCAGAACATCCGATTGCTGTTGGCATTATCAATAAAGTAAAAGAGCTGAAAGTAACAATACCAAAAGCAGAAAAATTTAATGCCATAACCGGTAAAGGAGTTGAAGCAGTGGTAGAGGGAAAATCTGTTAAAGTGGTAAGTCCCGGTTATTTGAAAGATAAAAACCTGCCAGTGCCGGAGGGAGCATTTTCCAGCAAAGCAGAAACTGTTGTTTTTATTTTGGTTGATGATAAGATAGCGGGATATGTAGCACTTGCAGATGCCATACGTCCGGAAAGTGCAGAAGCTATCAAAGTATTTAAAAAGAATGGAATAAAAGTAATGATGGCAACGGGTGATAATGAAATAGTAGCGAAGGCTGTCGCCGATGAATTGGGACTGGATAAATATTTTGCAGAAGTATTACCGCATCAGAAAGTAGAAATTGTAAAAGAGCTTCAAAGTAAAGGCGAGTTTGTTGCTATGACCGGTGATGGCGTAAACGATGCACCCGCTCTGGCACAATCCGATGTTGGTATAGCCGTTGGATCAGGAACAGATGTAGCTGCCGAAACCGCAGATATTATTTTAGTAAACAGTAATCCACAAGATATTGCCAACCTGATTCTTTTCGGTAAAGCCACTTATAATAAAATGATTCAAAACCTTGTTTGGGCTACTGGCTACAACACCGTTGCTATTCCACTGGCAGCAGGCGTTTTATACAAGGCAGGATTTGTATTGGGCCCGGCAGTTGGCGCTGTATTTATGAGCTTGAGTACAATTATTGTGGCCATTAATGCACAACTTTTGAAAAGGAAGATTGGAAGTAAATCATAAAGCCACACAGAATGAATTAGATTAGAAAACAAATGCAGGTGGAAACAAATTACATAAAATCTAAAAATAAATTATATGAATTATTATTTCACAAAAACTCTTTCAGGAAATTTTGAAAATATCATTGAAAGAGTAACAGAATCGCTAAAATCAGAGGGATTTGGAGTGCTTACGGAAATAGATATAAAAGCAACATTAAAAAAGAAACTGGATGCAGATTTTTATAATTATAAAATCCTTGGAGCTTGCAATCCCCCGTTTGCATTCAAAGCTTTGCAGGCAGAGGATAAAATAGGAACCATGCTGCCCTGCAATGTTATCATTCAGGAGAAAGAGCCTGGAAAAATAGAAGTTTCTGCCGTTGATCCTGTAGCTTCCATGCAGGCAATAGAAAATCCAGCCTTAAAAGAAATAGCCGAACAGATTAGCGAAAAATTGAAACGGGTTATTGATATAATCTAATAACCCTTTGGCGGAGTTATTTTTTTGCCCTATGCAGGGCAAGATATTGGTAGAAAAGACAATGTAAAATTGAAATTTCGTGCCGTAGGTACGAAATTTCACAAATGCACATTTTCAATATTGCGTACCAATGGTACGCCAAATGACTCTTTTGATTTTTTTCTACCAATATTTTATCCATACGGGATATAAAACTAAAAACTCCACCAAAAGGTTAATAATATTTTCTTAGTCCCGAAGTTGGTGCTGTTTTTATGAGCTGAGTACAATTATTGTGGCCATTAATGCACAGCTTTTAAAAAGGAAGATCGGGAATAAATGATAAAGCAACAGCAACAAAATAAAGGAGCAAAAGCTGCCATTCTGTTCAGCTTATTTGTTGTTATGACCGGCTATGGAGTATTGCTTCCTGTTCTGCCCTTTTTTGTTGAGAGGCTAGCACTTAAGCCAGGGATTGATCAGTAGACGATCAATTTTCATATTGGATCGCTTACAAGTATCTACCCTTTTTTCAATTAATTTTTGCGGTTGTCTGGGGCAAGTTGTCAGACTGGTTAGGAAGGCGGAGTTTTATTGTAATGGGTTTGGTTGGTTTTATTTTAATGCAGGTTTTGATTGGTTTGTCCATGTCTTTAACCATGTTTTATGTTGCCCGGATATTGGAAGGAATATTTACAGCGGCATTAATCCCCGTAAGTAACGCTTATTTGAGTGATATAACATTTAAAGAAAACCGTACTAAAATAATAGCCTGGTCTGGAACGGTAATAAGTACCGGGATAATCGCAGGGCCAATTATAGGGGGTTATTTATCGAAAGCAGATTTTCATGTTAGTTTTAAAAAGGGGTGTATTCCATTTGGATAAATTTTCAGTTCCTTTTTTTGCACTTATTATTCCAGCCATTGCCGCTTTATTGATTGTATTGAAAACACTCAAAGGCAAGAAAAACACAAGAGGCATAGCTTTACCGAATGCACCGGCTTCTGCAAATCAACCAGCTGGTTATTCATTACTGATTTTATTATCATTATCATTCATTTATCAGTTCAGTGTAACATCTTTTGAAATGGCATTTTCGATCTATGCAAAAAATGATCTTTCATTTAATGCTTACCAAATAGGTATAGGGTTTATGTTATGTGGTTTGTTCATGGCCGTTTTTCAGCCTGTGTTTACTTCGGCTAAGACAAAAATTATTTCGGAGAAAGACAAACTTTTTGCAGGGTTTTTTATAGCAGCTTTTGCTTTGGTCATCCCTCCATTCATTAAAGAATTCATATTTGTTTATATTCTTATCGTTCTTTTTGCTGTTGGAGGCGTTTTGGTAGCGCCGCAATTAAGCGCCTTAATTTCTTTTGAAGGATGATAACAATACAGCAAAAAACTATCAGTTCAAACATCTGTGAATAATATAGGACAGATACTTGGTCCTTTAATTGGTACTTGGTTGGCAGGGAAACAGATTTTTGCTCCTTTTATGATGAGCGGTGGCCCTCTGATCATTCCTGTTCTGGTATTTATTCTTTGGAATAAAGGGCGGCGCAATCAGGAAATGTGATCAATAAAAAAGCATAAAGAATTTATTAGATTGAAGAAGCCTATAATTTCTGCTTTACAAGCGCATTTCTTATCAGCAATTCATTGTAATGAATTACTCAATGTTGCTATGCAATAGAAAAAATAAATTTATGAGTGTGGTATTGTGAGAGATTATTTTATGAACCAAACAGCATTGCTACTATTAATCTTTTGTTGTGTCGCACACTTCAAAGTTTTGTTCGATATTCGGCAACATGCAACACACAAATTAAATCATACTCACATTATGTAAATATAGACTTATACAGCTATTTGAATATTCAACTATTTACATACCTGACTAAAATCATCTTTATCGTTGATTGCTGTCATAGTCTTAGCTTAAAGTTCGATTTAGTTTTACGAAGATTTTATTCGGAAATGAAAAAGATATTAGCCATATTCCTACTGTTCGTTTACACAGGTTCCGCATTTGGAATAGCGGTTAACTATCATTATTGCGATGGACATCTTACACATGTTTCTATACTGAATTTCGGAGAGAAAAACGGTTGCAAATGCAATCCTTCAGAAATGCCGCCAAGTTGCTGCAAAGACAAGATGCTTTACCTGAAAGGAAGTGAACATAAATCATCTCCCACTTCTTTTTGCATTTTACCGGGCAGTTTTGCAATTGATATACAGGTAGCAGATAACACTCTGATATTACATAAAGAATTTTTTATTACCCCTGACTTAATGCTTGATTTTGTCAAACAAAAATTTTCTCCACCTCTCTTTCTCCTCAATCGTGTTTTCAGAATTTGATATGCCGTAATTGTAATTGTATGCGTTACTGAAAGTATAGTTCATAATGCTGAGTTTCTAATCTGCTGCAAAATGATATATAGATAAAGTAATTGCGACGCAAGGGACGATGCCATAAAATACTGTGGCTGGTACAAAAAAATCATCTCTTATACATCTACATTAAATCCTTCAACTCATGGTTGAGAAACTCATAACATTTGCTTTACGAAACCGATACATGGTGTTATTGGCTGCAGCCTTATTTTTTGTTTGGGGATTCTATTCTGTCAAACAAAACCCTATTGATGCAATACCCGACTTATCGGAAAACCAGGTCATTGTTTTTACTGAGTGGATGGGTCGTAGTCCCCAGTTGATGGAAGATCAAATCACTTATCCTCTTGTATCTAATCTGCAAGGCATTCCACGTATAAAAACTATCAGGGGAACATCTATGTTCGGGATGAGTTTTGTGTACGTAATTTTTGAAGATGATGTTGATATTTATTGGGCACGTACCCGTGTTTTGGAACGATTAAATTATGCGCAACGACTATTACCGCAAGGAGTAACTCCTTCGTTAGGTCCCGATGGCACAGGGGTAGGACATATTTTCTGGTACCATCTTGAGGCACCTAAAATGGATTTGGGGGAACAGCGGGCATTACAGGACTGGTATATAAAGTTTGCTTTACAAACGGTGCCCGGTATTGCCGAAG
>WNGF01009895.1_pt1 | contig 15904 bp, 14 predicted proteins | sample 5400641 | NCBI WGS metagenome assembly WNGF01 (sample SAMN13153371, study PRJNA577476) | soil metagenome | isolation source: 80 cm soil or saprolite under grassland replicate 2 | place: USA:California | collected 2016-06-15
GAGATAGTGGCGGAGCCGCGCGACGAGATCGCGGAAGTGTGGGACAACACCGTCGCGCTTGGGGCTGTTGCGCTTAGCGTGAACATTGCCGTCATCGGTATTCTCTATATTCTTTTCGGGCGGGTGCTCGACCCCCTCATCGGCGTTGCCCGCGGCCTCGCCAACCTCGAACAGCGCAATTACCGAGTGCGGTTGCCGCGGCCGCAAGCGCAAGAACTCGCCGCCATCACCGAACGGTTCAATGCGCTGGCGCAAGCGCTTGACGCCTTACGCGGCGAGAACGAAGCGCTCACCCATCGTCTGATCACGGCGCAGGACGATGAGCGGCGACGCACCGCGCTCGAGCTGCACGACGAGGTCGGTCCGAACTTGTTCGGGCTCAAGGCTAATGCAACTTCGATCGCTACGGCGGCGGCGGAGCTTGAAGATCAGGCTGCACGGAAAATGACCGAGCGCGTGCGCGACATGCTCGCAATCATCGAGGAATTGCAGACCATCAATCGCAGCATGCTGAACCGTCTGCGTCCGATGTCCCTGGGCCACGTTCCCTTGCGCGATGTTCTCTGCGAGTTGGTGCGCGATCGCGCGCGGCAGCATCCACAGATCGACTTCTCCCTCTCTGCCGACAACCTTATGCGCAGCTACGGCGACTCGATCGACCTCACGATTTATCGCTGCTTGCAGGAAAGCCTGACCAACGTGATTCGGCATGCGCAGGCGAAGCATGTGGCCATCGAGCTCGGCGAAGCCATGAGCGAGCCGAACGCGAGCGCGAATAGCACATCGCAGCTTGCGCTCACCATCCGCGACGACGGGCGTGGAATAGATCCCGCTGCGGCGCCGGGTTTCGGCCTCCGTGGCATGCAGGAACGCGTGCAAGCCCTACGCGGCAGCTGTAAGGTGGACAGCGCAACCGGGTGCGGCACCTCGGTCCACATCATGATCCCGCTGTACGAGAGGAGATCATGACCAGCGTCCTGATCATCGACGATCATCCGATCGTGCTGCAAGGATGCCGCCGCATGCTGGAGGACGCGGGAGTTAAGACCGTACTCGAAGCTCGCGACGCGACCTCCGGCTATCGCCTCTACCGCCGCCATCGTCCCGACGTAGTAATCGTCGACCTCGCCATGCAGGGGGGCGGACTTGGGGGCCTCGAGGTGATTCGGCGCATGCGGTCGCACGATCCGCGCTCGCGCATTCTCGTGTTCAGTATGCACAGCGATCCGATTATCGCCGCGCGCGCGCTCGAGGCCGGTGCAACCGGCTACGTGCTCAAGGACTCGAACGAGCTGATGAAGGCCTTTGACCAGGTGCGCTCTGGCACGCCCTATCTCAGCAATGATCTCGCCATGCAGGTCGCTTTGGTCCGCACGGGCGTGCGGGCAAATCCGCTCGCCGACCTCACTCCGCGCGAATTGCAGACGTTGTCCTTGTTGGCGGAAGGCAAGCCCTATGGCCGCATCGCCGAGGAGCTCAATGTCAGCTACAAGACCGTGGTCAATGCCTGCTCCCAGCTCAAGCAAAAGCTCAACGCCAAGAACCTGCCAGAGCTGATCCGCGCGGCGGTTCAGCTGGTGTCGGCCGAGTCATGAGGATGCTGACCCACGCGTGAAGCGCCACTCGATCATTTCAAACATCGGCGCGGCTGAAGCTCCGCGACGAGCGGCGGTTACTTCAGGAGTAGCACGAGGGAACGGCCTGCAGCACTCCTGAGCTCCTTGGCGTCAATCGTGCCGTCATTGTCGGGGTTGGCAGCCTTGAAGCGTTTCTCAACGAGCGCGAGAAATTCATTTTTGTCCAGTGTTCCGTCGTTGTCGGGGTCGGCGGCGGCAAAATCCTTGGCATTGACCCGGCCGCGCAATTCGCGTTTGTCGAGGGTGCCGTCATGATCGCGATCGAGCTTCTCGAATAGCTTCGAGGCTGCATTCTTCGCTTCGGCCAGATCGACCGTGCCGTCATTATCCGGATCAAGCGTTTTTAGCAGGCTCTGCGACCATGCCGGCGTGGTGGCGATCAGCGTAACGGCAAGGGTAGTCAATACGCTCTTCCCTCGAATGCTCATGTTCGTGTCCTCCGATTCGATGGAGATCACATAATACTCTCCACAAACCTGACGTGCGCGCTGGCGGTTCCGGCCCGGATACGAGAGCACGCGGTGGTGGTTTGCAGCCTGTGTCCCCGGGGCCACATTGCCAAATGTTCCCGATCCGAATTGGCAAAACGTCATGAGACCCGCAGCTGGCGAATGTTCCAGAATTGGAGGGAAATTCGCCGGTCGGTGCCATGCGTGGGGCGGGGGGATGTGGTCGAGGGGCGTCGCGGCTTGCGACCGCGAAACGCCGCTTGTTGCAGGCCGCCGCGATCGGCGCGTTGCCACTGCCTGGCGCCTTGATGTTGGCGGACGTGGCCTCTGGGCAGGTGGCGGCGACGTTGCCCGAAGTCACCGTCACGGCCCCGCGCCCGCCGCCGGTGCGGCGGGCGGCTCGCGCTGTCACGCCCACCCGTGCGGGTCGATCCGCGCGTGGCTCGCCGCCCACTTCCCCACCGCCACCCGCGGCCCAAATTCCCGCGTTCCAGGTTGTCGCCACCACGCCGATAACTGGGCTCGGCTTCGACCGCGACAAAGTTCCGGCCATGGTGCAGACGCTCCCCGCCGACGACTTCTCGCGCGTTTATTCGCCAAACGTTACTCAGACGCTGGAGCAACGCGTTCCGGGCGTTTTCACGAGCGACGCGCAGGGCAACGAGTTCACCTCGGATTTGCGCTATCGCGGCTTCACCGCCTCACCCTTGCAGGGCACTCCGCAGGGGCTCGCCGTCTATATGCAAGGTGTCCGCGTCAACGAAGCCTTCGGCGACACTGTCAACTGGGACCTCATCCCGACCATTGCCATCGGCCGCGCCGACATCTGGACCAATAATCCAGCCTTCGGTCTCAACGCGCTCGGCGGAGCGATAAGCTTCCAGATGAAGGACGGCTTCACCTATCGCGGCACGGAATTCGACGCCTCGGGCGGCTCCTACGGCCGCGTCGGTGGCTGGCTGCAATATGGCATCAGGAATGGGGAATGGGCGCTCTATATCGCGGGCCAGGGACTCAAGGACGACGGCTGGCGCTACCAGTCGCCGTCGCGCATCGCCCGCTTCTACGGTGATGTCGGTTGGAAAGGCACGGATGCGGAGGTCCATCTGGTCGCGAGCGCCGCCGACAATTTCTTCGGCGTGATCGGGCCGACCCCAGTCGAACTCCTCATCAACGACTACCGGGCGATCTTCACCTGGCCGCAGACCACGAGAAATCAGGCGCAGCTCCTTGCCCTCAACGGCCGCTACGCCGTCACCGACCATTGGACCGTCCAGAGCAATCTCTATGTGCGCAAGTTTCAGCAGGCCCACGTCGACGGCAACGGCACCGAAGTCGAGCGCTGCAGCGGCACGGTGGGCAACCCTCTATTCAACACGCTGTGCCTGGAGGATGATGGATTTCCAAGCCAGCCGAAGGCGAATTTTCAAATTCTCAACCCCAACAACCAGCCGATCAATTGCCCGCCGGGCAGCGGAAACACGTGCGCCACGACACCCTGGGCGACACTCGACCGCACCTGGACCAATGCGCTCACTACCGGCGGAACCCTGCAGGCTACCAACGATGACAAGATCCTCGGTCACAACAATTATTTCACCATCGGCGGGAGCATTGACCGCAGCAAGATCGGCTTTCAGGCCAACAGCGAGCTTGGCTACGTCTTCCCCGACCTGTTCGTCGGACCCAATTCCGCCGTGCCGGGAACCGGACAGATCATCCACACTGCCGCGAATCTCGGATTCAGCCCGGTCAGTCTCGATGCGCAGAACACGTACTATGGCGTCTACGCCAATGAGACGTTCGACGTCACCACGCGGCTGTCGCTGACCGCGGGCGGGCGCTACAACGTCGCCAAGATCGCCATGAACGATCTCCTGGGCACTAGCCCGGACATCAATGGCAACTACACCTTCAGCCGCTTCAACCCGGTGCTTGGGTTCACCTATAAGATCCTTCCGGAGCTGATGAGTTTCTATGCCGGATATTCGGAAGCGAACCGCGCGCCGACCCCCCTCGAGCTCGGCTGCGCCAATCCCGCGAAACCCTGCCTGCTGGAAGGATTCTTGGTATCCGATCCGCCGCTCCAGCAGGTCGTTGCGCGCACGCGCGAAGCCGGCTTGCGCGGCAACGTGAAGGTCAACGGCGGTGGGCTGGACTGGAAGCTCGGGCTGTTCCGAACCGACAGCCAAAACGACATCATCGAAGTCTCAAGCGTCATCCAGGGCCGCGGCGTGTTCCAGAACGTCCCCGGCACCCGTCGACAGGGATTGGAGGCAGGAGCGCAGTATCAGGCGGCACCATGGCTCTTCTACATGAATTATGCCCTCGTCGACGCCACCTATCAGTTCACGGGCAAGCTTGCTTCGCCCAACAACCCGTCGGCGGATGCGGATGGAAATGTCTTGGTTACGCCTGGCAAGCACATTCCCGGCATCCCGCTGCACCAGATCAAGACCGGCGCCGACTATGCGGTGACGCCGGCTTTCAAACTCGGCACCGATGTGATCTGGGTCGGCAGCCAGTGGTATATCGGCGACCAGGCCAACCAGAATGTCAAATTGGCGGATTACTGGGTCGCGAACCTACATGGGTCGTATCAGCTCACCAAGGAGCTGCAGATCTACGGCTTCGTGAACAATCTGTTCAATCGCAAGTTCGCGACTTTTGGTACTTACTTCGACCCGCAGGTGATCGCAAACGCTATTCCCAATCCACCGACCGACCATCGCATGATTACGCCGGCGCAGCCGCTCTCGGTCTATGTCGGCCTGCGGGCGAAGCTGTGATCGCTCCCGACTATGAGTTCCCGCTCATTGATTTGATTCCTGACTTCGTTCAGGTCCTAGGCTAGATGGACGAAAGCACAAGATCATGATCTAAATAAAGAATGGCTGTTTGTTCGAGTTCTCTGACTCCGACTGGAGTGCTTCACTGATCCGTCTCCTGTTAGCCGGGACTTTCCTGTTTGCGTGGATGTCCGCTTCCACCGATGCTGCCGAGATCAACATCGGTTATCTGCGCGGCACTGGCCCCAAGCCGACCCTGTCACTGATCCAAACGCCAGCCAACAACGATGGAATAGCGGGTGCGCGGCTCGCGATCGACGACAACAACACGACGGGGAGGTTCCTGAATCAGCTGGCGGAGCGCGGCATCTCGCTGGTGATCGCCGATCTGCCGGCGGAGGCGCTCCTCAAGGCCGTCGACGCAGCCGCCCCGCACAAGCTCCTGTTCTTCAATATTGGCGCGATCGACGATCGATTGCGGGAGGAGGACTGCCGCGCCGATGTGATTCATGTTGCTCCAACACGGTCGATGCTGGCGGACGCCCTGGCGCAGTATCTGGTCTGGAAGCAGTGGCGCAGATGGCTTTTGGTCGTCGGTTCCCATGCCGAGGACAAGCTCTACGGCGATGCGCTGCGACGCTCGGCTAAGCGCTTCGGCGCGCGAATTGTCCAAGAGAAAGTATTCGAGGATACCGGCGGCGCGCGGAGGACGGACAGCGGCGTCGTCCAGATTCAGCGCCAACTGCCGGTTTTCACGCAAGGCGCGCCCGCCTACGATGTTCTTGTGGCCGCGGACGAAAGCGAGGTTTTTGCGTCCTATTTGCCGTACCGGACCTGGGATCCAAGGCCGGTCGCAGGATCCGCCGGCCTCGTTCCGACAAGTTGGGACGGGTCGCACGACCAATGGGGAGCGGTACAGCTGCAGGACCGATTCATGAAGCAGTTCTCGCGGCGGATGAGCGCACGCGACATGCAGGCTTGGACCGCGGTGCGGATGATCGGCGAGAGTTCGTCCAGAACGCGTTCAAGCGACCCAAAAGCCATACTCGATTTCCTCAAAGGGCCCGACTTCGCGTTGGCCGCGTTCAAGGGCCAGCGGTTGACGCTACGCGACTGGAATCTTCAACTTCGTCAGCCCATCCTTCTGAGCGATGGCAGAATGATCGTTTCAGTGTCTCCGCAGGAAGGATTTCTGCACCAGGTTTCTGAATTGGATACGCTCGGGATCGATCGTCCCGAAAGTCAATGCAGGCTCAAATAGCTGATGACGGCGAAGACCAGCCCCGGGCGTTTTCTGCGGCGACGGAGTTTCCACTTCGCCGAGACGCGCAATTGGCTGCTCGCCGTGGGCGTCTTCGTCCTGGTCGGCGCCCAAGCGAGCGCCTTCACCGCCTATGTCTCGAACGAGAAGAGCAACACCATCAGTGTGGTCGATACCGACAAATTCACCGTCGTGAAGGCGATCAAGGTCGGTCAGAGACCGCGCGGCATCGAATTGACCAGGGACGGAAAATTCATTTTGGTGGCCGTCGGAGACGACGACACGATACAAGTTATCGACGTAAGAACGCACGAGATCGTCGCCAATCTGCCCTCTGGTCCAGATCCCGAGCTGTTTACGCAGGATCGCGCCGGCAAGATTCTGTATGTGGCCAACGAAAACGACAACACGGTCACGATAATCGACTTGGAGCGGCGCATTCCGCTCGGCGAGGTCCAGGTCGGGGTCGAGCCGGAAGGCATGGGCCTCAGTCCGGACGGCAAGATCCTTGTCGCCACATCGGAAACGAGCAACATGGCGCATTTCATCGACACCGAGACACGTCGGATCGTTGCCAACGTGCTGGTCGATGCACGGCCGCGTTTCGCGGAGTTCAAGCGCGACGCCTCGGAGGTCTGGGTTTCATCCGAAATCGGTGGAACGGTGAGCATCATCGACCCCGTGAAACACGAGGTGAAGAAGAAGATCACCTTCGATATTCCAGGACTGCGGAAGGAAGCCATTCAGGCGGTCGGAATCAGCATCACCCGGGACGGCAAGACAGGGTTCGTGGCCCTCGGTCCTGCCAATCGCGTCGCCGTGATCAACGCTACGACACATGAGGTTCAGAAATATCTTCTCGTGGGCCAACGTGTCTGGCACTTGGCGTTCACCCCGGACGAAAAATATCTTCTGACGACCAACGGCGTATCGAACGACGTTTCCATCATCGACGTTGCAAATCTCAGGATCATCAAGACGATCCAGGTGGGCGAGCTTCCTTGGGGTATCGCAATTTCACAGCAGTGACACTTCCGCCATGACGATCGCCGAGCCGCACGCCGTCGCCATCGAAGGCGTAAGCCATTGCTACGGCACGCGTCGGGCGCTCAACGACGTGTCCTTCTCCATTACGCCATCAACCTTCGCCGTTCTGCTGGGTCTCAATGGAGCTGGAAAGAGCACATTGTTCTCGCTGATCACGCGGCTCTACGCGGTCCAGCACGGTCATATTCGGATTTTCGGCCGCGATGTCGGACATGCCTCGAGCGAAGCCTTGCGCATGGTCGGTGTCGTATTTCAACAACGGACACTCGACCTCGATCTTTCCGTAATCCAGAACCTGACCTACCATGCCGCCCTACACGGCATCGGCAAACACGACGGCTGTGCGCGTGCCGGCGACGTGCTCGCGCGCATCGCGCTATCGGACCGCGCGAATGATAAGGTGCGCAACCTGTCCGGCGGGCAGATGCGACGCGTCGAGATCGCCCGCGCGCTCCTGCATCGGCCCCGTTTGCTTGTGCTCGACGAGCCGACGGTCGGTCTCGACATCAAATCAAGAGCGGATATCGTCGGCTATGTGCGTCGACTGGTCGTTGAGGACGGCGTCTCGGTGCTGTGGGCCACCCATCTCATCGACGAGGTCTCGGACGACGACGACGTCATCGTGCTGCACCAGGGGCGGGTTCTGGGTCACGGGTCCGTTTCACGCATACTGGAAGCCGCGGACGCCCAAGATATCCGCACCGCTTTCACTCGGCTGACGCAGGGCGCCGACGCCGCAATCGAGGCCCCATGACCGCCGAATTGGCCGCCTTCCCCAGGGTCACCGGATTTCTACCGGTCCAGTACGCGATCTGCCTCAAGGGGATCGTTTGGCGTGAAGGTCTGCGCTTTCTGCATCAGCGTGAGCGCTTCGTGGCTGCACTCGTACGCCCCCTAGTCTGGCTCTTCATCTTCGCCGCCGGGTTTCGGCAAGTACTCGGCGTGTCGATCATCCCGCCCTACGAGACCTACATACTCTACGAAGTCTACATCACGCCGGGACTGATGCTCCTGATCCAGCTGTTCAACGGCATGCAGTCCTCGCTGTCCATGGTCTACGATCGCGAGATGGGCAACATGCGCACGCTGCTCGTGAGCCCGATGCCGCGGTGGTTTCTCCTCTCGTCGAAGCTCGTGGCCGGCATGGCGGTATCGTTGCCGCAGGTCTATACGTTTCTCGCCATCGCCTGGTTCTGGGAGATCGAGGCGCCGCCGCTTGGATATATCGCCGTGTTGCCGGCACTCGTCCTGTCGGGCCTCATGCTGGGCGCGCTGGGCATGCTGATGTCATCGGTCAGCAAGCAACTCGAAAATTTCGCCGGCGCGATGAATTTCGTGATCTTCCCGATGTTCTTCGCGTCATCCGCGCTCTATCCGCTCTGGCGCGTGAGGGAGGCAAGTCCTCTGCTCTATTATGTGTGCGAGCTCAATCCATTCACCCATGCGGTCGAGCTCGTGCGCTTTGCGCTCTACTGCCAGATCAATTGGGTCTCGCTCGCGGTCGTCGGCGGATGCACAGCTCTGTTCATGATCGGCGCGATCCTCGCGTACAATCCCTCGCGAGGATTTCTTGCGCGTCGGGGAGAGCCTGGAGGCGGCACATGACACGGTCGTCCGTCGCTATGGCCGTCGCCATTGAACTGGCCTTGCAGGGAATGGCGTTCGCCACCGATCCGCGCTTTCCTGATTGGCCGTGCAATCAGGTCAAGGTGCCGGAAATCTCCGTTGCCGCCGTGTGGGCAGGACCATCCATCGACGACGTTGGAAACGCTTGGGAGGACGACGCCACGATAAAGGAACTGGTCGCGCGGCTCGCGGCACGACGCACGCCGCTCGATGACGCGCAGAAGTCGATTTCGGATCTCGTTACGGGCGCCGAAGCCGAGCGGCGGAAAAAGGCAAAACTGATATTTGCGGGATTGTTCAAGACTCTCAATCAGGAACGCGGCGAAGTGATGCAGGGGATCGAGCGGTATTTTCGCAAGCAAAGAGAATTTTCCAATCAAATCCGATCCACAATTCTCCAGCTCCGTGAGCTTCAGGATCGGCCTGATCCCGACCAAAGCAGAATCGACGAATTGACCAATCGCGTCGAATGGGACACGCGCATCTTCGAGGAGCGCCAGAAGACGATGAACTTCGTCTGCGAAGTGCCTGTTCTCATCGAGCAACGCCTGTTTGCGCTCGCTCGTGCGATCCAACAATCGCTCGAGTGAGGGGCGCCCGCTGGAACCTATAGCCGTTATGATCTATCTGGCGATCGAGTCCTCCGTAATGGCCCGATCGCTATCATCGAGTAGTGGCACGCCGAAGCTCAGCAGCAGCTTATTGATGGCAGGCTGGTTCTCTTGGATGGTGCGATTGAGCTGGCGCTTCCACTCTTGGTCGGTGTAACGAACGCCCATGGCGATGCGATAGGCGAGACGCGGGCCGGTCGTCTCTTTGACCAGCGGCACCACGGTCGCCCCCGGACTCGTCCGTCGGGCGTAATAGCCGGCCATGGGGCCCCAAAGAATTCCCGCATCGATTTCCCCGCTCGCGAGATCATGCATCATCGCGGCGGCCGAGGAATCGACACGGGTATCGATGACCAGGGGGTAAGGCTTCGCGTTGGCCATGAGACCATTAGCGGCCATGTTGTTCCCAGGAGGCGTCCCAGCCACGATGCCGATGCGCTTGCCCTTGAGGCGTGGATCGCCCAGCGTCTCCACGCCGTCCAGACCGTGCCCTTGTTTGAGCACGAGGGCGTAAGCTGTGCGGTAATACGGATTGGTGACCTGCACCAGATCGTCGCCCTGCGGGACGCCCATGATGGCGTCGCATTTGTGCGCCGCGAGCGTATTGCGCACGAAGCCGGTTGCCTGCGGATACCAGCTATATGAAAGCCCCTTGCCGAGCTTATCGGCCAGTAGCTCGGCGAGCCGGTTTTCAAAGCCCTCTCCCCTCTCGGTCGAGAACGGCATGTTGTTCGGATCGGCGCAGACCCGGAGCACCTTGGGATCAACCAGCTCGATCGACAAATCCGGGCGGTCCACGGCTTGCGCGAACAGTTTTCCGGACACGAACATGGCCGCGATCGCCGTGCACGATACGCACAAGCTCAGCCGCAGCCACGCTCCGTTTGCAAAATTCGTCATCTCTTCTCGTCGAACCTTTGAGCGTCGGGACGCGCCGAGTTCCACGCGCTGCCCGGCAGCGCTCAATTCTTATGTCCGAGACAACTGTTTTCCGCTTGGGTAACCGCCTCGGGCTTGTCTTCGCGCTTTTGCGGCCTTCCGCGTGGAACTGCGTCATTAGCGCGCGCCCGCAAATAGACGAATATCTCCTCGATGTAGCACATGACGTTCGGATTGGTGCCGAACGATGGCATGACGCTCTCCTGCGCCGTGTTGACGTTCTTGCGCCCGTTCACCACGACATTGGCGAAGTCGGAATAGTTCTTCGTCTTCAAGTAATCGCTGAGCGCCGGGGCGTAACTTGATCCTTCGCCGTCGGGACCGTGACAGACATGGCAATCCGAGTGATAGCGGCGAAACCCGGAATAGGTGCCCCAATCCACCGTCCCGTTGCTCTGCACCTTGAAGGTCGGATTGCCCTCCTTGTCGTAATACTTTCCGCCCTCGTTCTTGACCGCGGTCGGATCACCGGCGCCATCGGCGACTGCAAGATTTGCGCCGCCCACGAACGGCGCTGCGGCCAGCATCATAGCCACAACAGCGTGTCTCACGAGCATATCCTTTTTGCGCTGGCGAATTGCGTGTCCGAGTCGAAACTTTCGAGACCCGGACACAGCCACCGGCGTCGGCCTTCGTCGACTAGCATGGTCATAGTTCCCGATCGCGGGTAGACCCAAGATCGGGAACAGAACGCGCTGAGCGATCGCTCGTTTCAGGGCAGGGCAAACACCGTGAGCTGGCCGCCGAGCGATGTGTAGTTCTTCAAGGCTGCATAGCCACCAACGGCGCCTAGGCCCTCGGTGGGTCCGGTCAGGCCGGCGGCAAGCCCGATACCTGCCCAGCCGCCGACGCCGGACAGGATCGCAATGTACTGCTTGCCACCATGCTCATAGGTCGTCACGTTTCCGATGATGCCAGACGGCGTCTTGAACTTATAGAGTTCCTTGCCCGTCTTGGCGTCAACGGCCTTGAGATAGCCTTCGAGCGTTCCGTAGAACACCACGCCGCCGGCGGTCGCCAAGGCGCCCGACCAGACCGAGAACCGTTCCGGCACCGACCAGACGATCTTGCCGGTCTTAGCGTCCCAGGCAATGAAATTGCCCATGATGTCTTTGCCGGGGGGCGGATACATGGACAGCGTCGCCCCGACGTAGGGCTGACCTGCGGTGTAGCTCACCCGGAACGGCTCATAGTCCATGCAGACGTGGTTGGTCGGGACATAGAACAGGCCGGTGTCCGGTGAATAGGCCGCCGGCTGCTCATCCTTCGTGCCGAGCGCGGCCGGGCAAATGCCCTTGGTGTTGACATCCTGGCCTTGGTGCTCGGTCGAGTACTGGGGCACGACCTGTGGGCGCCCATAGGTCCTGGAATTCTTATCCATGTCGACCTTGGTGGCCCAGTTGACGGTGGGGTCGTACTTTTCGGCCACCAGCAACTCTCCAGTAGCGCGGTCAAGCGTGTAGCCAAAGCCGTTGCGATCGAAGTGAACAAGAATCCTGCGGTTGGTGCCGCCGATGTTCTGGTCGGCGAGGATCATCTCGTTGACGCCGTCGTAGTCCCACTCGTCATGGGGCGTCATTTGATAAACCCACCGGGCCATGCCGGTGTCGGGATCACGCGCAAAGATGGTCATCGACCACTTGTTGTCGCCCGGGCGCTGCTTCGGATTCCAGGTCGAGGGGTTGCCCGAGCCGTAGTAAAGGAGGTTCAGCTGGGGATCGTAGGAGATCCAACCCCAGGTGCAGCCACCGCCAGTTTTCCACTGGTCCCCTTGCCAGGTCTTGAGGCTTGAATCCTTGCCGATCGGCTTGCCGAGTTCGGTGGTCTTTTCCGGATCAACGAGGAGCTGGTTGTCTGGCCCCTGCGAGTAGCCCCGCCACACCTGCCGGCCGGTCTTGAGATCGTAGGCGGTCATATGGCAGGCCACGCCGAATTCGCCGCCCGAGATGCCGATCAGGACTTTGTCCTTGATCACCATGGGGGCCGACGTGCCGGTCTCGCCTTTCGCCGGATCGCCGTTCTTCGCCTGCCATAAGACCTTGCCGTCCTTGGCATCGAGCGCCACCAGCGTCGTGTCGGCCTGATGCAGGAAGATCTTCCCGTCGGCATATGCGAGGCCGCGATTGACCGTGTCGCAACACATGACGGGAATGACGTTTGGATCCTGCTTGGGCTCGTATTTCCAGAGGATCTTAGCGTCGTTCTTCAGGTCGAGCGCGTAGACCGGATTCGGGAACGGCCCATGGATGTACATGACATCGCCGATCACGAGCGGACCGCCTTCATGGCCGCGTAGGACGCCAGTCGAAAACGTCCATGCCACCTGCAGCTTGCCGACATTGTCGGCCGTGATCTGCTTGAGCTTGGAGTAGCGTTGGTTGGCATAATCTCCTGTCGGCATCACCCAATCTTTTGGGTTCTGCGACATTCTGATGAGCTCATCGTTGGCATGAGCGACGCCCGTAGCGAAGACCGCTACGGCGCCCACGCAAGTGTTGAGCAGGAAATTGCGCATCGGTATCCTCCCTGCGACATTGCCGCGGGTGACCGACGCAAAGCACACGCTGTGCCGCGGGTCGGCACCCGTTCGATGGGAAGAGCTTCCGGCAGCGTGTCACAGCGCAACGGGGCGCAAGGGCACATCAGTTTTGGTACTTACGCCCCGCCTAGCTTACGAGGATACGTCAGGATTCCCGTTGTGCTGACGTCGTTGAAGCCGGAAGCCGCAAGAAAAATCCTATTCCCGGCCCTGATCGATCGCAACCAAAAACGTTCAGGCAATCATTTCCCTGCGCAAAGCTGCAGTGCGATGAAATAATTTTGCACGTGAAGCGTCGCGAAGCGATCGGCGGTGACGTCGTTACCGTCGCGTCGAGGGTGGGGGCTGTTGCCCACTCGCAAACCGCTCGGCGTTGCCCACCTCGGTGATGGTTTTGGGCTGCCCACTTCCCCAACGCCCGCAGGTCCTCGCCTTTTCAAGTGGAACGGGGCAAGGTTCGAACGGTGCAGCGGCGCCGGCGCCGTTAATCCATCAATGACGAACGCCCCCCACCTACTGCCGTTCGGCCACCAGGCGAACCCATGTAGCAGGCAGCGGTCATGCCGGCGACGCAACCCGGACAGTCAAAAACAGCGTACCTCGCCTTCGACCTGTGCGCGCCTCAAATCGTTGGTCGCTGCTCTTGCCTGCTCAGGCGATTGAAACATGGTTCCGAACCGGCCGGGCACCTGAGATAGGCTCAAGAAGGTTTCTGCTGCGACATAGCGATCGTAAGGCAGGATCGACGCGATAACGTCGATGGAGCAGGAACACCTCTCCAACGCCGGCCGCGTGTCCCCGTTCGTCTTCATGCAAGCGAACACATAGTCGACGCGTGCTGCAGTCGGGTAGTCGTTAAGCTCGGCAGCGCCGACCGGCAGTTCCGCCGCCGCAGCCGCCACAAGCGCCAAGCCCAACCGTCGTGCCCTTCGCAGAAACGTCATTGTCCCTTTCCTTTGATGCGTATCCAAGCATGCATCCTGCGAGAAACAATGTCATGCGCTCAATCGAACGCTTCAAGCGCCAAGCTCTTGTTCCGGCAAGGGCATGAAATCGTAATCGTAGAGGTGGCCACTCCTATCGCCTTTGGGGGATAATGAGTTCGGCCATTTACCATCGGCGCAACAACCGCTCGGGGACGGCAGACACCGAGATAGGGCGAGACGATGATACGCGCGTCGATCTGGATCGGTGCAATAGGAGTATTCGCGCTCGCGCCCGCCGTTCCTTCATCGGCCCAAAGCATGATGCAGCACGTCGATCTGGCATCCCCGGAGATGGCATCGGCGGAAATGACGCGCGCGGACGTCGAGGCTGCGATCGCCTCTGCAACGTCCCTCCAGCCGGCCGATCTCGCGGGCAAGAAGCTATCGGGACTCGACCTCTCCGGCCTCGATTTCTCCGGTGCCATCTTGCGGGGTGCGAGGCTCAACAAGACCAAACTTCGCGATGCAAAGCTCGACCGAGCGATTCTCGATCAAGCGTGGCTCGTGGAAGCCGATCTCAGCCAAGCGAGCCTCACGAGCGCGAGCATTTTTGCGGCGCAAATGCAACGTGCGACGCTCGATGGAGCCAATCTCTCAGGCGCGCGCATCACGGCCGATTTGACCGGAGCAAGGCTGGTCGGCGCCCTGCTCACGGGCGCCAACCTCAGCGCCGATATGAAGAATCAGTCCATGGGGCTCATGCGTGCGGTCCTAAGATCCAGCAATCTCGAGCGGGCAATCCTGCGCGACGCGGATCTGTCGCGCGTGGACCTCGAATTCGCATCTCTCAAGAATGCGGACCTGACCAACGCGTCGCTGCGGGGCGCCGCCCTGGGCGGCGCGACGCTCGCCGGCGTTACCGTTAATGGCACCGATTTCAATGGAGCGGACCTCGCCTCGACGAGGCTGATTGAGCCGATCGGGCTCGATGCCGCCAAGAATCTCGACAAGGCGCAGAACATCGACCGGCTCCTCCGCGAGTGAGCTGCTCCTGGCTTGCGTCTATTCATCAATTTGCCGGAGGCAAGGATGCGCGGTGTGTTGCTTGCTTCGATCGCATTCGCACTCGTAGGCTCTTCCGTGGCGGCTCAGGACCGCAAGGGCATTCGATTCTGGAATCTCACCTTGTACACGATCACGAGTTTCCAAATGTCGCCAGCGGGGAAAGACAGCTGGGGTCCCGACCAATGCAAGAATGATCGGGATGGAACGGTTGACCACGACGAGCGCTTGCGAATCACGGGCATCGAACCCGGGCGCTACGATGTAAAGCTGGCCGACAAGATCGGCCGCGTTTGCATCGTGAGGAACGTCGAGGTGAAGGACGGTGCGGTGTTCTCAATCGAGGAAAGGCAACTGACGGACTGCGGCAGGTGATGCCTCTCTCCTTTGCTGGAAAACGCTCCGCTTGCGGCCGGGCAAAGCACCGGCCGCCCATGTTCGCGCTGCGGATCCGCCGTCACATCGTCGATTCTTAGGCCGCAGCCAATTGCGATCAGGCCGCAAGTCTCCCCGACGCCTTGGCAACGTGGGTGGCGATCGCATCCATCAAGGCCGGTGACAGGCAGTCGTAAGGTTCAAGGTGCAGCTCCTTTAATCGAGACCGGACCGCGCCCATCTGGTCGGGCGGAGTGCCGGACTCGATGATCGAGGAGACAAATGCTGCGAACTCGGGAGGCGCCCAGCCCGCATCCTTTGAAAGCTCGGTGTGGATAAAATCGAACCCGTAGAACGGATGCTTCGTGTTCTCGATGCGGCCGTACATATGCACGCCGCAGTCGCTGCAGGCGTACCGCTGGATGGCCGCATTGGCGTCCACGACTTTGAGCTTTTCGGCATTCTTGGAAACACGCAGCTTGTCGCGCGGCACAACGGCGACTTGCGAGAACAGCGCGTCTGCGGGCTTCCAGCATTTGGTGCATCCGCATACGTGATTATAGGCGCACTGCGACGTAACGCTCACCTCGACGGGATTGCTCGCGCATTTGCAAGCGAGCGTCCCTCCCGCGAAGTTCGGCGA
>WNGF01005619.1_pt1 | contig 15903 bp, 15 predicted proteins | sample 5400641 | NCBI WGS metagenome assembly WNGF01 (sample SAMN13153371, study PRJNA577476) | soil metagenome | isolation source: 80 cm soil or saprolite under grassland replicate 2 | place: USA:California | collected 2016-06-15
GACGTCGACGGTCAGGACGAATACCTCTTCCGCGGCAACGCGGGCGCGGTCTTCGTGCACCTGCAAGGCGGTGCGGTGATCGAGTGGGACATCTACGCCTCGGCCACGAACCTCGTCGACACGCTGGCCCGCCGGCCGGAGGCCGAGCACGAGCACCTGCGCCGCGCGGAGAAGGCCGGCAAGGTGAAGGTCGGCAAGGCGGCCGACAAGGACCCGCGATCGATCCACGAAGCGATCCGGGCCAAGGAGCGCGGGCTCACGAAGCTGCTCGAGTACGACGACGCGCGGCGGGCCTTCTTCCAGGACAGCTTCAGGGTCGGACGCAACGAGCCGGTCAGCCTGCGCGCGCTCACCTATCACCTCACGCCCCAGCGTGAAGCGCGCACGGTCAGCCTCATCCTCGAGCCGCCGCCGAAGGCGCTCGCGAGCGTGCCGGGCCTCGCGGTCCGCAAGGACATCCGCATCGCCGACGAAGGCCTGGCCGCCGGAGTGCGCTACCGGCTCCGCAACGATGGCGACGAGTCGATCACGCTCACGTTCACGAGCTCGTGCAACGTCGCGATGGTCGGAGAGGCGAACGTGGGCGACGTGATCGCGTGCGGTGCTCGGAAGACGTCACCCGGCAAACCGCTCGACGCACGCGGCGTCACCGACATCACGGTGCACGCGGAGAGCCGGCACTTCGACATCACCTTCACCGTCGAGCCGGCGGCCGAGATCAGCGTGCGGCCGATCTACGCGATCGCGAATTCGGAGGAAGGCTTCGAACGGATCTACGAGCAGACGGAGATCGCCTGCTCGTGGCCGGTCACGATCGAGCCCGACGCCCACGTCGACCTCGAGCTTCGCGCCACGGCCGTCGGCCAGCTCGTCGAGCCGGAGCTCACCAAGCCGGCCGCCCGCCGCAAGCGCGCCGCACCGGCGGTCGTGGCCCGCTGAAACCACCGCCGTGGCATCGGGTAAGACGGATATGAGCGGCCCGGACCCGGACCCGATCCCGCCGTCCGAGTCGCCGCCCGCTGATCCGGCGTCCGCCGAGCCGAGCGCCCGGGCGACGGCCGACGAGGCGCCCCCGCAGGAGGCCGCCGGCCCGGGCGCGTGGTCCGACCGAGGTGCGGCGATGCACGGATCGCGCGCGAGCGCCCGGGGTGGAGCCGGCATCGGCGGCGCGCTCCTCCTCGCGCTCGGGCTGATCGTGGGGGCCGTCGGCGGAGGTGCGGTCGGCGGGTACGTCGCGAGCCGCAACGGCGCGCCGCTCGGCGACGTCGGAGCCGGCGGCGCGATCCCGAGCGCCCGGCCGGTCAGCGTCGTCCCGGGACCGTCGAACGACGTGGTCGTCGACGTCGTGAAGGAGCTGCTCCCGAGCGTGGTCACCGTCATCAACCGCCTGCCCAACGGCCAGGCCCAATCGAGCGGTTCCGGCTTCGTCATCGACGCGCAACGCGGGTACATCGTCACGAACAACCATGTGGTCGAGAACGTGCGCGACACGAACGCCGGTGCGTCGTTCGACATCGTGTTCAGCGACAACAACGTGGTCACGGGCGCGAAGCTCGTCGGCCGCGACCCGCAGACCGACATCGCGGTCCTGCAGGTGCCGGCGCAGGGGCTCCACGCCGCACAGCTCGCCAACAGCGACGACGTCCCGGTCGGCTCGAGCGTCGTCGCGATCGGCAGCGCGCTCGGTCAGTTCCAGAACACCGTCACCACCGGCATCGTCTCGGCCAAAGGCCGGCGTGTCCCCGAGAGCGACCGTGTCGTGCTCGAGGACCTGATCCAGACGGACGCGGCCATCAACGAGGGCAACTCGGGCGGTCCGCTCATCTGGTCCGCGACCAAACAGGTCATCGGGATGAACACGCTGGTGAACCGCGAAGCGGGCTCCGAGGGCCTCGGCTTCAGTATCTCGAGCAACACGATCCGCGAGATCGCGAATGACCTGATCCAGAACGGCGCCGTCGAGCGCGGCGCGATCGGTATCCAGTACGCGCTGCTCACCTCGCGCGGCGCGGTGGCTCTCGGCCTCTCCGCGCAGACGCAGGGGGTCATCGTCCGGCAGGTCGTCGCGAACTCGCCCGCCCAGCAGGCCGGCCTGAAGGCCAACGACGTCATCACGGCGATCAACGATCAGCAGATCGACGAGGAGCATCCGATCAGCTCCATCCTGCTGCACCGGCGTCCCGGCGATAAGGTGAAGCTCACGATCATCCGGGATGGAAAGCAGCAGACGGTGGACCTCACCCTCGGCCGGCAGACCTAGCCCGACGGCGCCGGCGCTCCGCCGGCGGGACGCGTCCCTGTACATCGTCGCGAGCGCCCTCGGCGGGCTCGGCCTCGGGATCGCGATCTTCTATTTGAATTTCCTCTATCGCGCGATCGGCCTCGACAACCTCGCGATCGGCGCGCTCAGCGCCGCTCAGGCGCTCGGCGCGCTCGCCGGCGCGATCCCGGCGACGGTGCTCGCGCGCCGTGTCCCTCGGCGGACCGCGATCCTCGCCGGCGGCGTGATCACGGGCGCCGGCATCGTCGGCGTCCTGTTGTTCGACGCGTTCGGCGTGCTGCTGCTGTCTGCGCTGTTCGTCGGCACCGGTGGCATCGTCGTCTCGTCCTCCGGCAGTGCACTCGTCGCCGACGCCACGATCGGAACGGACCGGGCCGCCATGTTCGGCCGGCAGACGGCGCTCAGCGCGCTCGCCTACTTCATCGCCACGTCGATCGCGGGCGCGCTCGCGGCGCCGGTGAGCCAGCTGCTCGGGCGGCCCGAGGCGAGCGCCCTCGTGATCCGCGCGCTCATCGCGACGGGCGGGACGCTCGCCATCGCGTCGGCGGTGCCGATCCTGTTCGTCCGGCCCAGCCCGGTGGCGTCCGGCACGCTCGAGGCGCCGGTGCGCCGGCGGCTGCTCGCGCGATTCGCGGCCATCGAAGCGTGCTTCGGGTTCGGCGCGGGCAGCTTCCTGCCGTTCCTGAACCTGTTCTTCGCCGACCGCTTCGGCCTGTCGTTCGCCGCCATCGGCGTCCTGCTCGGCGTCCTCGCGGTCGCCGGGAGCATCGGCGCGCTCGTCCACGCGCGCTACGCGGTGCCTCGCCTCGGGACGCTGCGCGCGGTCGTGACGTTCGAGCTCGCATCGCTGCCATTCGCCATCGCCGCCGCGCTCGCGGGTTCGCCCGCGCTCGCGGTCGCCGCCCTCGCCGTCCGCGCGGCGCTCATGTACGGCGCCGCGCCCACCTTCACGTCGTTCCAGCTGTCGTCGTTCACGCCCGCCGAGCGCGCGGGCGCGAGCGCGCTCCTCACGATCACGTGGAACGCGGCGAACGCGGCGGGGGCGTCGCTCTCCGGGCTCATCCGGGCGACGGCGGGCCCGCCCGGATACACGGTGAACCTCGTGACCCTCGCGGGCGCGTACTGCGTCGCGGCGCTGCTCACGGTCGCGCTGTTCCGCGCCCATGAGCCGCGCGGCGATCCGGCGGGCGCGGTCTGAGCGCTTCCGGCATGCTCGTCAGGTGAACGGCTCCACCGCGCGAGACCTCGTCGCCGATGCCCTCACCGCGGGCGTGCTCGCGGCGTCGGATGCGGAGGGCTGGGGCGATGCGGCGCGCGCCGTGCCCGTCGAGGTCGAGCGTCCTTCTAACCCCGCCCACGGCGACTACGCGACGAGCGTCGCGATGCGTCTCGCCCGACCGCTGAAGCGGCCGCCGCTCGCGCTCGCGAAGGCCATCGCCGACCGCGTGCCACAGCGCGAGGCGATCGCGGCGGTCGAGGTCGCCCCGCCCGGTTTCGTGAACGTCCGCCTCGAGACGACGTGGCTCGCGCGCCAGGTCGAGGCGATCCTCGCGCAGGACACGGCGTTCGGACGCTCCGATGCGCTGCGTGGCCAGCGGATCCAGGTCGAATTCATTTCCGCGAACCCGACCGGGCCGATGACGGTGGCGAACGCGCGCGGCGGGCCACTGGGCGACGTGCTGGCCAACGTCCTCGCGTTCTGCGGTGCCGACATCACGCGCGAGTACTACGTCAACGATGCCGGCGGTCGGGTCGAGGTCCTCGGCGAGAGCGTGGCGGTCCGCTACCGGCAGCTCGGCGGCGACACGAGCATCCCGTTCCCCGAGGACGGCTATCCGGCCGATTACATCACCGACGTCGCGCGCCGCATCCGCGAGGAGGAGGGCTCGAAGTACGACGGGCTCCCGTTCGAGGAGCAGGCCCGGATCTTCACCCGGAAGGCGCAGGGGTGGTTCGTCGAGGCGGCCAAGCAGACCGCGGAGCGGCTCGGGGTCCACTTCGACAGCTGGTACTTCGAGTCGGAGCTCGTGTCATCGGGCTACTTCCAAGGGACGCTCGACGCGCTCCGCGCCGGCGGCCACCTCGAGGACCGCGACGGCGCGCTCTGGCTGCGCTCGAGAGAGCTCGGCGAGGACATCGACAGCGTCGTCGTGCGCAGTAACGGGCTCCCGACGTATCTCGGCATCGACATCGCGTATCACCGGCTCTGTCTGGTCGAGCGGGCGTTCGACCGGAAGATCGACATCTGGGGGGCGAACACGCATGGGCATCTACGGAAGATGCGGACCGCGCTCGCGGCGCTCGGGCTCGCCGACCGCTGGAGCGTCGTGCTCTATCAGTACGTGAGGTTCCTGCACGAGGGCGTGCTGCAGAAGATGGGGAAGCGGCTCGCGCAGTTCCTGCTGCTCGACGACGTGATCGACGCCGTCGGGGTCGACGTCGCGCGCTGGTTCTTCCTGCAGACGAGCGCCGACCGCACGCTCGATTTCGACTTCGAGCTCGCGGTCCAGCAGTCGAACGAGAACCCGGTCTACTACGTGCAGTACGCGCACGCCCGCATCTCCAGCATCTTCCGGACGGCGGCCGACCGCAGGGTCAGCGCCGAGGGCGCCGATTGCACGCTGCTCACGGACGGCGCCGAGCTCGACCTCGTCCGGCTCTGCCTGCGGTTCCCCGAGCTCGTCGAGGAGGTGCGGGACCGCTACAACGTGCACCTGCTGACCGTCTACGCGCTCGAGCTCGCGGGCGCGTTCCACGCCTTCTACAAGGGCAACCGCGTGGTCGGCGACGATCTCGCTCGCTCGAAGGCGCGCCTGCGCCTGGTGGAGGTCGTCGGCCTCACGCTTCGGCAGGTGCTCGGGCTGCTCGGGGTCAGCGCGCCCGAGTCGATGTGAGCAGCGCCGGAGGCCAAGTGTTTGAGCTCAGCGCGTGGTCGGGCTCGGCCGGGGGCTGCCGCTCGGACGCGCGCCGCCTGGCCCGCCGGCGCCGCCGCCCAGGATGTCGCCGAGGATGTTCGCCCCGCCGAGGATGACGGCCTGAGCGGAGATCGTGCCGTTCGAGGTGTCCGGCGTGCCCGCCACGGTGATCTGATCGCCGGCCTTCAGGTCCGAGAGCTTGATGTCGGTCTCGGCGGTCCGCACGACGCGAGTGCTCGGGCCCACGAGGGCGATCTGGGAGCTGACGGTCGGCGACGCGCCGGCCTGGCCCGCCTGCCGGACCTGGATGGTGATCGAGTCCGCGTTCACGGAGATGATCTGGCCGCTCACCACGCCGCGATTCGCGAGCGCGCCCGCGCCGCCGGCCTGCTGGCCGCCCCGACCGGTCGTCGCGCTCGGGCTGGGACTCGCTCCTGCGCTCGCGTTCTGCGCGGCGGCCCGGGTGGTGCCGAGGTAGAAGCCGGCGGCGAATAGGACGAGCGCGACGACGATGCCGGCGATGACCTGGATCGGACGACTGCTCATAGCGACCTCCTGCTCCATCTCGCGGCTCCGCCGCGGAGAATGCTCATGGCTGGCGGCGGGTCTCGCTCGCCGCGGCAACGCCGCGTCTCGCTCGTCCCACGACTCTCACTCGTAGCGCAGGGCTTGGATCGGATGCAGACGCGCCGCCCGCATCGCCGGATAGAGACCGAAGATGACGCCGATCGCGACGGACACTCCGACCGCGACGCCGACCGTGCTCGCGGTGATCAGGAGCGGGAGGCCTGCGGCCTGCGGGATCCGGTGCACGACCTCGGTGATGCCCCAGCCGGTCGCGATCCCCAGCACGCCGCCGATCCCGGTGAGCGCGATCGCCTCGATGAGGAACTGCGCGAGGATGTCGCGCCGTCGCGCGCCGACGGCCTTGCGGATCCCGATCTCGCGCGTCCGCTCGTTCACCGAGACGAGCATGATGTTCATGATCCCGATCCCGCCGACGAGCAGCGAGATCCCACCGATCGCGCCCAGAAGCAGCGTGAACGTGGCGATGGTCGAGTTCACCGCGGCGAGCGTGTCGGCCTGGTTCGTCACGGTGAAATCGGCGTTCGCCGGATCGCCGATCTTGTGGCGATTGAGGAGGACGGTCCGCACGTCCTCGGTCGTCGCCTGCATCGTGTCGCTGCTCGCCGCCTTCACGACGATCGCGTTCACCACGTTCGTGCGGCCGGTCAGGACGTGCTGGGCGGTGGTCACCGGGACGAGGACCTGGTCGTCGCGGCTGAAGCCGAACGTCGAGCCCTTCGCCTCGAGGACGCCGATGACCTTGAAGTTGATGATCCGCGCACGGCCCCCGCCGGGGCCGACGTTGAACGCCTGGCGGAGCTGGATGGTCTGATTGACCGGGTCGCCGTCGCCGAACAGGTTCTGGGCCGTCGTGGTCCCGATGACCGCGACCTGGGCGTTGAGCCGAAGATCCGAATCGCTGAAGAAGTCGCCGCTCGCGAGGTTCCAATCGCGGACGATCGGATAGTCCTGCGTCACGCCGGTCACCTGCGAGTTCCAGTTCGTCGTCCCCGCGACGATCTGCCAGCGCCCGGTCCCCTGCTCGGCCTCCACGGCTTTGATCGTCGGCCCGAGCTGATCCTGGATCGCGGTCATGTCCTGCAGGGTGAGGCTCTGGGCCTGGGCTCCCGCGCCGCGCAGGCCTTCGGCGGTCTGCGCACCGGGCTGGACCGTCACGAGATTCGAGCCGAGGGAGAGGAACTGGGTCTGCACCTGCACCGATGCGCCGTTGCCGACCGAGACCATCGCGATGACCGACGCGACGCCGATGATGACGCCGAGCATCGTGAGCGCCGAGCGCAGCTTGTTGACGATGATCGACTGGAGCGCCGATCGGAGCGAGTCGAGGAGCCTCACCGGGCCACCGCCACGGGGCTGTGCAGGTCGACCGAGCCGGTCGGCGCGGCCGAGCGGAGCTCGTCCTCTGCCCGGCGGGGCCGCGCCACGATCTCGTCGCCCGAGACGATGCCGTCGCGCATCCGGACGATCCGCCGGCAGTGCTCGGCGACGTCCGGCTCGTGGGTCACCATCACGACCGTCTTCCCGGCGTCGTTGAGGCGCTGGAAGATCGCGAGGATCTCGGCGCTCGAGCGTGAATCGAGGTTGCCGGTCGGCTCATCCGCGAGGATGAGCGCCGGGTCGTTCAGCAGCGCGCGCGCGATCGCCACGCGCTGCTGCTGGCCGCCCGAGAGCTCGTTCGGCCGGTGGTGCATGCGCTCGCCGAGCCCGACGGCCTGGAGCGCCAGCTTCGCGCGCTGCCGCCGTGACCCGCCGCCGCCGTACACGAGCGGCAGCTCGACGTTCTCGAGCGCATTCAGCCGTGGCAGGAGATTGAAGGTCTGGAAGACGAATCCGATGTGCCTGTTGCGCAGTGCCGCCAGCCGGTCGTCGCTCAACGACCGGACCTGCTGGCCGGCGAGGACATACGTGCCGCTGTCGGGCACGTCGAGGCACCCGAGGATGTTCATCATCGTCGACTTCCCGGATCCCGAGGGTCCCATGAGCGCGACGAACTCGCCCTCCCGCACGTCGAGATCGGCGCCGCGGAGGGCGTTGACGATGTTGTCCTTCCCCATGCGGTAGGTCTTCGTGATCCCACGAAGCTGGAGGACCGCCTCGCTCATCGGACGACCGGCCCGCCACCGCCGCCGCCCGGACCGAACCCGGGCTGGCCCGAGGTCGCCGCGCGTGGCTGCGGGAGCACGACGACGTCGCCCTCCTCGAGGCCGGTGAGGACCTCGGTCACCGTGTCGTTGCTGATCCCGAACGTCGCGTCGGCGTCCACGGTCTGCCCGTCCTTCATCACCTGCACGTAGCGGCGCGTGCCCTGCGTGCGCACCGCGAGGTTCGGCACCGTGAGGACGTTCGACCGGCTGGCGAGGATCACGTTCGCCGTGCCGCTCATCCCTGGGCGCACCGCGGGATTCGGGACGTCGATGGTGACGTCCACGCCGTACACCGGGACGCCCTGCTGGATCGTCGCCACCGGGTCGATCGCCGTCACGCGACCGGTCATGCGGGCGGTGCCGACCGCGTCGACGGTGAGCGTGGCGACCTGGCCGAGGTTCAGCTTCGCGACGTCGCCCTCGCCGACGGTCCCGTGCAGCGCGACCGAGCTGGTGTTCGCGAGGAGGATGAACGGCGTCGTCCCGCCGCTCGCCACGAACTCGCCGACCTGAGAGCCGATCGACACGATGAGGCCGCTGACCGGCGCGGTCATCGTGGCGTTGGCGAGATTGTTCTGGGCCTGCTGGAGGTTCGCCTGGGCGCTCAGTGTCGACGCGTAGGCGCCGGCGATGTCGTACGACTTCGGCCCGGCGGAGGTCTTCTGCAGCGACAGCTGCGCGGACTGGACCGAGTTCTGCGCTCCGATGATGCTGCTGTTCGCCTTTTCCTGCGCCGAAGTGATGGCCTGCTGGGCGTTCGAGATCCCGCTGCCGAGGGCGTCGCTCATCGGGCCGAGCGCGTTCGCGGCCTGGGTGAGCTTCGCCTTGACCGCGCCCTCGCGCTGCTGCTCGGTCCCGATCGCGAGGAGCAGCTTCGTGACGTTGGCGCGGACCGCATCGAAGTCGGTGTAGGCGCGCACCGCCGCCGTGCTGAGCAGGTTCTGGCTCGTGGTCAGCGGAGTCGCCGCAGCGCCGAGCTGTGCGCTGACGGCGTCGAGTGCGGCGCTCAGTCGGTTCGCCGCGACACCGTACGTGGCCGTCGCCGCCGCGAAGCTCCGGCTGGCGGGCGAGGTGTCGAGCGACGCGGCCATCGCCGCGTCGTAGGCGTACGCGGAGCCGAGGACGTTGTCACGCGCCGCGACGTAGTCGTTCAGCGCCGAATTGAGCGGGTCGCCCGCATAGCTCAGGGCGCTCGCGAGCGCGGCTGACGCGGTGTTGAGCGAGCTGCGGGCATTCACGGCATCCGCGATCTGGTAGGGCGAAGCCTGGACGTCCCGGATCGCCCCGTCCGCCTGCGACTTGAAGGGACTCACCGCGGCCTGCGTCGCGCCGGCATCGCTCGCGACGTTCGAGCTCTGGGTGTCGAAGTTCGAGCGCGCCGCGGTGTACGAGGTCGTGAGCCTCGTGAGCGTCTGCTGGGCGTTCGTGATGTCGTTCGCCGTCGTTCGCTGGGTCTCGTCGAGCGAGCGCTGCGCGTTGTCGACCGCGCCGCGGCCGATCGCGATGTCCTCGGCCGACGCGCCGGCGGTGGCCTTGTCGTAGCTCGCCTGCGCCTGGGCGACGCCCGCCTGCGCCTGGGCGAGCGCGACCTCGAGGTCCGACGTGTCGAGCTTCGCCAGCCGCTGGCCCGCCGTCACCTGCTGGCCCGTGCTCACGTACACCTCTAGCAGCTTTCCGGTGCTCTTGAAGTTGAGCTTCACCTGCCCGGCGGCGTTCACGGAACCGGAGACGGACACGGTCTGGGTCACGCTGCCGCGGGTGACCTGCGCCGTGCGCGGGGCGGCCGCGGGCTGGGCGCCGCCACACGCGGCGGTGACGATCGCCGTGGCGATGGCCGCGGAGGCGACTCGGATGACGATGGATGACATCTGCGACCCTCTTCCTCGAACGAGTATTTCCGGCGCGCTCATAGCGGGGTGACGCCCCGCGCGAGCATGCGCCCGGCGTGTGGACATGGTGTGAACGCGCGGCGGAGACGCGGCGGTGCGGCGGTGCACATCGGCAGCGGACGGGCGATCACGGTCTCACTCGGATGCCGCGACCGCGGTCGCGGTGTGGTGCGTGAGGCGCGCGACGACGACCGTCCCGAGCGCGTAGGCGACGACGCCGACGCCGAAGAGCCACCCGACGGCGGGCAGCTGCATCGCGAGGTAGAGGATCGTCGTGCCGATGAGGGCGGCGAGCGCGCTCGGGACACGCTGGCCCCACGACGCGAGCCGCGGCGCGCCGAGGAGGGTGTCGCCGAGGCGCCACGACGCGGCGGCGAAGCCGACGAGCGCGACCAGGACGAACACCGCGGAGACGACGGCGGCCGTCATGAGCCCGATCTGCAAGCCGAATTGGATGCCCAGCGGCGTCTCGCGGAAGCCCTGGGCGAGCGTCCCGACGAGGACCACGAATCCGAGGAACGCGGCCGAGGCGAGGAGCGCGAGCACCGCGACGCCCGTCGCGAAGACGCGGAGCTGTTCCCGCCAGCTGCCGCGCGCCGCGTGGTACGCGGCCAGGACCTGGTCACGCCCGAGCACGAGCGTTGCCGACACGCCGAGAAGCACGAGCAGGTAGCCCGCGGCGCCCCGCGCGGCGTCGGAAACGCTCCGCTGGAACGGGATGACCGGCCGGAAGGGCACCGGCACGCTCCGCTCGACCTCGGCGATCGGTCGGATCGTCGGCGCCGTACGCCCGTTGAAGTTCACGTACACCCGTCGGCTCGAGTCGTCGGCGCCGGAGCCGGCCATCGAGCCGACGAGCAGCACGGCGGCCACGGCGACCGCGAGGACGATCGCCCCGAGGACGAAGATCGAATCGCGTTGGCTCATCGAATGAGGGAGCGCTGCGCGGTCGTGCGGATGAGCGCGTGGGCCGCGAGCACGCTCGCGATGCCGACGAGGGCGAAGGCGACGATGGCGAGTCCGTCGACGAAGAAGTCGGCGCCCGTCGCTTCATCGAGTCCCTGCGCCGCCGCGACGATCGCCCCGAACGAGGCAAGGAACTCCGAGCCGTGCGCCGTGAGCTCCCAGAGCAGGTAGGCCACGCTCGGGAGCGCGAGCGCGGCGGCGACGATCCACTCCCAGGCGGAGCTCGGGTCCTCGGCGCGCACGCTCGCCATCACCGCGTCCCGGAATCCGATCGGGAGCGCAGCGGGCTTCACCGCCGATAGCACCTGATGCAGGGCCAGCTCCTCGGGCTGGAGGTCGTCCATCAGTCCCGCGGCCGGCGCGCGGCGAGCCGAGCGCGAAGCGCCGCCCTCGCGCGGTGGAGATGCGTCTTCACGGTGCCCAGTGGCAGGCCGAGCACATCCGCGACCTCCTGATAGGAGAGCTGCTGCAGGTGCCGGAGGGTCAGCGCCGCCCGGTACGCGGGTGGAAGCTCGGCCATCGCGGCGAGCACCTCTTGGACCTCCTCGCGCCGGACGGCCAAGAGCTCCGGGCCGGCGTCCGGCGGCTCCGAGTCCTCGGGCAGCTCCTCGACCGTGAGCTCGCGCCCGTGCGCGCGCTGGACGTAGTTGAGGCTCGCGTTCGTCGCGATCCGGTAGAGCCAGGGGCCGAACGAGTAGGCCGGGTCGTACTGATGGAGGGCCCGGTACGCGCGGATGAACGCGTCCTGGGCGCAGTCGCGCGCCGCGTCGGGGTCGCGGGTGATACGCAACGCGATGTTGTACACGCGACCTCCATATCGTTCGACCAGCCCAGCGTAGGCATCCGCGTCGCCGCTGAGGCAGCGCTGCACGATCTCCTGATCGCTGCGAGTCAGCGCACGCCTCCCGGACGGGCAGCCTCCGGTGCGGTCATGGTGCATACCCGCCCGGGCGTGCCCGTGTTTCGGCGTATTCTCCATGCCTCCATGGACCTGACCTGGCTCGGCCACGCCTGCTTCCGCCTGCGGGGCCGCGAGGGGGTGGTCCTGACCGATCCGCCGGACCCCAAGTCAGGACACGCGATCCCGAAGACCGCGGCCGATCTCGTGACCATCTCGCACGACGATCCGGGGCACGCCAGCCTGCGCTCGGTCGGCGGCGAGCCGGTCGTGCTCCGGGGGCCCGGCGAGTACGAGGTCCGCGAGATCCTGGTGACCGGCATCGGCACGTTCCGCGACGGCGAACTGGGTGCGAAGCGGGGCCGGAACACCGTCTTCGCCATCCGGCTCGACGATCTCGTCCTCTGCCATCTCGGCGGGCTCGGTCACACGCTGCCGACGGACGACCTCGAGAAGCTCGGGGACGTCGACGTCGCGCTCGTGCCGATCGGTGGCGCCGACGCGGACCTCGCCGCACCGACCGCGGCGGAGGTGATCCACCAGCTCGAGCCGAAGGTGGTCGTGCCGATGGCCTACGACCCCGACGCGACGAAGAAGGACGGACCCTACGACCGGCTCCTGCACGAGCTCGGCGTCAAGGACGTCACCCCGGTACCGAAGCTCTCCCTCACGCGGAGCTCGCTGCCGGACAACGTGCAGGTCGTGGCGCTGGACTCGCGCGCCCGCCAGTAGCGATACTGCGGCCCGGAGGAGGGTGCGACCATGCCTTCAAGCACCGGCGCGGTCCGTGCGTTCCAGTACGGCCTCATCATCTTCGCCCTCACGGCGCTCATCGGCCTCGCGAACGCGACCAAAATCTTCGGTGACATCTCGCGTGACACGCTGCTGACCCATCTGCATTCGGGAACGCTCGGCTGGATCACGATGGGCATCATCGGCGTCGCGATCTGGATCTTCGACGGTGAGGAGGACACCCTGCCGCGCAACGTGGCGGTCAGCGCGGTCTGCACCGCCGCCTACGTGCTCGCCTTCTGGTCAGGCAATTTCATCGCCCGCGCGATCTTCGGCTCGATCGAGCTGCTCGTGATCATCTACTGGTGGTGGTGGGTCGTGCGGCGGGCGCTCGCGCATGGCTACAACAGGTTGGACGTCCCGCGGCTGTCGGTCACGCTCGGCATGACGACGCTCATCATCGGTTCCACCCTCGGCGTGCTCATGCAGATCCTCTTCGCCACGAGCGGCGGGATCCCGCAGAACGTCGACCTCGTGGGGGCCCACGCGTTCGCCCAGGTCGCGGGTTACCTCGTGCTCGTCGCCGCCGGCGTCGCCGAGTGGCGGCTCACCGGGGGTGGCTCGAGGAGCGTGGCCGGCCAGGCGCAGGTCTGGCTCCTGTTCCTCGCCGGGATCGTCCTCGTGGTCGGCTCGCTGTCGGGGATACCCACGCTGCAGCTGCCGGCGACGATCCTGCAGGTCATCGCCCTCGTCATCATCGCCGTCCGGTTCGGCGTCCGGGCCATGGCGCTCGGGTGGGGCAGCGTCGACGGGGCGCGCCACGCCGCGATCGCGCTGCCGTTCCTCGTCGTCGGCATCGCCCTCGAGATCATGCTCATCTTCGCGTTCATCTCGTCGGAGGGTGACTTCACGAAGGTCCCGTCGGGTCTCATCCCCGCGGTCAGCCACGCGATCTTCATCGGCGTGACGACGAACGTCCTGTTCGCGTGCGTCCTGGCGCTCGGCGCGGGGCGCGAGCGCTTCTGGCCGTGGGCCGATCACGTCATCTTCTGGGGCCTCAACATCGGGGCCGCGTCCTTCATCGCCGCTCTGCTGGTCTCGGGCTCGGCCCAAGGGACCGGCATGTTCGCCCATCCGGTCGCGTTCACCGCGCCGATCATGGGTCTCTCGGCGCTCCTCGCGATCGTGACGTTCTCGATGCGGTTGCAATCGGCGGCCGAGATGGCGCCCGCGGCCGCTCCGGCCTGAGGCGCGGTCGAGGCAGGAGGAAGGAAGGCCATGCTCGCGGACCTCGCGGCCCTGCGGCCCAACACGGGCGTCGTGCGCGCGCTCCAGTACGGCCTCGCGATCTTCACCCTGACGGCGCTCATCGGTATCGCGAACGCGACCCAGGTCTTCGGCGCGCTCTCGCGCGACACGATCCTCGCGCACGTCCACTCGGGAACGCTCGGGTGGATCACGATGGGCACGTTCGGCCTGGCGCTCTGGGCGTACGGCGGCGGATGGTCGGCGACCGCGGTGCGGAACGTGACCATCACCGGCATCGCGACCCTCGCGTACGTGCTCGCGTTCTGGAACGGCAATCTGCCGGCCCGCGCCGTCTTCGGCGCGATCGAGCTCGCGGTCATCGTCGGCTGGTGGTGGTGGGTCTTCGGCCAGGTCCGCGCGGTCGGCTACGGCAGCCTCGACAACCCGCGCCTCGCGATCTTCCTCGCGCTCAGCACCCTGGTCATCGGCTCGTCGATCGGCGTCCTCGCCCAGATCCTCTTCGCGACCGGGAACATGCCCCAGCAGGGACCCGGCAACCCCGACATCATCGGAGCGCACGCGACGGCCCAGGTCAGCGGCTACCTCGTGCTCACGGCCATCGCGATCGGTGAGTGGCGGCTTCGCGCCGATCGTGGCGCGCGCTCGCTGGGCGGGCAGGTCCAGGCCTATCTGCTGTTCGTCGCCGGGCTCGCGTTCGCGGTCGGGGCGCTCTTCAGCGTCCAGCCGCTGCTGATCTTCACGAGTCTCTTTCAGGTGATCGCGATCATCATCTTCGCGATCCGCGTGGGGCCGAGCGTGCTCGGTGCGGCATGGTCCGCCGCCGGCGCCGGGCGCCACTTCGCCATCGCGGCCCCGTTCCTCGTGCTGAACATCATCCTGCTGGTGGTCCTGATCCAGCAGTTCATCGGCGCGAACGGGGACTTCACGAAGATCAACTTCGGGCTGCTCATCGCGGGCGACCACACGATCTTCATCGGGGTCATGACGAACATCCTGTTCGGCACCGCGCTCGTGCTGAGCGCCGACCGCCGCACGTGGCCGTGGGCCGACCATGTGGTGTTCTGGGGGCTCAACGCCGGTCTCCTCGCGTTCGTGGGCGTGCTGATCTTCGGCGGCACCGAAAGCGGCCTCGTCAAGTTCAGCGCACCGGTCATGGGCCTCTCGGCGCTCCTCGGGATCGCCACACTCTCGCTGCGCCTGCAGTGGAGCGCGTCGGTCGCGCCTGTGCCGGCCGCGGCCTGAGCCGGCACCGGCCGGATCGGCGGGCCTTCGCCCACCGTCCGGCCGGGGCCGCGGAAGACAGCCCGGCTCCGGTCCGCGGACCACGCTCCTGTACACTTGGGTCACGTCGCGTCGGCGGATGCGACGACTTTTTCTGTACGGGTGGTCTCAAGCCGTGTACGCAGTCGTCCGGAGCGGGGGCAAGCAGTATCGGGTCGAGGAGGGCACCCTCCTCACCATCGCCACGCTCTCCGGGGACCCCGGGAAGCAGATCACCTTCGAGGACGTTCTCATGGTGGCGGACGGCGACGAGGTGCGGGAGAAGCCGCGCCTCACGGTGACCGGCGAGATCGTCGCGCACGGCAAAGGCGAGAAGATCACCGTCTTCCGTTACAAGAACAAGACCCGGCAGCGCAAGAAGACCGGGCACCGCCAGGGGACGACGACCGTCCGGATCACGAGGATCGAGCCGGGATGGGGCGACGAGCCGGGGAACAGGAGCGAATAGATGGCACACAAAAAAGGCGCGGGCTCGACCCGCAACGGGCGCGATTCCGCCGGGCAGCGGCTCGGCGTGAAGGAATACGCGGGCGCGGCCGTCGACGCCGGCGCGGTGCTGGTCCGTCAGCGCGGTACGCGCGTCATCCCGGGAGAGAACGTCGGCGTCGGCAAGGACCACACCCTGTTCGCGCTCGTCCGCGGCACGGTGAAATACAGCGCGGCGCGCGACGATCGCCGTAAGGTCAACATCGTCCCACTGGCGAGCTGAGGAGCATCCAGATGAAGTCCAAGATCCACCCGCAGTACGTGGCGGCCACCGTCACGTGCGCCTGCGGCAACAAGTTCCAGACCGTGTCGGTCAAGCCCGATCTGCACGTCGAGGTGTGCGCGAAGTGCCACCCGTTCTTCACGGGCAAGCAGCACCTCATCGACGTGCAGGGCCGGGTCGAACGGTTCAACAAGCGTTACAGCAAGAAGGCGGAGCAGCCGGCCGCATCAG
>WNGF01005622.1_pt1 | contig 15899 bp, 14 predicted proteins | sample 5400641 | NCBI WGS metagenome assembly WNGF01 (sample SAMN13153371, study PRJNA577476) | soil metagenome | isolation source: 80 cm soil or saprolite under grassland replicate 2 | place: USA:California | collected 2016-06-15
ATAGCGGCTTCGTTCAATCGGCATTGCGCATCGGGGCTTGATCCTGAATCAATATTGCTCGCTCGGATGCGCAAAATCTTTTTGCAACCGTATGGGCACGACTGCGACGTGGTGCTGTGCCGCTTGGAATCCCGCTTGCGGCGCCTAAGCGGATGTGGAGCGGAAGCACCCGGGGAGCCAATTCAGGTCCTATTCTTTCAGCGGGTTGATCCATCGGCGGGGTTCCTCCATCGGCGACGGCGTTTCGATCCCCGTTTTCCACAGCCCGGTTCACCGAATTGCCACGATTGCGGTTGCCCCGAAACTCGGTACGGGACACCCTCATTCCCGGGTCGAATCTGATTCGTTCGGCTCGCGTCCGCTTGTTCCGCGTAAAATTCGTCGAATCGCGTTATCCTCCATCGCGTATTCGTTGCGGCGGTCATGTCCAACAAAGTCGAAGTTTGGGATCCGGGCGAGATCGCCCGGCGGTGGCGCGAGTTGGCCGAGCGCCGACGTGCGCATTTCGTCGAGCTCTACAGCAGCGGGCGTTGGCGCCGCTATTACACCGAGCAGGAATTCCTGACTTGCGTGCGCAACGCCACGGCCGACATCGAATCCTGGGGTGCATTGGCCGGTCCGGAACTGCCCGTGCTAAGAAAAGCCAGCTGAAGCCGCGATTGGGCCGGTCGGCATCGCATGGCGGATTTGACCCCGCAGGAACGCAGCATCATGGATTGGCTCGCCGCGCAGCGGCCGGCCATGCTGGCCTTGCTCGAAGCGCTGGTGAACACCGACAGCGGCAGCTACGACAAGCCCGGGGTTGACGCGGTCGGCGAGCGTTTGCGTGGTTTTCTGGAAAACCAGGGCATTGCCCCCGATGTGATCCGCGACGATCGCTTCGGCGATGCCCTGCGCGCGAGCGTCGGCAGCGGTCCCAACACCACGATCCTGCTGATGGGGCATCGCGATACGGTGTTCCCCAAGGGCGAAACGTCGCGCCGGCCGTTTCGGATCGAGGGCGAACGGGCCTATGGGCCGGGGGTGGCCGACATGAAGCCGGGCCTGGTCATGAACGCGTTCGTGCTCGCCGCATTCGCGAAATTCGGCGGCGCGCCGGCGCCGCTGGTCGGTCTCTTCACCGGCGACGAGGAGATCGGGTCGCCGTTCTCCCGCGCGGTGATCGAGGCAGAGGCGCGCCGCGCCCGCGCGGTGTTCAACGCCGAGCCCGGCCGGCCGAGCGGCGCCGTCGTCACTGCCCGCAAGGGCGGGGTGTTCATGCAGCTTGCCGTGACCGGCAAGGCCGCGCATTCCGGCGCCAATTTCGAGCAGGGGATCAGCGCGATCGAGGAGCTCGCGCGAAAGATCGTCGCGCTGCATGCGCTCACCGACGTTGCGCGCGGGATCACCGTGAACGTCGGCATCGTGCGCGGGGGCCAGACCGTCAACACCGTTGCGCCGTCGGCACAAGCCGAGGTCGACCTGCGATTCCTCACGCGCGCCGATCGCGACGTGACCATGACGAGAATCCGATCCATCGTGGACACGAGTTACGTGCCGGGCACCAGTGCGAAGCTCGAGATTTTCGGCGAATTCCTGCCGCTCGTCGAAACGCCGGACGGCAAGCGCCTCTACCGCCATTATGCCGAATGCGCCGAGGCGTTGGGCGTGAATGTTCCGGCCGAGTTCACCGGCGGCTGCGCCGATTCCGGCTTTGCGGCGAGCGCCGGCGCGCCGACGCTGTGCGCGACCGGGCCGGTCGGCGGCAAGGCGCACACCCCGGAGGAATATCTGGAGCTCGATTCGATCGTGCCGCGCGCGCAGGCGCTGGCGATGGCGATCCTGCGGCTCGGGCAGGGATGAGGGTCTACCATCACGTTGCATCTGAAAGGCGTATTTTGACGAATTGAATGGACTTAAGCTCTTGAATTGCCTTCGCGTCCTCAAATGATACCGCTCGAAATCCGAGCGCTTTTGGGCGCCGGGCCAGCCCTAAGCGCGGGCATCCTCCGGCCGACCCCTACGGCGTACGGCGCGGCAAGAGGTCGCCCAGCCCGGCTCGCCGCAGACGGTCCAAATCCTCCGGCACGTCCACGTCCCACAGCGGTGCCAGCTCGCACACCGCAAGCCGGAGCTCGGCGGCACGGCGGCGCGTCTCCGCCATGACGGCTTCCGTGCCCCATGGCATATCTGCGAACAAGTCCGGCCGTGGTTGCCGCAGCCCGATCAGCACGTAGCCGCCGTCCTCGGCCGGAATGATCACCGCGTCCGCTCCATCCCGCAGGGCGGCCGCGGCGCTTTGCAAGTGGTGGGGTCCGAGCGCCGGACAATCGCTGCCGATCACGAGCGCGGGGCACGCCGATTCGAGCGCGGCCAGCATGCGCGCGCCGAGATCGCCGCCGACCTGGCGTACAAGCTTGATCGGAAATTGTTTTGCGAGCGCGTGAAAATGCGATTCCTCCGGCGCAGCCCATAGAATCACCGGCCCGGTGGCGGCGGCGCATGCGGTCGCGAGCGTTCGCGCGATCAGCCGCGCCTGCAACAGCGCCGCGCCCTCGCGGCCGAGCGCGGGAATGAGCCGCGTTTTCGCCAGGCCCGGCAGCGGCGCCTTGGCCAGGATCGCGACCGCGACCGGCTCAATGGTCGACATAGCCGTAGCGTCTGGCGAGCGCCGCGGGATCCGCGCCCAGGAAGAATGCCATGCGCAGCCGCCACATCATCAGCATCGTGCGCACCACACCATGGCGCTCCCAGCGCCGGCCGGAGGTTGCGACCCGCGCAGTCAGGCAGATCGGCCGGGCCATCCGCTTGAGCCTTTGCGAGAACGCGATGTCCTCCATCAGCAGGATTTCCGGAAAGCCGCCGGCCTCGGCAAAAGCTTCCCGGGTCACGAACATCGCCTGGTCCCCGGTGGCGATGCCCGTCAGCCGCGAGCGCCAATTCATCAGCGCGGCGACCGATGCAAGGAGCGGGCTCCGTCCCTCGATACGCACGTCGAAACGCCCCCAGATGTCCGTCGAGCCGAGCGCTCGCGACACCATTTGGTCGGCATCCGGCGGCAGTTTGGTGTCGGCATGGAGGAACAGCAGCACTTCCCCGCGGGCGATGTGAGCGCCCGCGTTCATCTGCACGCCGCGTCCGCGCTTGGTCATGATCACGCGGTCGGCATGCGGGCGGGCGAGCTCGGCGGTCCCATCCCGGCTGCCGCCGTCGACCACGATCACTTCGGCGCCGCGCTGCCGGAACGGCGCAAGGGCCTGCAAGGCGTCCGCGATGATCGCCGCCTCGTCGAGCGCCGGAACGATGATGGAAAGCGAAGCCACGTCCTTGTCCCTGAGCTGCGCCTCGACAGCGTATGGCATAAGAGGCTTGCGTGTGTTCATTTGCGCGTGGGCAATAGCTTATGACCAATCCCGTGCTGGTCGAAGTCATCCGCGGCTCGCTCCTCGAGAGCGAGCACCGCGGCAGCGCGGCCGTGATCGACGCCGACGGCAAGCCGGTGCTCCTGTTGGGCGACGTGGCGCGTCCGGTGTTTCCGCGTTCGGCGGTCAAGCCGCTCCAGGCGCTGGCGCTGGTCGAATCCGGTGCCGCGGACCGGTTCGGCTTCGGCAATGACGAGCTGGCTCTCGCCTCGGCTTCGCACTCGGGCGAGCCGGCGCATGTCGCGTCGGTCGAACGCATGCTGGCGCGCGCCGGACTCGATGCGGGCGCGCTTGCCTGCGGCGCGCACCCGCCGATCCATGCTCCCTCCGCGCAGGCGCTGGCGCGGTCGGGGCGAGACCCCTCCGCGCTCCACAACAATTGCTCCGGCAAGCATGCCGGATTTCTCTGCGCAGCCTGCGCGATGGGCGCGGATCGAGCTGGTTACGCCGATCCGGCGCATCCGGTGCAGCGCGAGGTCAAGGCGGCGCTCGAAGGGATCGCCGGCGTCGCCTTGGACGATCGCAGCTGCGCGATCGACGGCTGCTCGGTCCCGACCTGGCCCTTGCCGCTGGAAAAGCTCGCGTACGCCTTCGCGCGGTTCGGCACCGGCCGGGGTCTCGAGCCACGCCGTGCCGGAGCCGCGGGCCGGATTCGCGCCGCCTGCGCGGCAAGGCCGCATCTCGTCGCCGGCACCGGCCGGTTCTGCACCCGTACCATGGAGCATTTCGGCGAGCGGGTCCTGCTCAAGGGCGGCGCCGAAGGCGTTTTCTGCGGCGCGCTGCCGCAATCCGGCATCGGCATCGCCATCAAATGCGAGGACGGCGCGGCACGCGCCGCCGAAGTTGTCATGGCCGCGCTCATTTCCCGATTGCTGGTCCTCGATGATGCAGATCGCGCCGCTTTGGGTCCGCTCGTGCGGCCGGCGCTGCGCAATTGGAACGGCATCGAGGTGGGCGGGCTGCGGCCAAGCGAATTGCTGGCTCAGCGCGCCTGATTGGCGCCGATGGTGAGCCGGGCGAAATGTTCGGCGCCGCTGCGGGCGAGATCTCCGGTGACCCGCCTGCCGTGCTCCATGCCGACGATCGCCCCATGGGCGGCCTCCGCGATCAGATTGTCCGCGATCAGCGCCGCGCCGGCCCCGGTCGAGACCGAGACCGCAATGCCAACCCCGGCGACGCGCACGACGTTTCCGGTGACCGTGATGTCGCGCAAATAAGCGCCGGCCCCGATGCCGATGCCGGCCACCGGCGCGTTCTCGATGACATTGCCGGTGACGGCACTGTCCGCCTCGACCGCGATGCCGATCCCGGCGCCGTCATCCGGGTCGGTCCCGGCGGGCCCGGCCAAGAGGAGGTTGCGGATCAGGTTGCCCTGCACCACCGCCAGCCGTCCGCCGCGGTTGAAATTCGTTATCGACACGCCGATCGCGGCCCCATCCACCACGTTGTTGGCGATCACGGCCCCTTCGAATTCGAATTCGGCATACAGCGCCACTTCCTTGAGGCCGCTGCAGGAATTGCCGATCACCTGGATATTCGAGGCGGCATTGCCGCGCACGGCGGAAAAGGCGGCGTTTCTGATGCGGTTGCCGCGCACGATGACGTTGGCGGCGCGGAATACGTTGATGGCGTTGCCGTTCTGGCCCGAGCCGCCGCTGCGCGCGGCGATATCCTCGATGCGATTGTCGATCACGAGCGTGCCGTCGTCGCCTGCCTTCGTCCGCCAGACCAGGATGCCGTTGTTGCCGGCCTCCCGGATGCTGTTGCCGCCGATCGTCAAGCCCCGCGCGTCGAGTGAGAAGATGGCAGCGCCTGCGACGCCGGTGACGGTGTTGCGGGTGATCTCGCCTTCGACCCCCTCGAGCGCGACGCCATCGCCCCCCGAGGCGACGATCTCGCAGTGCTCGATCCGGATGCCGCGCCCGCCGGCGAAATGCACGAGGCCGCGGCCCGCGAGCGGCCGCATCCCGCCGTCGAGGATGAGCCCGGTGAGCGTCACATGATCGGCGCCCTTGGCCGAGAGCAGGGAGGCGCCTTCGGTGAGCAGCAGACGGGTCGCGCCCGGGCATCCGATGAGCCGGGTGCCGGCCGGAAGCGCGAGGTTGCCGGCGCGGTAGACCCCCGGCGGGAGCATCAACGGCACCCGGGCCGCCGCCGTCTGCTCGATCGCACGCTGCAATGCTCGGCTTTGATCCTCCGGACTGTCGGGCTCGACCTTGAGGTCGACCGCGCTCGCCCCGCGCGCCCACAGCGAGGGAGCGGGCGAGGGCGAGGGCGCCCCCGCCGCTTCGCTTGCGGCCAGGCCGAGAGCGGAAACGGCGAGAAGACGGCGGCGGTCGATATCCATGGCGTGTCCCGGATCGAAATGAGAACCACGGGCGGTTCAAGTTCCGGGCCAGGACCGCTGTGCCGGGATGAAACAGGCGCCCGGTCTTGACGTGCGCCTCGTCAGCCAGCGTGCCGGCAAGGGCCGTTAACCGATTGCCGCGACCCGGGTTTCGGTGCGAGTTGCAGCGGAATCGGAACGCGAGCGGATCGCCGTAAGCGCCGCCTCGCGTCTCCGCGGGACCTCGCGCGCGGCCACGAGCAGCGCGCGCAGGATCGCTTCGCCGGCGCGCAGCAGATCGGCTTCGTTGAGGCGCCGTCGCTTTCCGGCCGAGTGGCGCCGGCGCGCGTGCGCTCGCGACACGTTGGGAACGTGCACGAATTGCACCCGTCCGCCGTGCTTGCGCGTGAGCTCCAGCGCGCGCCAATAGGCGAAATTGCACAGGTACTTTCCGGCATCGATTGACAGCCGAGCCGGGACCCGCGCCTTTCGCAACGCGACGCGGAGCGGCGGCTGTCGGGTCGGAGCAACGAGCGCCCCCGGTCCCCGTGGTTGGATTACGAAGGATGGATGCATGCCGTCGACGTCGGCAAAGAGCGTCGATCGTCGATTCCGGGCCCGCACCTCGATCCGAACGTGAGGCGTGCGCGGCGCGAGCCCGAACAGCAGCACGAGGTCCGGTCGGTATCGCGCGATCAAGTCCGGGAGCTCGCGCTCGACCGCCGCATAGCTCGTCGGGAACACATGCGCGATGCGCCGGACCTCGCTCAGCGCCGGCCGGCGCCGCCGCGCCAGATTTTCGGCGAGCGCCGCGGTGGGATTGAACGGCGCGCCCGGGAAGGGGCCGAATCCGGTGATCAGCACGGTCAGGGGCATTCACAGCCCCATTGCTTGCGCGATCTCGTCGACCGCGAGCGCCGGGGACAGCCGTCCTTCGGCGACCGCGGCCTCGAGCGCGGGCAGCCGCGCCCGCAGCGCCGGGTCGGTCTTGAGCCGCGTGAACATCCGGTCGTCGAGCATGGTCCACATCCATTTGACCTGCTGCTCGCGCCGTCGTCGCGCCAGCTCGCCCGAGGCTGTCAGCTTCTCGCGGTGTTCCAGGATCCGGCTCCACAGATCGGCAATGCCGTCGCCGGTGAGCGCCGAATAGGTTACGACCGGCGGCGCCCAATCCGGCGAGCGGGGATTGAGGATGTGGAGCGCGGCGCGATATTCCGCGGCGGCCCCCATCGCGCGCTTGCGGTTCTCGCCGTCCGCCTTGTTGACCGCAATCATGTCGGCGAGCTCGACCACGCCTTTCTTCAGGCCCTGCAGCTCGTCGCCCGCGCCCGCGATCGTGAGCAGCAGAAAAAAGTCCGTCATGTCGGCAACCGCGGTTTCCGATTGGCCGACGCCGACGGTCTCGACCAGCACCACGTCGAAGCCGGCGGCTTCGCAGATCAGCATGGCCTCGCGGGTCTTGGCCGCAACTCCGCCGAGGCTTCCGGAGGTGGGGGAGGGACGGATGAAAGCCGCGACATCGGCCGCAAGCCGCGGCATCCGGGTCTTGTCGGCGAGGATCGAGCCGCCGGTGCGGTTCGAGGACGGATCGACCGCGAGCACCGCGACGCGATGGCCCTGTACGGTCAAATACGTCCCGAGCGCGTCGATCGTGGTCGACTTGCCGACGCCGGGCATGCCGGTGATCCCGGCGCGCACCGCCTCGCCGGTATCGGGCAGCAGCTTCTGCACGAGCTCGCGCGCGGCTTTCTGGTGGTCGGGCCGCTTGGATTCGATGAGCGTGATGGCGCGCGCCACGACCGCGCGCTCGCCGGCGCCGATGCCGCGCAGGAGCGCGTCGAGGTCGGGGGCCGAGCGGGTCGATTCGGATCGGGACGCCATGGGGCTCTGCTTAGACGACCGCGCAACCGTAGTCACGGCACCCGCGCTATCTATCTTGCGCGCCATGAAAAACGCCAAGGACCAAGATCTCGGCGCTATCCTCACGGACTTCGTAAACGATGATGTATGGCAGCCGCCGAACTGCCCACTCGTACGTGCCGACAGCGCGCCCGACATGACCTATGTACGGAAATTCAGCGAGGCGGTCGGCTGCTTGACGAATGCGAGCTACCACCTTGGAAGCAGCGCTGGGGTTTCTGTTCGAGAGGAATTCGTAGATGCGATCGATGTCAAGCCGCGCCCCCAGCGTGTAACGGACCCTCATGGTCCGCACTTTTTCCAGAGTGCCTCCATTTCTTCGTCCGTCGCCAACCGCGTCTTTCCCTCTCGCAATTCCTGTTGTCGACGCTTGACCTCCTCGACTTGATCATCGGTCAGCCGAAATTCCGCGCCGGCCATGTGTGCGAACAGCGCCTCGGCTATTAGATCCTGTTCGTCTGCCGGTAATTCGCGCGCCTGCGCGATCGCGTCTTCAAGCAACTTCGTCATTGGTTTCGATCACTCCGCCGCTTCGCGCTCGTGCCCGAGCCGGCGATTGAGTTTTTTCACCAGCTCGACGGCCGCCTCGGCGATCACCGTGCCGGGCGGGAAGATCGCCTCGGCGCCGGCGGCGCGCAACACCTCGTAATCCTGGGACGGGATGACGCCCCCGACTACGATCATGATGTCGCCGCGACCCTGCTTTTCCAGCTCCGCCTTGAGCTCCGGCACGAGCACCAGATGGCTCGCCGCGAGCGAAGACACGCCGACGATGTGCACGTCGTTCTCGACCGCCTGACGCGCGGCTTCGGCCGGCGTCGCGAACAGCGGCCCGATATCGACGTCGAAGCCGAGATCGGCGAACGCCGAAGCGATCACCTTCTGGCCGCGATCGTGCCCATCCTGCCCGATCTTGGCGACCAGGATGCGCGGGCGCCGGCCCTCGTTGCGCTCGAAGCCCGCCACCAGTCGCTGCACGCGTTCGATATGGTCCGACATGGCGCCGGCCTCTTTCCTGTAAACCCCCGAGATCGCCTTCACTTCCGCCCGGTGCCGGCCGAACACCTTTTCGAGCGCCATCGAGATCTCGCCGACCGTCGCCTTGGCGCGGGCGGCTGCGACCGCGGCCGCCAGCAGATTCCCTTCGCCGGATCGTGCGCACTGGGTCAGCGCCTCGAGCTTTGCGTCGACCTCGCGCGCGTCGCGCTCGCGTCTCAGTCGCGCGAGCTTGTCGATCTGCAGCCGCCGGACCGCGGAATTGTCGACTTTGAGCACCTCGACCGGCCGCTCGGTTTGCGGCCGATATTTGTTGACCCCGACCACCGATTGCACCCCGGCGTCGATCCGCGCCTGGGTCTTGGCCGCGGCCTCCTCGATGCGCAGCTTGGGGACCCCGGCCCCGATCGCCTTGGCCATGCCGCCGAGCGTCTCGACCTCCTCGATGTGCCCCCATGCGCGGCGGGCGAGGTCGTAGGTCAGGCGCTCGACGTAGAACGATCCGCCCCATGGATCGATGATCCGCGTGGTCTCGGTTTCCTGTTGCAGGAACAGCTGGGTGTTGCGCGCGATCCGGGCGGAAAAATCCGTCGGCAGCGCCAGAGCTTCGTCGAGCGCATTGGTATGCAGCGATTGGGTGTGCCCCTGGGTCGCCGCCATCGCCTCGACGGCGGTGCGCATCACGTTGTTGAACGCGTCCTGCGCGGCGAGTGACCAGCCCGAGGTTTGGCAATGCGTGCGCAGCGACAGCGAGCGCGCATCCTTGGGGTCGAACGGCTTCATCAGCTTCGCCCACAGCAGGCGCGCGGCGCGCAGCTTCGCCACCTCCATGAAGAAATTCATGCCGATCGCCCAGAAGAACGACAGCCGCGGCGCGAACCGGTCGATCGTGAGGCCGGCGGCGAGCCCGGCCCGGACGTACTCGACGCCGTCGGCGAGCGTATAGGCGAGCTCGAGGTCCTGGGTCGCTCCGGCCTCCTGCATGTGATAGCCGGAGATCGAGATCGAGTTGAATTTCGGCATGTTCGCCGACGTGTAGGAAAAAATATCGGAGATGATCCGCATCGAGGGCGCGGGCGGGTAGATGTAGGTGTTGCGCACCATGAACTCTTTGAGGATGTCATTCTGGATGGTGCCGGCGAGCTTTTGCGGCTTAACGCCCTGCTCCTCGGCGGCGACGATGAACAGCGCCAGCACCGGCAGCACCGCGCCGTTCATCGTCATCGACACCGTCATCTGCTCGAGCGGGATGCCCGAGAACAGCGTGCGCATGTCGTAGATCGAATCGATGGCGACGCCCGCCATGCCCACGTCGCCGGCGACCCGCGGGTGATCGCTGTCGTAGCCGCGGTGGGTCGCAAGATCGAACGCGACCGAGAGCCCCTTCTGGCCCGCGGCGAGGTTGCGCCGGTAGAACGCGTTGGAATCTTCCGCGGTGGAGAAGCCGGCGTATTGCCGGATCGTCCACGGCTGGGTGACGTACATGGTCGGGTAGGGGCCGCGCAGGTACGGCGGGATACCCGGATAGGTGTCGAGGAAATCGAGCTCGGCGACGTCGCTCGGCCCGTAGAGAGGGGACACCGCGATCCCCTCCGGCGTGATCCACGGCTCCGCCGCCCCGGGCGCGACCGCGAGCGGCGCCTCGGCGAAATCGATCCTGGCAAAATCCGGGATCCGGCTCATCGCTCTATGCTCCCGATGGGATTGGGCTGGGTTTGTAGTGCCAATCCGCGGGCCTCAGCAATCGGGTCAAATATGCGAATGCAAGGCCGACAACGAAACCGATGAGCACTATGACCCCAGAAATGAACATGCTCGTGAATTCGAGACGACTTACCGATCTTGACCACCCAAAAATCAATAGCAATGTCTCCACAATAGCAGAAATCACGCCAGTAAGTACAATTTTTCCCACCGCAAGAGCCGCTCTCCGGCGAAGAATAAAATAGGTCAACGGCAAAACAACGAGACTGATCGGCGCTGTGATGAGGCATGCATATTGGAAAGTGAAAATCGATACGAACATTATGGAATCGATCAGACCGTAGACCGTTTCCGTTCTTGGGCGGAAGAGCGCCGCGGCCACGATGATCGCCACACTGGCGACAATGCCGCCTAAAGGCACGAGAATGAGCCCGGCAACAAAAGGCACCGTCTGCCGCTCTTTCATCTCACACGAGCCCTAAAGATCGCTGCGCCTCGGTCAGCGTCGCGAGCACGTCGCAGCCGGGGTAAATGAAGGTTTTTACGCCGGAATCTCGCAACTTTGCTTCCGTTTCTTGCGGCCTGCCTGCCAGATAGATATGGGGCGCGCCGGCCTTTGCGAGCGCCTTCGCGGCCGCCTCCGCCTCGCTTGCGTAGATCTCGTCCGCGGCGCAGACGCAGGCGAGCGTTGCCCCGGATGCGCGAAAGCCGGCGATCAGCGCGTCGAGGTCGGTGGACCCGGCGGTCGTGCCGGCAAAGCCGTCGTTGGTCACCGCCTCGATGCCGCCGGCGGCGAAGAAATTTTTCGCCCAATTTGCCGGCGCGGTGAAGGCGGCAGGGGGTCCGAGGTTGGCGAGAAAGATTTTCGGTCGCGATCCGGTCTCGCGCAGCAGCCGATCCGATCGTTCGCGCAGCAGCTCATAGGGCTCGGAAAGCCGAACCGAGGGCAGCGGCTCGAACCGGATCGCCGCGGCGGCGGGCGGCGGTGGCCCCGCGGGCGCAACGTCGAGCACCGCCACGGGAACCTCGCCGATGTCGGGAAACTCGCTCGTGCCGGTGAGCACGTCCTCGCGCGTCGCGACGGCCTTCTCGCGCTCGGCGCGCACGCGCGCGACTTTTTGCTGGAGCAGGCCCTGTTTGAGCGCGGCGGCGAGCCCGCCGCCGGCCTCGATTTCCTGAAACAAGGTCCAGGCGATGCGGCAGAGTTTTTCGGTCAGATCCTCCAGCGCGCCGGATCCCGCCGCCGGATCCGCGACCTTCGCCAGATTGGCTTCCTCGAGCAGGACGAACTGCGTGTTGCGCGCGATCCGCCGCGCGAAGCCGTCCGGGAGACCGAGCGCCGCGGTGAACGGCAGCACGGTGACGGCATTGGCGCCGCCGAGGCCCGCGGAGAACACCGCAACGGTAGCGCGCAGCAGGTTCACCCAAGGGTCGCGCCTCGTCATCATGCGCCAGGCGGTCTCGGAGGAGACGAAGATCGACTCGGGGCCCAGCCCGCACGCGGCTTCGACGCGCGCCCAAAGCCGGCGCATGGCGCGGAATTTCGCCATGGTCAAGAATTGGTCGGCATCCGCCGCGAGCCGGAAAAAGATCATCCGCCGCGCGGCCTCGAGCGGGACGCCGGCCGCTTCGAGCGCGCGCAGATAAACGAGCGCGCTCGCAAGCACGAACGCGAGCTCCTGCCCCTCCGAGCCTCCCGCCGCGTGCACCGGGCGGCCGTCTGCGGCGGCGAACGGTCCCCGGAAACCCTGGCGCGCGAGATCATGGATCAGATCGGCGAAGCATGCGGCAAGCTCGTTCCATGGGCCGCTTGCGCCGTCCGACGCCATCAGCCCGAGCGGATCGAGGCCGAAGCGAAGCTCGACGGCAGCCGGTGCTACGCCCCGCTTCCGCAACAGGTCCGCGATTGCCCGCGCCACATCCCCGGCGTGCGGTCCGGGATCGAGCTCGATCGCAACGGTGTCCAAATAGACGCCCTCGAGCGCGCGCGCGATCGCCGTTTCCGATGCCGCGATGCCATAGCCGTTTGCGCCGATCGACCCGGCAAACACCACGTCGAGCCCGGTCGCGCCGTTCGCGAGATCCTGGCGGGCCTGCTCGTTCGCGGCGGCAGGATCCGGGTGATCGACGCGCTGCAGGATCTGCCACGCCGCTCCCGGTGCGCGTCCCGGCACCGGCCGCGCGTCCTCGCTGCGCGAATACAGCGGCTCGATTTCCAGCTTATCGTAGGTCTTTGTGATGAGGTTCGCGAATGGCGCGCCTTTGAGCGCGGCCGAGACGAGCTCGAGCCAGTCTTCGCGCCGCGCCGGCGGAAACTCGCCGGCGAGCGGAAACTCGGTTTTGCTCATCCGCGCGCTCCGAACCGCATCGGCTTCATGGCCGGCAAACTGCCATGGCCAGATCGGCGAGCCAATCGGTCATTGGCCAGTGTTCCGCGGCAGCCGCTCGATGCCGCTGGGGTCGACGCGCGCGAGCGCATCGCGCACGGTCATTCCACCGATCACCCGCTCCGGGGCGATTTCGGCGAGCGGCACCAGCACGAAGGCACGCTCGGCCCAATGCGGATGCGGCAACGTCAGCCCCGGCTCATTGAGGATGACGTCGTCGTAGCTCAGGAGATCGATGTCGATCGGCCGCGGCCCCCAGCGCCGCTCGCGAGAGCGGTCGCGTCCCAGCGCGCGCTCGACCGCGAGCGCCCGCTCGAGCAATGGGCGCGGGCCGAGGTCGGTTTCGAGGATGACACAGCGGTTCACGTAAGCCGGCTGATCCTCCACGCCCCACGGCGGCGTGCGGAAATCGGAGGATTGCGCGCGAACCTTCGCCCGGCCGTCCTCGCACAGGAACTCGACCGCGCGGTCGAGGCTCGCGCGCACGTCGCCGAGATTGCCACCGAGTCCCACGATCGCCTCAGCCATGACCGATAGCCGAACCAGAATTGGGCCCGCCGCACAATCGCAGAGGCTCCACGATCTCGGCCGGACACAGCGGTTGGAAAGCGCTGCGATCCGTCGCTATAACCCGGAGCCTCGCGGCGATGAAGCCGCAACGCGCGCCCACGACCGGCCCGATCCGCACGGAGAAACCAAATGAGCGTGCTCGACAACATCCTCGATCGGATCGACCAGGACCTCGACCGCAGCCTCGATCGGCTGTTCAGCCTGCTGCGCATTCGCTCGATCTCGACCGATCCCGCCTATACAGAGGATTGCAAGCTGGCGGCCGAGCACGTTGCCAAGGACCTTGCCACGATCGGCTTCGAGGTCAGCGTGCGTCCGACCGGCGGTCACCCGATCGTGGTCGGGAAAAGCGGAGACGGGCAGGGACCGCGCGCGCTGTTCTATGGCCATTACGACGTGCAGCCGGTCGATCCCCTGAGTCTGTGGGAGACCCCGCCGTTCGAGCCGCGCATCCAGAATCTCGGAGCGGGCCGCAAAGCCATCGTCGCGCGCGGCGCCTGCGACGACAAAGGGCAGCTGATGACCTTCATCGAGGCCTGCCGGGCCTGGAAAGCGGTGACCGGAAGCTTGCCGTTGCCGATCACGTTCATGGTCGAGGGTGAGGAGGAATGCGGATCGATGCATCTGTTCGGATTCGTTCGCGACCATGCCGCCGAGTTCCGCCGGGATTTGGCGCTGGTCTGCGACACCGGCATGTGGAACCCGCAGACGCCCGCGGTGACTACTTCGTTGCGCGGTCTCGTCTACGAGGAGGTGAGGATTCGCTGCGCCGATCGCGATCTGCACTCGGGCCTGTTCGGCGGGGCTGCGCAGAACCCCATCCGGGTGCTCGCGAAAGTGCTGGCCGCTATTCATGATCACAACGGTCGCATCACCATTCCGGGTTTCTATGACGGCGTCCGCGAACTGCCGGCGGAGATTCGTGCCGATCTCGCGGCGCTCGATCTCACGCCGGAGGAATTTCTGGGCCAGGTCGGGCTCAAGGTTCCGGCTGGCGAGAAGGATCGCATGTTGATCGAGCAGGTTTCGACGCGGCCGACCTGCGACGTGAACGGGATCATCGGCGGCTATACGGGAGAGGGGGCCAAAACCGTGATCCCGGCTGCGGCGACGGCCAAGGTGTCGTTTCGCCTCGTCGGGGAACAGGATCCGGAAAAGATCTCGCAGGCCTTCCGCGCGTTCGTGCGCGAGCGCCTGCCGGCCGATTGCTCCGTGGAGTTCTCGAACTTCACCAACGCGCCGGCGATCCAGCTCGCCTACGACAACCCGGCGCTGGCCAAGGCGCGCGCCGCGCTCGCCGCCGAATGGGGCAAGAAGGCGGTCACCATCGGGTCGGGCGGCTCGATCCCGATCGTCGGCGACTTCCGCGAAGTGCTGGGCATGGATTCGCTGCTCGTCGGCTTCGCGCTCGATGACGACCGCGTGCACTCGCCCAACGAGAAATACGATCTCACGTCCTTCCACAAAGGCACGCGGAGCTGGGCCCGCATCCTGGCGGAGCTCGCCGCCGGCTAAATTTAGCGCCTTGCTGCGATCAGGGCCGGGGCGATCGTCGTCGACGCCCGACCAGGGGGCCGGCGTGCCGGCGCCCGCTCAAGGCGGCGGGAGGGTGAAGATGCTGGAGATCGCCCGCTCGCGAATATCGTAGACGCGCGCGTAGACGACGCCCTCGCGCTCGATCTCGACGAGGATCGGCGCCTTGAGATCGGCGCAATAGAACTCGCCCAGCACCAGGGCGAAATCCGCGCCTTTGGTCTGCCAGTTGGTCACGAAGTCGGATCCGAGCTCGACGGCGGCCGGCACATTGGGACCGCATACGGCGACCCGCCACGGCCGGCGCCCCGCCGCGGCTTGGCGGCCCGGCTTGAGCTTGGCGCGAAGCTCCTCGGCCGCCTGTTTGAACGCCAGCCCCCAGTAATCCAGCATGTAACGCTCGTCCGCCGCGCGAATCCCGCCGGCGAGATGATTGAACTGGGTGTACTGATAGGGATGCAGGCGGATCATTTCGACCGCCGGCGCCGCGACCGCCGCCAACAGGACGCCGGCACCGGCGAGCACTGCGGCGCGCCCGTGCCGCCGCAGGCGGTCGAACAGAAACATTGCGGCGAGCCCGCCGAGCGCGGCGAGCGGCGGGGTCACGAACACGAAGTGGCGGATGCCGTTGTACATCGCGGGTCGCAGCACCACCGCGAGCGCGATCGGCAGGGTTGCGGCGAGCGCGAGCAGCAGCAGTGCCGCGCGCTGCGACGCGGCGATCTCGCGTCGGGCCGCGGCGACGAAAGCCCCGGCGATGCCGCCGATTCCGAGCAGCAGCAACACCTCCGGCTCCTTGAGCGCGAACAGCGTCGGCACGTACGAACGCGGCATGTCGGGAACCGCCAGCAGCATGCCGTCGAAGCGCTCCTTCCACGGGCGCTCGAAGAAATGCGAGAAATATTCCGCCGCACCCAGCGGATTGAGCGGCTTGACCACCGCCCACGGCCACACCAGCCCCATCACCAGGTAAGCCAGCACCAGCCCGGGCAGCAATGCCAGCAGGAATTGGCCGACGTGCCGGGTCGCGGTGCGCGGCCCCGAAACGCGCCGCTCCGCCGT
>WNGF01011942.1_pt1 | contig 15889 bp, 15 predicted proteins | sample 5400641 | NCBI WGS metagenome assembly WNGF01 (sample SAMN13153371, study PRJNA577476) | soil metagenome | isolation source: 80 cm soil or saprolite under grassland replicate 2 | place: USA:California | collected 2016-06-15
TGGTCGGTCGGCGCCGACGCCGCCGACGTGCTCCGCCTCGAGGCCGGCATTCCCGTCTATGGCGTGGACGTGGACGAGGGCGTCATCCTGCCCGAGACACGGCTCGATGCCCTCGTCTCGTACACCAAGGGCTGCTATATCGGCCAGGAGACGGTGGCCCGCGTGAAGTATCGCGGCCACATCAACCGCGGACTGTCGGGGGTGGTGCTCGACGGCGAGACGGTGCCGTCGCATGGCGAGGCCATCCTTGCCGAAGACAAGGAAGTCGGCCGCGTCACCTCTGCCCTCCGCTCCATCGCGCTCGGCAAGCCCATCGCCCTCGGCTATGTCCGCCGCGAGCACTTCGAGCCGGGCAGCGTGGTGTCGGTCAAGTCAGGGGAGAGGCTCATCTCCGCCCGCGTATCCGACCTGCCCTTCGTGCCGCCGGCCTGAGCTCCCTCGACCTCCCCGTGACCGAGCCCAAGCACACCAACCGCCTCGCGCAGGAGACAAGTCCCTACCTTCTCCAGCACCGACACAATCCGGTGGACTGGTATCCGTGGGGCCCGGAGGCCCTCGAGCGCGCGCGGGCCGACGACAAGCCGGTGCTGCTGTCCGTCGGCTACTCCGCCTGCCACTGGTGTCACGTCATGGAGCGCGAATCTTTCGAGAACGAAGACATCGCCGCGCTCATGAACCAGCTCTTCGTGAACATCAAGGTGGACCGCGAAGAGCGCCCAGACGTCGACCAGATCTACATGCAGGCCGTCCAGTCCATGACCGGGCACGGCGGTTGGCCTATGACCGTCTTCCTCACTCCCGACGGCGTGCCCTTCTACGGCGGTACGTACTTTCCCCCCGAGGACCGCCACGGCATGCCCGCCTTTCCCCGCCTGCTCCACGGCGTGGCGGAGGCCTATCGCGCGCGCCGCGCCGAAGTGGTCGAGGCGGGGCAGCAGCTCCTCGAGCAGATGCGGCAGAGCGAGCGCCTCCGGAGCTCGGCCTCGCTGCTCACGGACGGGATCCTGTTCTCGGCCTACCAGGCGCTCGCGGGCGAGTTCGACTCGCGAGAGGGCGGCATGGGGCGCGCGCCCAAGTTCCCCCAGCCCATGAACTGGGAATTTCTCCTCCGCTACTGGAAGCGCGCGGGCAGCGTGCCGGCGCAGGACATGGCGGATCTCACGCTGACGAAGATGGCCCGCGGGGGTATGTACGATCAGCTCGGGGGCGGCTTTCACCGCTATTCGGTGGACGGCCAGTGGCTGGTGCCGCACTTTGAGAAGATGCTCTACGACAATGCCCAGCTCGCCTCGCTCTACCTGCACGGCTGGCTGGCCACCGACGATGTCGAGTACCGCCGCGTGTGCGAGGAGACGCTCGACTACCTCCTGCGCGAGATGACGCATGCCTCCGGCGGCTTCTTCTCCGCCCAGGACGCCGACTCCGAAGGGGTGGAGGGCAAGTTCTTCGTCTGGTCCGAGGAAGAGATCAGGGCGGCCCTCGATGACGCCGAGATGACGCGCGCCGCCCTCGCCTACTGGGGCGCGGACAAGGGACCCAACTTCGAGGGGCACAGTATTCTCTTCGTTCCCCGCGACCCCTCCGAGGTGGCCGAGGATCTCGGCCTCCCCCAAGAGCGCCTGGAGGAGCTGCTGGCCGCGGCCCGGGCTCGACTCTACGCGGTGCGGGACAAGCGCGTGCACCCGGGACTCGACGACAAGGTCCTCGCGTCGTGGAATGGCCTCGCCCTCGCCGCCTTCGCGGAGGCCGGCCGGGTCCTGGGACGCGCCGACTACATCGCGGCGGGGGTCAGGAACGCCGACTTCGTCACCACGCAGATGAAGGCGGGAGACCGCCTGCTCCGCTCGTGGAAGGACGGCCAGGCCAAGATCAAGGGCTATCTCGAGGACTACGCCATGGTCGGGGCGGGCCTGCTCGCGCTCTACGAAGCGACGTTTGATCGGCGCTGGCTCGACGAGTCGCGCCGGCTCGCCGAGCAGGCCCTCGTGCTCTTCTGGGAAGAGGGTGACGGCGTCTTCTTCGACACGGGCACGGATCACGAGGCGCTCGTGGTGAGGCCGCGCAATCTCTTCGACAATGCGGTGCCGTGCGGCACGTCGGTGGCCATCGAGTGGCTGCTGAAGCTGGCGGTGTTCTTCGGCGAGGACCGCTACGAGGCGGTGGCGATCAGGGCGCTTCGCCCCATGGCCGACCTCATGACCCGCTATCCTTCGGGCTTCGGGCGTTACCTCTCGGCGCTGGATTTTCATCTGGGACCGGTGGCCGAGATCGCTCTCGTCTGGCCCGACGGAGGGGGCGCGGAGTCGCTGATCGCCACGGCCTTCCAGGGGTACCGGCCGAATCGCCTCGTGGTGGGTGCGGCCGCCGGCTCGCGCGCGGGGGAGGGGCTGCCCCTCCTCGCGGATCGCCCCGCGATGGAGGGCAAGCCTACCGCGTATGTCTGCCGCCGTTACGTCTGTCAGCTCCCTGTGACCGACCCGTCTGCGCTGGCCGGCCAGCTCGACGCCGGGGTATAATTCGGCACGCGGCGCTGGGGGAGGTCTCCTGAGAACCGGGTGCGGCCCGGGACCCCTCGAACCTGCACTGGGTAATTCCAGCGAAGGGAAAGCGACCGCGGGACCAAGAGCGTCCACCCACCGCACCCGTCGAGGTGCGGTTTTTTTATGGTCGTGAGCGTCAACGGCAATGAGATGCAGCTGCCCGAGGGGCTCAACGTGGACGGGCTGCTCGACCATCTCAAGGTGAAGCGCGAGTACACGGCGGTGGCCATCAATCGCGAGATCACCCCGAAGGCGCAATACGCCGACACGCATCTCAAGGACGGGGACAGGATCGAAATCGTCAGGCCGATGGGTGGAGGCTAGCAAGGAGGAGACATCATGTACGACACGTCGCTATGGCTGGGAGGCAAGGAGTACAAGTCGCGGCTCATCGTGGGCACGGGCAAGTATCCGTCCTTCGAGAACATGCGCGAGGCCATCGAGGCCTCCGGGGCGGAGATCGTCACTGTGGCTGTCCGGCGGGTCAGCCTGCCCGGGCAGGGGGAGTCGCTGCTCGATTACATCGACACGAAGAAGTACACGCTGCTCCCGAACACGGCGGGCTGCTACACCGCCGACGAAGCCCTGCGCACGTGCTATCTGGCGCGCGAGGCGGGGCTGGGCAGCTTCGTCAAGCTCGAGGTCATCGGCGACTCGCGCACGCTCTTTCCCGATGCGGAGGGACTGCTCGAGGCCACGAGGACGCTGGCCCGCGAGGGCTTCAGTGTCCTGCCCTATACCAATGACGATCCCGTGCTGGCCAAGAAGCTCGAGGACGCCGGGGCGGCGGCCGTCATGCCGCTCGGGGCCCCCATCGGCTCGGGCCTGGGCATCCGCAATCCGTACAACATCAAGATCATCCTGGAGACGGTGACGGTGCCGGTCATCGTCGACGCCGGCGTCGGTACCGCCTCCGATGCCGCCATCGCCATGGAGCTGGGCTGCGACGGTGTGCTCATGAACACCGCGATCGCCGGCGCCAAGGATCCCGTGGCCATGGCCACGGCCATGAAGCTCGCCATCGAGGCGGGGCGACTCGCCTTCAAGGCGGGCCGTATCGGCAAGAAGCTCTACGCCACGGCGTCGTCGCCGATCGAGGGCGTGCCGGATTGGTCAACAAGCTAGGCTTCTCCCTCTACCTCGTCACGAACCGCTCGCAGGTCGCGGGCTCCCTCGAGGAGGCCGTCGAGACATGTCTCGCGGCCGGGCTCAAGGCGGTGCAGGTTCGCGAGAAGGACCTCGCGATTCGCGATCTCCTGTCGCTGGCGGGCAGGCTCCGCGAGTCGACCCGCCGCCACGGGGCTCGGCTCTTCGTGAATGACCGGGCCGACGTCGCCCTCGCCGTGGGCGCGGACGGCGTGCAGCGGACGGGCACGTCGCTGCCCGTCTGGGCGCTCCGGTCCATCAGCCCCTCAGGCTTCATGATCGGCGCCTCCGTCCATTCCGTGGGGGAGGCTCGCACCGCCGAGCCGGAGGGCGCGGACTTCCTCGTCTTTGGGCCTGTCTACGACACCGCGTCCAAGCGCCAGTATGGTCCACCCCAGGGGTTGGCGGCTCTGGAGCGCGTCACATCGGCCGTGCGCCTGCCCGTTTTCGCGATCGGCGGCATCACACCCGAGCGTGTGCCGGAGGTCATGCGGGCCGGCGCGTCGGGCGTGGCGGTGATCGGCGCCATCCTCGGCGCCGATCGGCCCGCCGAGGTCGTCGGCCAGTACCTTGACCAGCTGGGCGGGGCCTGATGCCGCGTTGGGTCATCGTGATCGGCGGAGGCATCGCCGTCCTCATCTCGCAGTACATGCTCACCGGCAAGGCACCGCTCGCCCTCGAGCCTTGTCTCCCGCAGCGATTCCTCACAAAGGAGACGTGATGCCCACTCTGGACGACGTCAAGCGCGCAGTCTGCGAAGCCATCGATCGGCAGAGCGAGAAGATCGTCACCGTCGGCGAGACGATTCGCAAGAGCCCGGAGCTGGGCTTCAAGGAGTTCAAGACCTCGCGGCTGGTCGAGGAGACCATGCGTGAGATCGGCCTTCAGCCGAAGGGCGGGCTCGCCATCACCGGCGTGCGCAGCGAGGCGCGCGGGAAGAGCGAGGGCCCCACCTTCGCCTTGCTCGGCGAGCTGGATGGCCTCGTGGTGGCCGGACACCCGGTGGCCGATCCGCAAACCGGTGCGGCGCACGCCTGCGGCCACAATGCCCAGGTGGCGGCAATGCTGGGGGCGGCCATGGGCCTGGTCGGCGCCAAAGCCTTCGAGCACCTCGGGGGGCGCGTGGTCTTCTTCGCCGTGCCCGCCGAGGAGTATGGCGACGTCGCCTGGCGCGTGGAGCAGGCGCGAGCCGGGAAGCTCGAGTTCCTCGGCGGCAAGCCCGAGCTGCTCCGCCTCGGCCACTTCGACGACGTGGACATGGCCATGATGATTCACCTGACTCCACAGCGCGAGTATCGAAAGGCGGGCGTGGCGGCGTCGAACAACGGGTGCATCGTCAAGACGGTGCGCTATATCGGGCGCGCCTCCCACGCGGGCGGGGCGCCTCATCTGGGCATCAACGCTCTGTATGCCGCGCAGATCGGGCTCGCCGCGATCAATGCCATTCGCGAAACCTTCCGGGACGAGGACTCCATTCGCGTGCATCCGATCATCACCCACGGCGGCAGCCAGGTGAACGTGATTCCCGGCGACGTGCGGCTCGAGACCTACGTGCGCGGCAAGAGTGTCGAGGCGATCCTGGACGCCAATGTCCGGGTGGACCGGGCCCTCAAGGCGGGAGCCTTGGCCTTGGGCGCTCAGGTCGAGATCGAGACGCTCCCCGGCTATCTGCCCCTCTTCAATCACGAGGGAATGAGCAAGTATTTCGTGGCCAATGCGGCCAGCCGGCTTGGCGCCGACAACGTGACCCAGATGGGGCACCGGAGCGGGTCGACCGACATGGGCGACATCTCCCACGTCATGCCCACCCTGCACCCGTATATCAGTGGGGCCTCGGGGAGCGGCCACGGCGCCGACTACGAGATCACCGACCCGAAGCTCGCCTACGTGGAGAACGCCAAGCAGCTCGCCCTCATGGCCGTGGACATGCTCTGGGACGGGGCCAAGACGGCCAAGGGCATCATCGCGGAGTTCAAGCCCCGCCTGACCAAGGAGGCCTATCTCTCCTTCCAGCGTGGCATCAACAAGACCGAGCTCTACGACGGCGCGAAGTAGCTCCGGGAATCGTCCAGAACGGTTTCACGAGGCAATGCCTCGGCCGCGGCTTCCGTCATGGGCCGACCCATGACTCAGACGAGTGACGTGGTGGTCGTGGGCGGTGGTGTTATTGGTCTGGCGGTGGCCTACTCCCTGGGCCGCGAAAAGGTCCAGGTAACGCTCGTCGAGCGCGGAGCGATAGGACGCGAGGCTTCATGGGCGGCGGCAGGATACCTGTCGTTCCAGGGGAGCAGCAATCGCCCCGGTCCCCGTCTCGAGCTCACGCGCACCAGTGCCCGGATGTACGAAGGCTGGATCCGGGAGCTGGCCGAGCTCACCCCTGCCGACACGGGCTTCTGGCGCTGCGGTCTCCTCGAGCTGAGCCTGAGCGAAGCCGAGGTCAAAGAGGCGCACGAGCTGGCGGCGTGGCAGCGCGCGGCAGGCTACTCGGTCGAGTGGCTGGACGCGGCCTCTGTGCGGAAGCGGCAACCGTGGTTGGCGGGAGACTTGCCAGTGCATGGCGCTCTGATGTTTCCAGAGGTGGCACAGGTCCGCCCGCCACGCCTCCTGAAGGCCCTCGCCGAAGCGACGGTGCGTCGAGGCGTGCGCATCCGTGAGCATGCGGCGGTCGCGTCCATTGCTCGCAACGGTGACCGTGTCACCGGCGTCGTGCTTGCCGGCGGAGAGGTGATAGCGGCGCCCATCGTCGTCAACGCCACCGGTATCTATCCCCGGGCCGACGACAAGCTGCTCCTTGGCGCCACCATGGAAGATGTGGGGTACGACACGCGCGTCAAGCTGGACGCGCTGCAGACGCTCGTGCGGCAAGGTATCACTCTCGTGCCACGGCTGAAGGAGGCCAACCTCGTGACGGCCTGGGCGGGGCTCCGGCCCTACTCGCACGACAACCTGCCCTACCTGGGGCCAGTGCCAGACCTCGACGGCGCTTTCGTCGCCTCCGGGCACTATCGCTCGGGCATTCTCCTCGCGCCCATCACGGGCCTGCTCCTCAAGGAGGTGATCTTGAAGCAGCCTTCGACGCTGCCGTTGGTGCCCTACCAGATGTCCCGTCTGTCGAGGCGGATCCCCGCGGGGTCATGACGCGGGCGGCCTGCCCGCGCCGTGTCTTCGCCGCCCTGGGTGTGTTCACCGAACCCCCTCCCGCGCGGGTGTATCGTAGGGCGCGATGTACGGCAAGAGCGACACGGGATTTCCGCAGCGCATCGTGTGTCTCTCCTCGGAGCACGTGGAGATCTGCTATGCGCTCGGAGCGGGGGCGCGAGTGGTGGGCGTGCCGGGGACCGCGCATCGGCCGGTGGAGGCGCGCGACAAGCCCCGCATCGGCGGCTTCACGAGCTTTCGCACCGACAAGATCCGGGAGCTCGAGCCTGATATCGTGCTCGCCTTCTCGGACCTCCAGGCCGACATCAGCGCGGAGCTCATCCGTGCGGGGCTGCCCGTCTTCTGCTCGAATCCGCGCTCGGTGGACGACGTGCTCGCGACCATCGTCATGGTGGGGGGTCTGCTCGGCCTCGACAAGCCCGCCCGCGATGTCGTCCAGGACATGCGCGACGAGATTCGGCAGGTGCGCGAGTTTTCGAGTGTCTGGCCTGACCGGCCGCGCGTGTACTTCGAGGAGTGGCATGACCCGCTCATCGCGGGAATACGATGGGTGTCAGAGATCATCGAGATAGCCGGTGGGCGCGACATATTTTCCGACCTGAGAGACAAGCCCTCGGCCAAGGACAGGGTGGTGGATGCGGCTGTCGTAGTCCGGCGCGATCCGCAGATCATCCTCGCGTCGTGGTGCGGCAAGCCGGTGGACCTCACGTCGATCGCTATGCGTCCCGGCTGGGAGCAGGTGAGCGCCATCGCGGCCGGCCGCATTCACGAGGTGGACGGGGCTGATATCCTGAGTCCAGGGCCATCGTTGCTGGTCGGGCTCCGGCAAATCCACGAGATCATTCAGCAGGGACTGGGAGCCTAGCGAAAGCCCTCAACGGTAGTCTTCGCTTCAATCGCGTAAGTGGGTAAAAGTTTGAGCGTCACGACGATGGTGTCAGTATTCCGACACCTTCGAATTGTCATCACAATTGATGGGAGGCCACTTGAGAGCCGGTGCTAGGATGAACTTCCTTCGCCCTTCACATGGAAAATCACATGCTCGCTCGGCCTGAACGGTTCTTCGAGGACAGGTTCGGTCTTACGTCTTCCGCGCTCGAACGACTTCTCGGATCGCACTTGGCGGGTCGCGTGGATCATGCGGACCTCTATCTCGAGTACCGGATCAGTGAGGAGTTGACGCTCGAGGAAGGTGCGGTCAAGAAAGCTTCGCGCCACGTGAGCCAGGGGGCGGGCATTCGCGCCCAATCGGGTGAGCGCACCGGCTACGCCCATACCGATGATCTGGCGCTGCCGAATCTGGAAGAGGCGGCGCGGCAGGCCCGGGCCATCGCCGATGAGGCGGGAGCATCGGCGGTGGTCGCCGTGGGTTCCGGACGTCCCCACGATCTCTACACGCTCGCCGAGCCGCCGGTCGCCGCCGCGCTCGATGGCAAGCTCGCGCTGCTGGGCCAGGTGGACGCGGCGGCGCGCGCCATGGATCCGCGCGTCAAGCAGGTGATCGCGAGCCTCGCGAGCGAGGACGTGATCGTCCTGATCGCCACCCCCTCGGGCTGGACGATCGGCGACAAGCGTCCGTTGACCCGACTCAACGTGACCGTCATCGTCGAGGAGAACGGTAAGCGCGAGATCGGCTCGTACGGAGGCGGCGGGCGCGTGCCCCTGGAGTTTTTCCTCGAAGGCGAACGCTGGCGGCGATTCACATCCGAGGCGGTGAGGCAGGCCACGGTGAAGCTCCATGCCGTGGAGGCGCCGGCGGGGGAGATGACGGTGGTATTGGGTCCCGGCTGGCCTGGCATCCTCCTCCACGAGGCGGTGGGCCACGGGCTCGAGGGAGACTTCAACCGCAAGAAGACCTCGGCCTTCGCCGGGCGCATGGGGCAGAAGGTCGCCTCCGAGCTCGTGACGGTGATCGACGACGGCACCATCGCCAACCGGCGCGGCTCCCTCAACGTGGACGACGAGGGTATTCCCACGCGGCGCAACGTCCTCATCGAGAACGGCGTGCTCGTGGGTTACATGCAGGACCGGCTCAACGCGCGGCTGATGGGCTGGGAGCCCACCGGTAATGGCCGCCGCGAGTCCTATGCGCATCCGCCCATGCCGCGCATGACCAACACCTTCATGCTGGCGGGGCAGGACGATCCGGAGGAGATCCTCCGCTCGGTGCCCCGCGGCCTCTACGCCGTCAACTTCGGGGGCGGGCAGGTGGACATCACCAGCGGCAAGTTCGTTTTCTCGGCGAGCGAGGCCTACCTGATCGAGGACGGCAAGGTCACCCGGCCGGTCAAGGGCGCCACCCTCATCGGCAACGGCCCGGATGCGCTCACACGCGTGAGTTGCGTAGGCCATGACCTCAAGATGGACGAGGGTATCGGTACCTGCGGCAAGGATGGGCAGTCGGTACCCGTCGGGGTCGGGCTGCCGACCATACGGATAGACCGGATGACCGTCGGTGGGACCCAGGTTTAGGATGCTCGATCTCCTGGGCGATGTCCTGAGGCGGGCGAAGGAGCGAGGCGCCACGGCGGCCGATGCCTTCCTCGTGGAAGACAGAGCCTTCTCCGCCCAGGTCAGGCTGGGACGTGTGGACACGGTCAAGCACGCGCGGGAGCAGCACCTCTCACTCCGCGTCTTCTCCGGCAAATCAGCGGCGGCGGCATCCACGTCGGACTTCTCTCGCGCCTCGGTCGAGCGGCTGGTCGACGAGGCGGTATCGCTCGCTCGCATCACGGCCCCCGACGAGCTCGGCGGTTTGCCGGAGGCGTCGGAGCTTGCCAAAGCCGTCCCCGCCCTCGACCTCGACGACCCCACGGGCCACGATCTCTCCCCCGAGGACAAGATCGAGTTGGCCCGACGCGGCGAGGCCGCGGCCCTCGCGGTGGATCCGCGCATCACCAATTCCGAGGGCGGCGACTTCGCCGACCGGCGCGCGCACTATGCCTATGCGGCGAGCCATGGCTTCGCGGGAGAGTACTCGACGTCGTCCTTCAGCCTCTCCGTTTCCCCCGTGGCATCGGAGAACGGCAGCATGCAGCGCGACGGCTGGTACCACGTCACGCGCAAGCGCGCCCTTCTCGATGCGCCCGAGCAGATCGGCAAGATCGCCGCCCAGCGTGCCCTCCGGCGTCTCGGCGCCCGGCAGGTGAAGACCTGCGAGGTGCCCATCGTCTTCGACCCCGACATGGCGGCGAGCCTGGTGCGCCACATCGCCGGGGCGGTCTCCGGGCCCTCACTGTACCGCGGCGCCTCCTTCCTCCTGGGCAAGCTCGGCCAGCAGATCGCGGCGCCCGGCGTGACCATCGTGGACGACGGCACCATGCCGGGCGGGCTGGGCTCACGTCCGTTCGACGGCGAGGGGTTGTCGGTGCGGCGGACGATGATCGTGGACAAGGGCGTGCTGACCTCGTATCTCCTGGACACCTATAGCGGACGCAAGCTCGGCATGGCCTCGACGCATCACGGCGCGCGCGACGGCGCCGGCGTCACGGTGGGCACGACCAATCTGTATCTCGACCGCGGCACCTCCGATCCGCGGGACCTCATCAAGAGTGTCAAGCAGGGGCTGTACGTCACGGAGCTGATCGGCTTCGGCGTCAACGGCGTCACCGGCGATTATTCGCGGGGGGCCGTCGGCCTGTGGATCGACAACGGAGAGCTGGCGTACCCGGTCGAGGAGATCACCATCGCGGGCAACCTCCTCGAAATGTTCCGAGCCATCGAAGGCGTCGGCACCGACCTAATCTTTCGCGATCGCACCGCGGCTCCCACCGTGCTGATCGGTCGCATGACGGTAGCCGGCGCCTAGGAGGAAACTGTCGAATGACGGGCGGTCCGGGCCACACGTATTGCGCTAACCCTCTCGCCCACGACCGACATGCCGCACGGCATGAGGCACCTCGTTGCGAGACCCGTCGCGGAGCGCGCTGCCCTCACCCTCTCGCCCACGGTCAACATGCCCGTAGGCCATGAGACACCTCGTCGCAAGACCCGTCGCGGAGCGTGCTGCCCTCACCCTCTCGCCCACGGTCAACATGCCCGTAGGCCATGAGGCACCTCGTCGCAAGACCCGTCGCGGAGCGCGCTGCCCTCACCCTCTCGCCCACGGTCAACATGCCCGTAGGGCATGTTGAGGATAAATGATCATCGATAGCCACTGTCACCTGCACGATCCGGCTTTCCAGGACCTGCGCGGCGCCCTCGCGCGGGCCACCGAGCACGATGTGTGGGGGGCGGTAGCCGTCGGCTGCGACTGGCGGACGAATGCGCGTACCCTCGAGCTGGCCGCCTCGAACGGCAAGTGCGTGCGCCCGGCCATGGGCTTTCACCCCGACTGGCTCCAGCTCACCGACGAAGACCTCGAGCTGGTCGAAGCCCAGGTGGCGGCGAACCACTCGCGGTTGGTGGCCCTCGGTGAGATCGGGCTGCCGTGGTATAGCCTTGGCGAGGCCGCGGACGCTACCAAGGTCTTGACGCGTGGGCGGGGGAGGTTCGCCCGCCTCCTCGATCTCGCCACCCGCTTCGACCTGCCCGTCATCCTCCACGCGCCGCACGGGGCGGCCGTGGCCGCGCTCGAGGCACTCAGGCGTCACGGCATCGAGCGCGCCGTGTTTCACTGGCACAAGGCGCCCGCCGAGGTCACCCGGAATATCGTCGAGGCCGGATATATGATCTCCGTCACGCCCGAGGTGGTGTATCGCGAGCGCGATCGCGAGCTGGTGGAGGCCGTGCCCATCGAGTCCCTCCTCGTGGAGAGTGACGGGCCCTGGCCCTATCAAGGCGAGTTCGGCGGGGTCGCGTCGGGCCCGTGGGTCGTCTCTCGCGTGGCCGAAGAGGTGGCCAAGATCAAAGGCTTGCCCGTGGACGAAGTGATGTTCCAGATCTCCGCCAATACGTGCGAGCTCTTCGATCTGGCGTGGGCATGAAGGTCGAGCGCTTCAGCGTCGAGGTCGAAGGGGCCGAGGTCGTCGGCGTCCTCCACCTGCCCGCGTCGAGGCCCGTGGCATGCGTCGTCGCCTGCCACGGCATGGGCGCCTGCAAGGACAGCGACAAGTATCTGCTGCTCGGCCGGGAATTCCCCGAGGCGGGGCTCGCCCTCGCGCGCTTCGATTTCCGCGGAAGCGGCGAATCCGGAGGTCTCTATCGCAACGCCACCGTCGCCTCGCGCATCGCCGATCTCGAGTCGGTGCTCGATCACCTGAAGGACCACGAAGCGCTCGACGGACGCTTCGGCCTGCTCGGCTCGAGCCTCGGCGGCTTCATCGCCCTGTGGGTCGCCTCGCGGAGGAGCTCGGTGACGCCGGTGGTGACGTGGAACGCTCCGGCAAGCCTTGCCGAGCTCGCGGACTCCAAGTGCGACGACGTGGCGGCGCCCGGCGCGGCGCTGGTGGCGGAAGTGCGCGGCGGCCATCGGGTCGAGGCGCCCGGCCGCGCCAGCCACCTCCTGGTGGTGCAGGGCGAGGGCGACGCGGTGGTGCCGCCCGCGCACGCGCGTATGCTCTTCGAACGCGCCGAGGAGCCGCGCGAGCTCTGTCTGCTCCCGGGTGCGGATCACCGTCTCTCCGATCCTCTCCATCGGCTCGAGGCCGTCAAGCGCAGCCGGGACTGGCTCACCCGTCATCTCCCCACGGAGTTCGCATGATCAAACCGGACCGGATAAGGGACGAATTCCTCGACCTCGCCTCGATCTCCAGCATGTCGCGGCGCGAGGGGGCTATCGCGCGGCGGCTCGAGAGCATTCTCAAGGGCATGGGCGCCTCCGTCGAGGTGGATGATGCAGGGGAGAAGGTGGGCGGGGAGACGGGCAATATCTTGGCGCGCTTCGCGGGGACGAGGGCGGACGCGGCGCCCTTCCTGCTCTCCGCCCACATGGACACGGTGGGGCCCGCCGAGAAAATCCATCTCGTGGTCGAGGGCGATATCGTGCGCACCGATCGCACCACCGTGCTGGGCGGCGACGACAAAGCGGGCATCGTGGCCATCTTCGAGGCCATCCGCGTCCTTCGCGAGGAAAAGATTCCGCACGGCGACATCGAGGTGATCCTGAGCATCTGCGAGGAGACGGGACTCCTGGGCGCCAAGCACTTCGACACGGAGCGGCTCCGGGCCAAGCGCGGGCTCGTCCTCGACGTGGACGGCGTCTGTGAGCTGATCACGCGCGCGCCCGCGGCCAACCGGCTGTCCTTCGCGGTGACCGGGCTCGAGGCCCACGCCGGCATCTGCCCGGAGCGTGGGCTGTCGGCCATACAGATCGCCAGCGAGGCCATCGCCGGGATGAAGCTCGGCCGGGTGGACGCGGAGACGACGGCGAACCTCGGGCGGATTCAGGGAGGACTCGCCACCAACATCGTCCCCACGCGGGTGGTGGTGGACGGCGAGACGCGGAGTCTCAGCGTGTCGAAGCTCGAGGCGCAGACCGAGCACATGCGGCAGCGCTTCGAAGAGGCGGCGGCCCGGCACGCGGTTCGCCTGGAAGATGGCGAGCATCGAGCGCACGTCGAGGTCAAGGTGGAGCGGCAGTACGAGCGGCTCGACGTGGCCGATACCGCCAAGGTGGTGACGCTGGTGGCGGGCGCGACCAAGAGTCTCGGCAAGTCGTTCAAGACGCGCGCCACCGGGGGCGGCTCCGACGCCAATATATATACGACGCGCGGCATCGAGATCGCCAATCTCGCCTGCGGCATGCGCGATATCCACACCGTCAACGAGTGGGTGGACCTCAGAGACCTGCACACCACCGCCTCCATCGTCCTCGAGACGGTGCGGCTCAACGCCGTCTCGTCATAGAGCGAATCGGCGACCTGCTCCTCGAGCGCGCGACGGCCGTGGGGCCGCCGCGCCCTTGTCCCGTACTCCTCGTGCACGGCATGCACGGGGGCAGCTGGTACCTCCGCTCCTGGCTCTATGCGGCCGCGCAGGCGGGCTGGGACGCCTGGGCCCTGAACCTGCGCGGCCATCACGGCAGCCGCCCCGTCCGCGATCTGGGTCGCGTCTCCGTCCTGGACTATGTCGAAGACGTCCACGACTGTCTCCGCACGATGCGCGAGGCCGTGGTGATCGGGCACTCGATGGGTGGCCTCGTCGCACAGAAGGTCGCGGAGGGTGGTCGCGTGCGCGCCGCCGTCTTCGCCACCAGTGCCCCGCCCAAGGGCATCCGCGCGCTGACGTGGCCCGTGCTCTGGCGCATGCCTCGCTACGCGGCTTCCATCATGGCCAGCCGGCCTTTCGCCATAGGCCCGGAGGATGCCGCGGCGTTGCTCGGTAATCGTCTGACGCCGGAGCTGCAGGCCTGGGCCTATGCGCACCTCGTGCCGGAGTCCGGGCGTGCCGCGCGCGAAATGGCCCTGGGCCGCATCTCCATCGACCCCGCGGGTATCCGCTGCCCGACGCTCGTTCTCGCCGCGGAGCACGACCGCATCACGCCGGCGTCGGTGCAGCGGAAGATCGCCGCGCGCTATGGCTCGAAGTATCTCGAAGCGGCCGGGCACGCCCATCTGCCCATGGTCGAAACAGGGTGGGAGCGCCTGTTCGCCCACGTGCTGGAGTGGCTGGCGGCGGTGGTGTGAGGAGAGCTAGACACGGGTGCGCGAGAGCTGCATCAGTGCGGCGGCGTGGCCGAGCCAGGCCAGGGGCACGAGGAAGCCCGGGAGGAGGACGTAAGGCCAGTAGGCGATAAAGGTCACCGGCGGATCAGTGACAAAGACACGGAAGGGCGACGGGGTGGAGAGCTGGGCGTGGACCACCACGTTGAGCAGGATGAGGATGCCCGCCACGTTCCACCAGAACGCCACGCGAGGCGGCCATGCCTTGCGGACGAAGCACAGATAGCCCACGGGAATCGCGGTCAGGCCCACCAGGATGTCCACGTTGCGCCCCTCGAAGGTCATGATCACGGGCGCCCGGTGCTGCAGGTAGAGGAGCCAGAGGATGATCTCCATCACGATGCGAAACCCCTGGAGATAGATCGGCCAGTGGGGCGGCGTCCGCTCGAGGAGCTCGCCCGCCCCCGCCGAACGCAGGAAGAGCAGACCGGCCGCGAGGGGCACGAGCAGCGCAGGAAGGAGACGCGGGGGCAGGCTCTTGAAGTTGTCGAAGAAGCCCTGGAGGCTCAGGAAGCCGAGGAGGCCGACCCATACCGTGACGGCGAGCATGACGCGCCCGGGATGCCGGCTGGGGCTGAGCCACCACGAGAGCGCGCCGAAGAGGACGGCAACCTGGGCGAGGAAGAGAAGGTCGGTGAAGCGCTCCACCTCTAGGTGGCCTTGAAGCCCAGATCGGCCGCCGCGGAGTCTCCCGCCGCCTTGCCGAACACCGAACCCGCCATGAGCCCGGCCCCGCCGGGATAGTTGTGATAGAAGAGCCCGCCCACCAGCTCGCCCGCCGCGTAGAGCCCGCGTATCGACCGATCCTCGATGTCCTGCACCTGCGCGCGCAGGTCCACGCGCAGCCCGCCGAAGGTGAAGGTGATACCGCAGGTGACTCCGAAACCTACGTAGGGTGGGGTGTCGAGGCGCTGGGCCCAGTTGGTCTTGGGGGGCGTGATGCCGCGCGTGCCCTTCCCGTCGAGGATGGCGGGGTTGAAAGGCTTGTCCTCCACGGCGGCGTTGAATTCTTTGACTGTGCGCATTAGGCCGTGGGGGTTGATCTCGAGCTTGCGCGCGAGCTCTTCGATGGTCGGCGCTTCCGCTTTGGTGATCTCGCGGATGCGGTACTCCTCGCGGAGGATCGACACCGTCTTCTGGTCGAAGATCTGGAAGGCGGTCTGCTGCGGCTGCCTGATCACCGCCTGGCCGTATTTCACATACGTGAAGTTGCGGAAGTCGGCGCCTTCGTCCACGAAGCGCTCGCCCTGCGTGTTGACCATGTTGCCGAGCGGGTAGGAGTGCTTCTGGAACATGTCGCCGACCTTGCGGTCCCCGAACGGCGGCGCGTTCATGTCCCACTGCACGGCGTGGCAGGAGGACCAGTGGCCATAGGCCTGGGCCCCGATGTCGAGGGCCATCTTGATGCCGTCGCCCGTATTGTGTCGGGTGCCGCGAACGCGG
>WNGF01005626.1_pt1 | contig 15888 bp, 15 predicted proteins | sample 5400641 | NCBI WGS metagenome assembly WNGF01 (sample SAMN13153371, study PRJNA577476) | soil metagenome | isolation source: 80 cm soil or saprolite under grassland replicate 2 | place: USA:California | collected 2016-06-15
ACACGGTCACGCTGTCGGTGATCAGCGGGAGCTCAGTTCTCGCGTTCACACGGCTCTCGGACAGCGCTGCGAACGCAATCACAGGCGTGGTGCGGCTGTTCGTCTAGCCGCCCAGGCATGAGAGCGGGGCCCTCCCCCGGCGGCGAGGGCCCCGCGAAATCTTCCGAAGTGGAGCCGAGATGAAGCAGACAACCAGGATGAAGAAGGAACGAGGGCAGACTCTGACGGAGTTCGCGCTCGTCCTGCCGCTCCTCGTGGTGCTGATCCTCGGGATCGTCCAGTTCGGGGTCATCTTCAACAACTACGTGACGATGACGGACGCGGTGCGCGCGGGTGCGCGCAAGGCAGCCGTCTCGCGGAACACGTCCGACCCGGCGGGCGCCTGCCGCGCGCAGGTCCTCGCCGCGGCGGACAATCTCGATCAGGCCGAGCTCTCCAGGAATCTCAGCTGTAACTCGCCGTGGACGCCGGGATCCGACGTCACGGTTCACGCCGACTATCCCTACCAGATCAGCCTCTTGGGCTGGGTTGTTGCTAGTGGGCGGCTCGATACGACGATGAAGGAGCGAGTCGAATGAACGTCCGCAAAAACGAACGCGGCCAGGCGATTGTCCTGACCGTCCTGTCGCTCGTCGTGCTGCTCGGTATGAGTGCGCTCGTCCTCGACGTCGGCGCCTGGATGCGGACGAAGCGTCGGCTCCAGGGCACGGCCGACGCCGCGGCCCTCGCCGGCGCGCAGAAATTGCCGGCCGATGTGAGCGGCGCGAAGTCGCTGGCGCAGACCTACGCGGACAAGAACGGCGGCAGCGTCGCCGGCGGCGACATCACGGTCACCTCGATGTTCAACCCGAACGACACCATCAGCGTCAAGGCGGCCAAGTCCGAGCCCGGGATCTTCAGCCGGGTGCTCGGCGTCACGAGCACGAGCATCAGCGCGAGCGCGAAGGCGCGTGTCGATACGCCCTACAGCGTGCGCTATGTCGCGCCGATGGTTGTGAGCTGTGCTCACGGTCTCATCCAGAACTGCAACAACAACGGAAGGCTGCCGGACTTCGGCGCGGACACGACGCTGAACTTCGACAAGATGGGCGCCCCCGGTGCATTCGGCATGCTCAACCTCAGCAAGGGGAGCGGCACGCCCGGCACGTCCGAGGAAGCCGACTGGATCCTACGCGGCTACGACAAGGACCTCGACGTCAACAAGGACTACCGCTCCGACCCGGGCGCGAAGTTTTCGTCTTCGGAGATCCAGAGCGCGTTCGACGAACGCCTCGCCAAGGGTATCCCCCTGCTCTTCCCGGTCTTCGAGAAGGACAAGAGCCTCGTAGACGGTGGGGGACAGGTCACGAACTACTACATCATCGGGTGGATCGCCTTCCACCTGACGTCGTACGAGATCCACGGCAACAACGCCGTGCTCCACGGCTACTTCACCGACTACATCGCAAGCGGAATCCTGAGCTCGAGCGGCTCGGGGTCGCCGAACTACGGCGTCAAGTCAATCCAGCTCATCGGCTAGTCCACAGGCCCCTCACGAAAGCGAAAGGACCATGAACTACCGCGTCAAGAACATCGGAATCGCCGTCGCCCTGGCTGCACTCGCCGCCATCCTGACGAGCGTGTACGTCGTCAACTACAAGCGCCACGTGCAGAACGGGGAGGGCAAGGTGCCCGTGCTCGTCGCCGCGCGCGACATCCCGGCCGGCACTCCTGGCGCGGACATCATCGACCAGAAGATGCTCAAGAAGCAGACCGTCCCGCGCAAGGCTGTCGTGGCCGGGGTGATCTCCAACCCCGACGAGATCTCGCGCTACGTCGTCACGCAGGACGTCTACGAGGGCGAGCAGGTGAGCACGAGGCGCTTCGCTCCGCCCAAGGAGCAGGGCATCCGGTCACTGATCAAGGGCACCCAGCGTGCCTACGAGCTCTCGGGTGACTCCCATCAGCTTCTCGCCGGCACGCTCAAGGCAGGCGACCATGTCGACGTCGTCGGCGTCTGGAACGACCCCGACCAAAATACGCACCACGTCAGCCGTGTGATCGTCCGCAATGCCCTCGTTCTGAGGGCGCCCGACGTGGCGGAGGGATCGCGGCCGGTCACCTCGGGACAGGACGAGCAGTCGGTGCAGCTTCGGGTGACCGATGCGCAGAGCCAGAAGGTCGAGTGGATCAAGGGCGTTGGTGAGTTCCACCTGACGCTTCGCCCGCCCAACAACTCGCTGGACAACGCGAGCACGTACCAGGACTCGCACCTCATGCTGTTCGACGGACCCGGAAGGAGGCCCTGATGACTCCTGGTAGCGAGACAACCCAGCGCGAGCGCGTGCGTGTCTACGCGACCGGATCCTGCGAAGGGTTCGAGAAGTTGCGCGAGTCGCTCGCATCACACCCCGAAATCGAAATCGTCGGCGCGAGTCCCCATGTCGCCGACGGCGCTGCGGCGTTGGCGGGCGGCCACCTGGACGCCGTCCTCCATGCAACCCGGAGCGCGTCTTTGCCCAGCGATGAGCTTGCAGCGATTCGTGAGCACACGCGCGCCCCGGTCATGATCGTCGCCTCGAGCGGCTCGTCCGGGCTGCTCGAGCAGGCGCTCGAGGCGGACGTCGCCGACGTCCTCCTGCTGCCGCAGCTCGTCGAGAACGTCGTCTTCGCGATTCGCAAGGCGACCCACACGACGCGGCGGCATCACGAGGTGGGCTCGGGCCGGCACGGCCGGATCGTCACCGTGTTCTCGCCCAAGGGCGGGACCGGGAAGACCGTGACGGCGACCAACCTCGCCGCCGCCTGTGCGAAGTTCGAGGGCCGCAAGACCCTGCTCCTGGACCTCGACCTTCAGTTCGGCGACGCCGCGATCATGCTCGGCATCGAGCCGGACAAGACGATCTACGACCTGGTCGTCGCTCCGGGCGAGCTCGACACGGAGAAGCTCGCCGGCTACACGACCAAGCATGCGTGTGGCCTCGAGGTACTGCCGGCTCCGCTCCGGCCCGAGGATGCCGAGCTCGTCACCGAAGCCAAGCTCGGCCGGCTGCTCGAGGTCGCGCGCGAGTCGTTCGACATCATCGTCGTGGACACGTCCCCGTTCTTCCACGGGCCGATGCTCGCGACGCTCGACCGCACCGACGAGCTCTTGCTGCTCTGCTCGCTCGATGTACCGACGTTGAAGAACCTCCGCCTGGCGCTGCAGACGCTCGACCTGCTCTCGTTCCCGAAGCAGCGCGTCCGCATCGTCCTCAACCGCTCGAACTCCAAGGTCGGCATGAAGCCGAACGAGGTCGAGGGCGCGTTGGGAATGAAGGTTCGCTTCGAGGTGCCGTCCGACCGCGCCGTGCCGCTGGCAGTCAACCGCGGCAATCCGGTCGTGCTCGCCGAGGAGTCGGCCGACGTCTCACGTGCGATCAGGGCGATGGCGAAGGAGCTCTTCCCCAAGCCGAAGGAAGAGGGCAAGAAGCGTCGCCTCATTCCTGCGCTCGCGAGGTCGTAACCAATGGGCCTCCACGATCGCCTCAAAACCTCGAACGGGGCCGGCAGCGCCACGACCGCAGAGGCGTTCGTCCCAGGCGCACCGGCGCCGGAGACGACGACCGCCTCCAGCGCGCACGATCCGTACGCGGAGCTGAAGACCCGCATCCATCACGCGTGTATCGCCACGCTGGGTGCCGAGCTCTTCAAGCGGGAAGCGACGGGGGACCTGAACGAGCGGGTCACCCGCGCAGTGACGGAGCAGTTGGTGCTGGACCGAACGCCCCTGACGCGCGAGGAGCGGCGCCAGATCATCCGCGAGATCACCGACGACATCCTCGGCTACGGCCCGCTCGAGCCTTTCCTGCGGGACGACTCGGTGACCGAGGTCATGGTGAACAACTTCGACCGGATCTACGTCGAGCGACTGGGCAAGATCGAGCGGACGCAGGCCGCATTCGCCGACAACTCGCACCTCCTCCGCATCATCGACAAGATCGTGTCCCAGATCGGCCGGCGCGTGGACGAGGCGTCGCCGATGGTCGACGCGCGTCTGCCGGACGGCTCCCGCGTGAACGCGATCATCCCACCGCTGGCGCTGAAGGGCCCGACGCTGACGATCAGGAAGTTCTCGCGCGACCCGTACACGATGAACGACCTGATCTCCTTCGGCTCGATCTCGCCGAGGGCGGCGCAGTTCCTGGCCGCGTGCGTGAAGGGCAAGCTGAACATCCTCATCTCGGGCGGTACCGGTACCGGTAAGACGACGACGCTCAACGCGATGTCGGCCTTCATCCCGGGTGACGAGCGCATCGTCACGATCGAGGACGCGGCAGAGCTCCAGCTCCAGCAGGAACACGTGATCACGCTCGAGTCGCGCCCGCCGAACATCGAGGGCCAGGGCGAGATCCGCATCCGCGAGCTCGTCCGCAACGCCCTCCGCATGCGCCCCGATCGGATCATCGTCGGCGAGGTCCGCGGTCCCGAGACCCTGGACATGCTCCAGGCGATGAACACAGGCCACGAAGGTTCGCTGACGACGATCCACGCGAACTCGCCGCGTGACGCGCTCTCCCGTCTCGAGACCCTCGTGATGACGGCCGGCGTCGAGCTGCCGCTGAGGGCGATCCGCGAGCAGGTGTCGAGCGCGTTCGACCTGCTCGTCCAGATCACCCGGCTGGTCGACGGCTCCCGCCGGATCACGCACATCACGGAGGTCCTCCGGATGGAGTCCGACGTGATCACGCTGCAGGACGTCTTCCTGGCGAAGCCGCCCGATGAGCAGCAAGCGCAAGGCGGAGCCGTGCGGTTGCTGTCGCCCCTCGCCTGCACCGGGCTCAAGCCGAACTTCCTCGAGAAGATGGCGGCGAACGGCGTCGCGTTGCAGCCGAGCTTCTTCACGAGCGACGACACCCAAGCACCCGCCGGCGGCATGGGGCAGGAAGCCTCGAAGTTCAAGGGGGCCTTTCAGTGAGACGCGGTCGGCTCGCTCTTGCCGGGCTCGTCTTCATCGTCCTCGCAGTTCCCGCCGCCGCCGCGGCAGGGGTCAAGCTGCGGGGCACCGATGCGACGGCGTATCCGACGATGCGCGCGTCGGTCGTCTCGCCTGCCGGTGCGCGAGTCCCACCCACGATCTCCGAGAACGGAACCCCGGTCGCAGGGCTACAGGCCCAGAATCTAGGCCGCGCCAAGGCGATCGCGCTCGTCGTCGACCGTTCGCAGTCGATGAGGGGCAAGCCCCTCGTGAACGCTTCGGCCGGCGCTCGTGCGTTCGTCGGGGCGAAGCAGGCCGCGGACGAGTTCTCCGTCGTGGCGTTCGGATCGAGGGCGTCCACGCTCTCCCCCTTCTCGATCTTGAAGTCCGACGCCGACGCGGCGCTTGCGCGACTGAAGACTGACAAGGTCCAGGGCACCGCCCTCTACGACGCGATCGTCGTGGCGGCCCGACAGCTCGGCGCGAATGAGCTTCCGGGTCGCGTCCTGATCGTCCTCACCGACGGCGCCGACAAGGGGAGCAAGCACGATCTGGCGGCCGCCATCGCGACGGCGCACCAAGCAAACGCAGCCGTCTACACGATCGGCATCGAAGGTACGGGCTTCACGTCCGACCCGCTCGTCGAGCTCTCGAGCTCGACCGGCGGCCAGTACTACGGCGCGTCCTCGACCTCCGACCTCGCCGCGGTCTACGGGACGATCGCCGAGGTGCTGAAGCGCACCTGGCGGATCCAGTACGTGACGGCGGCGCGGCCCGGGGATCGGATCACGCTCACGGCATCGGTCATCGGCGAGGGCTCCGACGCCGAGGTCGTCGCGATTCCGCGGGGCAAGACCCCGGGGCTGGCGGAGCCGTCGAAGCTCCTGCCGAAGGACGCGTACGGGCCCAGCGGACCGCTCGCGCTCGCGATCGCGGTCGCCGCCCTCGTTCTGCTCGCCTGTCTCTTCTTCCTCTCCGGCATCCGCGGCTCATGGGTGCGAAGCCGCATCGCAGTGCATGTCGGCGAGGCGGCGAACGCGAAGCAGAAGCGCAAGGAACGACGCGGGGAGATGACGGCCGCTCTCTTCCGCGGCACAGAGCGCGCGTTCGGACACCTGAAGCAGTGGCGCTGGATCGGCAGGATGATCGAGCGCGCCGACGTTCCGCTCAAGACCGTCGAGTTCTTCTGGATCGTGGTCGGCTCCGCCGTCGGCGTCGGCATGTTCGCGCTCGCCTTCGGCGCGGGTCCGGTGGTGCTGCTCATCCTGATGGTGGTCGCCGGGTCGATCCCGTTCTCGTGGGTGTGGCTGAAGATGCGCAAGCGTCTCCGCGCCTTCGAGAACCAGCTCCCCGACCTGCTGATCACGATCGCCGCGTCGCTCAAGGCGGGCCACTCGTTCAAGCAAGGGCTCCAGGCGGTGGTCGACGAGGGTCACCCGCCCGCGAACGAGGAGATCAAGCGTGTCCTCACCGAGACCTCGCTCGGCCGTCCGATGGACGACGCCCTCGCGGAGATGGCCGAGCGTGTCGGGTCGAAGAACTTCGAGTTCGCGATCACGGCCGTGACCATCCAGCGCCAGGTCGGCGGCTCGCTCGCGACGCTGTTCGACATGGTCGCCGACACGGTTCGCCAGCGCCAGCAGTTCGCCCGCAAGATCCGGGCGCTGACGGCGATGGGCCGGATGTCGGCCTACACCCTGATCGGGATCCCGTTCTTCCTGGCCGGGACGATCACGGTTCTGAACAGCGATTTCATGTCACCGCTCTACCACACCCACGCAGGCCACATGCTCATTCTCCTGGGGCTCACGATGATGATGATCGGGTCCCTCATCCTGAAGAAGATCGTCTCCTTCCGAGGTTGATGCCATGCTCTTGATCCTTGCCATTGCAACCATCGGTGGCGCCGTGTACTACTTCGCGGAGATCGCCACCTCCCCGATGCGCACGCGTCGGGATCTCGTGCACCGCGCTGCCAACTACGGCCGCGCGCGCACGATCACCGGAAAGGAACTCCCGCGCTTCCGCGAGCGCGCCTTCGCTCCGTTCGTAGCGAAGGTCGCGCGGGTGATGCTCCGCATCAACCCGCGCACGACCACGGAGTCGGTCGCGGCACGCCTGATGGCGGCCGGGATGCGGAAGACCTCCCCGAGCGGCTTCATCGCGGCGAAGGGAATTCTCGCCATCGGTGGTGCCTTCTTCGGGATCATTCTCGCAAGCGTGGTGGCGCCGAAATACGCCATGCTGTGGGCTCTGCTGTTCGGCCTGATCGGCTTCATCGGGCCCGGCATGTACCTCAACAGCCGGGTGCGGCGGCGGCAGGCCGATGTCGCGGCGGAGCTGCCTGACGCGCTCGACCTCCTCTCGGTCAGCGTCGAGGCCGGCCTCGGTTTCGACGGCGCGGTGCAGAAGCTGACCGAGCACATGGAGGGGTCGCTGATCGAGGAATTCGAGCTCGCGCTCGGCGAGATGCGAATCGGCGAGGGCCGGCAGGAGGCGCTCAAGAAGATGTCCGAGCGCAGCGCGTCGCCCGAGATGGCGAGCTTCGTACGCGCGATCATCCAGGCCGACCAGCTCGGCATCTCGCTTGGGCGCATCCTGCGGATTCAGGCCGGTGACACGCGATTGAAGCGCCAGATGCTGGCCGAAGAGAAGGCGATGAAGGCGCCGATCAAGATGCTCTTCCCGACGGTCCTGTTCATCTTCCCTGCCATGTTCATCGTGATCCTGGGGCCGGCGTTCCTGAACCTGGCCAAGATCTTCAAGTTCTAGGAGGACGGGTTGACTGTGGCTGCAGAGCACGGAACCGAGCGAGGATTCGGCACCGGCCTGCGTGCGAAGCTCGAGGCAAAGGATCAGCCCGAACCGCGGTCGCCGGGTGAGGCGATTGCGGCAGCGGCCCCTCCGGCGAGTCCCGATGTCGACGCCCTCCGCGCCGAGCTCAACGCGTCCCTTGCCCGCGAGCAGGAGCTCCGGGCATCGCTCAACGACCAGGTCGACGCGTCCGGCCGCGAGATGCACCTCGAGCAAGAGCTCGCCGAGCAGGCGGCGGCGCTCGAGCGGCGCGCCACTGCGCTCGCCACGACCGAGGCCGAGCTCGACGAGCGCGAGCAGCGGATGGCCGAGCGGCTCGCGGAGCTGGACGGCCTGCTCGAGGCGAAGGAGGAGCTGGCCCGCGCCGAAGCGCGCATGGAGGAGCGCGAGCAGCTGATCGAGCTCAAGGTCCGCGAGCTGAAGACCGGGGACGATGAGCGCGCAGCCGCGGCCGCGGAGCTGAAGCAAAAGGTCGAGGACCTCGCGAAGCGTGAGCAGGAAATGGCTCAGGCAGAGGCGCGCTCAGCGTCTGCCCACGGTGAGGCAGAGGTCCGCCACGAGAAACTCATGCGCGCCCTCGAGGAGAGCGAGGCAAAGGCGCGCTCAAAGGAAGAGGAAGCACGCGCGCTGGAGAAGACGGTCGCGGAACGCGAGGGGATGCTCGCGACGGCCGAGGCCGCGCTGACGCAGGCGCGGGTCCAGCTCGAGGCCCGCGAGAAGGTGCTCGGCAAGCGCGAGGCAGAGATCGCCGCCCACAGCGGCAGAGACGACGAGCAGCTGGCCGCGCGGGCGCGTGAGCTCGACCAGCGCGACCTCGAGCTCTCCACGAAGGCGAGCGAGCTCGCCGCGCGCATGCAGCAGCTCGAGGCCGACGCAGCCGGCAGCGACAAGGTCGCGAAGGAAGCTCTCGCGCGGCTCGAGAGCGTCGATCGTCGCGAGAGCGAGTTGATCGCCCGCGAGGCCGAGCTCCACCGCCAGGAGGCGACCGCCCGGCGTGTTGCCGAGGAGGCGAAGAAGCCGGAGGTGGACGAGCTCGCCGAGCGCCGCCTGAAGCAGCGCGAGGACGACCTCGCCGCACGGGAGGGCGCGCTCAACAAGGCGGAGCAGGCCATCCTCGCGTCACGGAGCCGCTATGAAGGAAAAGAGAAGGCGCTCGACGAGCGGGAAACGGTGCTTGCAGGCCGTGCGAAGGAGCTCGAGGAGCGCGAGGCTGCGCTCAACCTTCGCGAGGCGCAGCTGGAGGCCGAGTTCGAGGTGCGCGAGCAGCGGCTCGAGCAGCGGGAGAAGGCCGGCGCGGAGCTCGAGGCGCAACTCTCGAGCCGCGAGAGCGACCTCTCCATCTACGTCGCCCAGCTGCAGGAGAACTTCGACCGCCGCGAGTCCGAATGGTGGTCGAAGCAGCTCGGCAAGGACATGGAACAGCCTCCTGCGGCGTAGCTCCAGCTAGCCGTCACAATCCCTTCTATGGCGTCCACGCTCAGCGACCGCGAGCTCGTCGCGCGCTGCCGGGCGGGTGACGAGCAGGCGTGGGCCGAGCTCGTCGAGCGCTTCTCGCGCTACGTCTACGCGATCTCCCTCCAGGCGTTCCGCCTGCCCGAGGCCGATGCGGAGGACGTCTTCCAGGAAGTCTTCGCGCGCGCGTATCAGCATCTCGACAGCCTCCGCGACGACGCCGCAGTTCGGCCGTGGCTCGCCCAGCTGACCCGCCGGCTGTGCATCGATCGTCTGCGCGCGGCAAGCCGGGAGCGGCCGGCCGCGGAGGAGGACCTCGAGGCGCTGGAGCCGGAAGACAGGCTGGCCGTGCTCGAGGAGGCCCTCGCGGTCCACGACGCCCTCGCGACGATGCCGGACCACTGCCGCGAGATCCTCGACCGCTTCTTCGCCCGAGACGAGAGCTACCGGACGATCGGGGCCGCGCTGGACCTCCCGGCGGGCACGATCGCCAGCCGCATCTCCCGGTGTCTCACCCGGCTTCGAGCACTGCTCGAGGGAAGAACCACGGACGATCCCCCGTCTAGTTCAGGATGACTTCGTTCGACGAGGAACGGCTCGCGCGCCTGATCCGGGCTCTCCCACCCGCCCCCGAGGCCTGGGTGCGTGCGGCGCAGGAGCTTCCGCTGGCCCAGACCGAGCTCGACGAGATCGTCGCCCGCGCCGAGGCGGATCTGGCATTCCGCCAGCGTCTGATCGCGGACCTCGAGGGAGCGCTCGAGGCCGAGGGCTACGAGCGGGATCCGGCGATCGTCGAGGCTCTCGCTCGACGGTTCAAGTCGGTTTAGAGCGAAGCGATCCTAGAGCGTGGTTTAGACGGCCGCACGGGCAAAGCCCGTACGGCCTTTCTGCGGCGCCGCCGAGTCGGCGCCTCGCTCGACGGTTCAAGTCGGTTTAGGCGTCCGCGTCCGGAGCGGGGAGAATCCCCGCATGGCGATGCTCGATTTGCGCCTGCAGGAGTTCCTCGACGAGGTCGCGTCGGAGCGCAGGACGCCGGGGAGCGGTTCCGTCGCCGCGCTCGTGACGGCAGCGGCAGCCGGGTTGCTCGCGAAGATCGCCCGGGCCTCGAAGGACGGCTGGCCCGAGGCGCCCGGCATCGCAGCTCAGGCGGAATCGCTGCGAGACCGCGCCGAACCGCTGGCGCAGGCCGACGCAGAGGAATACGAGGCGGCGCTCAGCGCGCCGACGAAGACTGGGGACGAATCTGTCCAGCGAAGCGACTTCGCGGTGGGGCGGGCGTATGCGCGTGCCGCCGAACCGCCGCTGCGGATCGTGGAGACGGCGACCGACGTCGCGCAGCTCTCGGTGACCGTCGCACGGAACGGCAACCAGAGTCTTCGTGCGGACGCGGCGGCAGCCGGCGCCTTTGCCGCGGCCGCCGCCCGGGCCGCGGCGGAGCTCGTCGCGGTGAACCTCACGGCGTCGGCAGAGGACCCGCGGGTGGTCCGGGCAAGGGCGCTCGCGGAAGATGCCGCCCGCGCCGCCGATGAGGCGTACGCGGGCGATTAGGGAAGAGAATGGGCGGTGCGAACCGCGGGCCGCCGCGCAACCGCCCTGCGCACGGCAGCTGTTGCCATCCGGAGCGTCATCGCCCGGACGCGGACCGGCGGGATCGTCTCTCCCTCATGAGCGATCCGAGCCAGGCGCTCCTGCGTGGCCTCGCGAATGAGCTCCGCGTGCCGGGCCCTGGCGATCTCCTGATGCGACTGCGGGAACACTCCACGCACAGGACGGCGCAGCGCCCCCGTCTCTTCCCGGACTAGAAGGCTGCGCCCGAGGCCCGTACGCTTCTCTCATGGCTATCTGTGCCGCCTGCGGCCGGGAGAACCCGGACGGCGCCCGCTTCTGCAACGCCTGTGGGGCGTCTCTCGAGATCGCGACCGACCCGCGCGAGGAGCGGAAGGTCGTCACCGTCCTCTTCGCGGACCTGATCGGCTTCACCTCGCGCGCCGAGAAGATGGATCCCGAGGACGTCCGCGCCCTGCTCGCTCCCTACCACGCGAATCTGCGCTCGGAGCTCGAGCGCTATGGGGGCACGGTGGAGAAGTTCATCGGCGACGCCGTGATGGCGCTCTTCGGCGCGCCGGTCGCACACGAGGACGATCCGGAGCGCGCCGTCCGAGCCGGGCTCGCGATCCGTGACTGGGTCACGGAGCAGGAGGAGGAGCTCCACCTACGGATCGCCGTCAACACCGGCGAGGCACTGATCGCACTCGGCGCTCGGCCCGAGGCGGGCGAGGGCATGGCCTCGGGCGACGTCGTCAACACCACCGCACGCCTGCAGACAGCTGCCCCGGTGAACGGGATCTTGGTCGGCGAGACGACGTACCGCGCGACGAGACACGTGATCGACTACCGCGAGCACGAGCCGATCGGGGCGAAGGGCAAGGCTGAGCCGGTGGATGTCTGGGAGGCTGTCGAGGCGCGGGCCCGGATCGGGGTCGACGTCCTGCGCCGGGTCCGCTCGCCGCTCGTCGGGCGCGACCGCGAGCTCGAGGCATTGTCGAATGTCCTCGCCCGGCTGCGGCAGGAGCGCTTGCCGCAGCTCGTCACGCTCGTTGGAGTGCCGGGGATCGGCAAGAGCCGACTCGTCTACGAGCTGATGCAGGCGGTCGAGCGCGGTGGTGAGCTGACGTTCTGGCGGCAAGGCCGCTCTCTTCCCTACGGACAGGGGGTTACGCATTGGGCGCTCGCCGAGATGGTGAAAGCGCAGGCTGGGATACTCGAGACGGATACGGATGAGGAGATCCAGCGGAAGCTGACGGCAACCGTCGAGAACCTCGTCGCCGATCGGACCGAGGCGGATTGGATCGAGGCGCACCTACGTCCGCTCGCGGGCCTGAGCGCCGAGTCGGAGCGGGATGCTGACCGCCGAAACGAGGTCTTCGCCGCCTGGCGGCGCTTTTTTGAAGCGATGGCTGAGCAGCGCCCTCTCGTACTCGTCTTCGAGGACTTGCAATGGGCCGATGAAGATCTGCTCGACTTCGTCGACCACCTCGTGGAGTGGGCGGGCAGCGTTCCGATTCTCGTCGTCTGCACGGCACGGCCGGAGCTCCTCGAGCGGCGGCTCGGTTGGGGTGGGGGCAAGCTCAACGCGACGACACTCTCGCTCTCGCCGCTCTCAAATGAGGAGACCGCGCAACTCCTCGCCGGCCTCCTTGATCAGCCGCTGCTCGAGGCCGAGACGCAGCAGGCGCTGCTCGCGCGTGCAGGCGGCAACCCGCTCTACGCGGAGCAGTATGCGCAGATGCTGAGCGAACGCGACGACGCGCTAGAGCTTCGGCTGCCTGAGTCGCTGCAGGGGCTGATCGCCGCGCGTCTCGACCTCCTCCCGCCGGAGGAAAAGGTGCTCCTGCAGGACGCGGCGGTGCTCGGCAAGGTCTTTTGGCTCGGCGGCCTCGTTGAGGGTCGGGTACGTCACGACGTCGAGCAGCGTCTCCACGCGCTCGAGCGCAAGGGCTTCGTCGAGCGAGCTCGGCGTTCTTCCGTGGCGAACGAGGCCGAGTACACCTTTCGGCATCTGCTCGTGCGCGATGTCTCCTACGGCCAGATCCCGCGCGCGGCGCGAGCCGAGAAGCATCGCAAGGCAGCAGATTGGATCGAGTCGCTCGGTCGGCCTGAGGATCACGCGGAGGTGCTCGCCCATCACTATCTGCACGCGTTCGAGTACGCGCGGGCCGCCGGAGGGAAGACCGAAGATCTGGCTGAGCGTGCGCGTGTCGCCCTTGCCCACGCCGGTGATCGGGCGCTTGCTCTCAACGCGTTCGCCGCAGCCGCGAGGTTCTATCGCGACGCGCTCGGACTCTGGACCGCCGTCGACAGTGAGCGGGCTCACGTCCTCTTCCGCCTCGGGGAAGCACTGCTTCGTGTTCACGATCAGGGGGCAGGAGAAATGCTCGACGAAGCTCGGGCTGCCCTGCTCGATGCCGGTGAGCCCGAGACCGCGGCAGAGGCCGACGCCCTGCTTGCCGAGGTGTGGTGGCATCGGGGAGACCGGGATCGCTGCTTCGACTGCCTGAACCGCTCCTTCGACCTCGTGCGACACGCGCCGTCCTCGCGGTCAAAAGCACGCGTCCTCAGCCACGTCGCGCGATTTCGGATGCTGGCGGATGACAACGACGCGGCGATTGGCGTTGGTCGAGAAGCGCTCGCGATGGCCGAGGAGCTCGGTCTCGAGCAGCTTCGGGCGCATACCCTGAACACCATCGGCGTCGCCAGGTTCTCCAGCGGTGACGCCGACGGAATCGCCGACGTCGAGCGGAGCCTGGAGATGGCGCTCGAGGCGAACGCTGCGGACGCAGCCGCCCGGGCGTACACCAACCTCGCAGCGCTGCTTCAAGCGCGCGGAGACTTTCGGCGGCACCGAGAGGTCGTCGCCGAAGGCACTCGACTCGCGGAACGCTTCGGCGACATCCCATCTGTTCTTCACTTGCAAACGCACAGCATCCAAAGCCAGTACGCCGCCGGAGATTGGCAGAGCGCCGTCCGCCTGGCTGATGAGTTCATTGCGGAGTGCGAGTCCGGCGACCCGAGGTATTCCGAGGTCTGGGTTCGCACCATGCGCGGCGCCGTCCGCCTGGCGCGCGGCGATGACGACGGCGCCCTCGAAGATGCCCGCTCCGGCCTTGCCGTCGCAAGGAACGCAAAAGATCCGCAGGCGCTCGTTCCGGCGCTTGGACTCTCCGCACGCGTTCATGCGGAGCTCGGGCGCACGGCGGAGGCTCGCCAGATCGCACGCGAATTGCTCACTCTGCGCGGCGGCTGGGGCTGGTTCCGCATTGATCTTGCGTGGGTCGCTGAGCGGCTGGGCCTAGATAGCGAGCTGCGCGGACAGTTCGACATGATGCATCCGTCACTCGGCCTCGACGCTCTTCGGGCGGTCCTTGAACGCGAGTTCGAGCGCGCAGCCGAGGGCTTCGCGGAGATAGGCTCCCTTCCCGACGAGGCGCTTGCGCGCTTGCGTGCAGCCGAGCGACTGGTAGCGGAAGGGAGGGCTAGCGCGGCCGATACCCAGCTGCATGAGGCGCTCGCCTTCTGGCGCTCCGTCGACGCGACCCGCTACGTCCGCGAGGGAGAAGCGCTGCTCGCGGCTGCCAGCTGATGGGCGCCGAAGAAGAAGAACTTCCGGCCTGGAGCCTGCCCGAGGAGGCGGTCGAGCGGATCGCGCTGCCGGAGGAGTGGCCGGGCGAGGTCACACGCGACTGGGCCTGGGGGGAAGCGAGGGGCGCCGGCGTCCGGGTCTGCGTGCTCGACAGCGGCGTAGAGGCAGGGCATCCGTTGGTCGGCGCGGTGCAGCAGTCAGTTGCGATCTCGATCGAGGGCGACGACATAATCATCAAAAAAAACAACACCAAAAAAAACCTATATAAACACAAAACCACCTACACAAACATAATTCATTCCCTCGCCCCGAACTGCGAGCTCGCCAGCGTGCGCGTACTCGGTGCCGGCTTCACCGGCAGCGGCTCGGTGCTGCTCGAAGGATTGCGCTGGGCAATCGAGCAGGACTTCGACGTCATCAACATGAGTCTCTCGACGACGAAGCAGAAGTTCGCCGCGTTGTTGCACGAGCTCGCCGACAGCGCATACTTCCGACGGACAATGCTCGTCGCCTCAGCGCACAACATGCCCGTCGAGAGCTATCCGTGGCGCTTCTCGAGCGTCATCTCGGTCGGGAGTCACGAGCAATCCGACCCGTTCGCGTACTACTACAACCCGAGTCCACCGGTCGAGTTCTTCGCCCGCGGCGTCGACGTCGAGGTCGCGTGGAATGGGGGCGGCCGGCTCGTGTGCACGGGCAACAGCTTCGCGACGCCGCACATCGCCGGCATCGCCGCCCTCGTGCTCTCGAAGCATCCTGAGCTCACGCCGTTCCAGCTGAAGAGCGTCCTGTACCTGACAGCAACGAACGTCGGTAAGACGTGAACGAGGCCCTGCGCGCAGCGGTGGCCGCAGGCGTGCTCGGCGCGGAGGAGCAGTTCCGCGCGCTGCTCCAGTCCGTCGTCGAGGTCGCGCGTGCGATCTTCAGGGCGAAGGCGTCCTCGATCTTCCTGCTCGACGAAGAGGCCGACGAGCTGGTCTTCGAGGCGGTGGCCGGAGAAGGATCGGAGTCGCTCATCGGCCAGCGCTTCCCGTCTAGCACGGGTATCGCCGGTTTCGTTCTAGTCAGCCGGCAGCCGCTCGTGATCGAGGATGTCCTCGCAGACCCGCGCTTCTCCCGCGAGACAGCCGAGAGCACAGGCTTTGTTCCGAAGGGACTGATGGCGGTGCCGCTTCTCCACGAGGAGCGCGCGCTCGGAGTGCTCGAGGTGCTGGATCGGCCGCAGGACGAACGGTTCACGTTGGCGGAGATGGACCTCCTTGGACTCTTTGCCAATCAGGCGGCAATCGCGCTCGATCTCCTGCAGCGTGCGCGGCGCGCCCGGGCGGCGCTCGACGGCGAAGGTGACTTCGGCGTCCTTGCGCGCGTCGCCGCGCTACTCGAGCAGCGGCGCGGAGAGGATTCGCAGGCTAGCGCCTTCCGCCTGCTCTCCGAGCTCGAGAGACTCCTCTAGATAGCAGAAGCCCGGGCGGGGCCCGGGCTTCGCGACTGTTTCGATCGAGGTCGTTGCCCCGAGATCCGGGCTACACCTTCTTCCGGTGTGCCT
>WNGF01005629.1_pt1 | contig 15884 bp, 15 predicted proteins | sample 5400641 | NCBI WGS metagenome assembly WNGF01 (sample SAMN13153371, study PRJNA577476) | soil metagenome | isolation source: 80 cm soil or saprolite under grassland replicate 2 | place: USA:California | collected 2016-06-15
GTCGGTCAACGGCGGCGCCGCGTTCTCGGCCGCGGCCAGCGCCGCTCGTACCTGCTCGAGTTTCTCATTCCAGCGCCGCTCGAACTCGGCGGCGACGAGACGGTTCCGGGGATCGGCTTCGTCGTACTGCTCGAACGCTCGCTGGGCTTCGTATTCGAGCTGCTCACGCTGCAGCCGCAGGGCCCCGCGGCTCCCGTCCTCCGCCCTGCTCCGCTCCTCGAGCGCGGCCAGACTGGCCTGAACGCCCAGCGGCGAGAGCACGCCAAGCAGCTCGTGGCTGACGCGCTGGTCCACCGTGCCGCCGCCGAACCCGAGGCAGTACCGCTTGCCGCCCGCGTCATACGCCCCTTTGCAGAGGTACCGCGCTGAGGTCCCACTCCTTCCCCAGTAGCGCACGTGGAGTCGCCGCCCGCACCGTCCGCAGCGGAGTCCGCGCATCAGCCGCGCGCGCTGCTCCGCCCGGCCTGGGCACGACGCTTGACGCGCGTCGGCTGAATGCGCTTGTTCGGCGGTTCCTGACCGCGCACGGCACCGCCTCGCTCTGGCGCCGTCGTGGATCTCGGGGGATGCGCTCGGACGCCGTGAAGCATGCCCTCGACACTGATGTCGTCACCGACGTCGCGCCGATGGGACGCCTGGGCCCGAGCCGATGAGATCATGAGCTGGTTGCTGCCGCGTGGCCTCGGACCCTCTGGGAGCGCGTGGAAATCGCAGGCCGGCTGGCTGCGCACGCGGCAAGCGGCCGGCCTCGGTCCGGGGCGTTTGGCGGGGCCTTGGTTTCGGTGATCCCCCGTACTGGATCGGCCATGCGATACGCCTCACCCCATCAGCTTGACGTAGTAAGCGATAACTGCACCAATTGAGTCGCCGTCGAAGGACCAGTTGCCGTCCAATGGATGAACACCCAACTGGCGCTCGACATCGACGAGAATGCGGTAGAAGGTACCCGGATCGAGACGTAGCCTCTTGTCCAAGCGTAGCTTTCCGGGCGGCACCCCGGTGTGTTGAGCGACTGCTGCCAGCACGATGCCGCGTACTCTCTCCACGACTGCCGCGTCCGGTGTAGCCATGCCTGGAATCTCTCACGCCGAACGCGCACGCTCAGCGGCCGAGTGCGAGCAGCGCGAGCACGCGGTCCGCTGGAGCGGGATGTTGGGCGGCCGCGACCCGCAGCGTTCATCGTGTAGCCCATCGCGTCTGGTCCGCTGAAGGCATTTTGCCTGGAACGAACGGGGGAGTGAAGGGATCGACGCGGCTGAATAGGATCATCGAGTAGAGACCAGTTTGATGACAAGCCCTATCGCAACCGCCGCAACGAAAAGCGTTCGTTGTAGACGCGATAGGCCGATAAATCCGGGACGCGCGCTAGGGCTGAGCGTTTCAGGTCCGACTAATCTGGGCCACGAACGTTCTAACCACTGCCACCGCCATCTCGCCTGAAAGAACGACCGGCGCTTGTAGAAGTAAGCGAAGCAAGTGACTGCTATCGTCAACGAGAAGACAGCGACCATCAGGCTGGCTTCCCAGTCACGTGCGAGTAGGGTCATGTAGAAACCGCCCCACGTAAGCTCGAACAACTGGGCAGCCAGGAGAACGTACCAGCTCCACGGTCGCACAGCAGCTGCGGCAATTCCGACCGCCAGACTCCTCCCTGCGACCACGACCCCAAGCATCGTACCCCAAGTGCCGAGCGTGTCACCCAAATAAGCGATGAGCGTTGGATTGATGGTATTCGCCAGGCTGACCAAAGCGACAAGCCACCCGAACTTGTAGCTCTGCTCGGCCGGGATCGTCGTCACTCGGCGTCGTCCTGCAGGTCTGGCCAACAGCCGCAGTCACCGGCCGGAGCGAGGAACGCGAGCCCGGTCCGGTGCACTGGGAGGTTCGGCGCTCGGAATAACAACTCGGGACCAAGCGACCAGCGGCCAGCGGAGTGACAAGCGCGGTAGACGCCAAGGGCCTAGGGCGAGCAACGTACTCTCGCGAAGGCTTGAAAACTCACCCTCCACACAGTTCCCTCGCGTCTGAGCATGTCCAGCCAATTTAGACGGACCTGCTGCGGTTCCCCGTCTTTGTCATTGATCGTAAATGCGGAGGTCCCTGTTGACCAAGCCAGGCCATCGCCGAGGAGGTGCACTTCTTTCACCCTCCCCGAGTAGTCCCTGATTCCGGCTCTGATCGACGCGTACGCGCGCCTTACGAGAGCCTCGCGGCCGACGACAGGCGGCGATTCTGGGCACACGGAGGCGGTGACCACGTCAGCGGTGTAGTGATCTGCCATCGCAGCCGCGTCCTTCCTGCCGATGGCCTCGGCGTACTGGTTGGTCATTGTCTGGCGGACCTTCATCATCTCTTGATCGGCTGGGCTTGTCTGCTGGCCAACAGCAGGAGACACCACGGCGAGTAACGCCGCTGCCACGATCGAGGATATCTTCATCCGGTTCCTCCATTTATGCGGTCGGGTGCGCCGTCATGCCGCCGAACGTGATATCACTGGAACTGTGTAACACCGTGAGGACTGGTCAGTTCAACACCGCTCGCCAGGGTGGGGGCGAGGCGAGACCGACCTGAGTTGTCGAGACGTTGCGAGACGGGCCGCCCCCTGCTCCAGGTGTTAACCCGCGTGGCTCTGCAGTTCAACACCCCGGCGTCGAGGGCGAATCGTAGCGCTTGGGGACGCATCACGATAGGAACATCCGATCGGCTGGGCTGCGGACGCCGGCGGGGCCCCGGTTCAGGACGTGAGTGTAGATCTGGGTCGTGCTGACGTCGTGATGACCGAGAAGTTCCTGCACGGTGCGGATGTCGTGGCTATCCTCCAGCAGGTGGGTGGCGAACGAGTGCCGGAATGTATGGCACGTGGCCCGCTTGACGATGCCCGCGCTGCGCACGGCGTCCTTCACGGCCCGCTGGAGGACGGATTCGTGCAGGTGGTGGCGGCGCCGTTGGCCCGTGAGACGGTCTACATAGATACGCGTGGCGGGGAAGACCCACTGCCACCCCCATTCGCGACCGGCGTTCGGGTACTTGCGCGCGAGCGCCCATGGCAGTTCGACCCAGCCGGCGCCCTGGCGAAGATCGGCCTGGTGCTGCTCGCGGGCACGGTGGATGTGAGCGGCCAGGTCGGTCTTGACCGCGGCGGGCAGCATCGTCAGCCGATCCTTGTTGCCCTTGCCGTCGCGGATCGCGATCTGGTTCGTCTCGAAGTCGACGTCCTTGACCCGGAGGCGGCAGCACTCCAGCAGGCGAAGCCCCGCCCCGTACAGCAGGAGCGCCATCAGGCGCGACACGCCGTCGAGCTTGCCGAGGACCGTCCGGACCTCCTCGCGCGTCAGGACGACGGGTAGCCGCTGCGGGGGCTTGGCGCGCACCAGGCCGTCGAGCCATGGAAGTTCGACGCCGAGCACCTCGCGGTAGAGAAAGAGCAGGGCGCTCAGCGCCTGGTTCTGGGTGGAGGCCGCGACCTTGCCTTTGACGGCGAGGGAGGTCAAGAACGCGGTGACCTCGGCGGCGCCCATCTCCGCGGGATGGCGCTTGGCGTGGAAGAAGATGTATCGCTTGATCCAGTGGACGTACGCCTTCTCGGTGCGGCGGCTGTAATGGCGAGCCCCGATGGCCGGGCGGACGCGATCGAGGAGCCGCGGCTTCGGCGCGCCGCCCGGCCCCGTTTCCCGGACCGCGAGCGACGCGGTGAGGGCGCCTCGTGGCGATGCGGGATACGATCGAAGGCCGGTTATGCCCATACTCCCAGGACCCCTTTCGTGGATCATCAATGTAGTCGAATGGGCCGGAGCCCGCAAGGCGAATCCGCAAACCGCTCTGAGTACCCGATCACTGCATCAAATGAAATACAGTAGGGCCGGATCATGGGCGTCTCCCGGAGCCGGCGGCGACATGAATTCTTTGGCTGCGGTGAGCGGGCAATCGGTCGTCGTGAAGAGGTGTGCGGTAAGATGGGGCGGGGATGATGACGATGGGTTACACGCTCCGCTACTTCATTGCCGAAGACGACGGGGGGCTCACGCGCGTCCCGACCGCCAGATGCCACCGGTGGTTTTCCGACGACGAAGCGTTGCCGCCGGGGCGCGCCGCGCAAGAGCTGAGGCTTCTCGAGGTCGTGGTGGACGTGGATCATCGCCGCGTGATGAACGTGCTCCGTGTCCTGCCGGTCCGGCACCGCGTGCGCGAGGACGGAAGGCTCGACGCGAGCGCGGCGATGCGGCTGGCGCTGAAACGGCTCGATATTCTCGACCGCGCCCGCGCGGGCGACCCACGGACGCAGATCGAAGAGCTCGAGGCCGATGCCAACTATTTCTGGTGGCCGACGGACGCGCAGCTCGAGGCTCTTGGCACGGTGCTGCTCGAGCGGCCGTCCAGTCCGACCCAATTGGCGGAGCTGCGGGCCACGGTGTTCAAGCCGGGCGATGCGTTACGCGACCTCTGAGACGCGCCATGCCTCAGGCTCGGCGGCCTGCTGTTGACGAAGTCGGCCCTCTCAGCCTGACCCGCTCCCCATCGGGGAGAGGGACGCGCAGCGAGCCTGGAGCCGCGTCGGGGATTCACGGAACACTCCGGTGGACGCGCCCGGCTCGTGGCCGTTCGACCGACGCCTTCGAGGCTCGGAACGCCGGTAGGAATCATCGGTGAGGCTCCTGGCGCTCGTACTCCAGCGCCTTGCGTGGTTCCTGCCCACCCTGCTCGGCCTGCTCACCGTCACCTTCGTGATCTCGCGGGTGATTCCTGCAGACCCGGTGGCGCTGGTGGCGGGGGAGATCGCCACGCCGGCGCAGGTGGAGGCCCTGCGCCACCAGCTCGGCTTCGACCGGCCCCTGCCCATCCAGTTCGTCGGCTACGTCGGCCGGCTGATCATCGGCGACATGGGGACGAGTCTCTACACCACGCGCCCCATCGCCGATGACCTCGCGAGTCGTCTTCCCGCCACCATCGAGCTGACCCTGGTGGCCATGGTGTTCTCCGTGACGGTGGGCATCCCGCTGGGAGTCGTCTGCGCGCTGTGGCGCAACTCGGCCCTCGACCACGTCCTGCGCGTGATCACCGTCTCCGGGCTCGCCATCGCCAGCTTCTGGCTCGGCATCATGCTCCAGCTCCTCTTCGCCATGCGGCTCGGGTGGACGCCGCTCAACGGGCGCCTCCAGGGCTTCCCCCCGCGCGGCGTGACGGGGCTGTTCCTCGTGGACGCGGTGCTGACGGGAGACGGGGCGGCCTTCGGGGCGGCGCTGGCCCACCTGGCGCTGCCCGCCGCGACGCTGGCGTTCCCGGCCCTTGCGACGCTCGTCCGCTTCACCCGGGCGGGAGTCCTGGAGGTGATGCAGTCGAACTTCGTCCTCTACGAGCGCGCCATGGGAATGCCGCGCTCGGTGATCGTCTGGAAGTACATCCTGCGCAGCGCCCTCACGTCCACCGTGACCCAGATCGGGCTCCTGTTCGGCATCCTCCTGGCGGGGGCGGTGGTCACCGAGACCGTCTTCGACTGGCCGGGGATGGGAACCTATGCCGTGAATTCCATCATCCGCTCCGACTACAACGCGGTGATGGGTTTCACCGTGTGGGCGGGGGCGATCTTCCTGATCGTCAACCTCCTCGTGGACGTCGCCCACGTCGTCATCGATCCGCGCGAGCGGGCGTCGTGAGCGCCGTCCTCTTCGTCCTGTCTCGGCTCGCGCGGGACCGGTCCCCGAGCTTCCTCGGAGGGCGGCTCCGCCCCCCTTCCGAACCTCCCCCCGCGGATTGCGCCGGCGAAGCCGGCGCTCGACAGGAGTTGATCGCATGAGGCGAGAGGTCTCGTGAGGGCCGTCCTCTTCGTCCTGTCGCGACTCACCCGGGACCGGTCGGCGCTGATCGGGCTCACGCTGATCCTGGCCCTCGTGGTCTGCGCGCTCCTGGCGCCCGTGCTCGCGACCCATCCCGATGACCTCTTCGAGCTGCATCCGGCGAAGCGACTTCAGCCGCCCGGCGCCGGCCATCTGCTCGGCACCGATCGGATGGGAAGCGACATCTACAGCCGGCTCCTCTTCGGAGCACGCATCACCCTTCTCATCGGCGTCATCGCGGTCGGCGCCTCGCTCGTGATCGGCGTGCCGGTCGGCCTCGTCGCCGGCTACTACCACGGCTGGGTGAGCGATCTCCTGATGCGCGTGTCGGACGTCTTCCTCGCCGTGCCCCAGGTGGTGCTGGCCATCGCCATCGCCCAGACCCTGGGCCCGTCGCTCCCCAACGTGATCCTCGCCCTGTCGGTCACCTACTGGCCGTGGTTCGCGCGACTGGTCTACGCGGAGACGCGCTCGCTGCAGAAGGAGGTCTTCATCGAGTCGACGGCCGCGCTCGGCGCCTCGCCCCTCCGGCTGATCGCGCTGCACGTGTTGCCCAATGTCGCCTCCCCGATCATCGTGCGCGCGTCCATCGGTATGGGGTTCACGATCCTCACCGCGGCGGCGCTGGGCTTCCTCGGGCTGGGGCCGCCGCCGCCCACGCCGGAGTGGGGCCGCACGATCGCGGAGTCGCGCGAGTTCCTGCCGGCGGCGTGGTGGTACGCCGCCGCGCCGGGCCTGGCCATCTTCCTCACGGTCATGGGCTTCAACCTGCTGGGCGACGGGCTGCGCGACGTCCTGGACCCCCGCATCCGCCGCGCGAGAGCCGGGACCCGGGGCGCGGCCGGGGACTCCGGTGAGTGAGCTACTCTCCGTGCGCGAGCTGGAGGTCGAGTTCCCCACCGACCAGGGCGTCGCGCGGGTGCTGGACCGGATCAGCCTCGACATCGGGCATGGTGAGGTCGTGGGCCTGGTGGGCGAGAGCGGGTGCGGGAAGACCACGCTGGCGCGGACGATCCTCGGCATCCTGCCCCTGGGCGGCGGGCTGGTCCGCGGCGGAGAGGTCCACTTCAAGGGCCGCGATCTCCTCCGCGAGGACCCCCGCGTCGTCAACGACGAGGTGCGCGGCCGGGCCATCACCTTCATCCCGCAGGACCCGTTCAGCTCGTTCAGCCCGCTCTTCACCGTCGGGGCCCAGATCATGGACCTCATGAAATGGAAATCGCCGCGGGGACGGGGCGAGGGCAGGGGCTGGCCGCCGCTGCTCCGCGGATACCCGAGACGGCGGCGCCGCGCCGACCGGGAGGCGGTGCTCGATATCCTGCGCGCGGCGCAGATCCCGGAGCCCGAGCGCGCGCTCGGGCGGCTGCCGCACGAGTTCTCCGGAGGCCAGCGGCAGCGGTTCATGATCGCGATGGCCCTGCTGCCCCGTCCCGACCTGATCATCGCCGACGAGCCGACGACGGCGCTCGACGTGACCATCCAGGCGCAGATCCTGCGCCTGCTCCGCGAGCTCGTGAAGGAGCGCGGCGTGTCCGTGCTGTTCACGACCCACGACCTCGGCACCGCGCACGAGATCTGTGACCGCGTCGTCGTCATGTACGCGGGGCAGGAGATGGAGTCGGCGCCCAGCGACGACTTCTTTCACCGGCCCGCGCATCCCTACACGCGCCGGCTGCTCGAGAGCCTGCCGGGGGCGGACGGCGAGATCCGGGACATCCCGGGGGAGGTGCCCAGCCTCGTCGCCCCGCCGCCGGGCTGTCGCTTCCACCCGCGCTGCGACTTCGCCACGGCGGAGTGCCGCGCCCGCCGCCCGGAGGCGCACGCCGTCGAGGGCGAGCACCGGGTGCGCTGTTACCACCCGCTCGGCGCGCGGTGAGCACGGGGGCGGGGACGCCGTTGCTCGAGGTCGCGGACCTGGCGCGGTACTTCCCGATGCGGAACGCCTTCGGGCGGCGCACCGGCTGGCTCCGCGCCGTGGACGGGGTGTCCCTCGCGGTGCGGTCGGGAGAGACGCTCGGCCTGGTCGGCGAGAGCGGGTGCGGGAAGTCGACGCTCGGGAAGACCGTGATGGGGATCTACACGCCCACCGCGGGCGAGATCCGCTTCCTGGGTCGGGAGATCGGCCGGCTGCGGGGGCGCGAGCGCCGGAAGGTCGCGCGCGACCTCCAGTACGTCTACCAGGATCCCGGGGCGTCGCTCGACCCGCGCTGGAAGATCAAGCGCTCCCTGCACGAGCCGCTCCAGATCCACACGACCCTGTCGCGGGCCGAGCGCGAGGCCGAGGTGCAGGCGATCCTGCGGGCCGTCGGGCTGCCCGGCGCCCATCTCGATCTCTACCCGCACGAGCTCTCCGGCGGCCAGCAGCGGCGCGTGGGCCTGTCGCGAATCCTCACCCTCAGGCCGCGGCTGATCATCCTCGACGAGCCCACCTCGGGGCTCGACGTCTCCGTCCAGGCGAGCGTGCTCAAGCTGTTCCGCCGCCTGCAGGAGACCTTCGCGCTCACCTATCTCTTCATCTCCCACGACCTGGCGGTGGTGCGCGCGATGTGCCAGCGCGTCGCCGTCATGTACCTGGGCAAGATCGTCGAGCTCGGCGAGGCGGCCCGCCTGTTCGCGGCCCCGCGCCACCCGTACACGCAGTCGCTGCTCGCGGCGGTCCCCCGCATCGGGGGGCCGCGCGTGACCCAGGCCTTCGCCCTCGAGGGCGAGCCGCCGAACCCGCGCGACGCCCCGAGCGGGTGTCGGTTCCGGACCCGCTGTCCGCTCGCGCGGGACCTCTGCGCCGCCGAGGAGCCGCCGCTCCGTCCCGTCGGCGGCGGGCTCGTGGCCTGCCACTTCGCCTGATGGCATGACTGGAGGTGCCCATGGCCTGTGATCCCAACGTGTTCGCCGAGGTCCCGATCTTCTCCCTGCTCGATGCCGACGAGCGCGCCATCCTCGCCGACCACGTCGAGCTGCGGCGCTTCGTGGGCCGGCAGCGCATCTACAGGGTCGGCGACCCCGGAAGTCGCGCCTACATCGTCCTCACCGGCCGCGTCGAAGTCAGCATGGTCGACGAGGAGCAGCGCCCCGTCGTCGTCGACACGCCTCAGCACGGCGAGATCTTCGGGCTGTCCTCCATGCTCGCGGAGTCGCCGCACCTGACGACGGCGGTGGCGCTCGACGACACGTCCGTCATCGAGATCGACCGCAACGACATCGCGGCGCTGCTCCAGCGGAAGCCCATGGCCGGACTGGACATGCTCACCATGGTGGGCAAGCAGTTCCGGGCGGCACAGGAGCTGGTCCGCATGCGGGCGGTGCGCAATCCGAACGAGGAGATCGCCGGGGCGCAAACGATGGCCGACCGGGTCGCCGACAGCGTCGCCCGGTTCGGCGGGTCCTGGCGCTTCATCGGATCGTTCTGCGCGGGCATGGTCGCGTACATCATCGTCAACCAGATGCTGCCGCGTCCCTGGGACCCGTACCCGTATATCCTGCTGAACCTGTTCCTCTCCATGCTCGCCGCGTTCCAGGCGCCGGTCATCATGATGAGCCAGAACCGGCAAGACGCCAAGGACCGCCTCCGCGGCGAGCTCGACTACCGCGTCAACCTGAAGGCCGAGGTCGAGATCAGCCGTGTCCTGGACCGGCTCGACCGTGTCGAGGACCAGCTGGACGCCCTGCTGAGTCGCGCGGCGCCGGGCGGACCGCGGGCGTGAGACGCAGCACCACGAGGTGCAGATCGACTTCGAGCGTGAGCGGGTGCGCGACATCCAAGGCCGGTGTCCGCCGGTCGCGGCTGACGCAGGCGCCGGTCGTCTGAGGTCAGAGCAGGAAGTAGCGCCGGTTGAGCGGCAGGTCGTCGTCGGGCAGCGAGGGAAGCGGCTCGCCGTCGATCCTGATCTCGACGGTGCGCGGGTCGATCTCGATCCGCGGGTTGGCCTGATTGTAGAGCATGTGCCGCTTGCCGACGTGCCGCGTGCCCGCCACGGCGAGGGCGCGGCGGCGACTGCGTACCCGCCGCCGGAAGTCGCCGGACGCCGCGGCGGCGGAGACGAAGTTCGCGCTCAGGCTCGCGGCGGCGAGGCCGCGGCCGCCCCAGTGAGCCGCGTACAGGATCGGCTCGCTCTGGGGGATGGACGCGTTGCCCTCGCCGAGGGCGCCCCAGGCGACGAAGCCGCCCTTGATCACGAGCTCGGGCTTGACCCCGAAGAACTGGGGCCGCCAGAGCACGATGTCGGCGATCTTTCCGGGTTCGAGCGAGCCCACCCACCGATGGATGCCGTGCGCGCGGGCGGGATTGATCGTGTGCTTCGCGAGGTACTTGAGGATGCGCGGGTTGTCGTGCGGCGGATCGCCGCCGCGGGCGGCCTTCATCTGGTGGGCGAGCTGCCAGGTGCGGCGGATCGACTCGCCGATCCGGCCCATGCCCTGGGAGTCGGAGTTGATGATGCTGATCGCGCCCAGCTCGTGGAGAAGGCTCTCGGCGCGCATCGTGGCGTCCCGGATGCGGTCGGCGATCATCAGGCGGTCGCTCGGCACGCGAGGGTTCATGCCGTGCACCGACCACATCATCGCGTGGTGCTCGGCCACGACGTTCCGGCCGTAGGGGATCGTGGGTGTGGTCGAGGAGCCGAGGACGTTGTCCACGCCCGCGATCGCCAGGATGTCCGGCGCGTGACCGCCGCCGATGCCCTCGACGTGGTAGGCGTGGATGGCGCGCCCGCCGATGGCGGCCACGGTCTCGTGAAGCTCGCAGGACTCGTTGATCCCATCGGTGTGCATCGCGATCTGGATGTCGTGGGCGTCGGCGACGGTCAGCGCCTGGTCGATGACGCTCGGGTAACCGGCGTAGTCCTCGTGGACCTTGAGCCCGCACGCCCCCGACTCGATCTGCCGGGTCAGGGGGTCGGCGACCGTGCTCGCCGCCCGGCCGAGGATGCCCAGATTGATCGGCTGATGCTCGAAGGCGAGGAACATGTGCCGCAGGTTGAACGCCGGGTTGTCGTTCAACCCTCCCGTGATCAGCGTCGTCATGCCGGCGGCGAGCGCGACCGGGATCAGCCGGGGCTGGACGAGGTGGACGTGGGTGTCGATGCCGCCCGGCGTGGCGATGAACCCCTGGCCGTAGACCGGCGCCGTGGCCGAGCCGATGAGCAGATCCGGGTTGTCCACGATATCCGGGTTGCCGGCCCGCCCCACGCCCGCGATCAGGCCGTCCTTCACGCCGATGTTGGCCTTGCGGACGCCGAGCACCGGATCGATGACGACGACGTTGCTGATGAGCAGGTCGAGCTCGCTGGCGGCGGGAAGCCGGTCATTCATCATGAGGCCGGTCCGCAGCGTCTTGCCCCAGCCGCGCAGGACCTCATCGCCGTAGCTCGTCTCGTCGCGCTCGATCAGGGCCAGGAGGTTCGTGTCCCCGAGGCGGATGCGGTCGCCGGCGGTCGGGCCGTATCGCGCCGCGTAGTCCGGCCGACTGATCTCACCGGCCACGGGTCGCCTCCTCGCGGTGCCCGTACCCGCCGCGCCGGACGCGCTCGAGCCCCTCGGCGAGCCGCTCAGGGCTCGCCGCGCCCTCGGTCAGGCGGTTGAAGCCGAGCACGACGGTCCGTCCCCCGTACGAGACCAGCCGGACGCGCGTGACCTCGCCCGGCCGCCAGCGCACGGAATCACCGGCCGGGATGTCGAGGTGCATGCCCCACGCGGGGGCGCGATCGAACACGAGCCGCCGGTTCACCTCGAAGAACGGAAAATGCGAGCTGACGAAGATGGTGTGGTCCGAGGCGTTCGTCACCTCGACCTCGGCGGTCCGCCGGCCCTCGTTGAGGACGATCGGTCCCTCCCCGAACAGGATCTCACCGGGCTTCATCGCGCCCCCCCTTCGACGTGGGCCCGCTCCGTCCGGGTCCGATCGGCCCCTCCACGTGCAGGATCCGCATCCCGTCCCCGAAGAGACATTCGATCTTGACCGTCGCGACCAGCTCCGGGACACCATCCAGCACGTCATCGGCGGTCAGGACGGACCGGCCGACCCTGACGACCTCCTCGTAGGGCGCGCCGCCGCGGGCCGCCTCGTGCATCTCGTCGCAGATGATGGCCAGCGCTTCGGGGTGGGTCAACTTCCAGCCCTTCGCCCGGCGGCGGCGGGCCAGCTCGGCCGCGGTGAAGATCGTCAGCCGGTCCAGTTCGGTCGGCGTCAGGCGCATAGGCCCCTCCTGCTCACTCGAGCCGCGATCGCACGAAGCCGCCGATCTTTTCCACGGCGGCGTGGGCCTCGTCCAGCCACGGCAGGAACCAGTGCCAGACGTGAATCATCGGCTCCCAGACCTCGAGCGTGACGTCGACGCCGGCGGCCCGGGCGCGTTCGGCCAGGCCCGAGGCGTCGTCCAGCAGCACCTCCTCGCTCCCGACCTGGATCAGGAGCGGCGGCAGGCCCCGGAGATCGGCGAAGAGGGGCGAGGCGAGCGGCGTGCGGGGATCGGTGGCGCCGAGGTAGTCGCGGGCCATGGCCGTGATGTCCGGGAGGTTGACCATGGGATCGACGGCCGCCTTGCTCTGGTAGCTGGCCGCGGAGCAGGTGAGATCGGTCCAGGGCGAGATGCAGATGCCCGCGCCGGGCGAGGGGAGCCGCGCCTCGCGGATCGCCACGAGCGTCGCCACGGTGAGCCCGCCGCCGGCCGAGTCACCCGCGGCTGCGATGCGGCCGGGCGCGATCTCCTTCTCTTCCAGGAGCCACCGATAAGCGGTCAGGGCGTCGTCCAGCGCCGCCGGGAAGCAGTGCTCGGGCGCGAGGCGGTAGTCCGGGAGGAGGCACGCGATGCCTGCCGAGCGGGCGAGGGCCTCGGCCAGATGCCGATGCGAGCGCGGCGAGCCGATCACGTAGCCGCCGCCGTGGAGATACAGGAGGGCGGCGTCTCCCCGCGCCCCGGCCGGGCGGATCCACTCTGCCGGGCGCCCACCCGCCGTCACCGGCTCCACCGTGGTGTCGGGCGGCAGCGTGAACACACGCTCGGCGCGGTCGTACATCGCCCGACGCTCGGCGACCGACTCCGTCGGGGGAAGCTTGGCCAGATGGGCGCGCACCGCACCGATGCCGTGGGGGGGCATGGTCATCCTCCTGTCAGGCTCGCAAGGGCCCATCTGCGTCGTTGGCGCCGTCTCGCATCTGGACCTTCTCGAGCAGGCTGCGAGTCTTCCAGCGTCCTCCAGGTTCTTGTCGATCGCGGGTACGGTCGAACGCTAGCAGGAGCCCGTCCGCCTGACAAGGGGGGCGCGGTGGCGCGTACGCTACGGTGGCGCCCGGTCGTCTCTTGCAAACCGCCTGACGTCTGGCCTATGATCCGCACGACGCAGGAGCGTCGCCGTACAACACCCCTCGCCAGCACAAGGAGCAAGCCATGAACGTCGGTGTGTCTGTGCCCCTGCCCGCCTACAACGTGGACGTCGCCTTCATGGCGCGCACCGCCGAGGCGCTCGGCTTCGAGTCGCTGTGGTGCGCCGAGCATCCGATCATGCCCGTGCAGAGCACCAGCCGTTTCCCGGGCTCCGCCGATGGGGTCATCCCGGAGAGCTACTCGCACTTCATCGATCCCTTCGTCGCCCTCGCGCGGGCGTCCGGAGTCACCACGACCCTCAAGCTGGGCACGGGCATCACGCTGGTTCCGGAACGGAACCCGTTGTTGCTGGCCAAGGAGATCTCCACCCTCGATCTGTTCAGCGGCGGCCGGTTCCTGTTCGGTATCGGCACCGGCTGGCACCGGGAAGAGACCACCATCATGGGCGGAGACTTCGATCACCGCTGGAGCCAGGCGCGTGAGGCGATCCTGGCTATGAACGAGCTGTGGACGAAGCCGGAGGCCGAGTTCCACGGCAAGTACTATGATTTTCCGCCGGTCAAGTCCTATCCCAAGCCGGCGCAGAAACCCCACCCCCCGGTGATCCTCGGTGGCCACGCCAGGAGCGTTCTGCAACGCATCGTGGAGTGGGGCGATGGCTGGCTGCCCAACCGCGCGACGCCGGCGGAGGTCGAGACGAGCCGCGGGAAGCTCGACGCCATGGCGAGGCAGGCCGGACGCGACCCCGCGTCGATCAGCATCTCGGCCTTTGGCCAGCCTGCGGACCGTGAGCTCGTCCGGCGCTTTCACGACGCCGGCGCCAATCGCGTCATCATCCGGCCACCCTCGGCGCAGACCGAGCAGGCGATGCGGGTCGAGCTGGAGCGTATCGCGGAGGCGGTCCTGCGATGACGGCGACGAGACGTGCGGCGGCGCTGGCGCTCCTGGTCGGGCTGGCTCTCGCAGTCACGGGCCCCGGCGCCGCTCCGCGGGGTGCCAGCGCGGCAGGCCCCGAAGGCACGGTGACGTGGGCGCTCCACGTGACGCTCGCCAGCCGGTGGCTCGACCCGGCGGAGACGGAGGCGCTCGCCACCCCGTTCATGGTGCTCTACGCCATCCACGACGCCCTCGTGAAGCCCATGCCGGCGGGACCCACCACGCCGAGCCTCGCCGAGTCGTGGTCCGCGTCCAAGGACGGGCGCACCTACGAGTTCGTCCTGCGCAAGGGCGCGCGCTTCCACAACGGCGAGCCCGTCACGGCGGACGACGTCAAGTTCAGCTTCGACCGCTACAAGGGCGCCGCCGCCAAGCTGCTCAAGGACCGCGTGAGCGAGGTGCAGGTGGTGGATCCGGGGCGGGTGCGCTTCCACCTGAAGGAGCCCTGGCCCGATTTCATGACCTTCTACGGCACCACGGCCTCCGGCGCGGGCTGGATCGTGCCCAGGAAGTACGTCGAGAAGGTCGGCGACGACGGCTTCAAGAAGGCGCCGGTGGGTGCCGGCCCCTACAAGGTCGCGAGCTTCCAGCCCGGCGTCGAGCTGGTGCTCGAGGCCTTCGAGGGCTACTGGCGCAAGACCCCGCACGTCAAGCGCCTGGTCATGCGCTCCATGCCCGAGGAGGCCACACGACTGGTCGCCCTCAAGAACGGCGAGGTGGATCTCGCGTATCTCTTCTCCGGCCCCACGGCCGACGAGCTCAAGCGCACCGCGGGCCTGCGCCTCGTGCCCGTCCTCCTCGAAGCGCCCTTCTGGCTGGACATGCCGGAGCAGTGGGACCCGAAGTCCCCCTGGGCCAACATCAAGGTGCGCCGGGCGGCCAGCCTCGCTATCGACCGCAAGGCGGTGAGCCAGGCCGAGACCCTTGGCTTCTCGCGTCCGACCGGCAGCATCATCCCGCGCACGTTCGAGTTCGCCCTGCCCATCGAGCCGCCGGCCTTCGATCCGGCCCGGGCCAAGCAGCTCCTCGCCGAGGCCGGCTACCCCAACGGCTTCGACGCGGGGGACTTCACCCCCTTCCCGCCGTACTTCACGATGGGCGAGGCCATCCTCGGCCAGCTCCAGGCCGTCGGTATCCGCTCGCGGCTGCGCACCATGGAGCGCGCGGCGTTCCTCACGGCGTGGCACGAGAAGAAGCTCAAGGGCCTCATCCTCGGCATCAGCGGGGCCAAGGGCAACGCCGCCACCCGGATCGAGGCCTACGCGGCCAAGGGCGGCATCTACGTCGTCGGGTCGGTGCCCGAGATCGACGACCTCTTCCAGCGCCAGGCGCGCGAGCTGGACACGAAGAAGCGCGAGGCGCTGCTCCACCAGATCCAGAAGATCATGGACGAGCGCGTCCTCCACGTCCCGATCTACGACCTGGCGTTCCTCTGGGGCGTGGGGCCCCGCGTCGGCGAGCCTGGCGCCGACCTCATCAAGGCCTACCCCTACTCGGCGCCCTACGAGGACGTGCGGCTCAAGAAGCCCTAGGAGGTTGTGGGACAGGCATCCCCATCCGGCGCAACCACCGGAAATGTGACGCCATGCCGGCCCGCAGCGACCTGTACTCCGTGTATCTGATCCCAAAGTCTCGACATGTCTGTTCCACCAGTGTCGAGATCACCGGATAGTTGACGTGGCTGATCCGGGGGAACAGGTGGTGCTCGATTTGAAAGTTCAAGCCGCCGACGAGCCACGTGACCACGCCGCTGCGCCGGGCGAAGTCGACGGTCGTCTCCGCCTGGTGGATTGCCCAG
>WNGF01016215.1_pt1 | contig 15883 bp, 19 predicted proteins | sample 5400641 | NCBI WGS metagenome assembly WNGF01 (sample SAMN13153371, study PRJNA577476) | soil metagenome | isolation source: 80 cm soil or saprolite under grassland replicate 2 | place: USA:California | collected 2016-06-15
CGATACCGTCATGCACCAGCACCTTGATCCGATTCGCCCGCCGATTGGCGAAGAGATAGGCGTGATGCGCGCGCGCCTCGCCGAACACGCGCACCACGCGCGCCAATGCCGTTTCCGTTCCGGCACGCATGTCCAGCGGTTCCACGGCGAGCCACACCGCATCGATACGGATCACCGCAGCAGCTCACGCAACCAGACCGCGCAATCGACCGCCGCCACCAACGGCCAGTCGACCTTGACCACCGTCGCGCCGCGTCGCAACTCGATGGTGATCTGCTGCGCCGCTGCGGCACAAGGCCGCTCGATCTCAACCGGAACGAACGCCGCATCCGGCGCGATCAGTCCAGCAGGCGCCGCACTGATTGCATCGATCCCGTTTGCCGCTTGCGCTCGTTCCTGCGTCACCACCCAGCGGCGCAGCAGGTTCGCGTTTAACTGGTTCGCCAGTGCCACCGCGGCCATCGACACGCCCGACTTGCGGCAGGCCGCTACAACCTTCGCCTTGAACTCCGGGCTGTGTGTGCGACGCCGCCGCCGGATTCCGTCTGAAGTGTTCACGTGTCCACCAAAAATTTAGTGGACACGATCCTCCTCATCCGACTCGCATCTGGCAAGATGACTTCGCCACCCGCTTACACACCGTCGTCTGGTTCTGGGTCGGTTCGCATGCAAACTACGAGTCCTTGCTTCGTGCTTTGTAGTTGCGCCCTAACCGCGCGTTCAACCGGACGCTGTCCGGCGGCGTCCTGCGGCGCCGCCGGACAGCGCCGGTTAACTTGGTTCCGTTAGACCCCGCGCTGCGAAAACCAGACGCACGCAGCCCCGGTCACTTTGGCGTATCGATCAATGGGAGGGATTTTCACGGAAGTAGGCTCCGCGCTCGCCAGACTCATCGCGGTGCTGATGATCTTGTGTCTCGTCGCCGCGCGCGCCGCTGTGGCGCAGCAGACGGCGAGTGTGTCTCACATCGGTCTGCTGGCTATCGACACGGAATCGCACAGCCGCGAGTGGCTGGAAACGTTCCGTGCCAGCCTCCGTGATTTCGGTTACGTTGAGGGGAAGAATCTCGTCATCGAGTATCGCTGGGCCGACGACCAGTATGATCGGCTCTCAGCGTTGGCAGCGGAGCTGGTTCGTCTGAAGGTCGACGTTATCGTGACATATTCGACACAAGGTGCGGTTGCTGCCAAGCGCGCGACCACGACGATTCCCATCGTGATGGCGGCGAGCACCGATGCCGTCAGGACCGGCATTGTCGCGAGCCTCGCTCGCCCAGGAGGAAACATCACCGGCTGGACGTTCTTGGGCCCCGAGCTCTACGTCAAGCAGCTGGAGCTGTTGAAGCTAGCCGTTCCGGATCTGAAGCGCGTGGCCCATATCTTCAATCCAGCCAACACCGCAGTGGCCGCATTCTTCAAGGAAGAGCAGCAGGCCGCGGCATCGCTGAAGATCGAGTTGTCACATCTTGAAGCGCGCCAACCGGGCGATTTCGATGCCGTCTTCGCGTCCGCAGTAACGAAGGGCATAGAGGCCGTCGTCATCAGCTCCAACCCGATGCTCCTCGCCAATTCCGAGGCTATCGCAAAGATAGCGGCGAAGAATCGACTGCCGGCGATTGGGCGCCCAGCGTTTGCGGATGCCGGCGGCATGCTTGGCTTCGGCCCAGACCGAAACGCGGGTTGGCAGCGCGCAGCATATTTCGTGGACCGGATCCTGAAGGGCGCGAAGCCTGCGGACTTGCCAGTCGAGCAGCCCACGAAGTTCGAACTCGTGATCAATCTCAGGACGGCAAGGGCTCTCGGGCTGAACCTGCCGTCGTCACTGCTTCTACGGGCAGATCGGGTTATCGAGTGACACCGTGCTGCTCAGATAGATGCCAACGGACCACGGGCTTATTTCTGGGCCCGAGGCCCAACCCAGCGTTCGAGCGGACGTCCCGCCGGCGCTGCGGTGGCTACGTTCGCCGCTTGCGCGAGCGGGCCGCCGCTCAACTTGATCGTTAGGCGGCAACCAAGCGCGCCCGGCGCTACAATCGTGCATGCCTGAGCTTAGTCGCTTTCTCGGCATCATCATCGCGATGTATTACCGTGAGCATGGGCCGGCGCATTTCCATGCAATCTACGGCGAATTTGAAATCACGGTGGAAATCGAATCGGGTCGTATCAATGGCAACTTCCCAAAGCGCGCACTTGCACATGTACTCGAGTGGAAAGACCTGCATCGCGCCGAGCTGTTGGAGGCTTGGTCGCTGGCGCGTGCCAGCCAGCCGCTGCCGCGTATCGATCCGTTGGAGTAAACATCATGCTGCCGCACATCATTGAAGCGCGCTACGTTTCTGGGCATACCGTCTGGCTTCGCTTTGACGACAGAGCTGAAGGAGAGGTGGATCTCTCCAAAGAGCTTCACGGTCCGATCTTCGAACCGCTGCGAGATCCTGAGGTGTTTCGCCAGTTTGTCGTTCATCCAGAGCTCAAGACCTTGGTGTGGCCGAATGGCGCTGATTTTGCCCCTGAGTTTCTTCGCTTATCCTTGCGGGTTGCCGCCTAACCCAGCTATATGGCCTCCCCCGTTGATTGCAAGCATGGTCGTTGACGGCAAGTAGGTCGAGACTGCATCTCTATATCCGGTCTTTGCGTGCGGCGTGCTGTTTCTCACCGCGCGCCCGATCCTCATTCGCTCAGAGGTCTCGATGTCGGACCTGCAGGGTTACCAGGCTCTTCGGGCACCGGTCTGACCTGTTGTCCATCAACGTTGCATCGTCGCAATCTCCTGGTGGGAGCTTTGTTGGCTCAGGTCGCAAGTTGATATTCCTGTGCGCGGACGAGCAGCGCCCAGATAATGCGCGCGTGCTTCGCCGCGAGGGCGACCGCCGCGACGCTATCGGGCCGCCGCCGCCGCAAACTTTCCGCCCAGCGGCTCTTGGCATCGCTGCGATGGGCGGTCACACGCAACAGCGCGCGGGCGCCGTGGATGAGCAAGGTGCGCAAGTACACGTCGCCGTGCTTGGTCATGGCGCCGAGTCGCTGCTTGCCGCCGGTGGAATGCTGCCGCGGCGTCAGACCGAGCCAAGCCGCGAACTGGCGGCCGTTCTTGAACACGGCGGCATTGCCCACGGTGGCGACGATGGCGGTCGCGGTGACTGGGCCCACACCTTCGATGTTCATCAACTGCCGCTCGGCCGTCTTGGTGGTCACGAAGCGCATCTGCGGCTGGCCCACCGCGGCACAGATCGCCGCCGCGTCGTTGGCATCGTTTTTCCCCGACAGCCGGAACGCACGCACGAACTCCGGGGCGATGACGCGCGACATGTGTCCGAGCGCGGCGAGTTCGCGGGAGAGTGATGCGCGCTTGCGCACGCCTCCATTCCCACCACGCAGCACGGGCGTTGTGCGAACCAGGCGAGCACGCTCTCGCGTTTCAACGTCCGCCGCAGCACCACCTGGCGTGCTCGATCCTCCGCATGCAGGTGCGCCACTCGCTTTGCCAAATCCAGCCCCCACGGTAGTAATCTCGCCCATGACTTCTCCTCTCTTGATTGAACGTGCAAATTCAATCGTGGCACTTCGCTGCCGACCCGAGTAGGGGAAGTCCTTCCCATTCGTTCAACCGGACCTGTACGGCGGCGCTGAGCGCTCGCCGGCACGGCCGGTTAACTTGTCTTGGTAGGGTGTCACCTTTCGGCGTAAAGGAGCCGGGTTTTTCCGGCGTATAGGCGCCAGTGTTTGGCGGGGCGGACGGACATCGTTGCGGGGTCAAGAATGCGTGGATTTCGACGCGTTGGCAAGCCGCGACTTGTTCATTGCAGGGAGCTGTTTGGGCGCGCGATAGGAAGTGCCGTCGAGCACGAGGCAGTAGGCGTTGTGACGCAAGCGATCGAGTGTCGCCGAAGCGAGCAGCCGGTTGGCCGGAAACGCTTGATCCCACTCGGGCAGATCGAGGTTGCTGGTGACGATGGTGGAAGTCGTTTCGTAGCGTTCGGCGATGAGCTCGTGCAGATCCTCGTCGGCGGGCGGGCGCAGCGGTTTGAGGCCGAAGTCGTCGATGATCAACAGCGGCACACGGGCGAGGTTGGCGAGCCTGCGCTCGTAGCTACCGGTGGCGCGTGCGGCGTTCAAGGTCGCTACCAACTGTGCGCAGGTGGAGAACGCGACGTCGACACCTTGGCGCACGGCGCTGTGACCCAGTGCTTGCGCGAGATGGCTCTTGCCGGTACCGCAGGGACCCACGATGAGCACGGGGACGCGCTCGCTGAGATAGCGGCCGCTGGCAAGATCGTGGACCAGTGCGCGGTTGAGTTGGGGCAGGCGGTCGAACTCGAATTGATCGAGCGTCTTGTTGGTGCGGAAGGCGGCACGACGAAGCCGCGAGGCGAACTTCTTTTGCTCGCGGCGGGCGACTTCATCCTCGATCAACAGGGCGAGGAATTCGATGTAGGCAAGTTTGGACTCGATGGCCTGGCGATTACGCGCCTCGAGCGAATCGAGGATGCCGGACAGACGCAGCTGTTTCAGATGCGGGGTAAGTGCGGGGATGGGATTCATCAGCAGAGCTCCTTGAGTGGAATCAATGACGCGTGGGGGAATCGGGGTCGAACAGCGACTGCGCGTTGCGGGCAAAGCGTGCCGCCGGCGCATGCACGGTGACGGCGGCATCGGGCAAGGGGTGGCGATCGAAACCGCCGGCGAGGATGGTTTTAACAGTGCGATAAAACGGGCTGGCGTGAAACAGCGCACGGGCGCAGGCGGCCTCGACACGCGGCGCACCGTAGGTTTCGCTGAGCCGCAGGACGCCCTGGACAGCACGCAGCCGCTCGAGGATGCGATCGGCGAGCAGTTGCCCCACGAGCTCGGCGCAGGCGGTGCCAATGCGCGCGGCCTGCTCGAGGCACCACTGCCGGTCATGGGCGAGAAAGCGTTGCGCCTCCGGCGGCAGATGATCGCGCACGGTGCTGCGCTCGCCGGCGCGGCGCCCACGCGCATGGGTGGCCACCAAGCGATAGTCTTGATAGATCGCGACGGCGCCATCGCTCACGCGCAGCCACAGCGTCTTGCCCACCAAGGCGAAAGGCACCGAGTACAAGCAGCGTTCGTGCGCGACGTGACAGTCGCGATGCGCGATGACGCGATGCCAGCTGCCCAGATCAGGGGCGATCGCCGGCAGCGGCTGCAGCAACGGCTGCTCGACGGCGAACAGATCGAGCGGCACACGGCGCGTGGTGCCGTGCACGCGCCGGCCTGCTTCCTCCAGCACCCAGCGGCGCGCCTGCGCGTTGAGATCGGCGAGATCGCGAAACTCGCGCAGCGGCACGAAGTTGCCCTTGACGTACTTGACGCCGGCTTCGACGATGCCCTTCTTTTGCGGATCGGCCGGCGGGCACGGGTCGATGCGAAAGCCGTAGCCTTCGGCGCACTCGGCATAGGCGCGTTGCACCAGCGGATCGGTACGACAGGCCCGGGTGATCGCGCACTTGGGGTTGTCGATGATCAGTCGCTGCGGCACGGCGGCGAACCATTCGAACGCGCGGCGGTGACAGCCGAGCCAGGTGGCCACGCTCTGATCCCACACGAACTCGACGTATTGGTGACGCGAGAAGCACAGCGTCATCACGAAGCACCAGGTGCGCCGCTGCTCATTGCGGGCAGGATCGAACAAGATCGGACCGGCGCCGAAATCGACCTGCGCTGCCTCAGCCGGCGCGAATGCGAGCGGTACGGTGGCATCCGGCGGCGCGCTCCCCGCGATCGCGATCACCATGCGATACACCGACGAGTAGCTGCCGCTGTAGCCGTGGTTGCGTTTGAGCGCGCCGTGGATGGCGACGCCGTTGACCCCTTGGCCGATCCAGTCGGCGATCAGCGTGCGGTGGGCTTCGAGCGTGGAAACGGTGCTCGCGGCGCGCTTCGGCGTGCCCAACGCCGCAGCGATCACCGCGTCATCGGGCAACGCCGACGTCGGATCGAGCCAACCTTCGCGCGCAGCCACCGCGCGCAACGCGGCGAGCTGACGCCGGCCCATGTACTTGCCGCGAGCGATTTCGCGGTCGGAGTCGCCGCGGCGTAACCGGGCGAGCACCTGTCGATACTGGAACATCTCGATTCTCCTGCGTGCCACCGCCACCTCCACGGGAACAAAAAATCCCGCAGCGTAACGAATGGCCAGTTCGGTTCGAGATGTCCGTCCTGCCCCGATTGGCTCCTATATGCCGAAAACCGGCTGGCTCCTATACGCCGAAAAACGCGTGGCGCCTAAATGCCGGAAATCCGCTGGCTCCTATACGCCGGAAACTGAATGGCTCCTATGTGCCGGAAGATGACATAGGGCGCGCTTGATTGTCAGCCCGGCATGATGTCGCATCGCTGTCGTTGCCTCTTTGCGCGCAAGCGCGAATTGGCCGAACGATTCTCAATCGCAGATCCAGTCTGACCTACTCCAACGCCCGCCTGCTGCCGATAAAGCGGGCTGAAGCTTGAGATTGCGTCCGGCGCCGAGCGTCGGCGACGTCGACATTGAACCCGGCTTCGTTGGAGAGGGCCATGCGGATCCTGCCCATGCTGTTCGGTGTGCTTGCATCACTTCTTGGTAGCCCCCTCGCTGCCGCACCTTGCGACAGCGACTATTGGCAGCCGACGTTCGTGCACGACCTCGAAAACGAGGACGGGCCGTGGTTCGTCACTCGTCAAGGAGCATTCATCAAGCTCCAGGGCGCCAGCGGCACATGGGTTACCCAAGCGTGCCAAATGATCGAGTCGTACGGACTTCGCGATAGGCGCGGCTTCACGTCCTGCCAGGAATACACGCGCGTCCAATGCGGCTGCAGCCGGAACATCCGTGGCAACACAACGTGCGCCAATTTCCTGGCCAGACGCAACCCGGCTGCTGCCGGCGGCAGCGCGACCGCTGGGAGCACGATGGGCAGTGGCGCAGGAACGAACGTCGGCGGCACGCCGACGGGCGGCCGTGATCCCTGGGGAGTATGGGCGAACCGGATGAACCCCAATCTGCCTTGGTCGGATCCCTGCAACATTCAGTACGTGCAGGCGGTTCGGCCGGCGCGATACGACAATCAACCGGATTACCGATTGGTGCGCATCGCACAAAGTCGCGGTGGGGCCGACGAGCTCATCCGCACGTTCAGTCAGTTCTACGACGACCAGCCCGATTTCGTCGTCAAGATGAGCGCATGCCGTGGGTCGACGGAGGTGACGACCAGGCCGCCGGGCGCTACCGGTGTCGCTGGCGGCGGCGGGCACGGCGTGGGCACCATCGGCGGGCTGGAATACAACACGAATCGATACGGCTCCGATTACAAAGGCTGGAACGAAATCGGGACCACGCCGGAGGCTTGTCGTGACGACTGCCTGCGCGACCCGAAGTGCAAGAGCTTTTCATGGGTAAAGCCGGGAACCCAAGGCACAAGCGCACGCTGCTGGCTCAAGCATTCGGTGCCGCCGACGTCGCACAGCGATTGCTGCGTCTCCGGCGTCAAGCTCTCCGACTCAGGAGGCGGCAACGCTGGCAATATCGTCGTCGTCGACGCCATCTATGGCGGCAACTGCGGTCATCCGATCGGTGTCGTGCAAAATCTCGCTGCAGCCTGCGAAGGTAAGTCCCGATGCGACTACCGTGTTGACCATCGCGTGCTCGGCGATCCGGCTGTCGGCTGTCGAAAGGACTACGTGTACCGCTGGCAGTGCGGTTATGGCACCGGCCATCGCGTGCAGATCGCAAGCGTCGACGGCGAAGCGAGCGGCAGGACCGCGGCGTTACGGTGCGATTGACCTGAGCGCCGAGGCGACGGCTGATCGGCGAATTCAACAAGATCGCGAGCGCCGGGTGGCGCGCCGGCGCTCTGGCGAGTCGTCGGTTACAGGGGTACGCCGCTGTTCGGTTCAATCGCAACGGCTTGCGTGTTTGGTCCAGTCCCTCATGCCAGCTTGGCCATGCGCTGCATCGCGTTCGCGTTGCGGCATGCATGCGCCTTTCATCCGAGCGCAGCGTAGATTCAACGAGCACGTGCAACGCTGGTTAGTTTCGATGGGTCTTGCGATAGCCGATGCGCGCATACGTGGCGACGATCCAGGCGGCCAGTCGCCGCATCATGATGCGCCGGCTAAAGTTCGACGTCTTCGGTAAGATCATGAGCGCGGAACGAACTGACGCTGGCTGGCGCCTGTTCGTTTTGGGCGCCGATGGCAAACGCTCTCCGTCCGATGTTGTTGTTCCCGCCTTCGTTACGGAACACGAGCTCGCACAGTATCTCGACGACATCTTTCATGAATCAGCATCATTGGACCGGCCGTGTGTGAAGCGCATTTCCCACTAGCACGCCGCACGCTCAGCTAATGCTGTGGCCTCACTACGCGTTCAACCGGCCCGCGTCCGGTGGCGTCCTGCGTCACCGCCAGCACGGTCAATCAATCGAAATAGCACAGGCCCATTGCGCGCTTCACCTCACCCAAGGTGGCGGCAGCACGCTCGCGGGCCTTTGCAGTGCCTTGTCTGAGCATGCAGAGCACTTGGCCCTTATCCGCGGCGTACCGCTCTCTTGCTTCTCGCATGGGCCTGATGAGCTCTTGCAAATGGCTCTCCAGACGACGCTTGAGGACACTGTCGGCGAGACCGCCCCTTCGGTAGTGCGCCTTTAGCTCATTCAGGCTCACAACGTCCGGTTCGAACACGTCGAGGAACGTGAACACGACATTGCCATTTACGCGGCCCGGATCTTCGATGCGCAAGTGTCTTTCGTCGGTGTACATGCGGTTCACCGCCTTCTTGATGGTGGCCGCAGAGGCACCGAGCGCTATGGCGTTGCCAAGCGATTTGCTCATCTTGGCCTTGCCGTCAATGCCGGGTAGCCGGGTGACTTTCGACAACAAGGCCTCGCATGGCACAAGAACATCTTGACCGACGCAGCGGTTGAAACTCTGGACAAGCTCGTTGGCCTGCTCAATCATCGGCAGCTGATCGTCGCCGACGGGCACCAGGTTGGCCTTGAACGCTGTGATGTCGGCAGCCTGGCTCACTGGATAAACCAGAAATCCGGCAGGCATGTCGCGCTCGAATCCACGCAGCCGGATTTCCTCGCGAATTGTTGGGTTGCGCTCAAGTCGGGACACCGTGACAAAGCTGAGCAGCAGCTGGCTCAGCTCGGCCAGCTCCGGAACCTGCGACTGTATGAACATCGTTGACTGCTGCGGGTCGATACCGGCTGCCAGATAGTCGAGCGCGACTTCGATGACGCTCTCGGTGACCTTGCGGTGCTGTCCAGTGTTGTCGGTCAGTGCCTGGGTGTCGGCGAGCAGCAGGAACTGCTCGGCCTCGTGTTGCAGGCGCACCCGTGCTTGTAATGAGCCTACGTAATGGCCAAGATGCAAGGGCCCTGTGGTGCGGTCCCCGGTCAAGACAATGGGCTTGGCTGCGGGGCTTGGAGTAACGCTGATGGTTTGCATGGCGCTTTCCCTGTGACTTGGGAAGCCGCCAGCTCGCCCGCATGCCTGGAACGACAATGCCGCCAAACTGGCGGCATCGAATTCGAAAAACGAAGGACGAACGCGGGCCGCCTGGGGTCAGGCGCGCCACCAACGGAGATTGGCGATGAGGCGTTGTTCGCTTTGCATCAGATGAATATAGCACAAAGCCGCCGTCGGCTTTACGCAAACCAGCAAGCCCGCAGGCCGGGCGCATACCCGTCCACGGGCCGCCTTGAACCGCTACCGGAATTCGTGAGTAGCGTTGGCAAGTCCACGGGATACCGAGGCACTACTCGTTAGCCGTTATGTCGCTTGCGCCAATGCTTGCTCTTCGCACGGGTACGCCGCTGGATCTGTCCGCGCTGTCCCGGGTCGATGCGTTCGCTCCACCTGAGAGCGACCGCGCAAAGTTCTTGCGCAATGCGCTAGCGATTGGACAATGCGTCGTTGCTGATTCAGATGCTGCGGTCGCTGGCTTCGTTGTACTGAACTATGAGTTCTTTGACTTCGGTTTCATCCCGCTGCTGGTTGTTGCGCCGCAGCTGCGACGGCAAGGCATCGCGCTTAAGCTCCTCGCGGAGGCGGAAGCACGTTGTCGTGCCAGCAAACTGTTCACCTCAGCTAACGAGTCGAACGTTGCGGCCCAGCTGCTCTTTCAGCGCGCTGGATTTACTCGCAGTGGCATCATCGAAAACCTCGAAGCGGCCGACCCGGAGCTCGTTTACTTCAAAGCCTGCCGGCTAGCCTTTGCAAGCCCGACGGTTAGCTTAGTCCCCATCTCTGCTCTTTCGAAGGCAGATGTCGAAACCCGGCTCGCGTCCTTCTTGGCGAAGTTCGAACCGGCTATTGCTGACCGCATCCGAGCTTGCCGCACAGCACTGCGAGCGATCTTTCCAACCGCCGTTGAAGTGGTGTACGACAATTACAACTTCTTCGTTATTGGCTATTCCTCGACGGGTCGGCCGTCTGACAGCATCGTTTCGCTCGCCGCTGCATCAAACGGTGTTGGCCTTTCTTTCTACCACGGGTCCACCCTGCCTGATCCAGATCATTTGCTCTTGGGCAGCGGCAAGCAGAACCGCTTCATCCGCTTGCCCGCTGTAGAAGTGCTGCGCTCCGCACCGGTTCAAGCACTCATTCGGGCCGCGGTAGATCAGGCCAAGGTTCCGCTCCCGACGGCCGGCGCGGGCCGCACCGTCGAACAGTCAGTGTCCGCAAAACAGCGCCCGCGGCGAAAGAGCGAGAATGCGGCCTAACCCCAGCCGAACTCCGTACAGAGTAATGCTCCTACGCGCCTAACCTGTGTTCGACCCGGACGCCTCGTCGGCTGTGCTTGCGCGCCTTCCGATCGGCGCCGGGTAACTTGGTTCGTTCCATCGTGCGCGCTGGTATTGGCATGGCCGCCGCCTACCGACAACGAGCTAGGCTTTCTGGCAACCGATGAACTTCCAACCGAAATGACCATCAGTGAGCGGGGCGCACGATCCGTGATCTTCACGAGTGCTCACTCACCACGTGTCGTTCCAACATTCGTTCGACCGATGCTATCCTGCAGCGTAGCGGCCCACAATTCTTGGACGGCGACATGGCAACGCTACGAATCGAGCACCCGGTTCCGGATTTCGATGGCTGGAAGAAGGCCTTCGACAGCGACCCTGCACAACGAAAGCAGTCCGGCGTGCGGCGCTACCGGATCTTCCGTCCGATCGACAACCCAAATCTCGTTACGATCGACCTTGACTTCGATCACGCCAGCGAAGCTGAGGCCTTTCTCGACGCGCTCCGGGTGTTGTGGCGTCGCGTGGAAGGCAAGGTCGTGGGGTCTCCACGCGCGCAAGTCCTCGAGACAGTCGAAACTCACGAATATTGATTTCGACCATTTCAGCGCCACGCTGAACGCATATCTCCTCTCGTTTCGTCAGGCAGCATGCCAATTCTTACGGTCGATCTTGTCGCGGATGAACTCCACGCACCTGAGCACAATCTTGCGCAGTCGCTCGCTGACGCCGTTGGTCGCGCGCTCGACTCGCCGCCCGGTCAAACGTGGGTTCGACTTCGCTTGATCGGCCGTAACCAGTATGCGGAAAACGAGTCGACTACCGCAGCAGCTGATTGGCCGGTATTCGTTACCGTACTCAAACAGCAGGTGCCTGTCGGCCCCGAATTGCAGGCCGAGGTTACAGCGCTCACGCGGATCATTGCGCAAGTCATCGGCCGTGCTGCTGCCTGCGTGCACATTGAATACGCGCCCGCGGCGGCCGGTCGCGTTTCCTTCGGTGGCAAGCTTGTCCAATGAGCGTGCTGCCTGACCGCGTGTTCGACCGGACTCGGTCGTGATCGGAAATTCGGAATGCGTGGGACCTCGTGACCTGGATCTCCGGCAGGAGCACAGGTAATGCGGCCCGATCGGGCGATCAACGCGGACGACTTAGACGCACGACGAGAGACTGATGGTGAAAGAGACCTATGTACATGGCTATCATCTGCGCGAGAACGCCCGTCTGCAGAACCAAGCCGGAACGTTGGTCGATCTGCTGCACTCTGGCACCGCATACCCAGCCGGTAGCGTAGTGCTCGAGCCGGGGTGCGGCATCGGCGCCCAGACTGTGACGCTCGCCCAAAGGAGCCCTGGCGCGCGATTCATGTCGGTTGACGTCTCTGCCGACTCGGTCGCGGAAGCCAGGAGGAGAACGGTCGCTGCAGGACTGACCAACGTGCAGTTTCGGCAGGCGGACATCTTTGCGTTGCCATTCGATACCGAGAGCTTCGACCATGTCTTTCTCTGTTTCGTCCTGGAGCACCTGTCACGGCCGCTCGAGGCGCTGGCGATTCTCGAGAGGCTGGTCAAGCCGGGTGGTACCGTTACCGTCATCGAGGGGGATCACGGATCGGCCTACTTCCACCCCGACAGCAGCGCAGCTCAACGCGCGATCAAGTGCCAAGTCGAGTTGCAGCATGCGGCCGGCGGCAATGCGCTGATCGGGCGACAGCTCTACCCACTGATGGTCGAGACAGGGTTCGACACGGTTCACGTCTCGCCGCGGATGGTGTACGTGGATTCGAGCACACCCGACCTCGTCGCCAGCTTCACGATAAAGACGTTCATCGCGATGATCGAGGGCGTTCGCGAATCCGCGCTTGGGGCCGGCATTATCGACGCCGAGGCCTTCGATGCGGGCGTGCGGGATCTCTACCGAACGACCGAGGCGGATGGCGTCTTCTGCTACACATTTTTCAAAGGTGTGGGAGAGAAGAATCGAAGCGCCTGAGACTGCGTTTATGGATCGCGTTGCACTCCCGAATGAGGCGCCGGAAGTGCTGCAAAATGGCGGCCGTTCTGGTTTGCTCCATTGATTAGTCCGACGAATCTGGGCAATGGTCTCGCTCTTCGCATTCCTCCACCACGTCGCGGCGTTCACCTTGACGGCGGCATTGGCCATCGAGTTCGTGCTGATCAAAGGCGCACTGAGCGTGGAAAGCGCACGCAGGCTTCAACTCACCGACATGGTGTTCGGTGCCTCGGATACGTCGGCGCCTGACCACGCGTTCAACCGGTCCTGTCAGCCCCCATGCAAATCGAGCCGCCATTGAACGCCGCAGATCCGCGTTGGCTTTCGCTTCGTCAACACTTGTGGCCACACGCGTCCGAAGCGGAGGACTTGCGTGAAATGCGCGACGTGCTGGAGCGGGGCGATTGCGTGCTTCTCGGCTTAGCGGAAAACGGCGCTGCGCTGGGCTTCGTAGAAGCGTCGAAGCGAACCGACTACGTCAATGGCACGGATCGTTCGCCTGTCGCGTTTCTCGAGGGGTTGTACGTCGATCCGGACTTTCGTCGCAACGGCGTGTCGCGTGCTCTGGTGGCCGAAGTCGAGCGCTGGGCACTTGCCCACGGCTGTAGCGAGCTTGCTTCCGATTCGTTGGCCGAAAACGTCGATGCGCACGCGGTTCACCGTGCGCTAGGGTTCCGGGAGACCGAGCGAGTCGTCTTCTTCTGCAAGCGGGTGCTGGGCGCTTGACGTTGCGACAATTGGCGTATGTCGCGGCTCAGTCACTTGGTGCCTTGACCAGGCGGGCGAAGCAGGCGCTCACGGGTCCGTGCGATTCGAGCGCAAGATCCTCGAGCGCGACCTGACCCGCCTCGAACAGGATGCGCGCCTTGCTTAGTCGCTCGCACGTCTGGAGCAGCTCGCCCAGCGTTGTCGCACCGTTTACAGAGCCGGTGGGATCGTATTGCGCCACGGCGTTGATCACAGAAGCGGGGAAGCTCCACTGCCGTCCGATGTCGGATGCGAAGCGCCGCTCAAGCGTCATGAAGGACCGGCAGAACGCGCTCGTGTATGTGTCCGGCCGCGCGTAACCGCCGCGATCGAGGAGCCGCAGCATCACGATCGCACCGACGTTGCGCAGCAGTGCGCCCAGGAAGGCCTCGAATGCGTTCACACCTGCGACTGGTGCCAACACGTGACAGGCGACGCCGCAACGCTCCGACTGGTCCCAAACCAACGGCGCGCCGCGTCGCGTGACACCGCCGGACTGCAGGCTCAGGATCGGCTTGAACGCGACGCTTGCAAGCAGGTGGCCGAGCCCGTCGTGTCCCAGGATGAGCAATGCCTGCTCGATGCTGGCGATCGGTTTTGCGGGTCTGAAATACGGGCTGTTCGCCACCTTCAGCACTGCCGCAACGAGTACAGGATCCTGCGTGAGCTCACGCGAGAGCGCGCTCATCGAGCCGCTCGGATCGCGCAAGATCTGCAACAGCTGCGGCACGACCGCGGGAACGCGGGGTACGAGCGCGGCGACGTCGCCGGACAATGCAGCCGCCTCCAAGTTGGTGAGTAACGCGGTCTCGATGTGGTCGTGCGCATCGGCCGCGGCTAATCGCTCGCACAACAGCCAGCGAGAAAAGAGCACGTCGATCTCGACCGAAGGCTTCCACGCCGCCAGACCGACGACGGGCTCGGCGCTCGCGCGATCAGCAGACGGGTGTGCGGGACGTGCCGCGCTGCGCGCATCGCTGCGCAGCAACCGCCGGAGCCAATTGTTCATGCCGCCTTTCGTGGCATTGCCCCGCGCCGCTTGATGCGGATGCTCTCCGGGCAAGCGGTGCGGTCGAACAAATCGCGTCGGATGCGAGCATACAACCTTCATTACGGCTTTGCATCCGCTCGGGAAACCTGGCGAGCGCCGTTCGGCGTCATCGGCTGTCCGGTTTTCCTGCACGCCGCACAAAGCGTTTCGGGTATTCTCGTGTCGGCGTGGATGGGAGCGATGCTGGCCATGACCCGATTCCAGGCGACGTTTGGTGCGCTCGTGCTGGCCCAAGCCGCGCACTCGGTGGAGGAGTACTTCGGTCGGCTTTGGGAACCGTTCCCACCCACCCGCTTTCTGACTGGCTTGATATCGCAGGACCTCGAGCGCGGATTCCTGATCATCAATGCGTCGCTGTTGGTATTCGGGCTCTGGTGCTTGTTCTGGCCCCTGCGTCGGGGATGGCGATCCGCCTTCCCTCTCGCATGGGCATGGGTAGCGATGGAGGTCATCAACGGAATCGGCCACCCCCTTTGGACGTTGCGCCAAGGCGGCTATACCCCTGGGGTTATAACCGCACCTCTGCTGCTCGCGTTGGCGGTCTACCTGGCCCTTCAGCTGCGACGCATTGCTCGCGGCTCTTCAATCGGAGATTCGCCATGTCAACTCAAACCATGAAATCGAGTTTTCCCTCCGATCAGCCGTCTAGCGAGCCCGTATACGGCAACCGCATGCCTCGATTCGGCCGCCTCTCATGAATCGGCTCATTGAGGTCCGCTCTTATGGTCTGAAGCCAGGCGCGTCTTCGGAGTTCCACCAACTCGTAACGTCGACAGCCATCCCGTTGCTTCGCGCATGGGGGATGGACGTCGTGGCCTTCGGGCCATCCGAGCACGATCCGAATGCCTATTTTCTCGTCCGCGCCTACGACAGTCTTTTGCACTTGCAGTCGCAGCAGCAGGCCTTTTACAGTTCGCAGGCGTGGTTGCAGGGGCCGCGAGATGCAATCGTGTCGAGAATTGAAAGCTACCTCAACACGGTTCTGTGGCTCTCGGAGGCGTCGATCGACGATCTTCGTCGCTCAAACAGCAGCGCTGTCGACTGCGTACGCGATCACTGATCTATCGGGTGACGTCGTAAACGTCAGTGACATCGTTCAGCTCCAACACATCGAGGATCACAAGCATGTGCAGGAATATCAGGCTGCTCTTCAATTTCGAACCGCCGGTAACCGAGGAAGAGATTCGCGCGGCTTCGCTGCAATTCGTGCGAAAAGTCAGCGGCTTCAACAAGCCGTCGAAAGCGAACGAAGCGGCATTCCTTGCAGCCGTTGAAGCGATAGCCGCCGCCTCCGGCAGCCTGCTCCGCTCGCTCGAGACGAACGC
>WNGF01006209.1_pt1 | contig 15879 bp, 15 predicted proteins | sample 5400641 | NCBI WGS metagenome assembly WNGF01 (sample SAMN13153371, study PRJNA577476) | soil metagenome | isolation source: 80 cm soil or saprolite under grassland replicate 2 | place: USA:California | collected 2016-06-15
CAACTGGCGGCCGTCGAAGCGCAACTCGCCGCATTGCGCGCGCGGTACTCCGACACCGACCCGAAGACGTCGGAGATGCGCAATCTCAGGAACGCCCTGGAGAGACAGCTCAACAGCGTCCGTTCGATGCGCGGCGCCAAAACCCGACCTGGCCCCATTCGCGGCAGGAGCGTGGCCCCGAGCGCAACTTCGGGCGTTACGCCGAAGGTCAATGCGACGACTGCGGTCAGCGCCACTTCTTTCTGAAACGACGAAAGTGGGTAGTGGACAGTGGGCAGTGGGCAGTGAATAGGTCAAAACTGCCCACTGCCCACTATCCACTACCCACTATTTTTGGAGGAGGGAATCATGCGAAAAGTCTCAATGATCATCGCGCTGTCGCTGGCGTTCGCCGTGACCTTCGCCCAGGATCAACGCAACTACACCAGGGCGGACTTCATCAACGTCGAAGGATCGAACCTCAACGACAAGATCGATCGGGCGGTCAAACAATTCAAAGCCGCGAAGCAGGGCGACACGGTCTGGCTCGCTTATCACTTCCCGGCGCGTGAAGACGCGCGCGTGGGGATGTTCTCCGGGACCGTCTACCGTGACAGCGACGGGATCAGACTCGAACGAGGTGAAGACACTACTCAGATCGCCGTATTTCTGCTCACCGAAGCGAGCGGCTCCCAGCCGAAATTCATCAGGATCAAGACGCTAAACCTGAGCGAGCCGTTCGTCTTCGAAAACCGCCCGGTTTATTGGCTCGGCAATATCGACGCGAATCAGAGCATCGCGGCGCTCGAAAGCGCCATGCGGGCCGACGCGCAGAGCCGCGAACTGGCGCGCGGGGCGATGCGGGCCATTGCGGTTCACGACACCCCCCGCTCGATCTCTTTCCTCAAAGAGGTCGCCGCGAAAGATTCGGACGTCGAGATTCAGCGGTCCGCCGTCTCGAACCTTGCGCGCGTCAAGACTCAGGAAGGACTCAACGCGCTGATCGAACTGTACGACGGCGCCACGAACGACGCGTTAAAGGAAGAGATCATCGGCGGAATCGCGCGCAACGAGAGTCGCAAGGCCATCGATAAATTGCAGGCGATCGCCAAAAACGACGCCGACCCGAAGATGCGCCAGCGCGCGATTCGGCGGCTTTCGACGGCTAGAGGATCAGGCATCTGGATAAATTGAGAGGGAAGGACGTAAAGAAGGACTGGGCGCCTGGGCGCCTGGGCGACGGGGCGACATTTCATCTTCGCCCCGTCGCCCAGGCGCCCAGTCCTTTTGTTCCTCCTGACCTCTATCTTTTGCGCTTCGAATAACGCCCCAGCGTGTTGGGATAGACCTTCACCGCCGCCGGCCCAGCCTTCTTGCCGGTCAACACATCTTCGGCCCTCACCTCCGCGCCATAAGCCGATTCCATATCGCTATCGTCGAGCGTTATGACGGCGCCCTTGAGTTCGAGTCCGGCGAACAGGCCCTTGCTGCGCGAATAAGAGAGGATTTGCTCGTCCAGTTTCAGATCTGTCGAAGCCCCGGCCTGGCGTCCGACCGGTCCCGCCGCGACTGACGCGTCTCCACCCAGCTCGAACTTGCTTTTGACCAGACTCTTCATCCCATCGTGGTTCATAAAGAGCAAGACGAAATCGGTGGCCTGCGCGCCTATCTGCAACCCGAAGCTGCCGCCCTTCAGGTCGAAGTAGGCCGGATCGCTCCATCCGTCTGCGACGCGGCAACTGGCCACTCCGCGTCCGCCGCGCCCGCCAAAGATGAAACCTGCTTTGAGCACCTGCGGAAAGACGGCTACGCATTGGGCCTTGTCCAGCACGCTTGCAGGAATCGCATTATCAGGAGCGGCCATGATCTCCTGAAAGACTTTTGAGGCTTTTGACGCCTGTTTTGCCGCATCTTCCGGGTCTTTTGCATAGAGGGCCGGGCTGACGGCCAGCGAAAGACACGATACGGCGACGAAGCTGCGAATAAATTTAAGTGGCATATCTCCTCCTCCGAAAAAGCGCATGGAGCCCGGAATTTAGGCTGCAAGAGTTCGGCAGCCTGAAGGCCGGACTCCATGCGCTCCTCTGGATCAGTTGGTAAGTTTGAATGGCGTCTAGCCGCCAATCACGTGGGAAAATCATCGCGAAAATTCTCGCAGAAGCGCGGCGGCAAGTAAATGGAACGAAATTTAATGGAAAGGAGTTAGTCGCGGCGCCGTAGAGAATGACGGCGGCGCAAAAAATTCGGCGGCTTAGTAATAAGTCGAGGGGTTCAGCCACTTATCTTTACGGAGTTCAATCTGGAGGTTCGTACGTCGTAAGATTTTGCGTCGCTCAGCCGGGAAGGATTACCGGGACCGGATACTGGGAACCAACCTCAGCGCCGTTCACTCTATGCCCGCCCGATGGCCGTTTCCGACCGGGCCTCTGGCGGGAGAGTGGCGGACGTGGGCGGTCCCTGCCAATGGCTTTACGAAGCGCCAACCAACACGAATCTGTCGGATACGAACTTCACCCCACAGTTCTTCCAGCAGACGAATAACCCCGGGCAGTGGGTTGGCGCGCTCACACTACGTGTGCCGATCAAGAATGAACAATGATCGCCAATGAAGAGAATCCGGCGCTGATTCAAGAGGACACTCCGGAAGAAGAAGCGTTGTTGGAAAGGTCAAGCGCCCCGACTGTGCGTGATTTGCGCGCGACGGCCAAAGACCTGCTCACTATCATTGAGGCGGAGCCGGACTCGACTCCGCCGAATGACGGGCTTCAGCAAGAGGAAGTCTGAAAAAAATCGGATTGTTGCGCCTCCCCCAACGGATCGCCGTCGAAGCTGAAATCAGCCAGCAGCGCGACGGCGATCGTCTTACCTTCATCATCGGCTGCGTCTCTGTGGGCCGGCATCTCAACAGCCCTGCGCCTAAAGTTGGCAAAGCATGGGCGCTATTGTAAGATGCCTGACTGAATCACGACTCATTTTTACGGTCATACGACACATCAATCGCTATTCAATTCCTTCATCGCGCAATCGGTATTTGCGCCGGGAGAAGAGACCATGGCTCAAACTCAACAGGCCGCCGAACAATTATTGGTTCAGCCGCTGACTGTTTTGTCCGAAGAGGAGAGGCTGTTCCGGGCGAGCGTCCGCGAATTCGCGGAGGCCGAGATCAAACCTTACGTCCGCGAGATGGACGAGAAGCAGAAGATCCGCCCCGAGATCATACAAAAATGTTTCGAACTCGGGCTGATGGGCATAGAGCCGGGCGAAGAGTACGGCGGCTCGGGAGGGTCGTTCTTCATGGCCTGTCTGGCCATCGAAGAACTCGCCCGCGTCGACCCTTCGATCAGCGTCTGCGTTGACGTGAATAACACGCTGACGATCAACGCCTTCTTGAATTACGGCACGGAAGCTCAGAAGAAGAAATACATCACGCGGCTGGCGACCGACACGGTCGGCGCTTACTGTTTGAGCGAGGCCGGTTCCGGCTCCGACGCGTTCGCGATGCAAACCAGGGCCGAAGACAAAGGCGATCATTATCTGATCAACGGCCGCAAGCTGTGGATCACGAACGGCAATGAGGCCGGCCTCTTCATCGTCTTCGCCAACGCCGATCCGAGCAAAGGCTATAAGGGTGTCACTGCTTTCATCGTCGAAAGGGATTTCCCCGGATTCTCGGTGGGCAAGAAGGAAGACAAGCTGGGCATCCGCGCCTCATCGACTTGCGAATTGCTCTTCGACAATTGCCGCGCGCCCAAAGAGAACGTGCTGGGCGAATTCGGAAAAGGATACAAGATCGCCATCGAGACGTTGAACGAAGGGCGCATCGGCATCGGCGCGCAGATGATCGGGCTGGCGCAGGGCGCCTATGAGGCGGCGCTGGCCTACACCAAGGAGCGGAAACAGTTCGGCCAGACAATCAGCGAATTCCAGGGCGTGCAGTTTCAGATAGCCGAGATGGCTACGAAGATCGAGGCCGCGCGGCTGATGGTTTACAACGCCGCACGGTTGAAAGACGCCAAACTTCCCTTCATCCAACAGGCGGCCATGGCCAAACTCTTCGCCTCGGAAGTCGCCGAAGAAGTCTCATCGCTGGCCGTCAACCTCTACGGCGGCTACGGCTACGTGAAAGATTACCCGGTCGAAAAATTCTTCCGCGACTCGAAGATCGGCCAGATTTACGAAGGCACCTCCAACATGCAGAAACAGACCATCGCCAAGATGCTGCTGGCTGAGTAATTGAGACGAAAGGACTGCAGAGAGGGAGAGACCGCAGCGATAGAGGGACAAAGAAGAGAGTGTTTACTCGGCGCCCCGCCGCGGTAGCGGCGATTGAATTTAGCCGTGGGTTTCAACCCACGGCGCTGCAGGATTTTTTCCCCGTCGCGTCAGCGACGATTGAATTCAGCCGTCGCTCGCGCGACGCGGGAATATTTGCCGACTATCCCGTGGGTTGAAACCCACGGCTAAATTCATGGCGCCGCTACCGCGGCGGGTGATTGGCAATTACGAAGAAGTCACCTACCCACCACTAAACGCGAACTGCGTTGTAGTGGGGGCTTGCAGTTCCAAGTTTCGTATTCACGCCCGGAAGAACCTTCTTCCGAGAACGGACTGCTTCGGGCCGGGTGACGATCGAGTGGCGAACTTCAGATCACTATTGATCACGGCCCATCAGGAGTCAGGAACAGAGATCGGAAAATGCAATTGCAAACTTTCCAGACGCCTAAATTCCCTCTGCACACCCTTGCGGATGGTCTTGCCTGTCTCCGATTGCGAGCGTCCAGAAACTGTTCTCTCCCGATGGGAGTGCCTTTGGACACTGAAACAGTATACGACAAGAGACCACCGTATGTTCGTCGAAAGGCCAGGCCATTCAACTTACATACGGTCTCAAATTCCTCTCCACCCAATCCGCCCAAGATGGCGGCTTTGGATGGAGTATCCTTTGAGGGAAGAAGATGAAGAGAAAAAAGAGGGAGAGACTCAACTGAATCTCTCCCTCTTTCTTTCTCTGAGGTCCCACCGTCTGCTTTAAGCGGTGGCGGGATTGCTGCCCGTGATCGGGGGCAGGATCGGTTTCAGTACCGGCTCCTTGTCCGCGGGCTTGCCGGTCTCGGGTTCGGTTCTCGGCGACGGGCCGTCTTCGTCAAGCGGCAGGCCGGCGACGATGCGGCGAATCTGAACCGAATCGAGCGTTTCGCGGACGAGCAGTTCCTGAGCCAGACGGTCCAGGGCGTCGCGGTGCTCGATGATGATCTGGCGCGCGCGTTCGTATTGCTCCATCACGATGCGTATGACTTCCTGATCGATCTTGATCGCGGTTTCTTCGCTGTAATCCTGATGCTGAGCGATTTCGCGGCCCAGGAAGATCTGCTCTTCCTTCTTGCCGAAAGTCAGCGGGCCGAGATTCGACATGCCGAACTCGCAGACCATCTTACGCGCGAGGTCGGTCGCGCGCTCGATGTCGTTCGACGCGCCGGTCGTGATCTTGCCCAGGAATATGTCTTCGGCCAAACGTCCGCCCATCAGGATCGCGATCGAGCCTTCGATATAATCGCGGCTGTGGGTGTAGCGGTCGCCTTCGGGCAACTGCTGGGTCAAGCCCAGCGCCATTCCGCGCGGGATGATCGTGACCTTATGAACCGGGTCGGCGTTGGGGACTTTCAACCCAACGATAGTGTGTCCGGCCTCATGATAAGCCGTCGTCTTCTTCTCATCTTCGGACATCACGGCCGATTTGCGCTCCGACCCCATCAATACCTTGTCTTTGGCCCACTCGAAATCGTACATCGCGACGACTTTCTTGTTGTAGCGGGCGGCGTTGAGCGCTGCCTCGTTCACCAGGTTGGCCAGGTCGGCGCCGGTGAATCCGGGCGTGCCGCGGGCGATGACCGAAATGTCGACGTCTTCGCCGAGCGGAATCTTGCGCGTGTGAACGGCCAGGATGCCTTCGCGCCCCTTCACGTCCGGGCGGTTGACGATCACGCGACGGTCGAAGCGTCCCGGGCGGAGCAGCGCCGGGTCGAGCACGTCGGGCCGGTTGGTCGAGGCGATCAGGATCACGCCGTCGTTCGATTCGAAACCGTCCATCTCGACCAGCAACTGGTTGAGCGTCTGTTCGCGCTCGTCGTGTCCGCCGCCGAGCCCCGCGCCGCGGTGGCGTCCGACGGCGTCGATCTCGTCAATGAAAATGATGCAAGGCGCGTTCTTCTTGCCTTGCTCGAACAGGTCGCGCACGCGGCTGGCGCCCACGCCCACGAACATCTCGACGAAATCGGAGCCTGAAATCGAAAAGAAGGGGACATTCGCTTCGCCGGCGATGGCGCGAGCGAGCAACGTCTTGCCCGTGCCCGGAGGGCCCATCATCAAAACGCCTTTAGGGATGCGCCCGCCGAGTTTCTGGAATTTCTGCGGTTCTTTCAGGAATTCAATGATCTCCTGCAGCTCTTCTTTGGCCTCTTCGACGCCGGCGACGTCTTTAAACGTCACGCGCTTCTGTTGATTCGACAGGAGTTTCGCCCGGCTCTTGCCGAATGAGAGCGCCTTGTTGCCGCCCGATTGCATCTGGCGAATCATGAATATCCAGAACGCGATGATCAGGATGAAGGGCGCGTAAAAGGCCACCATCTGCAGCACCATTCCGCTGCTCGATGAGTTCTTAAAATCTACCTTTACTTTGTGAGTATCCATCTCCTTCACCAGATCGCTGGCCACTTCATCATTCGCCAGATCGGTGGTGAAGGTTCCGCCGGAATATTTGCCTGTGACCTTCTCTTTTTCGATCGTAGCCTGCGCCACTTGGCCATTTCTGACATTAGTTAACAGGTCAGTGTAAGATAATTGTGTTGGTTGGTTGGTTGTAGGATTATGGAAGTATCGGTAAAGCAGAATCGCGCCTCCGATAATCACCACCCAAAAGACCACTTGTCTGATTGTTGAGTTCAATACCATTTACCTCCGTTAAAGACCTCAGCGCCATTCTAGCCCATTTCCCCGAATTTCGCTCGGCATTTTTCCTTATCTTGTTTATCTAATCAAGAAGACGGAAGACCATATCCTGGAGTTTCACATCATTATGAGAACCATGAGAACCGCTGCCGGCGCCGCCTACTGAGGTTCAGCGACGATTAAGGCGCAGTTCGGATCTTCGGCGCCCGGCGCAAACTCGCGCGCCACCGGCAACCCGGGCGCCCAGACGATGCGATCATCCGCCGTCACTAAAATAGGATATCGATCGCGTTGCGTTAAGGGGATTTTGCGCCTGATCATCAGCGCCTTGAGCTTGACTGCGCGCCGCGAGTTTGCGGGGGTGTAAGCGGCGCCTGGGAAACGCGTTCGTAAACGCAGTCCGTCTAATTCTTCGCATTCACGTAGCGCCGCCGCAAACCGTTTCCGGCTTCCATCATCGTCAAGATTCAAACTCGCACGCGTCATTCCGCGCTTAAGCATGAATGTGAACCCTCCGAAATTTCGCGGCTCGTTCTCCTTCAGTTCGACAGGTTCGAGCGGTTTTTCAATCGCTCTAATGTGAATGAATCTCAAACAATCGAACTCGCGCGCAACGACGCCGCCTTCCGGCAATTCGACGCGTCGCCCGCTGGGGCCGTCGATGAGTCTTTCGACCGCCTCGATGTGAGAGGCGCTAACGCGACGCAAATCTCCGCGTTCGTCGCGTAACCATAATCGCAACACCCGACGCCTGATCGCGTCGGGCGCTTCCCGTAAGACCCTGACGTTAAGGCCCGATTCCCCGCGCGATCCGGCCAAATATTCGGACGCCGCGCCGCGCAGATAATCCTCATCCCTGGCGCCAGATTCGGACGTGCGGGCGAGCGACTCTTTGACGCGCGGGTTGAATGTTTCCAACATCGGCAGGAGTTCCAGGCGAACGCGGTTGCGAGTAAAATCGGCAAGAAAGTTCGAACTGTCGCTGCGGAACGCGAGTTCGTAACGTTCGCAATGCGCAATCACTTCGGCGCGCTTGATTCCGAGCATAGGGCGAATGAGTTTCACGTCGTCGCTCAAAGCGACGACGTGATGAACTCCGCGCAGCCCTTCCGCGCCGCTGCCGCGAATCAAACGCATCAGAATCGTCTCGGCCTGGTCGTCCAGCGTGTGCGCGGTGAAGACGATCTTCGCCCCGCGCGCCTCGGCGACCCTCAACAGAAATTCATAGCGCAGCCTCCGCGCCACGGCCTCCAGATTTTGTTTCTCCTCCTTGGCGCGTTCAGCGACGGCGATCCTTTCCGTGAAGACCGAGAGATTCAACCGGTTGGCCAAATCGCGCACGAAGGCTTCGTCTTCATCCGATTCTTCGCCGCGCAATTGATGATTGAGGTGAGCAACGATGATTGAGCCGGGCCACCCCTCGCTTCGCTGAAATCGGGCCAGGGCGTCGAGCAAGGCTACCGAGTCGGCTCCGCCGGAGACGGCCGCTATGATAGAGTCCTGCGCGCCGACCCCGAGCCGCCGCAAAGCCGCCCGTAATTTTTTCTCGAGCTTTGTCATCGGTTGAAATTTTTGTGGAACAGACTAAAGTCTGTTCCATCTCACGAACAAACTAAAGTCTGTTCCACTTCTTCCGAGGAGGAAACCTGTTTGACCACAAAAACACAAAGAAGAGCGCAAAAGCCACAAATATTCTTCAGGTTTTCCCCTCTCCAGTCGCTATGTGACCTTTGCGTTCTTCTTTGTGTTTTTGTGGTCAACCAGGTTCCCTCTCACGCTCAGTCAATCGCCGCGCCGCCCCCCCATGCGCTTCAGGCATCGACGCGAAATCTTCCCAGACAAACCCCGGCGCGCAAAACCAGAGAGCCGGCCCGCTGGCGCCCGCGTATTGATTCGCGCGTCGAATTCGACTCGCTCGCGCGCATTTACTATCAGGGGCGATTCTACGCGCTGCCGCATCTGATGTTCGTCATTGATCGCGCCGCGAAGGAGGGCGCGGGGGATCGGGTCTATTACGTCAATTCGAAGCGCTACTCGTTCCACGGCGAATTCGCGAACGCGAATTATCTCACGCTCGAACGCGGCCGCGAATTCTTCCGACGCAACTATCTTGAAGCCAATCGCCGCTTCATTCTCGGCACGATAGCCTGGCAGACCAAAGTCGGCAAATTCACTTTTGAATTCTGGGAGGGCGATCTGGCGACGGCGGAGATCGTGAGGGAGACCTATCGGACTCTCAGCAAGAGCTTCTTCGCGCCGCTCTGTTTCAAGCCGAACTCGGCCCGTCAGGAAGAGGTCTCGGAGAAAATCGCCGGCGACGTTCCCCGACTTCAGCCGTCGGAGATCAACACGCCGGGAGATTACCTGGCGTTGAACGCGGCGACGGCCGTTGGAGTGTTGCGGATCGTCGATCGGATGACCGACGAGACGATCATTGACCGCAACGAGATCGTCATCTTCCGCGAGCCGCCGATCTCGCTGACGCCGCTTCAGGGCGTGATCACGACGACTTTTTCGACGCCGCTCGCGCACGCCAACCTGCTCGCCAAAGGCTGGGGCGCGCCGAACGCTTATATCAAAGACGCCGACCGTCTGTTCGAGCCGCTCAAAGGCAGGTTCGTTTATTTCGAGACGCGCGAAGACGGTTACACGCTCCGGCCCGCCGAGACGAACGAAACATTGGAAGCGGGGCGGCGTCTGGCCAAACGCTCCGACCTGCTCACGCCCGAAGCCGATCTCGAATTCAAACAACTGACCGAGCTGAAAGACCAGCGCAAACGCGACGCTAGGCGCTTCGGCGCGAAGTCGGCCAACCTGGGCGAAATTATTCACGCCGCCCGCGCCGGCATAGTTCGAAACATCATCGTGCCGGCGGGGTTTGCGGTTCCGTTCTTTCACTACACGCGATTCATCGAAGAGAACAATCTGGAAGAAACGATCGTCGAGATGCTCGGCAATGACCGTTTCAACCACGACCCTGTTTATCGCAAACAGCGGCTAGCCGAATTGCGCGCGAAGATCCAAAACGGCAGGATGAACGAAGAGTTCATCCGCGCCGTAATCGCCAGGCGTCATGAACTACTCGGCGACAAAGGCGTCTTCGTTCGCAGTTCTACCAATTCGGAAGACCTGCCCAATTTCAGCGGGGCGGGTTTGTATACCACCGTGCCGAACGTGCGCGATGACAACGCGCTCGCGGAAGCGATCAAAACCGTCTGGGCCTCGTTGTGGAATTACGAGGCTTACGAGGCGCGAGAGAGCTTCGGCATCAATCATTCGGCGGTCTACCCGGCAGTGTTGATCCAGGAAGGTATCAACGCCGAGGCGGCGGGCGTCCTGATCACGACCAATCCGTTCGACAGAGAAGACCGCCGCTCGGTATACATCAACGCCAAACGCGGGCTCGGCATTCGAGTCGTCGAGGGACGGCGCGTCCCAGAGCAGTTGATCTTCAACCCGCGAACGGGAGCGGCCCGCGTCCTGACGCGATCGGGAGAGGACACGATGCTGACTTTCGACGAGCGCGGCGGCGTGCGGGAGATCAAGATCGATATGGAGCGCAGAGTGTTGACCGACGCGGTCGTGAGGCGATTGGCCCGCGCCGCGCTGCAAATCGAAAGCGCCTTCGGCGGACGCGATCAGGACATAGAATGGATCACAATCGGCAATCAGATTTACATCGTACAGTCGCGCCCCTACGTAGAAAAATAGACGGAGGGACGGAGAGCGGGGGAGCGGGAGAGCGGGAGAGCGAGCGAGTGAGAGGCGGAAAGACGAAGAGGCGCTATTTCACTCCCTCTCCCTCGCTCTCCCGCTCCCTCGCTCTCCCGCTCGCTCTTTCCCTCTGCCTCGCGGGCTGTTCGCGCCCTGTCACTGAAGCGGAGAAGAAGGCGGCTGTTGATGAATTCTTCACTCAGGCGAGATCGTGCTGGCCGAACGACGGCGAAAGCTCGGCGCCATTGGCCGTCGAATCAGTCGTGAGCGATAAAAACGCGACGCGCGTTCGGCTGATCGCTTACGCGCGCGACGAGGCGGTGGATTTTTATCTGCCTGTTTACCGCATGAGCGCCGGGCGGTGGTTGATCAACGAAAAAGGGCGAGTTTACCTGCTCGATGAGCAATGCCGCGAGTTCAAGTTGAACGACGCGAATCCGTCGCCAGGCTCTCTTTCCGATTTTTTGGGAGGAGAGAAGATTCCGCCGGACGGGCGAATACGATTGAAACCGGGGCAGGCGTTTGAAGCGACGCTGGTATTTCCGCCGTTGCCGGATCGGGCGCGGGTCGGCGCGCTGGTTTACGACGGGCGCGTCTTGCCTTTTGCGCTGGACTAACTGTCGTCTTCTAAACGCTGTGGCTGGAGCAATGAGATGTGGCGCGAGTAAACAACTCGCGCCACATCTTCACACCGAAAAACTTTCACCCCAGCGCTTACTTCATCACGGACGGAACATGGGGAATCACTTCAATCGGTTCTATCAAAAATTACCGTCGCGGAATACCGGCGCCGATGAACAACTGCATCTGCTGAACGAAGCAGAGATCAGGCGCCTGCGCCAAAGGCAGCGCATGGTAATGGCGATTGCGGCCCTGCTTTCGGTCGTCGGCTTCCTGACCTATTACCTGCCGGTTTATCGTTTCCCGCGCCTCTTTCCGTCAATAGATCTGGCGATCCCGCTGACAGGCGCCGCGGTCAGGCTGCCGTGGGCCGAACTTCTCTGGTGCGTGTCGCTCACGTCAATTGAACTCTACCTGCTGACGCTGTCGAACATCTTCGGGGCGCACGAGATCGCCGTCGCCACGGGCTTCATCACCGGCGTTACGAAACCCGAAAGGGCCGATGCGATCCTTCAGATCGGCCTGGAAAAGAAGACCATGGAAGTCAGCCGATACGGCATTGATCCGTTTCAGGGCGCCGATAAGCGGCTACTCTTTCTTTTCAACGCCGTCCTGAGACTCAAAGGCTGGTTTGCAAATCAGGTCATACGGTTTCTGGTCCGCCTGCTGTTGGGCCGCTACGCGGTGCGCGCCGTGCTGGATTTCGCCGGAATGCCGATCTATATGGCGATCAACGCCTATTCGGTTCACGCCGTGATGCGCGAGGCGCGCGTGATCATTATGGGCCAGACGCTGATCAATCTTCTGATCGCCCGCCTTCCGCGACGCGAATTATCGGCGGCGGAGAAGGAATTGCTCTACGATACGCTGCAATACGTCGCCGTCTGCAAACGCGACTTTCATCAAAACCACTACGCGCTGACGAAGGCTTTGCTCGAATTCTTTCACGTCCCGGCTGAGAAATATCATTGCTTGCCGGACGATTACGCCGAGAGGCTTAAACAAGCGCCCGCCGCCCCGACAGCGCTCTGCCAGTTGATAATCCTCCTGGGCTTCATTCTCGACGGGCGCGTCTCCTGGCGTGAACGGCTGAGGCTTCGACAGATGAACCGGCTCGGCATCCTGAAAGAAAGCCATGCGGATTTGAAACGCTATGCCCGCGATTTCTTGAACGGCGCCGGCGTGGACTCGTGGAGCGATGCGTATCTCAAATTTGCTTCTGGCGACCGGGTGGAATAAATCAGGGCCGTTCTACTGCTGAGTTTTTCTCTTACTTCAAGACAGTTTTACCGTCAGGCAATATGACAGCCCCGACGCAATCGCCTCGATGGTGGTCGCACTCCCAGGAGGTAAAATCGTTAGGCTTCCATTTGAGAAGAGCGTAGTGATCTTCAAAACGCCGTAGCGCCATTCTCCCGTCGGGCAGGACAAACCAATACGCCTCGATATACTTTCTCCCAACCAACAGCAAACAGACATCCTTCTGCGCCGCCGCAACCTCATTCACTAACGACTGCTTTTGCTCCATTTCTTTGCGGCGTTCATCATTTTCATATTACTTGAATCCTGCGCATAAATCGGGAGACGCCTGGGTACGCAACGCTTCCAGCGTGCAGGCGTGGATTGTAGCCCCTTGGGAAGCCCGGAGCGCCTGGAGTCGATTCGTATGCTTGCAATTGATAAACAAATAATTCAAGCAAGGCCTGTTCCTGAGCATTTGATTTCAATCAATGCGCCTCCTGCCGAGACTGCACGCTGGAAGCGATGCGTACCCAGGCTTGCGCCAATCAACGCTTTGATTGCAAAGTTTTTTTATTTGCACACCCTTCATATCTGCTTTTTCACGATCTTATCCACCGAGGTTTGCGCGATCGGATGATAACCCGGCCGGGCTTTAGCGTAGATTTTCTGCGCCCGCTCTTTGCCTGCCGGCGTCTTCACCAACTCTTCGTACAATGGCTTGATCAATTTTTGCCTGCCGATCGAGGTCAGATACTCCTCGAGGCGCGGATAGGCCGTCTCGTAGTTGTTGCGTATCGAAATCAGCAACCACTGATGCGCGATCTCGGCGTTGCCGATCTTCGTCAGGCCGAAAGCCTGATCCAGTTCTTTCAATTGATTCGCGGTCAACTGTTGCGGCAGGAACCGCAGGAAGTGGAGCCATTCCTGCGTAGACCATTGCTTCGTCCGGAGCTTCGCCGCCGGAGTCTTTCCGTCCAGCCACTCTTTGGCTTGCGCTTCCACTTTGGCGAAGGCGTCCGATTGCGGCTTCGGCGCGCTAGCGGGCAACCCGGGTTTGAATATCCATTCCTCCAGCGGGATTTTCGCCGCCAACTGCGGGTTCGGATCGAGGAGATTCTTTTTCAGATGCGCGATGAAATCGTCGGTCGTGATGCTTTGAAAAGCGAACCGCTCGAAATAGCCTTTCAGGAATTGATCGAAGCGTTCGCGCCCGAAGGTCTCTTCCAGGAGCCGCAAAAAGAGCGCGCCTTTCTCGTAAGGCACGAGCGTGAAGCCGTCGTCGGGATCGCGTCCGGCGAGATCGACATGCAGAATCTCGTCGGCGTCCGGCAGATCATCCATCTCCTTTTTCAGACTCTGAAGCCCCAGCGCCGCCTCCATCTCTTCGCGCTCGCGCCCGTAGATCGCCTCGATGACGCGGCGCTCCAGGTAGGTCGTAAAACCTTCGTTGAGCCAGAAGTCGCGCCAGGTCGCGTTGGTCACCAGGTTGCCCGACCACGAGTGGGACAACTCGTGCGCGATCAGCGAGACCAGGCTCTTGTCTCCGGCCAGGACGGTCGGCGTGGCGAAAGTCAATCGCGGGTTCTCCATCCCGCCGATCGGGAAGCTCGGCGGCAAGACCAGAATATCGTAGCGATCCCAGCGGTACGGCCCGTAGAGCTTTTCGGTCGCGACAACCATCTTTTCCGTGTCTTCAAATTCGCGCGCCGCTTTATCCAGCATCGCGGGTTCGGTATAAACACCGGTGCGATTGCCGAGCGGTTTGAACGCGATGTCGCCCGCCGCGAGCGCCATCAGGTATGGCGGAATCGGCTGCGGCATGTTGAAGGAATAACCGCTCTGATCCCCGCCGATCAGGTCGTTGAATGACGCCTCTCCGGCGCTCATCACGGCGCGCAACCCTTTAGGCGTTCGAATCCTGGCCGAATAAGTCACGCGCACGCCCGGCGAATCCTGCAGCGGAATCCAACTGCGCGCGTGAATCGCTTGCGATTGAGTGAAAACGTAAGGATGCTTTTTGCCCGCGGTCTGCGCCGGTTCCAGCCACTGCACGCCCGAGGCGTTCGGACTTGTTTCGTATTCGATGTAGACTTTCGTCGCTCGCGGAGGCAGTTGAATGGCGAGCGGCGCGCCCAAAATCTTGTCAGCCGCGCCGAGCGTGAACTGCGCCGGCGCGAAGCTGATCCCGTCATTCGACGTTTCCGCCTTGATGATCTTCAGGTCTTGCGTGTCCAGTTTGAGCGAATCGGCGTCTGGCTTTATGCGCTCAATCGTCAATGTTGACGAGCCTTTCAAAACTTTGCGATCGAACAGGACGTCGAGGTTGAGGTCAACGTGGCGGACGCGGACCTGTTCGGGGTTCGAATATGAATGCGCGTCGCGCGCGTTATCCGTTTTAATCTTTCGCGCCGTCAGTTGATGAATTCCGACAAGCCATAACAAACAACCCAAGCAGGATGGTGAAACAGATTAGGGATCGTGTGACTTTCATTTTGCTCCTCCGAAAACGCGCCATGTAGTAGCGACTTCAGTCGTTACTACGTGGCTATGTTCGGATGAGATTGTCAAAGCGGTTCCCGGCTGTCAATCGGTTGAGCTATTATTCGAGTATGAATTTCAACCAGGCTGTCGAGATGATCGCAAAATCGAATCGCATAGTCGGCTTTACGGGCGCCGGCATTTCTACCGAATCCGGCATCCCCGACTTCCGCAGTCCCAACGGCATTTGGGCCAACAACCGGATCATCGAATATCAGGAATTCGTTTCGAGCCGCGCGGGCCGCGTCGAATACTGGCGGCAGAAGGTGGCGATGTGGCCCGAAATGCGCGACGCTCAGCCGAACGCGGGCCACCTGGCTTTCGCCGAACTCGAACGCCGGGGAAAGCGGTCTGCCTGACTTGCGGAGATCGCATCTCGATGGACGAAGCCCTGCGCCGAGTCGAAGCGGGCGATCCGGCGCCGGAATGCGATCACTGCGGCGGATTGCTGAAACCGGCGACCGTCTCTTTCGGCCAGGCGATGCCCGCGCGAGAGATGGAATTGGCCGTGGAAGCCTGCCACGACTGCGACGTGTTCCTGGCCGTCGGGTCGTCACTGGTCGTCTATCCGGCGGCGGCGCTGCCCGAACTGGCGAAGATTGGAAAAACGCTGCCGATGCTGATTGGTCAGGTTCAAGTCTGACCTGTTCCTTGCGGCCCTTGTCTCGCGGATGCGCCAGCGCGACGAGCAGCCTTTCCTGCACGTCCGGCCCGAAAACAGGCGGGCCGTCGAATTGTATCGGCGGCTTGGCTTCACTACGCGTCGGACACTACAGATGGCGGCGCTTCACAGCGCGCGGAATCATTAAGCCGTTGTCGGCGCCACGATCCCACGGCATT
>WNGF01005632.1_pt1 | contig 15873 bp, 10 predicted proteins | sample 5400641 | NCBI WGS metagenome assembly WNGF01 (sample SAMN13153371, study PRJNA577476) | soil metagenome | isolation source: 80 cm soil or saprolite under grassland replicate 2 | place: USA:California | collected 2016-06-15
CCAGGTAAGGTTCTTCGCTCTGCATCGAATTGAACCACATGCTCCACCGCTTGTGCGGGCCCCCGTCAATTCCTTTGAGTTTCAACCTTGCGGCCGTACTCCCCAGGCGGACGACTTAATGCGTTAGCTGCGGCACGGAATGGACTGAACCACCCCACACCTAGTCGTCATCGTTTACAGCGTGGACTACCGGGGTATCTAATCCCGTTTGCTCCCCACGCTTTCGCGCCTCAGCGTCAGGAGATGCCCAGAGACCCGCCTTCGCCACCGGTGTTCCTCCCGATCTCTACACATTTCACCGCTACACCGGGAATTCCAGTCTCCTCTGCATCCCTCAAGAATGGCAGTATCGGCCGACGCTCCTCGGTTGAGCCGAGGGATTTCACGACCGACTTGCCATCCCGCCTACGCGCCCTTTACGCCCAGTGATTCCGAGCAACGCTTGCCCCCTCTGTCTTACCGCGGCTGCTGGCACAGAGTTGGCCGGGGCTTCCTCTGAAGGTACCGTCAAATCACCTGGATATTAGCCAGGCGACCCTTCTTTCCCTCTGACAGGGGTTTACGACCCGAAGGCCTTCGTCCCCCACGCGGCGTCACTCCGTCAGGCTTTCGCCCATTGCGGAAAATTCCCCACTGCTGCCTCCCGTAGGAGTCGGGGCCGTGTCTCAGTCCCCGTGTGGCTGGTCGTCCTCTCAGACCAGCTACCCGTCATAGCCTTGGTGAGCCGTGACCTCACCAACTAGCTGATAGGCCGCGAGCCCCTCCAAGAGCGGTAGCTTGCGCCACCTTTCCTCCCCAGGTCTCGCGACCCGAGGAACGTATCCGGTATTAGCCCCCCTTTCGAGGGGGTATCCCGGGCTCCAGGGCAGGTTGCCCACGTGTTACTCACCCGTGCGCCACTCGAAGCTCCGATGTATTGCTACACCGAAGCTCCTCGTTCGACTTGCATGTGTTAAGTACGCCGCCAGCGTTCGCTCTGAGCCAGGATCAAACTCGCCATAAAAAGCGATGAACCTGGTCCTCAAGCTCGAACGTGTTACTGCAGATTCGCAGTCACTCGGCCGAGCGCAAGGTACTCGTTAGAACGGATGGGTGCTCACACCTTTTCGGTGAGCCAGTAGCATATGCGACTGTCAAAGAGCGCTACGGTCAGCTTGGAAGTGACCGGACTTTGCTTCTAAACCGTTGGCCCGCCTTGATGCGGGCAAAGACTGACTATACTGAAGCCATCTAGCACTGTCAAGCCCCTTCGTGCTCGCGATTTGCGCTGGCCGATGGCCCACCGGCCTCCAGGATAACCCGCCAGAATCTTCGCTTCCCGACCTGGATCACGTACCCCTTCCCCGGCTCGAGAAGCCGATTGACGTCCGTGATCCGCTGCCGATCGACGGCAACGCCACCCTGACTGATGAGGCGACGGGCTTCCGAGGTCGACGAGACGGCGCCGATATCCTTCATGACGGACCAGAGCAGTCGCGGTTCCGACGTCTGGATGACCGCGCCGGGCGACGCTTCCTCACCATCTGCTTCTATCTCGTCCCCGTCTTCCGTTCGCGATCCGAAGAAGCTCGCCGTTCGACGCTCGGCGTCCTGAAGCGCCTGGCGGCCATGCACGAGACGCGTGACTTCGGTCGCGAGCACCCGCTGGGCTTGCCGCCGCTCGGGTGCCGCACGGGTCGCCTCCGCGAGGTCTTCGATCTGATCGAGCGGCAGAAACGTGAAGTACCTGAGGAAGCGAACCGCGTCGCTGTCCGCGGTGTTGAGCCAGAACTGGTACATCTCGTACGCCGACGTCCGCGACAGATCCAGCCACACCGTCCCGCTCTCGGTCTTGCCGAATTTGCTGCCGTCGCCCTTGGTGACCAGGGGCAGCGTGAGGCCGAAGGCGGCGCTCCCCTCCACGCGGCGAATCAGATCGATCCCGGCCGTGATGTTGCCCCACTGGTCACTGCCGCCCATCTGCACCGTGCAATCGTTCCGGCGGAACAGGCACAGGAAGTCGTAGGCCTGGAGCACCTGGTAGCTGAACTCGGTGTAGGAGATGCCGGCGTGCAGGCGCGTCTTCACGGACTCCTTGGCCAGCATCACGCTGACAGAGAAGTGCTTGCCGATGTCGCGCAGGAACGCGATGACGTCGAGCTCCGAGATCCACTCGTAGTTGTCGGCGAGCCGCGCCGACAGACGCCCACACTCGAAGTCAACGAAGGGCGCCACCTGCCGCTTGAGGCGTTCCGCCCACTCCTGAACGACCTCTTTGGGATTGAGGGTCCGCTCTCCCGTCTTGCCGCTCGGGTCCCCGATGAGCCCGGTCCCCCCGCCGACGAGAATGATGGGACGGTGCCCGGCCAGCTGAGCGCGGCGCAAGGCCAGGAGCGGCAGCAGGCTGCCCACGTGCAGGCTGTCGGCGGTCGGGTCGAAGCCGACGTACAGGGTGCGGGGGCCCGTCGCCAGGTGCTCGGCCAGCCCCTCGCTGACATCGGCGATCAGTCCCCGGGCCTCGAAATCCGCGAGCAGTGAAGAGGTCATGGATTCAGCATTCTCGTATCAGGGGCCGTGGGATTCAAGCGGCGGCGTTCCGGAAGGGGAGTCCGGCGCGTGGCTTATAATGTGGGGCGCATGGCGGCTCGGCACACGAAATCCGATCGGGAGGGCGAGCCCGCCTCACGCGGATGGCTTCAGCGCTGGGTGTGGCGCGCGCTGATCGGATTCGGCGTCGTGACCTTGCTGGTCGGTGGCGGCGTCGGCGTGGCCGCCCTCTGGGCCTTTGCCATCCTCCCCCGGTCACTGCCACCGGTGAGCGCTCTCGAGACCTTCCAGCCGATCCAGGGCACGAAGATCTACGACGACAACGACGAGCTCCTGACGGAGTTCCACGTCGAGCGGCGGATCTTCATGCCGCTCGGTCAGATCCCCAAGTCGCTGAGGGACGCGATTCTCGCCACCGAGGATCGCCGCTTCTATTCCCACTGGGGCATCGATCCCGTCGGCATCGCGCGCGCGGTGTTCCAGAACTATCGACGCGGGCGGATCGTCGAGGGCGGCAGCACGATCACCCAGCAGCTCACCAAGGTCCTGTTCCTCACGCCCGACAAGAGCCTCGAACGCAAGCTCAAGGAGGCGATCCTCGCCCTCGAGCTGGAGCGGCGATACTCCAAGGACCGCATCCTCGAGATGTACTTGAACCAGGTCTACTTCGGCCACGGCGCCTACGGCGTCGAAGCCGCCGCCCGCACCTATTTCGGGAAATCGGTCTCGGAGCTGACGGTGCGCGAGTCGGCGTTGCTGGCCGGCCTGCCGCGCGCGCCATCGACATACTCTCCATTCGACCACGCGGAGGCGGCGCGCCGCCGCCGCGAGGTCGTGCTCCGCCGAATGGTGGAATACGGCGTCCTGAAGGAACCCGAGCGGGTCCGTCTGGCGAAGTCCGATCTCGGCCTGATCCCTCCCGAGCGCCGCCGCACCACCGGCCAGTATTTCCTCGAATACGTCCAGCAAACGCTGGAGGCGAAGTACGGCGCGGACATGGTCTTCAAGGGTGGTCTCCGGGTCTACACGACCCTCAATCCGACCACGCAGCTCGCCGCCGAGCAGGCGCTCCGCGAGGGCCTGAGGGCGCTCGAGGCCCGGACGCTGAAGCCCCGCCCCGGCGATCATCCGGAGGGCGCGATCGTCACGCTCGAGCCCCAGACCGGCTACATCAAGGCGATCGTCGGCGGCTACGACTTCTTCCGCAGCGAGTTCAACCGCGCGGTGCAGGCCCGACGACAGCCGGGCTCGGCGTTCAAGCCGTTCATCTACGTCGCCGCCCTGGAAGCCGGCTTCACCCCCGCCAGCCGCGTCGACGACTCGCCGGTCACCTATCCCGTCGGTGCCAACGGCGCCTGGAAGCCCGAGAACTACGATCGGAAGTTCCGTGGACCGACGACCCTGCAGCAGGCGCTGGAGGAATCCATCAACGTCGTCACCGTCAAGCTCCAGGAGCGCGTGGGCATCAACCGCACGATCCAGGTCGCGCGCCGACTCGGCGTCTCCAGCCCGCTCGACATCAACCTGAGCCTCGCGCTCGGCACCTCCGATCTGACGCTGCTCGAGCTCACCTCGGCGTACGGGGTGCTCGCCAACCAGGGAGTATGGATGCCCCCGACGGCCATCCGGTACGTGACCGACGCCCACGGCAAGCTCCTCGAGGAGCACGTGCCGGAAGGACGCGAGGCACTGAGTCCGGAGATGGCCTACGTGGTGACGCACATGCTCCGTGGCGTCGTCGAGCGAGGCACGGGCCAGGCCGCCAAGGTCCTCGGGCGACCCATCGCGGCCAAGACGGGGACCACCAACGACTATTCCAATGCCTGGTTCATCGGCTTCACGCCGCACATCGCCACCGGCGTCTGGGTCGGTTACGACCGGCCACGAAGTCTCGGGCGCGACGAGACGGGCTCCCGCGTCGCGGTCCCGATCTGGACCGCGTACATGGCCAAGGTGCTGGGCGACAGCGCGCGAGAGGAATTTCCCGTGCCGGAGCGAGTGTCGCTGGTCCCGGTCGACCTGGATCCATCGAACGAGTGCGTCCGGGTGGTGACGATGGCGTTCGTGCGCGGCACGGAGCCCAGCGTTTCCTGCGGGCCCCGGCGCCAAGCGGTGACTCCGGGCACGTCGCCGCCCGCCATCACCCCGCCACCGGCTCCGGCGGCGACCCCGGTGCCGGCTCCGCCTGCCGCACCGGTCGGCGGCTCCTCCCCACCGGCGGCGACACCGCCGTCAACGTCGTCGAGCGCCGCCGGTGGCGCCGTGGCGAACACGCTCCCTCGACTGTTCCCGATACCGGCGCCCACGCCGTCGATCGCGCAGCCCGTGCCGCCACCCTCCGCTCCGGCGCGACCGGCCTCACCGCGTCGCCAGGACCAGTCTCAGAGTCCCTGAGCGTCGTCAGGCGTTCGCGCGAGGATATCGTGCGGTCACGGCGGCCCACGTCCCTTCACCCAGGAGCTCGCGGAACAGTGCGGGCAGCTCCGGGATGGGGACGCGAATCTGCTCCATGGAGTCGCGTTCACGGATCGTCACGCGTCGATCGCCCGCCTCACCCTTGTCCGGGTCGCCGACCGTCTGCACGTCGACCGTGATGCAGTACGGTGTGCCCACCTCGTCCTGTCGTCGGTAGAGACGGCCGATACCCGCGGTGTCGTCGTAGACCGTCGTCCACTCGCGGGCCAGAGTCGCGCGGAGCTCGCCAGCCGTCGCCACGATCTCGGGCCGCTTCTTGAGGAGAGGCAGCACGGCGATCTTCACCGGCGCCAGCTCCCGGTGAAGGCGCAGGACCACGCGCTTGTCGCCGCGGACCTCCTCTTCCCGATAGGCGTCGAGCAGGAACGCCAGCAGGGCCCGATCGACGCCGGCCGAGGGCTCGATCACGAAGGGCACGATGTGCTCCTTGCGCTCCTCGTCGAAGTAGGTGAGGGACTTGCCGCTCGTCTGGGCGTGCTGCTTGAGATCGAAGTCGGTCCGGTTGGCGATCCCCATGAGCTCGCTCCAGCCCATGGGGAACCGGTACATGATGTCGACGGTGCGCTTGGCGTAGTGCGCCAGCTCATCGGCCGCGTGCTCGTGCCGCTTCAAGTTCTCGCCAGCCATGCCATAACGCACGAACCAGGCCTCGCAGACATCGATCCACCGATCGTGCCAGTATTCGTCCGCGGCCCGGCCTTCCACGCGGTCCCGGGGATTGACGAAGTATTCGATCTCCATCTGCTCGAATTCGCGGCTGCGGAAGATGAAGTTCCCCGGCGTGATCTCGTTGCGAAAGGCCTTGCCGATCTGCGCGATCCCGAACGGCAGCTTGGGTCGCATGGACTGGAGCACGTTGTCGAAGTTGACGAAGATGCCCTGCGCCGTCTCCGGCCGCAGGTACGTCATCGCGGCGTCCTCCTCCACCGGCCCCATGAAGGTCTTGAACATCAGATTGAACTGTCGTGGGGCGGTCAGCTCCCCCTTCCCGCACTCGGGGCAGAGCATGCGGCGCGCGCCGCAGTGCTTGCACGGCTCGCCCGCGGGGACCGTGAACTTGTTGCCCTTGGTCGCGGGACAGAAATGGAGCCAGGGCCCTTCATCCAGCTGATCGGCGCGGAAGCGTCGCTTGCACTCGCGGCAGTCCACCATGGGGTCCGTGAAGTGGTCGACGTGCCCGCTCGCCTTCCAGACCGACGGGTGCATGAGGATCGAGGCATCGAGACCGACCATGTCGGGGCGCAGCTGGACGTTGTCTCGCCACCACAGCCGCTTGATGTTGTTCTTCAGCTCGACGCCGAGGGGCCCGTAGTCCCAGCACGAGCCGGTGCCGCCGTAGATCTCGCTCGACTGGAAGATGAACCCGCGACGCTTGCACAGCGACACGATGACGTCCATGTTCATAGGCTCGCCTCGTACGGCGGGGCCCCAGCCCCGCGACGTCCTGCGGCTCGCACGGCATTCATAGGCTCGCCTCGTACGGCGGGTGCGTCAGTGGCGGAGTTCCGGGAAACACCGCTCGACCTCTCGCAGGAAACGCGCCGCCCGCGGGGGTTGCCCCGCCAGGCAGGCGACATGCAGATCCACGACCTCTCGCAGCTGGTCCTCGGCCCGGCCCAAGGTCACCGTCATTGCCTCGTGCCAGGCGAGACCTCGCAATCGGCGCAGGGCCCCGAGGCTGCTCGCGTCGACACGGACGGCTCCGCGGCTGCGGTCGGCGCAGGCGGCGCACGTGAGCCCACCCCCCTCGACGTCGATGACGACCGACGTCCCGACGATGGCCGCCCGCCGCCCGCACGCGACACAGGCGTCGAGACGGAGCCGGTGGCCAAGGGCATCGACGCATCGCATCCCGAAGACGGTCGCCACCCGTCGAGGCGCGGTGCCGGCCTCGACGCTGCGCAGCGCGCGGACGAGCAGGCCGTACACGGCAGCGTTCGGATCGCGATCGGCGGTCAGCCGGCCCACGCACTCGGCGATCCACGCCGCGTGTCCCAGGCGCTGGAGATCCCCGCGTACGCCTTCGAAGGGGTGCACGATGTCGAAGTGATCGACCTGCACCAGATCGCTGCGGCCGCCGTCGAAGAAGACCAGCTCGCCGAGCGTGAGGAGCTCGAGGGCGCTGCCGAACCGGGATCGCATCCGCCGAGCCGCCCGGGCGACGCCCCGAATCTTGCCGTAGTCGCGCGAGAAGAAGCTGACGACCCGATCGCTCTCCGCGAGGGGAAAGCTCCCGATCACGACGGCTCTCGACTTGCCCAGTCCCATGCTATGACGTCATGAGGAAGCCGAACTCCCGCAGAGCCCGGTCGTCCTTTCGCCACTGACGTCGCACCTGCACGGTCAGGGCCAGGTAGACCTTGATCCCGAAGAAGGATTCCAGATCGTGGCGCGCGGCCGTGCCGATGCGCTTGAGCATGCCGCCCGCCTGCCCGATGAGGATGCCCTTCTGGGAGTCGCGCTCCACGAAGATGCTCGCCCGGATGTAGAGGGCCTGCGGCGTCGTGCGCTCCGCGAGCTCCTCCACCCTGACCGCCGTCGCGTACGGGACTTCCTCGTGCGTGAGGGCGAAGATCTTCTCGCGGATCATCTCGGCCACGTAGAACGTCTCGGGCTGATCGCTCGTGGCATCGGCGGGAAAGAACGGAGGATGTTCGGGAAGGACGTCCACGATCGAGGCGAGGAGGCGATCGCAGTTGGCGCCGGTGAGGGCCGAGACGGGCACGATCTCGCGGAAGCGCCCGGGCGCGCGCCACGCCTCGATGAGGGGAAGGAGCCGGGCCTTGGACCGCAGGCGATCGATCTTGTTGAGGACGCAGTACGCGGCGCCGCGATGGTCGCGCAGCATGGCCAGCGTCTCGGGGTCGGGATGCCTGGGCTCGGTGACGTCGGCGACGACGCACACGAGATCCACGTCCTCGAGCGACCGCTCCACCGTCTGCCGCATGAACGCGCCGAGCTTTCCCGTGGGCGCGTGGAGCCCGGGTGTGTCGATGAAGATCACCTGGGCTCCCGCGAGGTTCCGGATCCCCGTGATGCGATTGCGCGTGGTCTGTGGCCGCGGCGACACGATCGCCAGCTTCTCGCCCACAAGCCGGTTGAGGAGCGTCGACTTGCCCGAATTCGGCCGACCGATCAGCGAGACGAATCCTGCACGCTGCACTCGGAGGGGGGCTTCGCTTGCTCGGAGGGGGGTTTCGCCCCCCTTCCGACGGTCGTCGCTCGCCTCTCGGCTCGCTCCTCCCTGCCTCCCCCCCGGATCGGTTGCGCCGGCGGAGCCGGCGCTCGGAACGCCATCCCTACGCATGGAGCAAGCCCGTCCAGAGCCGCGCGGGGATACGCTCGGGGCCAGATTCGAGGATGGTGCGCTCGCGGCGGTGCATCAGCTCCGCTTCGACGGGGTCGCGGTCGTCGTAGCCAATGACGTGAAGGACCCCGTGCGTGACGAGCAACTGCAGCTCGAGGGCCAGCGGCACGCCGAGGCGCCGCGCCTGGCGGCGGGCGGTGTCCCGCGAGATCACGATCTGGCCCACCAGCCGGCCGGCCGCCTCCGGAACCTCCAGGGGAAAGGCGAGGACATCCGTCCGGCGTGTCACTCCGCGGAAGGCACGGTTGAGCCGGCGGATCTCGGCATCGTCGACGAGCGCGATCTCGACGCTGGCTCCCTCGCGGCCCACCGCCCGCAGGGCGCGTGCGGCGGCGCGGGTCAGGGTCGGAAGGTGGGAAGGAGCATGGCGCCGGCGGCGGCCGCGTGCAGACGCCACTACGGCCCGTCGGCGGGCGCGGCGGTGGTCGATCGGGACGCGCCACCCCCGGCCCTGGCGTCGTGGGCGTCGTACGCGCGCACGATCGCCGAGACCAGTTGATGTCGGACGACGTCCTGGTCGTCGAAGTACACGAAGCGGATGCCGGGCACGCCGGTGAGAATGGACTGCACCTCGATGAGCCCCGAGTGCCGGGAGGCCGGCAGGTCGACCTGCGTCACGTCGCCGGTGATGACCATCTTCGAATTGAAGCCCAGACGCGTGAGAAACATCTTCATCTGCTCGGAGGTGCTGTTCTGCGCCTCGTCGAGAATGATGAACGCGTCGTTGAGCGTCCGCCCGCGCATGTACGCGAGAGGCGCGACTTCGATGGCGCCCTTCTCCATGAGGCTCGCCACCTTCTCGCTCTCGAGCATGTCGTAGAGCGCATCGTAGAGCGGGCGCAGGTAGGGATGGACCTTCTCGTAGAGATCGCCGGGGAGGAAGCCGAGGCGCTCGCCCGCCTCCACCGCGGGTCGCGTGAGGACGATCCGGGCCACCTCGCGCTTCATCAGCGCGGAGACCGCCATGGCGACGGCGAGGAAGGACTTGCCGGTCCCCGCGGGGCCGATGGCGAAGACCATGTCGTGCGCGCGCATCGCGTCGACGTACCGCTTCTGACCGAGCGTCTTGGGAGCGATCCACTTCCGCCGCGACGGCACCAGGATGGCGTCGGCGAAGACCGACTTGAGGTCGGCGCTCTCGTCGTCGGAGAGCATACGCAGGGCCGCCCGCACCTCGACGTTTCGGAGCGGCGCCCCCGAACGGACCACTTCCGCGAGCTGCACGAGGGCCTTTTCCCCCTTGCGGACCTGGCTCTCGGGACCCTTGAGGACGACGTCATGGCCCCGGGCGACAATCTGGATGTCGAGGTGGGATTCGAGCGTGCGAAGGTGATCGTCGTTCCGCCCCAGCAAATGACCCAGGTCGACGTCCGGGGCGAGCGAGATACGGCGCGTGATCGTGGTGGCTTCGCTCAACTCCTAAGCTTTCCTCTCCGAGTCTAACACGGCGATTCCCAGCTCCCGGAGCTGGGCCGGGCTCGCGGGGGCCGGCGCGTCGGTCATGGGATCGACGCCCTTCTGCGTCTTGGGGAAGGCGATGACGTCGCGAATCGACTCCTCCCCGGCGAGCACGGCCGCGAGGCGGTCGAGACCGAATGCGATGCCGCCCATGGGGGGCGCCCCGAACTCGAGTGCGTCGAGGAGAAAGCCGAACTTGGCCCGCGCCTCGGTCTTGTCGATCCCCAGCAGCTCGAAGACGCGCTGCTGGATGGCTTGCTGGTGGATCCGAATGCTGCCTCCGGCCGCCTCCTGACCATTGAGCACGAGGTCATAGGCCTTGGCGAGGACGGCGCCCGGTTGGCTTTCGAGCAGGGGGACATCCTCGTCCCGCGGCGCGGTGAAGGGGTGATGCATCGCCTGCCAGCGCCGTTCCTCCTCGCTCCACTCGAACGATGGGAAATCGACGACCCAGAGAATGGCGAACCGATCGGATGGAATCAGCCCGTGGCGCTGGGCGAGCTCGAGACGGAACCGACCGAGGACTGTGGCCGCGACGGTCCGGGTGTCGCCCACGAGGAGAAGGAGGTCGCCCGGCTGGGCGCCGAGCGCCTGGGTCAGCGCAGGCCGGATGCCCTCGAGGAACTTCGCGACCGGCGACTGGAAGCCTTCCGGAGTCACCTTCACCCACACGAGCCCCTTGGCGCCCCAGGTCTTCGCGGTCGCCACCAGGTCATCGCCCTCCTTGCGGCTGAGCCCGCCGGCACCCGGCACGCGCAGGGCCTTCACGACGCCCCCGCCCGCCGTCACCTGGGCGAACGCCTGAAACTCGCCGCCGCGGAAGAGCTCGCTGACATCGACCAGCTCCATGTCGAAGCGCAGGTCGGGTTTGTCCGAGCCGAAGCGCTCCATGGCCTCCGCGAAGGAGAGCCGCGGGAAGGGGCGCGGGATCTCGATCCCGCGCACGGTCTGGAGGATCTCGGCGACGAGGCCTTCCATCAACGTCAGCACGTCGTCCCGGTCCAGGAACGACGTCTCGATGTCGATCTGCGTGAACTCGGGCTGCCGGTCCTTGCGCAGGTCCTCGTCGCGGAAGCAGCGGACGATCTGGAAGTAGCGCTCGAAGCCCGCGACCATGAGGAGCTGCTTGAAGAGCTGCGGCGACTGGGCGAGCGCATAGAAGCGGCCGCGGCTCAGCCGACTGGGCACGAGGAAGTCCCGGGCGCCCTCGGGGGTCGTGCGGATCAGGAACGGCGTCTCCACCTCGACGAAGCCCTGGCCATGCAGGTAGGCCCGGGTCGCGCGGCACACCCCGTCCCGGATGGCGAAGTTCCGGTACATGGAGGGGCGCCGCAGATCGAGGTATCGGTACGTGAGGCGCGTCAGCTCGTCGACCTCGACACCATCCTCGATGGGAAAGGGCAACGCCCGCGACTCGTTCAGGATCTTGAGATCCCGGACGTGGAGCTCCACCGCGCCCGTCGCCAGTCGCGGATTCTCGGTGCCGGCAGGCCGGGGGGCCACCACACCGCGGACGGCGAGCACGAATTCGCTGCGGATTCCGGCGGCGCGCTCGTGCGCCTCGGCGCTCGTGACGGGGTCGAACACGCACTGGGTGAGACCCGTCCGGTCACGCAGATCGATGAAGATCAGGCCGCCGTGATCCCGCCGTCGGTGGGCCCAGCCCATCAGCGTGACGGTCTGCCCCGCGTCCTGCGCGCGTAGCTCGCCGCAGACATGCGAGCGTCTCCAGTCACCCAGGATTTCAAACATCCCTGTCCTCGCTCGTGCGCTCCGTGAGATCGGCGTCGCGCGGCTGGCCGTCGGCATCGAACACCACGATCCTCCCGAAGCCGCGCGATTTCAGATCATGGAGCTGCCGGCCGAGCTTCCTGGCGCGCAGCTCCAACAGCACGATCTGACCCTGGTCCCACAGCGTACGCGCTCTCGCGAGAATACGCACGAGATGCGGCGTGTCCTCGTCGAAGATGAACGCGGTCCGTTCGCTGCCACCGAGGTCGGCTCCCCCACGCTCCCCCAGGATCCCGATGACGCGCTCGAACCCGATGGAAAACCCCGTGGCGGGAACGTCGCGCCCGAGCAGCTTGCCGATCATCTGGTCGTAACGGCCTCCTCCCGCGATCGACGAGGCGCTGTCCCGATAGCGGATCTCGAAGATCGGCCCCGTGTAATAGGACATGCCCCGGACGAGGGTCGGATCGAACGCGATGCGAAAGCGGCCGCCGGCGTCCTGCTCCACCGTCTCGATGATCCGCGTCAGCCCGCGCCACACCGCCGCGTCGGCGTCTTCGCCGAGACGCCGGGCCAGCTCCTCGGGCTTGGCCGCCCCCTGCCCGGTGTCGTCGAGGACGCCCATCAGCGTCTCGACCTGCCGGGGCCCATGCCCTTGTCCCTGCAGCTCCTCGGTCACCCCGGCCCTGCCGATCTTGTCGAGCTTGTCGAGGGCGATGAACACGGAGTCGAAGCGCGCGTCCTCGAAGCCGCAGTGCCGCGCGACCCCCGCGAGGATCCGCCGATCGTTGAGGCGCACGGTGAGGCCATCGAGGCCCAGGACCGACAGGACATCCGCCGTGGCCAGGATCAGCTCGATCTCGGCGATCTCCGAGCGGACGCCCAGGATGTCGATGTCGCACTGGGTGAACTGCCGGAAGCGTCCGTGCTGGGGGCGTTCCGCGCGCCACACCGGGCCGATCTGAATTGCTTTCAGCGGCTGCGGGAGGCGCGCATGGTTGTGCGCGTAGTATCGGGCGAGGGGGACCGTGAGGTCGAAGCGCAGACCCAGGTCGGCGAGCTCCTCCTCGGCATCCCGGGCCGCGGACAGCCTCTCGCCGCGCTTGAGGATCTTGAAGATCAGCTTCTCGTTCTCGCCGCCCTCGCCGCGCGTGAGCAGCTTGAGGCTCTCGACCGCCGGGGTCTCGATGCGCTGGAACCCGCGGCGGCGATAGACGTCGAGGATGGTCGCGAGGGTCCGGTCACGCAGCTCCACCTCGTCCGGCAGGACATCGCGCATGCCGCGCGGCGGGCTCGTGTCGAGCTTGGGCTCTCGCCCCCGAGGCTTGTCAGCGCCGGTCATGTCCTGTCGTACGCGGAACGATCGATGCGGAACTACTCGGGAAGCGTGACCACGAGCTGGGTCTCGCCCTTGTCGCGCAGCAGGCCCCCCCGCCGCAAGACGGCGAGGATGAGCGACGGCCCGGTCTCGCCGGGGATGGCGCCGAGGCCGGTGATCATGCCCTCGAAGCCCGACGACACGACTTGCATGCGAAAGCCCGCCGGCCCCCGGAAGATCACGCCCAGACGTCCGGCTTCTTCGTCGTTGACGGGGACGAGGATCTCCTGAATACCGTCCCCGTCGAGATCGATGGATACGGGGTTGGGCTCCAGCTTGAAGGACTTGTCGACGTTCGTCCTGAAGATGGGGATCGAGATCGTCGCGCGCGCGAGGCCTCCGCCGACCGCGGTGAGCGAGCGCCACATCTCCTGCTGCCCGGCCGCGATCCGCAGCCGATTGTACTCGTCGACGTAGGTGAGGACGCGGTTGTCCTTGCCGGCGATGTTCGAGAACGTCGCGCCCGTCAGCCGGAACGTGTCGGGGACGAAGACGCGGGTCGCGCTCGCGATCTCGTTGCCTTTGAGCTCGTAGCGGGTCGCGGCGCCCCTCGCGAAGAAGTTCTGATTGTCCTGGGACGAGCCCCAGAGCCCACGGTTGACCCCCGTGCCCTGCTCGTCGACGGCGAGGAGCAGGAGCGGGATGTCCTGCACGAGCATCACGGGCCGCCCCTGTCGGACGCCGAGGATGTACGAGAGCATGCCCGCCTTGACGTCCTGGCGGTTGACGACGACCTCGAGCACGCCGTCCCCGTCGAGGTCGGCGAACTGCACGCCGACGATGCGGCCGACCATGAGCTTGTCGTGGGTCCACTCGGCATCGAGCTTCTCGCCGGTGACGCGATACACGTAGACCTTCTGCCCGTCGGTCACGACCAGACGAGGCTGCTTGTCGGCCGGGGCGACGGCGACGTCCATCGACATGACCAGGAAGGGAAACGTCGCGGCCAGGCGGACGGGAATCGAGCCCGCGCTCGCCGAGTACTTGTTCGGGTCCCAGTCGCCCGACAGGAGCCGGGCCAGGAGCGACCGCTTCTCGACCTTGACGTCCCCGACGTTTCCGCCCGAGGAGAAGCGCTGCGCGGGCGGCGGCTTGACCGAGGACGGCACGAAGAGGGCCGTTTGCAGCAGCGGGGTGGGCACCGTCCGCGAGAAGACACGCACATCCATCAAGAGCTTGTTCTCGGGCGTCGTGAAGTGCAGGACGAGCAGGTTCGGGATGTTGAACTTCTGCGTCGCCTCGGGCACGCCCTTGCCCTTCAGGAAGTCGTCGATGCCGATCTTCTCCTGGCCGAGCCAGGCGAGCACCTGATCGCCGAAGACGATCTGGAAGCGGCCCGTGCGCTCCAGCTCCTGCAGGACCTCCTGCGCGGCCGTCTCGGCGATCCGGGCCCGCGCGGGCGGCGTGACCGGAAGCACGGTCAGCCGGATCTTGCCGGCGGTCACGCGCGCCTTGTCACCCACCTTCAGCGCAGGACCGTCGATGTGCCTGGCGACCGCGTAGTTCTCGAAGACTTCCGCCACGACGATGCGGCCGAGCGTCTCTTCCGTCCGCCCGAGCACCTGCTTGGTGCGGGGATGAATGAGCTCACGGCCCTCGCGATAGCCGATGAGCTCCACGCCGGGCTGCACCGCCTGGGCGCGTCCCGCGGCGAGGATCACGCGGGTCCCCGTCACTTCGACGACGTCGCTCTCGATGATCGGGAACAACCCCGCGACTTGGTCGGCCAGCACCTTGAACGAGAGCGGGGCGCTGGGCTCGGGCGCCGGTGCCGGCGCCGACTGCCCCCAGGCGCTGGCGAGCCAGACGAACGAGACGACGAGGGAGACGAGGGCGAGGTTACGGACGGTGAGGATGGTGAGCATGAGCAGGACTATATCAAAAAGGGCGCGGGCGGGTCCCCCACTCTATGGACAAAAAGAGAGGGCATGGGATGCACCCATGCCCTCTCGGTGAGGCAACGGCCGGCTAGAAGGTCACCCGGAAGCGGGCCGACCCCTTGTAGACGTTCCTCGACTGACAGGTGGGAACCCCGTCGGTGGCGCAGGGCCCCCGATCGGAACCGGCATGCTGGATGTTCAGCGCATCGCCGGTGATCAACGCCGCGGCGGCGAGATCGAACGACATGTTGGGCGCGAACCGGTACGTCAGGCCCAGCACCCACTCGTTACCCAGATACTGCTCCTTGCCGCCCTTGAACGGGTTGCCGGCGGTCGTGATACCGCTCGGGACGATGCCTTGGCCTAAGGTACCCTTGGTGTCGACCTTCGTGTCCGTCCAGCTCACGTTGGTGATGGCCCGGAACGTGAGGGCCGGCGTCAGCGAGTAGTCGGCCGCGAGGCCGACGAAGATGCGGCCGTACTTGTCGTAGCTGGGAGACTCACGCAGGACGACGCCGGGACGCCCGACCAGGAGGCTCGACGAGTAGTCGACGCCGCCGGTCCAGATTTCCGTCCAGCCGTTCATGTAGGCGAAGCCGGGGTTGATCGGATCGTACCGGCGGATCACCCCTCCCCCTCCGTTCTGGGGATCGTGGTTCGCGTCTTCGCCGGGGGTGTACATGAACCGGCTCTCGATGTTCAGCGGGCCGGTGCGGAAGCCAGCCGTCGTGTCGAAGATGAACGACCGGATGTCGACGTCGTTGTACCGGGTGCTGCCCCGCCGCGTGACCTGCTGCTCGCCGAGGAGATAGATGAACGTCGGCTGCAGCGAGAAGGGGCCCATCGTCCAGCGGACGTCGCCGCCGAAGTAGTGACGCCGGATATTACGTCCCACGCCCGGCGCAACGTCGACGGAGCCGCGCGCGAGCGGGTCGCTGCCAGCGACCGAGACCGCGGTCCCCGGGCAGTTGGTGTTCGGGTTGTATCCGCCCCAGGCCGCGGTGCCCAGGTTGCTGGTGCCGCAGTTGCCGCCGTCATAGAAGGCGTAGGCATACGTC